>Ga0209272_10002385_pt1 | contig 10579 bp, 9 predicted proteins | sample tdDd002_FD_187125 | JGI IMG/M metagenome (GOLD analysis project Ga0209272, IMG submission 187125) | Marine sediment microbial communities from the Atlantic coast under amendment with organic carbon and nitrate - tdDd00.2 (SPAdes)... | ecosystem: Environmental > Aquatic > Marine > Coastal >... | reverse complement strand
CCGCCCCGAGCGCCCGTTGACACTTGTCGTACAATATCAACAGTCATCGCGTCCAATCGATCGAGAACTTCCTTGAACAGACTCCGGTCGCTTGTCGGCTTCAAATTCTCGTCTCGAACGTGGATATGTGCGATTGAAGCGCCGAGTCTGGCACAGGCTTGTATGTTTTTTGCGATTTCCTCTGACGTAAGGGGGACATGAGGCGTCATCGTTTTCGTCGGAACATTCCCTGTTGGCGCTATCGTTATAATGAGTTTTTTCATGGTATTGTCTCCTTCCGATGCTTAGTCTGTCTAGAACGTTCTCGATGCCGCGTTCTAGTTTCTCAACAAGTAGATCCACTTCATGACGTGTAATGTTAATTGGTGGAGCAAGAAGGATGTGGTCACCTTTGTATCCGATAAAGCAACCGCCGCCTGGGTATACTACAAGGCCTTCTTCAAGACATGCTTCCATGATTTCACCTTGAAGGCGGTCGTCTTGTTCAAAAGGCTTCTTTGTTTTTTTGTCTGAGACGAATTCAATACCTATCATGAGTCCAATGCCTCTGATGTCTCCAACAATGGGTTTGTTGTTCAGATGTTGTAGCTTTTGCATTAAATATTTCCCTTGTGTTGCAGCATTGTCGACCCAATTTTCTCTTTCTATAATAGACAAGACTTTGTCGGCAACAGCACAAGATAGAGGATTACCTCCATAAGTGTGACCGTGTACAAAATGGCCACTTCCATTGATCATGATTGTGTTAAAGATTTCATCATTTACAATTGCCGCACCAATAGGCGTATATCCGCTGCTCATGCCTTTGGCAACTGTTAATATATCTGGGATGACATTAAAGTGCTCTACTGCAAACCTTTTCCCCGTACGTCCAAATCCAGACATGACCTCATCGATAATGAGGAGCATATCGTATCGGTCGCAAATTTCGCGAACCATCTCAAAATATATTGGATCGGGGTAAACACCCGGTGCAGCTGAGCCGACAATTGGCTCTGTGATAAATGCTGCGACATTTTCGGGACCTTGTCTTAGAATCTCTTCTTCAAGAGCTTCAGCGGCAAGGATGCTTGTTTCTCGTAGAGTTTTTGCATGCCAAGGATTTCTATAGTGATAAAATTGTGGAATTTTTGGGAAGTTCACCAGAATCGGGTCGTACATTTTCCGTCGTCCTGTAATGCCTGTCATAGAAAGTGCGCCAAGAGTATTGCCGTGGAAAGAATTCCATTTAGAAATTATCTTCCATTTTGATGCGCCTTGGCCATCACGTTCGACGTAATACTGACGTGCCATTTTAATGGCTGTTTCAGTTGCTTCTGAACCGCCAGAAACAAAATAAACATGATTAAGACCTTCAGGTGCCCATTCAACGATTTTTTTTGCACAACGTTCAATTGGATCAACCGTCCATCTAGACAGATGTGTGTACGCGATGGTTTTCATTTGTTCGGCTGCAAAATCTGCAACTTCTACATTTCCGTGGCCTATATTGGCAACTGCTGACCCGGAACATCCATCCATATAAGCTTTACCGTTTTCATCGTACAGGTAAATCCCCTTTCCGTGAGAAACCTTAGGGTACCGCCAGTTCTGGTTTCTGTAAAATACGTGGTTTAGGGGTGCATTATTGCCGCTCATGATTCTTCCTCCTAGTGTGTTGTAAGTTTGCGGTAATTATAAAAAATCCAGTCAAGGTTTTTATACCTCTATTTGTTTTTTTATAAAAAAAATCCAGTACAAAAAAAGCTTGCGCTTTTCATGTACTGGATTTTATTAGCTTGGTAAAGATGGGTTACATCATCACCGCAAACAAAGCAGTTGTATGCATGCCGCTTACGACTTATTCATTTTTTCGCTTCGCCACTGTTGATAACGTTCAGCAGTTTGCTTGACAGCAACGCAGATCGCTTTTTGAGAATGACCATGGTACCGGAAACAAATAGCGTCAATGAGGTCCTGTATAGATTCTTCATGAAGGTTAAATCCAACAATGATATCCTTAAGGAACATTTTCGCTTCATCAGTTAAGAGGGTGCATGACATATCTGTCACTGAGCCTGACTTAAAATTAATGACGAGTCCGACGCCGACCATTTCCATAAGCTGACCAGCAGCTATGTTACTTGGTAGCTTAGCGTAAGAAATGAAGTAAACCGTTTCACTATCATAATGTTTCACAGGATTACTCACTCCATTTCTACCACCGATTATACACGAACTAAACGGATTTTCAATAATTTTTTTAGAATTTGTGTTAAAATTTTAATGAAGACGAATTAAATCAAGAACTGTCCTCATTTAGTACGCATAGGAGGAATAAAATGTTAAAAAAAGATAGGGTAACAGAGATTTTCTTCATAGCAGCTGCAACAGCTTTAATGGGGCAGGTTTATATACATCCGTTTAACTCATCATTTAGAATTTCACTTGGTATTGTAGCTATGACACTATTGCTCTTAAAGTTCGAGAAGGTATCGATTGTATCTACGGGTATTTTATCTGGGTTATCGATATTTGGATTCCGAGTATTTCTTGAATATGTATCAACAGCGGGAGATGTTATTCTCATTATGAATAAACATGTTCCAGCGGCGATTTTTTATATGATTGTTGGACTCATGTATTCACAACTTAAAATTCGCAGTTATCGGGACTATCCGGTACAACTTGTTTTTATGGTCAGTATTTCAGATATTATGGCTAACCTTATGGAAGTCGTAATCAGACAGGAGTTCGATGCAACTTCTGCAGATGTTGTTTTACTTGGTCTATTTTTAGCGGGTCTTACTCGTGCTATGCTCATTCTTATTCTATATTCAGGTTTAAGATTCTATAGTGTGTTGCTTTTAAGAGAAGAACATAATGAAAAATATAAAGAGCTTCTAATCATGAGTGCAAAAATGAAAGCCGAGATCTTTTTCTTGAATAAGTCTATGGGTGATATTGAATCAGCAATGAATAGAAGTTACTCCATTTACTCTGAGCTCAAAAGCGAAGATACGAAAGTTGATGAAAATTACGTTGTACGTTTGAGGACAAGGCTCCTAAATTTATCAAAAGACATTCACGAGATCAAAAAAGATTCACAGCGCGTAATTTCAGGCATGAAGAGCCTTCTGCCTGAGTATAGGAACAAAGAAAATATGTTAATTGGTGAAATTCTTGAGATCATTCAAGAGAATACGAGACGCTATGTACAGGTTTTAAATAAGGATATTGAAATTGTACTCGATATCGGAAATGATGCGGTAATAAACGATTATCATTCATTAATTAGTATTTTGAATAACTTAATCAATAATGCTATTGAATCGATCAGCTCAACAGGATATATTCATATTGCACAGCGCATTGAAGCACACAATATTATATTTGAGATCACAGATAATGGTGCAGGTATAAAACCTAAAGATCTTCAAGCAATTTTTAAACCAGGGTTTTCAACAAAGTTCGATAAAATGACTGGGAGAATGTCTACAGGAATCGGATTAACTCATGTGAAAGAATTGGTTGAATCATATTATACAGGTCAGATTTACGTGGAATCTGAGATTGGAAAAGGCACTGTATTTAAAATTTTTCTTCCAATGAAAGGGTTTGAAAAAAATTTGCTTAAGGGGGACAGTTTATAATGAAACCAAGAATTTACCTTGTAGATGATGATATTGGGGTCAGAACAATATTATCAAACATAATTGAAGACTATGAACTTGGCTGTCTTATAGGAGAAGCAGAAGACGGTGAACAAGCTTTGGCTGATATTGCAAGACTCAAGCCTGATATTGTATATGTAGATTTACTGCTTCCAAGTATTGATGGGATAGAGATTATCACTCGTATTCGGAAAAACGATCAAGACATGCAGTTTATTATGATTTCTGAAGTGACATCTCAAGATATGATAAGTGAAGCATATCGGTCGGGTATTGAGTTTTACATTAATAAACCGATCAATGTGGTTGAAGTTGTGAGTATCACTCAAAAAGCTATTGAAAATCAACGTATTCGAAGAACACTCAGTCAAATAAACCAAACTCTAAACGCAGCGGCAGGTCTTACAGCAAACCCTGCTCAATCAGCACCAATTCCAGCCAAGCAGAGTCCGCGTGACACTGCATCTAGAATGTTGACAGATTTAGGTATTATGAGTGAAGCTGGCGCTTCAGATCTTCTCAATATGGTTGATATGATTATGGAAGAAACCGCACTAAGCAAGAGCCGACAATACAGTATTAATATGTCCAAACTTTACGAGAAGCTGAGTGTTTATTATGAACAAGAAGGTGTTCGTAAATCAGTGTCTACCAAAGCGATAGAACAGCGGGTACGAAGATCCATTCACAGTGGTCTGCAGAATATAGCGACACTTGGGATTGAAGACTTTGGGAATCTGAAATTTGAAAAGTATTCAAATACGCTTTATGATTTTAAGGATGTTAAAGCAGAAATGGACTTTATACGTGGTCGGTCGAAGTACCACGGAAAAGTCAGTGCTAAAGGTTTTCTAGAGGGTATTATGAATATAATCCAAAAATAATAAAGGACGATCAACATGAAAAAAGATACTTTATCGAGATTCTTTCTAGGTCTTATCTTCGGTGGAATCACTGGAATTGTGGCCTATTCCATAAATATGCCTGATGCAATCGAGGGTGTTATACGCCAAATCACAAGTATCAGCATGCTCAGTTTTACACTCTTAATTAAAATATTAATTTGGCCACTCGGATGTTTGGCGTTTATTGATGCTTTTAGGTTAATGTGGAGGATGATTCGTGGTCATTATGGCGGTGGTGATTCTGTTCGAACTTACATTGCAACAACAGTTATGGCTGTTCTATTATCAATATTTGTTGGTGAAATGATTTTATCAAGACTCAATGAAGTGGTGGAATTTAAGCCATGGACGGATATACGAAGCGATTTATTGTACTGGGAGCAGAGTTTGTTACCGTATTTCTACAGAATCCGATTAGAGGTTATATGTTTTATTTCAGCAGTGTTTGGTATAGGACTTGCAGAGTATGAAAGACGGCGAAGTTTTGATGATGATTTAAAGAAGGATATATTTAAAGATGCTTATAAGAGATTGATACAATTAGTGTATAAATTGTATTTCATATTTCCAATCATCATTTTTCTCATTAGCTTTGAGTTGACATCTCGTACTGGTGCGGCTATGTTTAAATTTGTATTTATATATGCTGTGATGGTTTTCTTACTCATTGCTTTGCATGTTATATTTGTTTTTAGTGGTACTATTGCATTTAAGCTCAAGTTGTCACCACTCACATTCTTTAAAAAGAGTTTTTCGCTTATACGAATAGCTGGTTGGACGATAAACAGTCGTGAAACTGAACCTGTGACCATTAGGACTGCAACTATAAAATTGGGTGTTCCTGAAGGTATTGCAAAAGAAGTCATACTCGGTGGAACAACGCTTAATATGGATGGAACTGCGATTATGCAGACTGTTGCAATATTATTAACCGCAAGTGTTTACGGGATTCAGTTTGAAGCCTTTAATCTGTGGGGGTTAAGCTTTATGTTGGTGATCATTGCAATGGTTACCACCGCTGGGACTATAACCGGTATGTTTACACTCGGTATCGTATATCACATTTTTGGAGTTCCGCTGGAACTTCTTGCAATTATTATTTCTATAAGTCATGTTGTCAGTGTTGCCGTGACGCCAGTTAATATTATGGGAGATTTAGTCACTGCGATGGTCGTTGCAGATGATTTTGGAAAATTGAACAGAGATATTTACAACAATTAGTCATTTTGCAAGAGGGTTCATCTCTTCTTGCAAAATGACTTTTTATATTTAGTGGAATGAAATTGGTTGAAAATACGGAAATTAAGGTTGAAAACTTACGGATTCTAATACAAAAGGCCTAAAATTGCACTCAAATTCACTAAAACCGTATGAAAATGAATAATGTCAGTAATTTCGTCTGGAAATTGTACGTGCAAAAAAACATTAAAAAACATGAAAAAACTATTGTAAAATGCATGAAATTAAACTATAATATTCATATAGACAAGATTGTATACGATTATTCAATAATGGAGGTATGGAAATGGACAAAAATGTACAGAACAATTATGTGAAAGTCAGTGTTTGCAAGAGATGTGAAGAAGACAAGAAAGTAAATCGTTTTGGTTTATGCAAGGTCTGTAACTCAGAAGTAGATCGTGAATATGCTATGCTATATGGTTTCAAAACAATGGATTACTAATAAAACCAAAGGATGAAAACCAATGGATAGTCACCAAACATGAAACGACGTTACCGAGAAGATGGGGAACGTCGTTTTTATATGTCCAAAAATCGAACGGTTTTGTAATTAATTACATAAATTAGAACAGGGGTTGTGAGCTTGGAGTCATAAGCTTATAATATATATATCATCAAAGCCGAATATATACTTGGAATAGTAACTATTTGGGTGAGTGCATTGGGCTAAAGTTATGAAAGGGTGTAAAAAATGAAACTAGATAGATCTTCAACTGGAATCCAGCTTGACGGATTTGATATAGAACGAATTCAGCTGCACAACGACAAAGGTATTCAAGTGGATGTTCTCTCGGTTGGCTGTGTAATCGAAGCTCTTATGGTTCCAGATAATAAAGGGAATTTTGAGAATATAGTTATGAGATATAACACTGTACAGGAGTATATTAAAAACCAGGATTACTTTGGAAGCATTGTTGGCCGAACAGCAGGTCGGATTTCTGATGCGAAATTCAAATTAGGTGGGAAGTTATTTGAACTTGATAAGAATGATCAAAATTATAACCTTCATGCTGGGAACGCAGGTTTACATACTAGAAACTGGAATGTTAAACCAATTGAAGAAAAAGATGCAGTTGGTGTTGAGTTTTCATTAAAAAGTTTTGACGGTGAAGGTGGATTCCCTGGAAATGTGAATCTAAAAGTAACGTATCTACTTAATAATGACAACACATTGAAATTAATGTATGAAGGGGATACAGACGAGCCAACAGTACTCAATATGACGAATCATACCTACTTTAATTTAAGTGGTAATTTGAATAAACAAGTCTATGATCATCGATTGAAAATATCGGCTGAGCAGTTCGCGCCAATACAGGAAAATGGATGTCCTGTAGGTCTTCTTGCAGGTGTTGATGGAACAGCTTTTGACTTTAGAGATGAGAAAACGGTAGGACAAGATATTGGCGCAAATGAAACACAGATTATGCGCGGTGGTGGATTTGATCATCCATTTTTATTAGAGAAGACGGATGCGCCTCAGATAAATCTGTATCATCCTGAAAGCGGGCGACGTCTTGATGTTTGGACAGACCAAGATGCTGTTGTTATGTATACTGCAAATCATTTAGATCATAAGGCGATATGTCTTGAGACACAAAATCTACCAGATCATGTGAATAAGAAAGGGTTTCCGTTTGAGGCAGTAACACCTGAGAAACCGTATAAAGCCGTTACAAAAATATTTATAAGTTATGAGTAAACAAAAGGCGTTGGTGAATTCACCAACGCCTTTTTTAATCCGGGTTTAATTAACTTTAAAGATGATACTTTTTAAGTTCGCTTTTAAGATTGACAGAAAGTTTTTCAAGCTCGTTGATGTATTCTGTGAAATCATGAAGCTGCTGCGTGAATTGTTGTACGTTTGCACTCATTTCCTGACTAGAAGCAGAGTTTTCTTCTGCAATAGCGGCAAGTGTGTGCATATTTTCGAAGACTTCGCCGACTTTCTGAGTTTCGGATTGCAACCTAAGTGAAAGTTCGATAATGCCTTCAGCAACATCAGAAATCTGATCAGTGGCTTCTCTATTGTTCTCTGCGACTGTGTGGAGTTTTTTATTACCTTCTTCAAGAGCTATAAATTGATCCGCGACCTCTTTAACCATCAAGTTAACTTCTTCAGTAAAGAGGTTAAGATTGGCATTGATTGTACTCACAGCGTCTTTAGAATCTTCAGCGAGTTTACGGACTTCTTCAGCAACAACGGCAAAACCACGACCGTGTTCGCCGGCTCTAGCAGCCTCAATAGAAGCGTTAAGTGCTAGGAGATTTGTTTGCTCAGCAATGCTCTCCACCGTGGAAACGATATTGATAATATCTTGAACCTTTTCTGAAAGGTCCTGACCAAGGTCGTTTACACCAGCAAATTTCTCGCGAATGTCATTAAGATTTAGGGCCACTGCTTGAAGTTCTTTAAACGACGTTTCAATATTGCTCACAGCGGATTCGAGACTATCTTTACGTTCAATTTCTTCCTCCGATAGAGAATTCAGCGTTTCAATATTTCCGCTTAATATTCCGACCGATTTTTCAGTTTCAGTGGCTTGATGGATTGCACCTTCAGCGACTTCTTGAACATTTGTTGAAATAATGTCTGAAACCTCAGTCATGTTGCCTGCAACATCTTTAAATTTTCCATTGAAGTTATGAATGTCATCCACGCCGCCTTTGAAGAAAATAAAATCTGCTCGAAGCGCATCTTTAACACGATTGATTTGCTTAAATAATTCTTCATATTTATCACCAGTAGTGATTATAGTATCGTTATCAAATCTAAGCTTCTTCATTTGTTCCAATTCATCCAAAGCAGCAAGGGTTGGAGACCAGACTGTACGAGCGGTTGCGATGGTGATTCCAAGTGTGATTGCACCTGATATACCACCAATTATCCAGTTGCCGGTACCAAATCCAGCTACAAGAGTTGCTGCTATAGCTGGTGGGATCGCAATTTTCAATGGAATGTAATTTATAAACCCAAAAGATAAAAGTCGACTTACTTTATAAGTCTTATAAACTTTTGTGCCTTTCTCAACTTTAATCTTTAAAATCATTTGATGACGCCCATCTGATAATTTTGATTGGTCAAGAACTTCGTACTCCATCTTCTCGTTGAAGTATTCAGCAGCACCTTCTAGTAGGCCTTTTAAGTAATCGAATAGTCCACGCGATGACTGATATGTGATCGTAAATGTTGTGTTATCTATTTCTTCAGGTATCATGCGTGGTGGCTGTGCACCCTTAATCATTTTAGTTAACTGGGCATGGACCGTATCCATCATCATTAGGAAAGCTTTAAGGTTAGATCGTTCAAAAAATGATGGAAACCACTTGCTAAAGCTGAGTACATTATTTTTTCCAAGGATCCGCCAAACTTGCTCAGTACTTATTCCTACTTGACTTCCAACGTTGCCCATAACGCTAAAAATGGTTGGATCATCGATATCATCTAGGGGAGAAATCATTCGATCAGCAGCCCAACCCACTGAGCTCATAGCCTGAATTTTTACATCCTTTCCCCAAACATTTTCGATGGTACCTAACCAAATGGAAACAACCGAACCTTTCATACTGAACCCTCCTTGTAGAGAACACTTTATCGTGTGAGAAACCTGAGTAATCACAAATTTGTATTTTTTTAATACCCGTTATTGGTGATTGACACCCAGGAAGTGTAATAATGCATACAAGAAAGGGAAGTCCAGTGTGGACTTCCCTTTTAATGGTGTAATTTAGTTGACTTTTACTTATTAGAGCCATACTCGTCATATTCAGTACGCATTGACTCAATCACTTCATGTACAGTAGACATTTCAGTGACTCTATGGCCATTTTGACCAATAAATACAAGGCCGTTTTCAACGTCCCCTTCAACAGAGGCAACAAGTGCATCTGTAATACAGTAAGGTGTCGTCGCAGGATTACAACCCGTAAGACAGTTATAACAACGAGTTACTTTGTGTGCCCCTTGTTTTGCAAGCTCTGTAAAGTTATTTCGAATAGCACGCCCTGGAAGTCCAACTGGACTTACGATAATTTCAATATCGTCTTCTGTGGCATCAATATAAGCTTGTTTGAAGTTCTCGTGAGCGTCACATTCTTCTGTAGCAACAAGACGTGTCGCTATTTGAACACCAGCAGCGCCAACTTCCATCATTTCAGCCATATCTGCGCCAGTATAAACACCACCAGCAGCGATAACAGCAACTTTACGACCGTACTTTTCTTCAAAAGGTTTAAGAGCTTCAACAACTTCAATAACCAGATCTTTTAGATTAGGAAGCTCATTTGATTTTAGCTGGTCGTGAGAGAAACCAAGGTGGCCTCCGGCAAGAGGACCTTCAACGATAACTGCATCTGGAAGAAAATCATATTTACGATCCCAGATTTTAGCGATTGTCGCAGCTGCTCTACCAGAAGAAACGATCGGAGCAATCTTCGTATTTGATCCTTTAACAAGAGCAGGTAAAGATTTTGGTAAACCAGCACCTGAAATAATAAGATCAGCTTTCTCTTTAACCGCTGCAAGAACAAGGTCAGAGTAATTCTTAGATGCAGCAAGGAAGTTAACACCAATAATTCCATTTGGAGCTAATTCTCGAGCTTTACGAAGTTCTTTGATTAAGCCTTGAATATTAGATTCAGCATTGTCTGTTCTAAAGTTGTCTTCTTGGTATCCTGGTTGTGCTCCGGAAATAATACCGATACCACCTTCATTAGCCACTGCTGCTGCTAATTTTGACATTGATACACCGATTCCCATACCGCCTTGGATAATAGGAA
>Ga0209272_10002382_pt1 | contig 10581 bp, 8 predicted proteins | sample tdDd002_FD_187125 | JGI IMG/M metagenome (GOLD analysis project Ga0209272, IMG submission 187125) | Marine sediment microbial communities from the Atlantic coast under amendment with organic carbon and nitrate - tdDd00.2 (SPAdes)... | ecosystem: Environmental > Aquatic > Marine > Coastal >... | reverse complement strand
CTAATCAGTTCCGATTTCCTTTTTCTGATTAGAACTGAATGAGAGAGCACTTCAGGTTAGATACCTTGACGACCTTCTGCCTGATTTGCTCTCTCCCCCTCAGGTTTTATCTACAGTAACCACTTTTAATATTTTTAGGGTAATAACAACTATGTTAGACCAAGCGATCCAACAACAACTCAAACAATATCTGGCTAATGTAAAAGAAGAAGTTCGTTTAGTGGTTAGTCTAGATGAAAGCAAAGCATCGAATGACATTTTATCTCTAGCGAACCAAATCGCAGAGATGAGCGACCTAATCACCGTTGAACGTGATGACAACGCAAGCGCACGTAAACCAGTGATGGCGGTAACTAACCCAGCAAAAGGCACAGCACTACGCTTTGCAGGCTTGCCAATGGGTCACGAATTTACCTCTCTAGTATTGGCACTGCTTCATTCTGGCGGTCACCCAATCAAACTAGAACCAGAAGTAATTGAGCAAATCGCAGCACTAGACAAAGATCTAGACGTAGAAATCTTCATTTCACTGTCGTGTCAAAACTGTCCGGACGTGGTTCAAGCGTTCAACATGATGGCGGCGATCAACCCGAAAGTAAAAGCAACCATGATCGACGGTGGTTTGTTCCAAGATGAAGTGAAACAACGCGACATCATGGCCGTACCAAGCGTATTCGTGAACGGTGAGCTATTCGGTCAAGGTCGTATGTCTCTGACTGAAATCCTAAACAAAGTGGATGACGGCGCGAGCGAGAAAGCGGCGAAAGCACTAAGCGAAAAAGACCCATACGACGTACTTGTTGTCGGCGGTGGCCCTGGTGGTAGCGCAGCTGCTCTATACGCCGCTCGTAAAGGTATTCGCACTGGTGTTGTTGCTAAACGCTTTGGCGGTCAGGTTATGGACACCATGGCAATCGAGAACTTCATTTCGGTAAAACGTACTGAAGGTCCAAAACTAGCAACAGACCTAGCAGAACACCTAAAAGAATACGATGTAGACGTCGTGACTGAGCAACAAGCTGAGAAGCTAATGGGCGCAGCACACACAGAAGATGGTTTGATTCACATCCAACTTGAAAGCGGCGCAACGCTGAAGAGTAAAAGCGTCATCCTAAGCCCTGGTGCACGCTGGCGTGAAATGAACGTTCCGGGTGAGCAAGAGTACCGCAATAAAGGCGTCGCGTACTGCCCACACTGTGACGGCCCACTGTTCAAAGGCAAGAAAACCGCAGTTATCGGTGGTGGTAACTCAGGCATCGAAGCAGCTATCGACCTTGCTGGTATTGTGGAGCACGTAACGGTTCTTGAATTTGCAGACGTACTTCGCGCAGACCAAGTACTTATCGACAAAGCGAACTCACTACCAAACGTAGACATCATCACGATGGCGCAAACAACAGAAGTAGTGGGTGACGGTACTCGCGTAACAAGCTTGAAGTACAAAGATCGCAACACAGATGAGATCAAAGAGATTGAACTGTCAGGTATCTTTGTTCAAATCGGTCTAGTACCGAACACAGAATGGCTAAAAGATTCAGAAGTAGCCCTATCTGAGCGCGGCGAAATTGAAGTCGGTAGCCGTGGCGATACTAGCCTAGAAGGTGTGTTCGCAGCGGGTGACGCAACAACCGTTCCTTACAAACAGATCATCATTGCGATGGGTGAAGGTGCAAAAGCAAGCTTAGGCGCATTTGACTACCTAATCCGTAAGCAAGGTTAATCTCCAATTTCTTGAGCACAAAGCGCACGGTGCTGTGTTTTCTTCCCCGGAAAACCAATCGGGGCACCGTGACAGCGATGAGTAACAAGAAATAAAATCAAAAAAACCTAGAAGCCCAAAGACTTTGCCAGCAGGTATTAACTGCTGGCTTTTTTGGTTTTTGGGGTGAGGAAACTTCTCAACTCATCAAAATTTCCATCACTCTTATAAAATCTGAATTTACTTACTCATTTTGTGAAAAACATTAACTAAAACTCCCTATCAAATTTCGAATCATTTGACGCCTATTAAACTTATCTCATATTCCACATGATACATTCGGCTTAAACCTAAATTGTTGAAAACGGGAGTCAGTTTGGCTAGACGAGGGAGTGGCTTAAGAACTGCCATAAAAGTTGTTAAAGCAATCGATAAAGCAAATAAGCGGGCAGCCAGAGATGCTGAGCGAAGGCGAAAAGCAGAAGAAAGAGAGCAAGCTCAGGCTTATCGAGAACATCAACGTTGGCTCAATGAAAAAGAACGTGAAGAAAAACGAAACGAGCGCTTAAAAGCCTCAGCGGCTAAACAAGCATTTAAAGATTCTTTAAGTGATGCTCAAGAAGAGTACAACCAAAGATGTCTTGAGCGAGCCGAATTGAGAAAGCAGTTTATAAAAGAAGTGTTGAGGTAATTTAATGGATAACAATCTTATCGTAGTCATAGCAATTGCTATCGTTGCAGTAGTTATGACCTATGTTTTTACAAAAATGAGCGCCAACAAAAAAGTAGATAAGTTTAAATCACTTGATGAAGCTCTAAATAAAACTAATACGGAATACCTAGAGGTTAAAGATCTGCTTAGCAAAGCAGCAACAAAACTTACTCGTATAGACGCCGAGACAAATGAATTACAGGCTTTAAAAAAGAATGAATTATCTTTGATTGAAAGTGTTCAAGCTCAAACCGAAAAACTTGCATGGATAAAAGCCGAGATTGATGAAACTGAGACAATATTAGATGAAGACAAGAGAGCTTTAAATGAGCTTATGGGGCAATTGGATTTGTATTCTCGCTTGGATGAGTTTACGTCATGTGGCCACTTCGAAATGCCTCAATATCTGTATGAAACTTCAGCGCGTTATGCCGAAGAAATCAAGGATATCAGGCAACAACAAAAAGACATGATCAAAGATAAGATTGCTATTACTTACCCAGATTCGACAATCATTTCTGACAATAAGTCATTCAATAAAAAAATCTTAGATGGTCAAGTCAAGTTGATGTTTTCGGCTTTCAATACTGAATGTGACTATATTATTGGTAAAGTTGCACCAAGTAACTTTGGCAGAACACTTGAACGCATTGAGAAGTTAGCAAATACAATAGAAAAGTCAGCGGCAACACTAGAGTGTGGATTTAACATAGATTATGTCGAATTGAAGTTTGAAGAGTGTAAGCTTCAGTATGAATATTCACTCAAGAAACAAGAAGAAATCACAGAACAAAAACTTATAAAAGAGCAAATTCGTGAAGAGCAGCGCGCTATAAAAGAATATGAGAAAGCTATAGCTGAAGCAGAGAAAGAGGAAAAAATGTACCGCCGAATGCTTGAAAAAGCTCGCGACGAACTATCTCAAGCTTCTGATGCTGATAAATTACTAATGGAGCAACGAATCGCTGACCTAGAACTCCAACTTCAGGAAGCCGAAGCGAAAGAAGAACGAGCCAAAAGTATGGCCGAACAAACCAGAAAAGGTCACGTATACGTAATAAGTAATATCGGTTCTTTTGGTGAAGATGTTTACAAAATTGGCCTAACCCGACGATTGGAGCCAATGGATCGAGTTAAGGAATTGGGTGATGCGAGCGTACCATTCCCATTCGATGTTCACGCGATGATTTATACTGAAGACGCACCAGCGTTGGAAGCTGCATTACACCGAGAGTTCCACTCACAACGCGTCAACTCTGTGAACTTAAGGAAAGAGTTTTTCCAAGTTGATCTGGAGTCGATTAAAGAAGCAGTAGAAAAAATCGCAGGACTTGAAGCTGAGTTTAAGATGACTGCATTGGCCTCAGACTACTATGAAAGCCTGAGGCTACAAGAGGCGGCTTAAAGCTCTTCTTCTTTTATTGTGAGCACGTTCAATTCAACGTAGCAAAGAACACTCTCCCCCTTGATAACCACATCCAAATGCTTGGCAAACCAAGTCAAGAAAAGGGGGAGTTGGAGGGGGTTGCAAGCGCATAACCCAGCATTCAACATCAAACCAGCAACCCCACCTAACCTCCCCTTGTATCAAACTCCGAAGCTCTCAACACACCGAGCTCAAAAGGGAGGGACTGGTCCTGCAGTCGCGGATAGTTCAATTCAGAAAGCAACATCACAACACGCTGAGAGTAGATTCTGAATAATCGCTTAGGCTCCTTCAGAATGACGGTGGGAAAGCACTTAACTCAAAGCAAAAAAGAGTTCCCTCCCCCTTGATAACCGCATTCAAATGCTTGACAAACTATGTCGAGAAAAGGGGGAGTTGGAGGGGGTTGCAAACACCTAACCCAACATTCAACCTCAAACCACCAACCCCACCTAACCTCCCCTTGTATCAGACTCCGAAGCTCTCAAAACAACGAGCTCAAAGGGGAGGGACTGGTTCTGCATTCGCGGATAGTTCAATTCACAATGCAACATAACAACGCGCTGAAAGTAGATTCTGGATACTCGCTTAGGCTACTTCAGAATGACGATTGGAGAACAATGAACTCACCGCAATAAAGAGCAGCCCTCCCTCGTGATAACAACATCCAAATGCTTGGCAAACCATGTCGAGAAAAGGGGGAGCTGGAGGGGGTTGCAAGCACATAACCCAGCATTCAACATCAAACCAGCAACCCCACCTAACCTCCCCTTGTATCAAACTCCGAAGATCTCAACACACCGAGTTCAAAGGGGAGGAACTGGTTCTGTGCTCGCGGATAACTCAATTCACACTGTCAGCATAACTAAGCGCTGAAAGTAAATTCTGAATACTCGCTTAGGCTCTTTCAGAATGACGGTGTGAAAGCACTGAACTCACCGCAATAAAGAACAGCCCTCCCCCTTGATAACCACATTCAAATGCTTGGCAAACCATGTCGAGAAAAGGGGGAGTTGGAGGGGGTTGCAAGCACATAACCCAGCATTCAGCATCAAACCACCAACCCCACCTAACCTCCCCTTGTATCAAGCTCCGAAGATCTCAACACATCGAGCTCAAAGGGGAGGGACTGGTTCCGTATTCGCGGATAATTCCATTCACACTGTCAGCATCACAACGCGCTAGAAGTAGATTCTGAATACTCGCTTAGGCTCTTTCAGAATGACGATGGGAAAGCACGGAGCTAACAGCAGCAAAGAATACCCTCCCCCTTGATAACCATATTCAAACGCATGGCAAACCATGTCGAGAAAAGGGGGAGTTGGAGGGGGTTGCAAGCACCTAACCCAACATTCAGCGTCAAACCACCAACCCCACCTAACCTCCCCTTGTATCAAACTCCGAAGATCTCAACACTCCGAGCTCAAAGGGGAGGGACTGGTTCTGCATTCGCGGATGCTTCAATTCACAATGCAACATCACAACACGCTGAAAACAGATTCTGAATACTCGCTTAGGCTCCTTCAGAATGACGGCGGGAAAGCACTGAGCTCACAGCAGCAAAGAATAACCCTCCCCCTTGATAACCGCATTCAAATGCATAGCAAACCAAGTCGAGAAAAGGGGGAGTTGGAGGGGGTTGAAAACACCTAACCCAACATTCAACCTCAAACCACCAACCCCACCTAACCTCCCCTTATATCAAACTCCGAAGATCTCAACATTCCGAGCTCAAAGGGGAGGGACTGGTCAGCATTTGTGGGTAGTCTTATTCAAACCTTGGCGTTAACTCTTTAACCGCATCGACAAAGGCTCCAATGATTTTAGGACCGCCGTGCCCCTCATCTTCGATGACTATCAACCTTCCTGCATCCCAAGCCTTATTCAAATCCCATGCAGTTTTCACTGGAGAACTGACATCTAAGCGGCCATGAATCAGTACCCCTGGAATATCCTGTAGCTTCGACATATTGTCCAAAATATGTGTTTCACTTAGGAATGCAGCATGCTTCCAAAAGTGAATGACCTGCGTAGAGAAAACGGCTCTGAATTGTTCATCTTCAAATGAAGGATTTGGCATATCCATTGGAACGATAGAGACGTGTGCAGACTCCCATCGACTCCAAGCTTTATATGCGCTAAATCTAACTTCTGCATCTTTACTTAGAATCGCACGGTAATAAGCATCAATGAGCGATTCATCAGGCAGAGCTTGAGCCGCTTGCTGAAACGCCTCCCACTCTTCAGGGAAAATTACCTTCATATCCTCGGTAATCCACTTCACCTCAGCGGATGTCGCCAAGTTAATGGCTGCTAAGACAAGTGCTTGGACTCGTGAGGGATGAGCTTGTGCGTAGGCAAGAGCCAGCGTCGTACCCCAAGAAATACCAGTCACAAGCCAAGAAGAAACATCTAAGTGCTGCCTTAACTTCTCAATATCTGCGATGAAATTAGAAGTGTTAAACTCTTGGATACGATCAAGAGAGTTCGTGATCAAAGGTAAGCTGCGACCACACCCTCGCTGCTCAAAAGAAATAATAAGATACTTTTCTGGGTCATAACGCCGACGATAGCCCGTTTTAAGCCCTGCTCCTGGGCCTCCATGCAGATAAAGCACCGGAATTCCGTTCGGGTTTCCTGACACTTCCCAGTAGATAAAAACGCCCTTATCAACTTCTAATAACCCTGTGTCAAAAGGCTCGATAGGCGGGTAGAGAAAATCCATATACTTCTTTGCCATCCATTGTGCTTGTCTCATCAAGCACTCACTTTTTAAGCAAAGTGCCTGAAATAAAAGAAGTGATTGTATCGTTTCAAGGGCAGAAGAGTTAATAGGAGAGCTGTAATATATTCTGGTTAATCAGAAGTTTGTTCGACGTATGTCGCCCATTCATTCTAGATCGAGCCAATACGTTTTTAGGCTTCAGCCTTTTGGGCAAGAAGCACCAGGCTAATCAAACAACAAGTGGTCGATAAAAGTTCTGACTTTGTATGGCGGCGCAACAGTACTTGGGTAGACGATATAAAGCTCCGTTGACCACGTATATTCTTGCAGCAAGCTCACCAACTCCCCTTTGGCAAGGTAGCGTTCGGCGAGAAAGTCGAGCGCACACGCGATCCCGACACCGTTTTTCGCCATTTGAACCAGCATCGCTTCAGAATCTGAACGAATAGGTGACTTAAGTTCGACGAACTCGTGTGAATTGTCCGAGAAAGTGAAGCGCCACTTGTCTTTGGTTAAGCAACTGCGATAGTTCATGCATCTGTGTTGCTTCAAATCAGATGGAATAAATGGCTCTCCAAACGTTTCGACATATTGGGGAGACGCGACAACTTTTGTTCCGATGTCTTTGATCTTGCGGCACTTGTAAGAACTATCAGGCACAGCTCCGATATGAAATGCAAGATCAATACCTTCACTCAGTAAGCCACCTAACGTATAGCCATAAGTAAGATCTAACTCTAGATGAGGGTGCAGTTTCATGAACTCGGAGATCTTCGCCATCAAGGCATGATCATGCTCTAACACAATGGGTAAACGCACTTTAAGTGTGCCGCTCAGCGTCTCATTTTGTTGGTCCAACGCATCGTGGCATTGCTTGATGTCATCAATGATTTTTACGTAGCTTTCATAGAGGAACTTGCCCTGCTCTGTCAGCGATAAGGTGCGCGTGGTGCGGTGAATCAATGTGCATTGCAGTTCATTTTCTAATTGCTTGATCTGCTTGCTCACCACTGATTTAGACAATACCAGCTCATCTGCCGCCATTGAAAAGGAGTTGTGTTTCACCACGGTGTAAAACGTCATCAATAGGTTTAGGTTTAGGTTTTTCATTGTCTTACTCTCAGTTGCTTACCTTGATTATATCAAGCCCCCACTTATTGTATGCGAAGCGACAAGCATGATTGTTCTGTAGTAGAAACCTACTGTTTCCTGAGGTGCATAATAAAACTCAATGGTTGTGAACTCTTTGAGATCAATAAAATCAATCAGATGGGAGCACACGTTTTAAGGGCGTCACGTTATCGTTTCTGTGGGGAAACACTCTTTGCGATTAAGTTTATTTTTCTTCTTCTGAGCCTGTTTCATTCTGAGTACACAGAACGAGAACAGAGAGGAAAACCAGATGACACATAATGATTGCATGACTCATGAGATCGCCAACCTAGATCTTGCACCCGAAGGCACAAAAAGAATCGATTGGGCAAGAGCACACATGCCAATTATGCGCAGCTTGATCGAGCGACTAGATCGAGAAAAGCCTTTCTCAGGGCTGACCATTGGTATTTGTTTGCATGTTGAAGCCAAAACTGGGGTTTGGATGGAAGCCTTGACTAAAGGTGGTGCAAAAGTGGTACTGACTGGCTCGCCGGGTTCAACACAAGATGAAACTGCAGCAGCGTTGGTTCGTGATTATGGCGTTCATGTCTTTTCGCGACGCGATGAGAGCTTTGAAGACCACATGCGTTATTGCCAAAATGTGTTGAGCTTTAATCCGGATATCATCGCTGATAACGGTGCAGACTTACACGAGCTTATTTTTACTCATCCAGAATTCACTCATCTACAAAATACTTTATTAGGCGCAACCGAAGAAACAACCACGGGCGCAAACCGGTTAAGAGAAGATTTTAAATCTGATCAATGGAGCACGTTGATCATCAATGACACCATGTCCAAACGCATCATAGAAAACCGCTTCGGTGTAGGTTCATCGGTCGTCGACGGCATTATGCGCGCAACCAATGTGATGCTGCATGGTAAGAAAGTGGTGGTCATCGGTTATGGTTATTGCGGCTCTGGTACAGCACAGCGCTTGCGTGGCATGGGGGCTCACGTAACGGTCGTAGAGAGCAATTCTCTAACCAAGTTGGAAGCTCACATGGAGGGCTTTTACACCTCAACCCTAGAAGAAGCACTACCAGACGCAGATATGGTGATTACGATTACTGGTCGCGATAACACACTACGTAAAGAGCATTTTGAATTGATGCGCGATAAAACCATCATTGCCAACGCTGGGCATTTCCAACGTGAAATCAACCTATCGCAACTTGAGGAGTTAAGCGCAAGCCAAAACAAAATTCGCCCTCATGTCACTGCGTATCAGCTCAAGGATAACGACAAACAACTGTTCGTCTTATCAGACGCGAACCTCGTAAATTTATCTGCAGGTGACGGCAACCCTATTGAGATCATGGACCTTGGTCTCGCTTTGCAAACATTGAGCCTAGAGCGCATTGCCTTAAACACACAGTCCCTAACACCAACACCGCAACCGGTGCCATTTGATATCGAAATGATGGTTGCAGAGCTAGCATGTGAGCATTGGATTAATCACTAAACCAATAAAAATAAAGCCAGTTGAGTCTCCTCTACTGGCTTTATCTGTTTACTGTTCAGACTGATCTATTTTCCATAATCAACGCTGCTTGGCGGAGACTTGGGTCCAGTAATAACGATAGCTTGCCGACTGGTTCTCCACCATGGATGCCCCCATCTGGTCGAAGTCGGCGTTCATGATATTAAGGCAGTGTCCTTCACTCGATAGCCAAGAGTTCATTACCGCATCGATTGAGCTTTGCCCTGCAGCGACGTTCTCGCCTAACCTGCTCCAAGCATAACCTGTGGCATTGACTCGGCTGGAAAGCGTGCTCCCATCCGAGCCGGTATGACTCATGAAATCGCTGTTTGCCATATCGCTGGAGTGTCCATACGCAGCGCTTTCTAAATCGTAACTCCAAGTAAGCGCGCCAACGGGAGGCATGGTTTTTGAGCCACATTGCTGAGTTTTAGAACGAGCATTGTTAACTGCGGCAAGCATTTGCTCGGCAAAAGTGGTTACTGTCGGTGGTGTATCTGGGGATTGTGAGCCGCTGTCTGCGGGTGATGACGAGTCTCCGTCGCCGCCACATGCACTGAGAAGTAGCGCCAAAACAGGCACTAAGATCTTTGTTGGCATTGTCTGTCCTTATCTGTGTGACGAAAGGTAATAAACGCTTTCGATAACTAAGAGCAATAACCTAACAAAAATTCATTTGAGTTCCATATGGTGCAAGGTGTTTTGACCGAATACTCACGTGGCGTTTTCAATAGCCGAATCTGGCTACTTTGGGAGATTCAATTCCATATCAATACGGTGCATATCCTTGCCCCATCCATCGGGAATGTGGTTCAGTTCTACGGCACCATATTTGGCAAAAAACGGCGCAGATAAATGACTTGCGGCGATTTTGATTTGATGGATGTTCAACTGCTCAGCTCGGTGAATCGCTCGGCTCATAAACTCATGCCCTATCTTCATGCCTTGCGCTTTTGGTGAGATTAAAATCCAGTTCAAGCTATGAAATGCCTGTGTTTTGCCACTCAAACCATAAGCACCAACGAGTTCACCATTTAGAAAGCACACTTCATAACCTTGTGGATCACTATCAAGAAACTCCGCGTAATCTTCTCTTTCATTGATTGCGAAATATTCAGGGCAGTTTTCATCGAAGATGCGCAGGCAATCCTCTTTATCACTTGGTAAGAAGGCTCTGAAATTTATGTTGTTGGTCATAAAAGCGCTCCTACAGGCTACTCACTTACAAATACATACAGATCACCACGACAATGGTTGATACTGTATTCAATTGGACGACCTGAACTATCAAATGCGGTCTGTTCGATAAGAAGGACTGGCGTGGTCGAGTCGATATTCAGTTTCTCAAGTGACTCTTCTGTTGGCATTTTCGCGGATACGC
>Ga0209272_10002381_pt1 | contig 10584 bp, 8 predicted proteins | sample tdDd002_FD_187125 | JGI IMG/M metagenome (GOLD analysis project Ga0209272, IMG submission 187125) | Marine sediment microbial communities from the Atlantic coast under amendment with organic carbon and nitrate - tdDd00.2 (SPAdes)... | ecosystem: Environmental > Aquatic > Marine > Coastal >... | reverse complement strand
CGTAGCTCGTAGCTCGTAGCTCGTAGCTCGTAGCTCGTAGCTCGTAGCTCGTAAGCATAAAAAACACCAGCCTAAGTGCTGGTGTTTTTGTTTTCTCTTTAGGGCTTACCGGTCACGTCAGTTATAACCACGCACGTAGATAGAGGTCACCTCATCACTGCATAGCGTTTCATTGAAAAGGGTCGTCAATGCTGGCTCCTCGCTTTTAATCAGCGCACATTGAACAAACTCACTAACCTGATCGATTAAATGGTTGTTCTGATCATTTTTTAAAATATGCTTGTTTTCCATGGTATCGCCTCTTCATAAATTAACCCCTACTGATACCATCTCATTGATTCAACCAGGTTGATATCACACCAATTTAAACATGAACTTAACTAAACATATCTTAAAAATTCAGTAAAAACATCGTGAGTTCAATCAGTAACCGGACAAGTATTGAAGCTCAATTAAACATCAATATGTCTTATCTTTAAATATATATTTATAAAACTTTAGTTTTATTCAGCTAAAACATATCAGAGTAAGTTTGAAATCTATTTCAGGAGAAGTCCGCTTTTTATACCAATCAGTATAAGAAAGTGATCTACTCAGAGTTATTTTTGGCAAACTAATTCAAGGCGAATAGATGATTCAATGGTGATCCCTTGTGAAGCTATTCAACGAGGAAGTAGGCAGCCAAAAACACTCCTGAATGGCGAGTTTTAGCGCTTCTTATGCTGCGTTAACGAGCTTAAACCTAGTTGAACTATGCTCTTCACTCGCTGCGAGCAACATGGATGTTACAAATGCCCTTTATGCACGACTATATGGATATAGGAGGTAGAGTAACGCATGGAGCAGTTACCGAGGAGCAATTAATGACCTTGCCTCAGAAGCGCTAAACTCTCGCTGAGCGATCACATCTTTATACTGATTGGTATTAGACAAAAAAATGCCAGTCACTCGACTGGCACTCTTATCTAACCGGCGCTTACCGATAAAGCATTAGATACTGGCTAAGATCTTAGACACACTGTCTTTAGCATCGCCAAATAACATCTCGGTGTTCTCTTTAAAGAAGAGCGGGTTCTGCACGCCGGCATAACCTGTCGCCATCGAGCGCTTAAAAACAACCACGTTCTCAGCATTCCACACTTCGAGTACCGGCATACCCGAAATTGGGCTACCCGGCTCTTTCGCTGCGGGGTTAACCGTGTCATTTGCGCCAATAACCAGTACCACATCCGTATCGGCGAAATCATCGTTAATCTCGTCCATCTCCATCACGATATCGTATGGCAGTTTAGCTTCGGCCAATAACACGTTCATGTGACCTGGCAAACGACCTGCAACAGGGTGAATTGCAAAACGCACATTCACACCACGCTGACGCAGTTTTTGAGTGATCTCGGCAACCGGGTACTGAGCCTGCGCAACCGCCATACCATAACCTGGGGCTATGATAACGTTACGTGCATTTTTCAGCATATCGGCGACATCATCGGCCTGCACTTCGCGGTGCTCGCCCTGATCAGCAACCCGCTCCAGCACTGTGCCACCTTCGGTACCGAAGCCACCTAAGATCACAGAGATAAATGAACGATTCATCGCTTTACACATGATGTAAGAAAGGATGGCACCCGAGCTACCCACTAACGCACCGGTAATAATCAACAGATCGTTACCCAGCATGAAACCTGCTGCCGCTGCCGCCCAACCTGAGTAGGAGTTCAACATAGAGACAACCACTGGCATATCTGCGCCGCCAATGGCCGATACCAAATTATAGCCAAATACGAAGGCTACCAGCGTCATGATAACCAAGGCACCAATCGCATCGGTTTGCATGTAGTAGGCACCTAAGATAACTGAAACCGCTATCATGCCCAAGTTCAACCAATGTGCGCCAGGCAATGCTTTGGGCGCGCTACTAACCAGACCACGAAGCTTAGCAAAAGCCACGACTGAACCGGTAAAGGTCACCGCACCGATAAAGATCCCGAGAAACACCTCGACGTCATGAATGGTTTTAGCCACAGGATCGATATGCCCTGTCACTGCATCCATCAAGGCACCGTGATCTAATGTGCTCGAGAAGCCAACCAGTACTGCCGCCATACCCACAAAGCTGTGCAAAATAGCGACCAACTCAGGCATTTCGGTCATCTCGACTTTCAGTGCTAAACGCACACCGATAGCCGCCCCTATGGCCATTGCACCGGTAACGATCCAGCTGTTACCCTCAATTTGAGTACTGGCAAGGGTCGCGACAATCGCGATAACCATACCGATAATACCCAAGATATTACCGCGTTGAGCGGTTTCCTGCTTACTTAAGCCTGCAAGACTGAAGATAAACAGGACTGCAGCAACCAAATAAGCTGCACTTAATAATCCTATAGACATATTCGTCAATCCCCTTAGTCTTTACGGAACATCTTCAGCATACGCTGAGTGACGGTGAAACCACCGGCAATGTTAATCGAGGCAATGAGTATCGCAATGCCGGATAAGACCAGCACAGCCGTACTATCACTGTTCATCTGCACTAATGCACCGACAACGATAATGCCACTAATCGCGTTGGTGACACTCATAAGAGGGGTATGTAGAGAATGGCTCACATTCCAAACCACGTAATAACCGACGACACATGACAGCACAAATATGCTGAAGTGCTGCAGAAAGTCTGCTGGCGCCGAACTAGCAATTAACCCGAACAGGCCGGCTGCAACAGTGGCTATTGCAGGTTTGATCCAAGGGTTCTTTTTCTTCTCGACCACTTCAACAGGTGCTTCCTCAGCTTTAGCTTGAGGTTGCGCACTGACCTGAATTGCAGGTGGCGGGAACGTTATCTCACCATCTTTAACCGCAGCCACACCACGAATAACCTCATCATCGAAGTTAATCTCATAGTTACCGTCTTTCTCAGGCACCATTAACTTAAGCAAGTTAACTAAGTTGGTACCGTAAAGCTGACTCGCTTGGGTAGGCAGGCGGCGTGAAAGCTCGGTATAACCGATAATGGTGACATCGTTGATCACAGCGACTTCACCGGGAACGGTCAGTTCGCAGTTACCGCCATTGGCCGCAGCCAGATCGACAATGACACTGCCGGGCTTCATCAAGCCAACCATATCTTCAAGGATCAGTTTAGGTGCGGGTTTACCCGGAATAAGTGCAGTCGTAATGATAATATCGACATCTTTGGCTTGCTCACGGAACAGCGCCATTTCAGCATCGATAAACTCTTTACTCATCACTTTGGCGTAACCGTCGCCTGAACCCGATTCCTCTTCGAAATCAAGTTCCAGAAATTCGGCACCCATAGAGTTAATCTGCTCTTTCACTTCGGGGCGAGTATCGAAGGCACGAACTATTGCACCTAAGCTACCGGCAGCACCTAATGCAGAAAGACCGGCAACACCGGCACCGATGATCAAGACTTTTGCCGGCGGTACTTTACCCGCGGCAGTGATTTGACCGGTAAAGAAACGACCAAAATGGTTCGCCGCTTCGATGACGGCGCGATAGCCATCAACGTTTGCTAAAGAGCTACGCGCATCGAGAGACTGGGCACGAGAGATACGTGGCACCATGTCCATAGCGAGCAAGTTGATCCCTTTAGCCTTAAACTTTTCCAGTAGCTCTGGATTCTGGGCTGGCCACACAAAACTTGCCACTGTCGAGCCGGCTTTCATTAAATCGGCTTCGTCAACGCCAGTGTCTGCATTAATACCAGGTGCATTGACCTTTAGTATGAGATCAGCCTGAAACGCTTGTTCGAGGCTAACAACCTCAGCACCCGCTTCTTGATACGCTTCATCTTTGAAGTTAGCCGCCTCTCCGGCACCGCTTTGTACCACAACACTGAAACCTAATTTCTTAAGCTGTATCACAGTGGCAGGTGTCGCGGCTACCCGGCTCTCCTGCGCGAGGATCTCCCTTGGTATTCCGATTTGCATAGTTATTTCCTGGTGTCGATAGTAATGTTTTCAAATGCTGTTACCGGTAAACCTAACCCGGTAATACAATTGCTAATATTTATACTTTTATGATCAAAGCAACCAAATAGGGTAAGTTGCTGCCGCTAAAAGTGACTAAGCATTCAGTCAAGCACATCATAAAACCTATCAACAATACCAAGATATTTGCGTCATGGGTCAATAATTTTCAATTTTTGGAGATAAAGTCAATTATTTTTATAAGGATGTTTGTTAGTGAAGTCCTGTCAATCACCTTCTGGACTTAGTTATTAACAATTGTTATCAGTTTCATCGACATGGAGACCAATTATATTTGGATTTTTAAACCTAAATCGTTTAAAGAACAGATTAGCTCAGCCATTGTTCTCAAAATCAGGTTAATCGAGGCTTATGAGGCGCACTCAAAAGAAAGAAAAGAATTGAGAGTGAGTAGGATATTACTCTGGTCATCATGCGTTGTCATAATATCAGCAAGGAAAGAACCATTCTCTCAGTCGCTGCCTTGTTCAGCGATTCCTGCGGGGATATGAAATGAGCATATTGAGCAGGCTTGGGGGTATAGCTTCAACGGTTAGAGCCGCACCTCATCCCAATAGACTTGCTGCCTGAAATGAGTGGCCAGACGAAGGTTAAGATCGTTAAAGCTGGGAAGAGATTCCTCGAGTCCCGTTAAGCACGACCAGACAAAACGATGGCAGTTATTGTCGAACAGATCATACTCCCGATATTGAAAAATTGATGCTTCGGCGCGCTGGAGTACACCGGCATCGATAAGTGGTTGATGATCATGACTGCAGGCGATATAGATCTTTGTCCCGGTTCTGCCCGCCAGAAAGCGGTTTGTCGAGACGGCGCGGATTAATCCGCTACCATGAAGTTCGATAAGAATATGGTCGTCGAGCCAGATACCTGTATGTTCAATCATGCCATAGACGAAGCAGCAGATAATGGCGCCGGGTTGTGGCTGCACCTGTTTATGACTTGGATGCCACAGACTTGGCTTCAATGCGACATGCTGGCCACCTTCAGGCATAGACGGCGCCTTACCCATGCGGCGCTGATGCTCCAGCTGATGCCGTTTTTCACGTCTGTCGGCTAGTATCACAGCACCTAAGGTTGCACCGCCAAGCCAGATTAAGGGTAATGCCATTCAATCACTCCAACCGACTACATTTCCCCTGACAGTAAATCTTTAAAGGACGACTGTGAATGAGAAAAGTGTAAGATATGATTACTTAATCTGTCTTGTTTGTGGCCAGTGAAGCGTTTTACTTCGTCATCAAAAAATTGATTAAACAAGCACGATACACTAACTTTTACAATACAAGTTAATAATTGGAAAGCTATGAAAGGCATTATTTTTTCAGAATTTATCTCGCTCGTTGAAGACAAGTTTGGTCTGGAGACATGCCAAAATATGTTGGATGACAATCAGGACCCTGGTATCTATACCAGTGTGGGTACTTACGACCACCGTGACCTGATAAAGTTAATTAATACCCTAAGCAAGTTAACTGGCGTCGCCGCCACCGAGCTGCAACAGGTTTACGGCGAATCGGTATTCAATCAGCTGTTTAACAGCATGCCCGAACTCGAGGGAAGAAATGACAGTACCTTTAGCTTTATCAAGAGTGTTGAAGAGTCGATTCACATTGAGGTAAAAAAACTCTACCCTCAAGCCAAACCACCCAAATTCAATTTTATCTCTGAATCGGCCTCTGAGCTGGTCATGGATTATCAATCTGCACGCTGTTTATCTCATGTCTGCTACGGTCTGATTAATGGCTGTGCTAATCACTTCAACCAGACCGTCACTATCGATATGCAATCGCTATCCCATGATAACTCGCAGGTGCGTTTCACCATCAACTATATTTAAACACTCTCGGTCACCCAGCCTGGAGTAATAGGATTGGGGAAAATAACTAAAGGGCCACTGAGTATGCTCGAAGATGAGAAAGCTGATTTTATTAAGCAGATAGCACTCCTCACTAAAAAAGTGCAAAGAGAGCATCAAACCAAGCTCGCGGCAGAAAAGCTGTTGGAAGAGAAGAGCCGTGAGCTTTACCTTGCCCAAAAAATATTAGAAAACAACTTACTTACCATCAAGAACCGTTCAGAGCAAGATATTGCCCTTTTGCACCTCAAGACCCAACTTGAGTCGGTATTACTCGATTTCACCCAGACGTTTCTAAAGCAACACCCATCGAGCACTCAACTACAACGACTCGTCGATGAACTGGTCGATATTGACCATATTAATTCGTGCCGGTTAAGTTTATCCACCTCAGACAGTTCAGGTATTAAAGACTTATTTAACGCGGGAAAACCCACCGACTGGCAGCTTATAACTCATCAGGTAAACTCATGCCAGTGGAGCGATGAGGGCCTGCAACTCAGCGTTATAATTAAGGGCAGCGCTCTGCCATTAGGGACATTACAGGTCGCATTAAGCACACCGAATTCTTGGAAAGAAACCATAGAGAAGCAGTTACTCCTGTTCTGTGACATGCTTCACTCCGCCTACCAGCGTCAGGCATTACTGAACCGGACACTGGAAGAGAAACGCAGAGCCGAACACTCAGAAAGAACAGCCCGAGATTTTGTGGCCATGATAAACCATGAGTTACGCACCCCACTCAGTGGGTTACTTGGCAGTGCCGATCTCATGCGCGATACTGAGATGACACCTTATCAAGAGCAACTGCTTAAAACGATGCACCAATCCGGTGAACTACTTGAGGTGATAATCAACGATCTCCTCGATATCAGTAAGATGAATGCCGGTATGCTCAAAATCATCGATATTAAGTTCAGACCCGAGCAATTGTGCTTAATGATTCAGAACATATTTGCCACTAAGACCGCCGAGCTAGGTCTGGCTTTTGAATTGACATTCGATGAACACATTCCGCCCCAGTTGATAGGCGACCCGGATCGCATTAAACAGCTCTTTGTAAACTTAATTGGTAACGCAATCAAGTTTACCGAACAGGGCAAGATATCGGTAAAAGTCGATTGGGCAGAGGAGATGTTTCGTTTTACGATATCTGACTCCGGCTGCGGGATCCCCCAAGATAAACTGGCAAATATTTTTGACCCTTTTGTTCAGGTCAACAATGCCAGCAATCGTCCCCATGAAGGCACTGGTTTAGGCTTGGCAATTTGTAAACTTCTGGTCGAAAAAATGGAAGGAGAGATAGCCCTCGAAAGTCGTGTTGATGAAGGAACACTGTTCTCGGTCAAGCTACCACTAAAGCCCGCAGAAGAGACTGAAGATGTCATCACAGATGAAGACACGGATATTCCACTGGAGAATTTGACCGTGTTAGTCGTTGAAGACAGTGAAGTAAATCGATTACTTATTTCCATGATGTTGGATAAGCTGAAAATCAAACCTTATCTCGTCAATAACGGCCAGCAAGCCATCAACTTTTTAGCCGATACACAGGTCGATATTGTGCTTATGGACTGTAGAATGCCTATCGTCGATGGTTTTGAAGCAACCAGAAGGCTAAGACATTCAGGTTATCGTCACCCTATCATAGCGTTGACTGCGGGTACCACCACCCTCGAAATCGATAAATGTCTAGACTGTGGCATGGATGAGATTATTAACAAACCTTACAAGCTGATCGATATAAAAAGGGTACTCACCAAATGGTATCAAAAAGTCATCCAACCCTAGCCTAACCAATCTTACGGTCAGGACAGGTGACATAGTTCGGCGACCGTCACTCGATGTGGCTCTCCTAATGCTGCAACCTGAGCAAGCAGGAGTTCACCACAGGCAAGCGCATCGACGAGTGCATTGTGGGCTGCGTAAACAGGTAAACCATATCGGGCGCGACATGCTCCCAATCGCAGCGTTCCCTCTTTCAATACATCTTGTTTGCGAAGTAAACGTTTACGTTCAAGGGCCAAGGTGTCGATTGACAGCAACTTTACCGACTCCCCCGAGACCTGTTTGATTGCCACCTGTAAAAAACCTAAATCTAAGGGTGAGTGATGGGCAACCAACAATTTTCCGCTGGTACGCCCCATGAACCATTCGATAGCCGAATCGATAGAGACACCCGCTTGCAGTTGATGATCAACGATACCGTGAATGGTTGCACTCTGACCGACGCTGCCTCTTATCCGGATTATTTTCTGCTCGGCCTTATTGAGTGACAGCATCCCCCGCTCTATCGGAATGAGCCCGATGCTCAGGATCTGATCCTTATTAGGGTCTAGCCCTGTCATTTCCAGATCCACTGCCATCAGTGATGACTCAGAAAACACCTGACCGACGGTAGGGATCAGTGAACGATAGTACTCTTTAGTCAATTCGGAGCGGCTCAAAAATGCGCGCCAGCACAGTTGCGAGCGTAGAATGAACCCTATCACCTAAAAGCTCCTCGTAAATTTAAGCTTTATACCGGCCTGAGCATCATGCACCACTTTAAATGCATCCCGTAACTGATGACGAACCAGTGAGGAGAGGTTCTGTGGTTGCAGATAATTAGACAAGTCTATCGAATGAGTGTATTGATAGCCTTGATTGGACAAGCGCATATGGGCGATAAATTCATGGGCATCGGCAAGATTCAGTGCATCTTTACGATTAATGATATTACTCTCCATTAACACACGTATACGTTTTGCCGTATTCACCTCTTTAATGCCGGCCGACAGCGCATATACCCGTGCGATATCGTTTATTAATGCATTGCCCTTGTGTTTCAGATCTATCCCCTTCACCTCACGCCCGTCGCGTTCGAGCACAAACTGTTTAAAAAAACCTAACGGCGGCGATTCCAGCAATGAGTTATTGGTCATTCCGGCAAGAAATATGTCGTTGTCTTTAGTTTCCGCTAGCACCTTGTCCTGCAGACTATCGAACAGAGAACTCGGTCCGTAGACAGAGCGCATATCGAAGAAGATACTGGCATGCATTAACGCCTTAGGATCTGGGGTATTCACCCACTTATCGAAGCGCTGTTGCCATTGAGACAAGGTCAGGCGCCATTTTGGGTTTTGCGCCATGATATCGCCGGGACAATAGATATAACCACATCTATCCAAGCCGTTACACACCGCCTTGGTCAAGGCTTCAAAATAGCCGGCGGCAGCCTCATCGGGCTCATGAGCGAGTAATAACCCATTGTCCTGATCCGAACATGCCGCCTGATCTTGTCGTCCCTGAGAGCCAAATGCTAACCAGCAGAAGGCCATGGGGGCCTCTCCCAGGAGCTGTTGGTTCAAGACGATGAGCCGCCGGGTCAAGGCATCGGTCACCGAGGTCAGCACACGACCTATCTCTTCGGCTCTGGCATCGGCGCTGATAAGGTTCTGCAACAAGAGAGGGATCTGTTTACTGACACCAATCAAGCTTTCAAGATCATTTTGACGCTCTATTTCACCGATCAAGAGCAGAGGTTGTGAACTTTGGCCACGCAGGATATCGGTGCTGGTCAATACCCCCACGGCGCGGTCATCGTCAACGATCGGCAGATGATGAATACTATGCTCACTCATCAGTAACATGGCTTCGAATACCAGCGAATTTGATGTCAGGGACTTGGGCTTTGACGTCATCGCCTGATGAACGGGCAAACTTCCCTCTAACCCTTCGGCTAAGACTCGATTTCTCAAGTCTCTGTCGGTCAAGATCCCGCAGAGCTTGTGATTATCTATCACTAAAACCGATGATACCCGCGCCGATCGCATTTTGCGGGCGGCTTCACTCACCGTCGCATTAACGTCGATAACCAGAGGATCACCTGACATCAAAGAGCTGACCCTGTTGGTGGTTAACTCCTGGGCCTTGAAACGGGCCTGATGACGCAGGCGCTTAGCGAAGGCACGGTTAAAGAAACGATCGAACTGCCGACTCTCTACACGCAGGTAGTCGAAAGTATCGGGATCCAGGTGATACACTAAGCCATCTTCGAGGATCCGAACCCGGTTACTCACCTTCTCGCCGGACAAAAGCGAAGGAAAACCGAAGTAATCCCCCTCACCTAACCTGTCCAGTAACTCGCCATCATTGTCTCTCACCTCGAAAGCGCCGCTGCGTACTATATAGAGTTGAGGGTGACTCTCATCGAGGGGAACAAACGCAGATAATTTACTGTAGTAGCCGACACTCAGGCTTTTACAGCAACGCTCGAGTGTCGCGAGTTCCAGAGTATCGAAAGGCACCTGGGCCTTAATAAACTCGGTAATGGGTTGAAGTTCACTTGCATCCATAGACTGTCACCAGAAAGAGCAGAAGTAGGCACTGATAATAAAACTATACCTAATTCAAAAAGGTAGAGGTATTCGACTTATGGCGCAGTCATGAATTTCATCAGACAACATTTATCACTTACAAATCCGTTTAACGCTCCATTTAAGGAAAGGTATTTAGTTGCTGGATAGACATTAAGCTAGCACCTTATGGCTCCATACATAGAAATAGTGTCCTCCGCTGATAAAGGCCATCGCAATCAATGACCACATACCCACTTGAAAACTCAGCGGAGTAAGTAACGGATAAACCTGATCGGTTAGCAGCATCAGGGCAAAGGTTATCTGCACAAAGGTACTCGCCTTTCCCCAGAGACTCGGGGTTATCTCATAACCGCCA
>Ga0209272_10002380_pt1 | contig 10586 bp, 13 predicted proteins | sample tdDd002_FD_187125 | JGI IMG/M metagenome (GOLD analysis project Ga0209272, IMG submission 187125) | Marine sediment microbial communities from the Atlantic coast under amendment with organic carbon and nitrate - tdDd00.2 (SPAdes)... | ecosystem: Environmental > Aquatic > Marine > Coastal >... | reverse complement strand
CTCAATTGCTCATCAGCACGCTCTAATTTTTCCTTGTAACTCATATGCACCTCCCAAATGAAAAACTGCGCCAGTTAAGAAAGAGTTTCTTGTAACTGATTCGTTTGACTAACAAACATAGCGTCAACACAACGAATGCTCAATGCAAACTAAAAGTGCAATCTACTGGAAGTCATTTTTAAGGACGTTATCTTAATTTTCAACGCACTATGGCTGATTTTACAATGGAGATTCCAATAAATCCCAAGATTGCCCCTGTCACCTTATCAATATAGTAAGCCGCTTTAGTGAATCGGCTCCTAACGGTATGAGTTGATAGTAGGTAGATAATCGCAGCATCCCAAATAAACACTATCAATGTCATCCAGATACCAAGGCCTAGCTTAAAACTAAAGCTCACTTCTTTAGTCAATACAACCGTGAATAAGCTTAGGTAAAACAATAGATTTTTAGGATTCAGTATGCCCGACATAAAGCCGGTGATGAGTTCATAAACAAATGAGTTCGACTGCGTTGGTTCGGTATCTACCTCTTCCTCCAAATGTTCGTAAGAAGATTTTCTCGCTTTAAGCGCTTGAAAAGCAAGGTAGGTCAGAAACAACCCTCCGATAATTTTTAGAGCAATCATAATAGGAACTGAGGCGGCTAAGATAGACCCAACACCGACTAAACATAAGGCAATATAAACGGCATTAGCTAATGCTATTCCCGCAGCAACACCAAGTGCGTTTTTACTATTGTTTCTGATGGCACTTTTTACAACTAACACAAAGTCTGGGCCAGGACTTAACAAAGCTAAAAAGTGCGCTATTGCTACTGTCGCAAAAATACCAATTAAACTAATATCCATATAAGCACCTCCACTCACACTAAACTGATGAATTATGCACCAAATTGGAATGGAAATATAATTACTCATAAAAACCTGAACGGAGTAGACTAAAATCACGAAAACGACCAAAGTTCATGCAAGCTCTAGTCACCCAAAATACTCATCTGTTCTCTCTTCTACCCACAAGTTGTAGTTTTTCATTACCTTCGAAAACTCAGCGCTATGAAGATAGCCGTTCAACCACGTCCTTAATTTGGCGTATTGGCTATGGCGAAACCATTGCTTATCAATGCGAGCATATTTACGCAAAAATGGCAGTAATGCGATGTCGACTAAACTCTCTTGTTCCGCGAACAAAAATGGGTGTTCTGTTAAGCACTCTTCAAGTTTCGCCAGTTGAATTTCACATACTTTACGCCGATCTTTTATATCGGCTTCATGATAACGTTTGGCGCACCCAAAGGCATTGAGTGCTGGAACGAAGGAGCGCTCAAACTCTTGTATTACCGTTATCATTTCTGGCAGCGCGTTGGGATTGCCGCTTTGTAGTAATTTGCCAGGATCATACTCAGATAGCACCCAAATCATAATCTCTAAGCTCTCTTCAAGAACAAGCGGAGCTTTTGGAACCTCCCTATTCTCGCATTGCACTTTTGGTACAACTAATACGGGAACGCTCCCCTTTGGCGACATATCCAACATCTCAGGCGGTTTGTTATCAAGTTTTATTGACCGAAGAAATACTCTCTGATGTGCTTTCAACAAAGCAAAGCGAGCCCTAATAGCATAAGGGCAATTGTGTAAGGAATAGAGGATGGGGAATGGTTTACTCTGCATGTTCAACTCCATCAACGATTAGTCTCTTTATTTTCTCCAATAAAGTCTTCTTTTCCAATAAAGTAGTATGAACAAAGGACTTCCGAGATACAAACATGCCTCAAAGCGGCTGCTTGTCCCGCCTTTAACAGGTATTACAATCAATGCCCTTTAGCATATTGAAAAACACTTGCCTTGATTCCGGACTACTGTCGCGATGCGCGGTGTAATCAGCATGGGTTTCTTCTTCTGCTGTTGGGGATAGGGTTATCCCCCATAACGCCTTAATTTGATTTGGAACGATTGAGTAACGGATATCGATGATCCTTAGTTCATCGTAGGGGTCTTGGGCGATATAACCGTTTGAAAACCAACGAAAGCGTTCAATGTCCTTCGCCTGTTGCGATTTCATGTCGAGCCATGGGAAATCTTTGCTCAAGTCCAGCTTTGCAATAGATTGGCCTTGGTAGGTTTTCGAATATCCTCCCACCCTTACCGCATCTACATAATAAGCCTGCTTCGTTTCATAAATCACTTTCCAAACTAGGATGTTTGCAAACGTTGGTTTTGCCTCCAGCCGTATCGGAGAGTGTTGACGAGTTTTCGCTAACTCCCACCCTATGGCTTCAGCTTTGTTTCGTTGGTACGTCCCCAACGCGAGGTACGCTAAAGCCCATATAAATGCGACGCGCGCATACCAAGGGTTTCGCTTCAATACTGTAAAAAATAGAAGGATCAAGATGGGCAGTGTGAATAGAGGATCAATAACGGAGATGGTGTTCCACGCATACCGCTCTTGAGATAATGGCCATAACAGCTGGGTGCCATAAGTGGTACAAGCATCCAGCAAAGCATGAGTACCGTAGCCTAGCGCACAATAAAACCAGGTTTGTTTGAACAACAATCCACGCTTCTTTGCAATCAGATGATGTAGAAGCAAGGCACAAATGAAGCTACCAATGGGAATAAATAAGAGAGAATGCGTAAACTGACGGTGGTATTCCAAAAACAGCAGTGGATCGCTTGATGAACGGATGAGTACGTCTAAGTCTGGTGTCATACCCGCAAGCATGCCGAGCACTCCAGCAACAACCAAGTGCTGCTTTTTGCTTATCGCCTGTGGCAAAGAAGCGCCCAGTAATCCCTGCGTTAATGGATCCATTAGTTACCCTCGCGAAGGCATTCGTTTGTTAGAAGTGACACATTCAATTGGTTGAAGACACGTACTTCTATTGTAGTGTAAGTAGGAATAGCCGAGCCCGCTAGTTGTTGAGCTACGCAGTGCTAAATCTAGAAGTGCAAAAGTTTCCCCACCCCTTAAATGAAACAAGGCGAACCCAATGGCTCGCCTTGCTCGATAGATCGCTGAAGTTAAAAACTTAGTCTTGAGATTCTTCCTTTGCGTTAATCTCAGCGTATGTGTGTAGCAGTTCTGTTAGCGTCTTAACCCATGCAAATACGTCTGTCGGTGTGTTTTGAAGTAGCTTTTCTACTTGCTCACAATGCGTTTCAAGCGTAATAGCTTCTTCTAGACGAAATGAGATTGCGTAGAAATGCCAAAGCACAAGACGCGTCATACGTTCGCTGTTTTGTTTCGCGTTATCTGAATCATCGAAAGCTTGCTGAATTTCGCTCAATGCGATTGCTGTCATGCGTAACATCGCATCAAGGCGCGCTGACAACATGCGGTCTTCACTGTCTACTTCTTCTTGATCAAAGGTAAACAGTTCGTTCATCACATCTTCTGGCACCATTTTACTGATCATGCGAGCGCTGAACTCTTCCAGTTCATGGCGAGGCATGGTAACAAGACAATCGAATGTGTAATCACGAAGCATAAAATCACTCTACATCAGTTATAAACTTTTAGTCTGCGCATTCTAAGGGCTGTAATTTCAATTGCCACTGTTATTTTCGAGGATGTAACCGTGTCGTCGGTGAAACGAGTTCCACTAGAGGATTTACTTTTCTAAAACGACTGGAACAGATTCCATACAAGGTTCCTAGCGACCGCGACAATCAACGCAGCATTAAGGAGACTTGAAGCCATCGAATTTTAATTGGTTAGCGTGAGGGACAACACTTTTTCAATATAAGCCGTTTTAGCTCGAGGGTAGTCTTGCCTGCAGACACCGCCTTCTACCAAATCATGTTTGAGAGTATTATATTCAACGACTAGTTCGGCGTCATGAATGTGAGCATCTCTAAATCCAATATGCTTGCTTAGATTCTTATCACCTCTTTTGTAAGCGTGAATATGGATATAATCGAAACTCTCATCATGGTTATAGAAGGTAAAGAACAAGCGCCCTTTTACTCCATGTTCCCCCTTACTGGTAAATCCTAGCGCCTTAAGTGCGTGTTTTTCTTGTTCAAACGTTGAATCACTGTCATAAGCAATACCAATATCGATAATGGGTTTTGCTAGCGCCCCCGGAATTGCGGTACTGCCAATATGATGCACAGTGGCACCATTCAAATGAGCGGCAATAACACTATTAATGAGCTCAAAAGCTTTCGTCCAAGAATCTGATTGTCTTACCAAGTCAACAGTAAAGCGCTTTAACCCAACATTAAGTTCTTCAAGTTGCTCAATCAATTCTGCTTTGTTCACTTTGTCGTTCCTTTACCGCCAATCCTTTTGTTTTTCATCGCTTTCATGATCGCAGCTTCGTGCTCTCAAACACTACTTAACAAAGAGCAAAAAGGAATCTGCGGTCTTTGAAGGAGCTTCAACCATTGGCAAATGCCCCACGTTTGGCATAACCACAGATTTAGCATGAGGAGCGACTGACTTTAAAACCATGGCACCCGATGCATGCAAAACCCTATCTTTGTCCCCCCAAGAGATTAGCACTCGACCTGTGTAGTTTTCTAATGTGCTATCTAAAGGTAAGTCTGGGTGTGGCTCCCCACCTTTCATCCGATGAATTTGTTCAAATATCTTCGTGTTTATATCTGCATGCTCTTTGGCTTTGTTGGCCAAATGACTGACAATTGGTGACGGAACAAAGGGAGGCTCAACAAACAAAAAGCTGAAGAGCGCCAAGAACTCGTTTTCTGTACGAGCGAGAACCACTGGATTTTGGCCTTGTTTTGTTGCTAAAAACATTTCACTTGCTTGTGCCCTTTCTACTCCAAAGGGGCTGATGAGCCATAAACTTTCGACGCTCTCGGGGTATTGGACAGCAAAGTTTCCTGCAATATACCCACCCATAGAATTACCCGCGAGATGAAACTTTGTTAACCCTAAAGCTTCTGTTACCAGCTTTAGCCTGTCTATCTGCGACTGAACATCATAGTTCAGTTCTATGTCCTTTGTGCTATTTCCGAAGCCTGGTAAGTCAATCGCGATGACATCAAAATCATCAATTAAATAGCGAGCTATTCGATTCCAGTTATCTTTATCTGCGCCAAAGCCATGAAGTAAAACTAACGGCTTTCCACTACCACCACGAAGGTACTCAATTTCTAATTCACCCACCTTTATTCTTTCCACTTCAAGGTGTGCGAGGCTTCGCTCTGCTTTAATCAAATATTGGGAGATGGTCGAAGATGGAGTAATGAAATACAAAATAACAGCGATACAAATGATCGCGAGAATAGACCTCAGTATGTTTTTTCTCATGTAATAATCCCTTTTACATGTTCTATAACGACACTCCTGTCGCATAACGCCTACTTAAGGCGTAAACCTCAAGTACACCGTTGTGTGCTAACTCTAATATATTGATCAGAATAATAAAACGAACTTGTTGCAAATTTGTAAAACTAGAGCACTAGAAATCTGAGGCAAGATCTTTGGCGCAGCTTATTTCGATGTTTTGCTTTGAGAATAAAATACCCATGCGAAGAACAGCATGAATACGAAGTCATTCAATCCATAGATGCTGTAAAAGATGCCCGCAAATAAGTCTTTGTCATACACGGCACCAAGGCTGTTATCTTTGAACCAAAACAACCATGCCAATACATAAACGAATTTCTCGATAGCGAACGCACCTGCTAACCACTTGATGCCGGATGTAATGGCGGCAGCCCCAAGATAAGCCAAGCCCCATATGACGATCATCAGTAAACCAAAATTGGACATCACGACAGGGTCAAACTCGTTGATCACGGAGTTTGTAAAAAATCGCGAGAATACTAATACGCCACCGATGTTCATCATGGCAGCAGCAATAAAACCTAACTTAATCATTTTCATACTTTACCTATCTTTTAATCCGCATCGATTAGCGACTAAAACCAACTTTAAGGCAAACCGGCTACCCAAAATACTCATCGCTTCGTTCTTCGAGCCATAAGTTCCGATTTTTTTTGAACTTGAAGAACTGAGCGATCCGATAACAGCCAATCCATCGGACTTTCAAGCTCGAACATAGCTTTAACGTAGCTGATGCTTGTTAATACGGGTATATTTACACAGAAATGGTAGTGTTTAGGTAACACTCTAATTCTTTCAGTGATTGCAGTATAATCTCTCATCCAATATTTTGAGTATAAGTTTGTTCCCCTTTAGTACCACCACTGAGGCATGTCTTGCAGTTAACCAGTTTTAAATACAAAACGCGTAAAGGCCCTGATTATCGTCATGGCGACCAAGTGTCGTTCATCGATATCAAAGAGACGTTTGGCATCGGTGGTATTCGTATTGGTAAGTGGGTGAACACTGAAGAAAAGGATCTTGCTGCGAATTTAATATTCGATTCTTTGGCAGACTTGGCCTACATATTGGCCTTACCGCCTTCAGCAATTGGGCTAAGAGGTAACTTGAACCTTGCTTTTGGCACCGGAGGACGAAAAGGCGTTCAAGCGCACTATGCTCCAAATCAGCGCGAGTTAGCATTAGCCAAAAATGCAGGAGCCGGTGCACTTGCTCATGAGTTTTGGCACGCGTTCGATCACTATATAGCCGAAAAGGCCTTTGATATTGGTGACCGTTCTGGCCCTCAACATAAAACGATTTTCGCCAGTGATTGCTGGCTACGTAACGCTAACCACTTCCCTCACCTATTAAACGAGCGCTTGCTTAAGATTTTCGATGCGACTTTGCTCAGTGCGGATGGTCAAGATAAGCACGACTACGTGACTCGAAGTGTCAAAGCGGATAAAGCAATGGGTTCAAGTTATTTTTCTCAACCAACAGAGATGATGGCAAGAGCCTTTGAAGCCGTCGTAGAGTCATGCTCTGGCATAGAAAACACTTATCTAGTGTCTGGCACTGCCAAGGCTGACACCATCGCCGTCTACCCGGATATTGCGCATCGCCACGTTATCCATGATGCACTACAAGCTTATTTCCGACCACTTGGTGAAGCACTAAGTCGGCAATAAGCGAATAGCGAATAGCGACTATTCACCATTATCGAATACCGTTTAAGCACAAACCTTTCCTATTAATCACAAAAAGGTTTATACATAACATTATGTTATTCAAACTGCTGAATGTTTCATGACGTCAAAAGAAATACTAAAAATCCGCAATGTCCGCTGCTTCCTTATGTTCCGAAGCAGCTATTTCGCGCGCTTCTATTACCCAGTATTCACCCTGCTCTATCTGGATTACGGGTTGACTCTGTCTCAGTTCGCCATGCTCAATGTTGTTTGGGCTGCCACGATTGTATTAGCCGAAGTACCATCAGGTGCATTTGCCGATACGCTCGGTCGGAAACGGCTAGTGGTGTTGTCATCGCTGGTCATGTTCATCGAAATCGCAATGATCGCCTTTGTCCCGACAGGGAATCCCACTTTTGTTTTCGTTGTATTTTTGGTTAACCGAGTATTGAGTGGCTTAGCGATGGCGCTGGCAAGCGGCGCGGACGAAGCACTGGCTTACGACACATTGAAGGAACAAGGCAAAGAAGAGCTTTGGCCAAGAGTATTGCAAATTCAACTTCGTCTTTCTTCAAGCGTTGGAATTGTTGTCACTCTGGTGGGTGCAGCTATGTACGACGTAAACTTTATGGCTAGCGTTTATCACTTCCTTGGGCTTGCAGAGCCTGAGAGCACGCAAGACATTATGAGAATTCCTGTGTATGCCACCCTGTTTGTTGCGATGATTGCGATCTACGCGGCGCTGGGTATGAGGGAAGCCAAAAAAGTTATGCCAAGCAGTGAAAGTAAGTTGGCCTCTACCATGGCAAGTATGAAACTGACACTCGACACGGCGAAATGGGTCTTGTCTACGCCTTACGTATTGTTCATTCTGCTCTACTACAGTTTGTTCGAACATACATCGCGTATGTTTTTAACCATGAACAGTCAGTACTATCGTGCGATTGATATTCCGATTATTTACTTTGGTTTTATTGGCGCAGGCATCAGTGTATTGCAGATTCTATTGGCCAGTCAGAGTCGTCGCTTAGCAGAAAGCATGGAGCCGAAAACATTCATTGCGATAATGGGACTTGCAAGTATGGCAACGTATTATTGGATTAGTCTTGGATGGTCCATTTATGGCGTCATTCCGGCATTGATTCTTATCTTCATCATTATGACGATGAACATTTTCATTAGTTACCATCTCAACAAGAAAACGGAATCTCACAACCGAGCGACAGTGCTGAGCTTTAAAGGTTTGATGTTTAACCTAGGCTACGGCTCAATTGGTATTCTCTATGCGTATTACTACAAGTTGATCTCGCAAAACTATACACAAGAACAGATTGCACAACACATCGACTTCATCGCTTCGCTTTCTTCGTTTTTCTATTACTTCACGTTCTTGTTTTTCACCATCAGCGTGTTTTTCTACTTCAAAGACAAGAAGCAGTCGATTTTCAGATGATCAGACTAGACCTCACTCTCAGTTCGAAAAGGAAGGTATTACCACCGGTGAGGTCCAATCATCATATTCCCAACTTATCTACTAATTCTGAAAAAGACGTTTCAATCTGTTGACCAGATGTATCGATGCGAATCACGTTACCTTTCCATGCTTCATAGTCGCGATTTCTTACCTGACTCCAGTCCGGCATCCTTAAATTAGCCACTTCCGAGGGTCGGGTATTGACCCTATATTCATGCTCATCACTATCTGAGCAACACACTTCAATGTTCACAAATCTTGCATCAACGCTCTCAGCTACTTGCTGCCACTCCTGACGAGTTAACTCAATCGGATTACAGGAGTCCGCTATACAGCTAACGCCAAGCTCTAGATTGTCGCGAATGACTCGATAACTTAAGCGGTAGCCTTCACCTTCAACTTTAACGTTGCACAGATCCCTTAGCCCTTGCTCTACAGTATCAACACGAAGGTACATAGCTCCAGTTTTGCGTGCTAGTAGCTTGGCTAGAGTGGACTTCCCTGAAGCTGGCAGGCCGGAAAAAATATACAACACAGGAATATTCAATTGATTTCTATCCTTTTGATATAACTACTTGTTGAGCTTCAACAACACCTTAAACAAAATGCACAATAGATACAGTGTTCATTAGCCATTATTTTTGAACAACTTACTTTGTTGTCACTATTTCTACACTAACGATTTTTGACCGAGTTGGATCTTTGGATCTATCCCCGCCTTACTGTATAAGCTCAGCGCAGATTCATTAAACGAGTACACCTCTAACCACAGTTCTTCACTACCTTGTGCAATCGCACGGCGCTCAAACTCTTCAATTAGCTTCAACCCAACGCCTTGTCCTCTTGAGCAAGAATCAACAACAATCTGCTCGATGCTTGCTATTTTCCGTTGCTTCAGCGTCCAAGACTTCCTTTCCCACAACTCCCCATATACAAAACCAACCAGTCGCCCTTCTTCTTCAGCAGCTAGGCATATCGTACGATCGCTCTTGATGACTTTGTGCATATCAATTTTTAACTCAATCTCTTCTGGAGCTAAAAAATCATTTGGGAGGTTTTCTTGGTGATATGAATTAAGCTGAAATTGTAATCGCTTTACGGCGTCTATATCTGCGATACGAGCTTGGCGAATAGTTAACATAGGTAATTCCTTTTATTCTCTGAGAAGTTAAGAGGCCGGTGTTCTATCCCATAAACACAGCCAATCCATTAACTAGACTATCGTCTACTCTTCTTCCGGTCAGATAAGACTATCATCGCCAATAAACAGCACGCAAACGTTCCTCACGAACGAAATAATCGCTGACTGGCTATGAGTCTATTGCTGATCTAATCGCCAAGGCGGGTTCTTTCGGTTTTCGCCCGCCCAATATAGTTTAATTTCATTGCCTGAGGGATCGTTAAGCATGGCTTCTCTCCAAAGGTAATCTTTATCGGTAGGATCTTGCACAAACTCGATGCCTTTCATCTTTAAACTTGCGACTAACGCATCCAGCTCTTCGTGTTCAAAATAGATGACGCTGTTGTTTTTGGATTCTGGAGCACCGAGATACAGTGAAAAAGTGGCGTCTCCTTCAAGGCACTCAAAGCGCGCATAATTCTCTGTTTCAACGATCAAATTGAACCCAAGTTTTTGATAAAACTCGATTGATAGCTTGATGTCTTTAACGGTTAACAACACTTGATTTAGATTCATAGAAATATCCTTTTCCGAATAGTTGCTTAACAATTTTTGGTTTTGACTGTTCAAGGCTGTGAAAATAAAACCTCAAGCTAACTTAAGGTCAAGAAGTGATTTCAAGTGTTGATAAAGGTTTATGATGAGTATGAAGTTAAAATGAAAGAGCGTTTAGATCATGCTTCCACTCGGGCAACCTTGTGACAAAACACTGCCGTAGCTCGTCGTCGGGGTAACTAACATGACTAAGTCAGCAGGAAGGAATACAACATCAGTAATCAAAGACAATGGCATATCCACAAATGAAATAGGATATAAAGCATAAGACACCGCTGAACCATCCAAGAAGCATGGTTGGCGAGCAACGGACAGCGCTGTACCGGAAAATGGTTTACCGTAACCTCCTCTGGCATGTGCATCCATAGATGAACATCCCACTGTCAAAGAAG
>Ga0209272_10002377_pt1 | contig 10593 bp, 7 predicted proteins | sample tdDd002_FD_187125 | JGI IMG/M metagenome (GOLD analysis project Ga0209272, IMG submission 187125) | Marine sediment microbial communities from the Atlantic coast under amendment with organic carbon and nitrate - tdDd00.2 (SPAdes)... | ecosystem: Environmental > Aquatic > Marine > Coastal >... | reverse complement strand
ACAAAACAGTTTCCTACAGCGAAGTGGAAGCCTTTATTAAATCAATTCGAACTAAGCTGCAATAATTTGAAATTACTACATAAATATTATTCGAATGCCAAGTTACTTTTAACTGGTGAATATCTGGTTTTGCACGGTGCTTTGGCATTTGCAGTTCCACTAAAGTATGGACAAATGTTGGAAGTTTACGATTCTGATCAGTCAGAATTGGAATGGATAGCATATGAAAAGGGAAAAGAGTGGTTACATTTTGTTATCTCACCTACGGAAATTGAAAATCAAATTGAAAAAGGAGATACAGAAAAAGAATTTGTTTGCTTTCTGTTGAACCGAGCCAAATTTTTGAATGCTGGATTTCTGAAGTCATGCTCTGTTAAAGTAAAAACAAAAATTGATTTTGATAGAGCCTGGGGCTTAGGAACCAGTTCTAGTTTAATTAATAATGTTGCTCAATGGGCGGATGTTAATCCATATGAGCTTCATGCAATGGTTTCGAATGGATCTGGATATGATATAGCTTGTGCAAATTATTGCAAACCTATTTTATTTCGCCGCCAAGGAAATCATCCAATGATATATCCGATAGATTTCGAACCTTCATTTCTAAATCAACTCCATTTTATTTATCGTGGCAACAAGCAAAATAGTGAAGAGAGTGTAAAGAAGTTTTTGAATGGTAAACCAGTTTCAAATACCGATCTGGAGAGCATATCTTTAATAAGCAAAAGAATATTACAATCTGAAAATACGTATGAATTTGATGCTTTAATATCGGAACATGAACGATTTATTTCACAAATTTTAGAATGTAAAGCAATAAAGGAGGAGAAATTTTCAGATTTTAAAGGAAGTATTAAATCTTTAGGTGCCTGGGGTGGTGATTTTATATTGGCTCGCACTGATATGGATAAAAGGGAATTACATAGTTATTTTTTTGAGAAGGGCTTAACAACTATTTTCTCATGGAGAGATCTGGTATTAGGTACAAATTAAATAGGTGGTTAATAGAATGATTGATAAAAATAAAAAAGGTTCTGTTATATGGGAAAGCCCTTCGAATATTGCTTTGGTAAAATATTGGGGTAAAAGAGGAATTCAAATTCCATGTAACCCATCAGTAAGCATGACATTGAAAAATGCAGTTACAAAAATGCAATTGGATTATTATCCAATACAAAAGGGTAATCAGTTAAATTTTGAGTTTGAAGGAAAGTCTCAGCCAATTTTCGAAAAAAGAATTTCAAATTTTTTAGATGGTTTGATAGAGGATTTTCCCTTTATAAATGACTTTGGTTTTTCAATATCTTCGGAAAATACTTTCCCACATTCAACAGGTATTGCAAGTTCAGCTTCTGCAATGAGTGCTTTGGCTTTATGTCTTTGTTCCATGCAAGAAGAAGTTTATGGTCAAAAACTGGAAACAGAAGAATTTAACAGAAAAGCTAGTTATATTGCTCGATTAGGATCTGGTTCAGCTTCTCGCTCTATTTATGGAGCTTATGCAGTTTGGGGAGAAAGTAGTGCTTTCTCGAAATCTTCAAATGATTATGCTGTTCCTTTTGCAAAATATCTTCACCCTATTTTCGATTCTTACCAGGATATGATTTTACTTGTAAGCTCAGAGAAAAAAAAGGTTTCGAGTACAGCAGGACATCAGCTGATGAAAAATCATCCTTACGCAAATGCCAGATTTGCTCAGGCTAATACAAACTTTGAAAAAACCTTGGGCGTTTTACGTAGTGGCGATTTGGAAAATTTTGTAGAATTGGTCGAAAATGAAGCCTTAAGTTTGCATGGATTAATGATGAATTCGAATCCGTCTTTTACTTTATTAAAACCAAATACTTTGGAGGCAATTGAACGAATTCGTGAATATAGGAGGATGACTAAAATTCCTCTTTGTTTTACATTGGATGCTGGTCCTAATATTCACCTATTGTTTCCTAAATCAGATTTTGATAATGTGAGTAGTTTTGTGAAAACTGAGTTGAGTGAATTGTTAGAAGATGGAAAATATTTGTTGGATGAAAAGGGCGAAGGTCCGAGAAAATTATAATAGAAGTGAAAAATAATCCCGACTTGTTTTACGCTAAAATATTGCTTTTTGGGGAGTATACTGTTTTGTTAAATTCTATGGGATTAAGCATTCCTTATTCTCACTTTAAAGGAGAGCTCACATTTATTGATGAAGACAAATATACTGATCGAAATTTTGCCCGAAGATCAAATGATGAACTAAAAAAGTACTTTTATTTTCTTGATTCTAATAGCGAGTTTGGTACTATAATCAATATAAAACAATTTTATCAGGACATTCAAGATGGATTGTATTTTGAATCGTCTATACCCGAGAGTTATGGATTAGGTAGTTCGGGTGCTTTATGTGCTGCCATTTATAGTCGATATGCGGTTAATTCGGATTTATTAGGAGATAGAAATGATAAATCTATTCTTCGTATTAAAGAGAACCTTTCAAGACTTGAATCTGGTTTTCATGGCAAAAGTTCGGGTTTAGATCCTTTAAATTCCTATTTAAAAACACCATTATTAATCCATAATCATGAGAATATTGAAATGGTACAACTTCCAGGTGAAAAGTTTGGGAATGAAAGTGCTATTTTTTTAATAGATACAAAACAAACAGGAAACACAGCACCTTTAGTGCAAACTTTTCTTGATAATTGTAAAGATGAAAACTACAAAAAGTTGATTTGTGAAACCTTAATTCCTTTAAATAATTCTTGTATTAGCACCCTTATTTCTGGAAAATTGGATTCCTTTTTTGATCGTCTTACACATTTGTCTAAATTTCAATACGAGTACTTTAATAGTTTGATTCCGGAATTTTACCTTGAGTTATGGAAAACTGGCTTGGATTCGGATAAGTTCTATTTGAAACTTTGCGGCTCGGGTGGAGGCGGATTTTTACTTGGCTTTACCAAAAAATTTCAGGAAGTAAAATGGCTACTTCAGCAAAAAAGTATAGAGCCAATTCCCGTTTTTCAGAAGACAAATTAATTAATATTTAAAGGTATAGAATAGCAAACTCTTGTTCCATGTAAATTGGGGTTAATGTATTTCATATCTGCAATTTCGAAATGCATTTTTTTAGATGCTTTAAAATTGTAAATCTTAACACGATCCATAGCAATAGAAGTAGCTAGTGATTTATGTCCGTGCTTTAAGGTTTGTTTCTTCGCTTCTTCCATTCCAATTCCATTATCAGTAATACTAAAAAGAATAGATTGTTTGTTTTCGGATAAGGAAATATCAATGTTGATTTTAGCTTCGGGATTGGAGCGTAATCTGCCATGTATAAGTGCATTTTCTACAAATGGCTGTGCAAGCATAGGCGGTACTAAAACATGATTTTCATCGATGTTGTTGCTCACGGTAATTTCATAAGTAATTTCATTATCAAACCTTAATTTTTGTAAGTCGATGTAATCCTTTAAAGTGGAAATTTCTACGTTTAAGGAAACAAATTCTTCACGAGAATTTTCTAATATACCACGAACTAAACTTGCTAATCTGGATAGGTAATTGTTTGCATCATCATTTTTTTCATCAAGAATAAAACTTTGAATTGCGGTTAATGAATTGAATAAAAAGTGTGGATTCATTTGAGTTAAGAGAACCTTTTGACGTAAATCCATTATTTTGTGATCGGCTCTTAATCGATTGATTCGCAGTGATACTAAAACGGCAACAATCCCTAGTATCATGACGATAGTAAGTATAATTATCCAGGCATTTTTTTGTGTTAATTCCAGGTTCTGAATTTGTGTTTTTTGTTGTAGGATTTTAAATTCTTTAGCTTTCTTTTCAGATTCATATTGCGCTGTTAATTCAGCAACTTTTTCTTCTTGAAATATACTTGTAATTGAATCTTTCAGTCTATTGTACTTTTTGTAATATATAATCGAATTAGAATAGTCCCGATTGGATTCCAGAAATTCAGAGTAGTACAAATAAGTGTCAGCCAGATCTTCAATTAGTTCATTCTTCTTATTAGCGTTTTCAGCTTTTTGAAAATATTCTTCGGCTAGTTGAATTTGTTTGGTTTTACCGTATACAACTGCTTTAAAAGTGAATATTTTACCAAGTCCCCAAATGTCATTTAATTTTAACCTTAGATTTTCACATTGAGAATAGTAATCAATAGCTTTATCAAACTGTTCTAACCCTTCATATGCCTGACCAATATTTAAAAGAATAATTGCTTTATCGCGAACAGTTCCTAGTTCTTCATTTAAAGCTAAAGCTTCCAACTGAGTTTGTAATGATTCATTGAATTTTTTTTGAATGTTCTGTATAACTCCTATATTAATAAGCGATTGTAATAGTCTGGATTTATTGTCTAATTTTTTAAAAGTATTTTTAGCATTTACAAAGAAACTTAAAGCACTCTCAAAATTCCCTAGCATATGATATACTCCACCAATATTAAAATAAGTAGAGGCAAGTCCTTTTTGATTGCCTAAGGATTCGTACAATTTAATTGCTTTTAAATATTGTTCTAATGCTTGATCGTATTTACAGGTTCTGCGGTAAATAATACCCATATTGCCAATAACCTTACATACGTTTAAGGAGTCGCCAGTGATTGTGAATTGTTCTATAGCTTTATTGTAATAATACATCGAGGAATCAAATGTTCCCTTATGAATGTAGGTGTTTCCGAGAGATTTGTAGGATGCGCCAAGTTTGGATGGAGAGTTTAAGGAATCAGCAAATGAAATTGCTTGTTTCCCAACTTTAATGCTTACATCGAAGGAGGAATCACGCAATTGTGTTGCTCGATTTAATATCTCTTTAAATTGGGTATTATTTTGTGATTCTTGAACCGTATCTGGAAAGTTTAACGAGTATGAGTTAACACTTACAAGTATCGAAAATAGAGTGAGAAAAAATATCTTCATAAATTAGATCAGATTGATAATCTGAAAACAAAACTAATCTAAATATATTCTTTAAGAAAACGGTAGAGAACAAAAAAACGAAAAGTAAACCAACTTATGATTTAAGGTTTTGAGGAATGCTAAATGTAACCCGTGTTCCGTGTAAGTTTGAATCGATGTGCTTAAGGTCTGTAATTTCAAAATTCATCTTTTTAGAAGATTTGAAATTGTATATTTTCACACGATCTAATGCTATTGAGGTGGCCAAGGATTTATGCTCTTTTTTAAACGTTTGTTTTTTAGCTTCATCAATTCCAATTCCGTTATCTGTAATGCAAAATTTAAGAATATCTTTATTGGCTGATTGAGAGATACTAATGTTTATTAAAGCTTTTGGGTTTGTTCTTAATCGTCCATGAATTAGAGCGTTTTCAACAAATGGTTGAGCAAGCATAGGAGGAACCATTATTAAATTTTGATCAATATTTTCATCCACATCAAATTGATAGGCAATATCATTTTCAAACCTTAACTTTTGTAAAACGATATAATCTTTTAGTGTTTCTAATTCTGTATTTAGGGAAACAAATTCTTCTCGTGAATTTTCGAGAATACCTCTTACCAAACTGGCCAATCTTGCTAAATAACTATTTGCTTTATCGTTTTTTTCATCTAAAATAAAGCTTTGGATTGCGGTTAATGAATTGAACAGAAAGTGTGGATTCATTTGTGTTAGTAATACCTTTTGGCGCAAATCTAATATCTTGTGATCGGCACGTAATCTATTAATCCGAAGTGAGACAAGTACTGCCACAACGCCAAGAATCATCACCACCAATAATATAATAATCCACGCATTTTTCTGTCCTAATTCCAGATTTTGAATTTGAGTTTTTTGTTGTAGTAATTCAAATTCTTTTTCCTTTTGTTTGGAAACGAATTGAGCATTTATTTCATTAAATCGTTCTTCTACTTCTGCATCTTTAATCGAATCATTAAGTTGAATCATTAATGATTGTGTTAAAAAAGCTTCTTCATATTTGTTCTGATGTTGATAATTTTCGGTTAGATATAAAAGTATTTCAGCTCGCCAATGTGACATATTATTAGCTATAGCAATATTTTCTGCTTTTTTAATGTAAATTTCGGCACTTTTAAAGTTATTCATACTTGCCAAAATTCTACCAAGTTCTAATTTACAGCTTATTTCCCCATTTAAATCACCAATGCGAGTTCTAATTTCTTCTGATTTTTTCACCTCTTGTAAGGCAATATCAAGCTCCCCTTGAGCATGATAAACATATCCGATATTAAACAACAATTTCGATTTAAATAACTCATCATTTAATTTACTGTTTTCCTGCAGAGATTTGTCGTAATACTCCAGACTACGCTGATAGTTTTTCCTTTTTTCGTTGATTACACCAAGATTACAATAGGCATTAGCTAGTTCCTTTATATTTTTGTGTTTTTTGAAGTTTTTTAAGGCTAAAAGATAGAATTCTTCTGCCTGTTTTAATTTTTCTTGTTCGTGATATAGATTGGCAATATTGTTTAAAACACTTCCCTTACCTTTATCATATTTCGCTTCTTCATAAATGGTTAAATTTTTAATATAATACTCTAAAGCTTTATCGTATTTGGCTTCTCTTTTATAGAGCAAGCCAATATTACCTAGTACTTTCCCTATGTCTACTTTAGAATCGAATGATTCAAATTGCGATATCGCTTTATCGTAATAAACAAAAGCAGAGTCGTTATTGCCAATGAAATAATAATTGACACCTTGAGTTTTATATAATTTAGATAATACTTGAGGGTTATTTTCTGTTTCAGCAATAGCAACGGCCTGTTGACAAACAGCTATACTCTCTATTAAAGAGACGTTTCGTAGGTTTAAGGAAGAATCTAAAAGGATAGATATTTTTTTAGATACGATATCTTCACTATTTACATTTGCAAAAGAATGTGTGTAGTAAAAAAGAGTACTTATTATTAAAATGATTGATTTTAAACGAATCATTTGAAATAGTTGAAGTTTGATTTATAGCCTTTTGGATCTTAACAGTCTGCAAAATAAAAAAAAATACTTAATCGATAGCTTTAAAATGATCTATTTGAAATTTCTGATATAAAAAAAGCCTGATCAAATGTGATCAGGCTTGTATTTGCGAGATTATTAAATCTTATAGGTTATATGTAATACCAATTCCTGGTAAGAAACCTGTATTTTTATATTTACCGCCAAAACCGCTATTTGTGTCCATTCCGTTAACTTCTTCACCCTCTATGTAAAGAAGAGAAACATCCAAACTTAGCTTATCATTTAGCATGTAAGAGGCACCTGCAGAAATACCAATTTTATCAGCTCCAGGTGTTTCTGGAGTATAGTACTTTTTATTGGTTGGTGTTTCATCATAATAGAAACCAGCTCTAAGGTCTAATTTCTCATTAGCCGAGTATTGAGCACCAATACGATAAATCATCGTGTTATCCCAGTTTCTAGTACTCTCTGAATCTGTAAGCACAGGAACTTCAACTTGTCCACCAGGAGTAGTTACCATTGTTGTTGTGTTTGTTTCAAAGTCAAAATCTAATGACTTGTATTCATCCCATTGTACAAAGTTTACATCAGCAGATATCAACCATTTCTCATTAATTTGGTATGCTAAACCAATGTTAAAACTTGCAGGCAATGGAAGTGTTGCAGCAACACCACCATCAGGGAATAAAGGCGCTACAGGGTCAACTACTGTAAAATCTACATCTCCTTCAGAATAATCTAAATCAACATCAATCTGAGAACGATAGGAAAGACCAATATTTAATTTTTCGGTAGGTTGTAGAAATACACCTAAATTATATCCATAAACAATTTTATTACCTGAAATATTTATTTCTCCATCAGGTGCACCCAGAGATGTTAATGGTAATGCTCTATTTAGATCTACCGAACCGTAAACAATATTTAAACCAGCACCAACACTAATCCAATCGGCTAATTTATATGAAACTGTAGGTTGAATGTAAATCGCTTTTAATTCAATGTCCTGAATTAAATATTTACCAGACCATTCTTCGCCCCAGTCAACTCTATTTCCAAATGGAGTATATACTCCTAAACCAATAGCAAGTTTATCATTTACTTTCATTGATCCATATAAATAGAATGGTGTTCCTGTTGGGTTATCAGTTTCTTCTTTACCCGCTGCTCCTGTATATTCTGTTTTGATTAAAGTTGCAAAGCCACCAACAGAAAAGCTATATTTTTGATCTAAGGTTGCCAAGGCTCCTGGGTTCCATTGCATACTACTTGCATCGAAGTTTAAGGCAGTTCCAACATGTCCCATACCGGTTTGTTTAACACCTTGGACATTTACAGCATAACCTTCTGCTTTTACATTAACATTGTATGCCATTACAATAACTGCAATTGCTAAACAAATCTTTCTTATCATAAGTTGATGTTTTTAAATTCGGTCTGAATATAATTTATTTTCTTTTGCATGCAAGAAGTTTAACATCAATTCATTTACATTAACGCCTGTATGGCGCTGACCATTAGAAAGATGCATGTATTTATATTTATTGATATGAAAAACATTTTACTCAAATAGGAAAGGATATTATTAAATTTTAATACTTTTATCTTGAATAAAACATCCTTATTCAATTATATGAGTGTTAAGTTGAATAAAAATACGCAAGGAAATTTTGCTTATCAAAGTTTTAAAGAGGGATATCGTAGTGTAACTCCCTCATTGATTAACCGTTCGTTTGAGTGGAAAGATAAGCAGATTAATATCTTATTAGAATCCGCAATGTTGGAATTGGGAGAGTTGAATGCTTATTCAAAGTTTTTCCCAAATATCAATCAACATGTGCCGCTATTTGTTGCACAAGAATCTGTTGCATCAAATCTGATTGAAGGTAGTAAATGTAATATATCTCAGGCTTTTGTACCTGAAAATTCAAGAAGTTTTAAGCGAATTTATGAGCAGAAAGAAATTACCAATCATATTGAAGCAATAAATTGGGGGGTAAATGAACTGCGCAGGTTTCCTCTTTCCATCAGATTAATAAAAGAGTCGCATAGGTTATTGTGTTCCAATTTACCACAAAAGGAAGATTTTGGCGGTAAAATTCGTCCATTCTACGATTCGAATGATAGTAAATTCGAGTCGCATTTTAAATATACTCCGCCGAATAAACATGAGTTAAAAATTCTTATTAATGATGCAAAGAAGTTTTGGCGCAATGATGACTTAGAGTTGCCTCTGTTAATAAAAATGGCAATTTCGCTTTATCAATTTGAGAATATTTTGCCTTTTCTGGATGGTAATGGTAGAACTGCCCGAACTTTGATTCTTTTTGAAATGTTAGAGCTAAAATTTGTTTACAAACCTGTATTTTGCTTGTCGGTATTTTTTGAAAAGAACAGATTGGAATATTATAATCGATTGAATTTAATTCGTGCTAAGAATGATATTGAGCAATGGATTAAGTTTTTTCTTACGGGAATAAGGGAATCTGCAATTCATAGTAAAGAGATATTAGCACAATTAAAAAAATTAACAGAGAGATATAATAAACAGATCGAAAACCAGATGGGAAAAAAAAGGCATCAAACGGCTAAATTGTTGATGTCGGAATTTTATTCTAAGCCATTCTTAACGGTTAATGAGGTTAAGGAAAAATTAGGTTTGAGTTTTCAATCTGCAAATCAGTTGATAAAGGAATTTGAATCGACTGGTTTAATTAAAGAGTTGGTAGGTGCTCGTAGAAATAGAATTTTTTATCTGTGGGAGTATTTAAATTTATTCGAATTGTAGGTAAGAAAAAAGGTTGATTCTATAGAACCAACCTTTCTGTATTTTTATCCTAAAACTTCTTTCATTTTTTTACCGATATCGGCAGGAGAACTAACCACGTGAATTCCGGCTGCAGCTAATGCTTTCATTTTTTCTTCAGCAGTACCCTTTCCACCGGCGATAATTGCACCAGCATGTCCCATACGTTTTCCTGGAGGAGCTGTCTGACCTGCAATAAATGCAACAACTGGTTTATCTACATTTTTAGCAATGTATTCTGCAGCAGTTTCTTCATCCGATCCACCAATTTCGCCAATTAGAACAATGGCTTCGGTTTTTGGATCATCATTCAATAATTTTACCGCATCAATGTGTTTGGTTCCAATAATTGGATCGCCACCAATACCAATAGCAGTAGATTGACCAAAACCAGCCTCACCTAATTGGTGAACAGCCTCGTAGGTTAATGTTCCCGAACGAGAAACAATACCTATGGTTCCAGGATTGTGAATAAATCCAGGCATGATACCAATTTTTGCTTCGCCAGGAGTAATAACACCCGGGCAGTTAGGTCCAACCAAAGTGGTCTCAGGGTATTTCTTTAGAAATTCGTGAACTTTTAGCATATCAAAAGTTGGAATTCCTTCCGTAATACAAATAACCAATGCCACACCAGCTTCAGCAGCTTCCATAATTGCATCAGCAGCGAATGGAGGTGGAACAAAAATAACAGATGCATTAGCTCCTGTTTTTGCCACAGCACCTCTCATGGTATTGTGAATCGGAATTTTATCCATAAATAGTTGACCGCCTTTACCAGGAGTAACACCAGCAACTACATTCGTTCCATATTCGATCATTTGTTGGGTATGGAAAGCCCC
>Ga0209272_10002373_pt1 | contig 10602 bp, 7 predicted proteins | sample tdDd002_FD_187125 | JGI IMG/M metagenome (GOLD analysis project Ga0209272, IMG submission 187125) | Marine sediment microbial communities from the Atlantic coast under amendment with organic carbon and nitrate - tdDd00.2 (SPAdes)... | ecosystem: Environmental > Aquatic > Marine > Coastal >... | reverse complement strand
GCGATGGATTTTTTCTCGCCATCAACCAATGTGGTGAAGTTGATCTGTTTTTCTTGCAGGCGCCGCTGCAGTGTTCTGGGTGATAAGCCGAGATGAACGGCTAAGTCGGATAAACGTAAAGGTGAACGGATGTCATCATGGATACGTTTTTTCAATCGGCAGACCAGATCTTCTTTCTCAATACGGACGTGCTGAAGCAGTAAAAAAAACTGCTTGGCGAGAGAAAATAACTTGGGGTCAGGGGTTGCACTTACCTGAATCTCTTGATGGTCAAAATGCATTTGTAGCGACTCTCCGTATTCGTTGCGAATTAAAGAGTTGCGTTGGCCAGGGGTTTGCATCCAAGTATGCGTTAAGTTAGTAAATGAAGAAACGTGCTCGAGTAAATCTTGGGTCAGGTAATGTACCCACAAAGGCAATTCAGTATTTGTTCGTGATTTAAAATGTAGCGATAGGCCGTCATAGCGAGATGCGGGTTCAACATAGATTGTGCGATCGTACAATGACACAGATTTGCTCCACCAAAGTAACCCTTCTTTGATTGTCGGGGCAGTTAACAGCAAGAGGTGTTGCAGGGAAAGTAATTCCTCAATGTACCAATGATCATGCCCAATGCGAAAATAGGAACTGCCTACGGCTTGAGAAAACATTACGGAGAAAGTTTTTTTGGAACCCACGATTTTTCCCAGGTCAGGATTACATGCGCGTATTTTAGCGAAACCGTTCCTGTGGCGCATGATTTTGTTTCAATATTACCCTATGTCAAAGGCGACAAATTTAGTGTGCCATTGCAAGAAAGGCTTTGTCTCAACGTGAGCCCCGAGAATAAAAGTATCGGGGCTCAAGATATACCATTAATCCTACTAGAGGTTTTGGATAAATGTCGCTTCCTGCAGCTCAGGCACTTCTGATTGGTTTGACGGTGATTTTACCGCGCCAAGTTCCAGCAATAGATGTCTGACTAATATGGCATAGATAAACATCATTGGCATACCAGCGACTACACACAATGATTTAATCGTATTAATGCCCCCGCCACACAGAAACACACTGAAGCTGATGAGCGCGATGGCTCCGGCCCACAGTAGCTTAACCTTGTTATCAGGGTCGCCATTCAAAGCCAGTTCGTTAGTCGTTAGCATTGCTGTCGCGACGCTTGCGCTCGACATGGTAGTGAGCATTAAGAAGAACTGGATAACCAAAAATAGGGCCAGAATAGCGGATTTTGCGGGTAATGTTTTTATTAGGGATACCACGGCAAAGGTTAAACCGCCATCGGTCATCCATTCTTGAACAGGGAAGCCGCCGATTAACTGAGCCCATACGGCATAGCCGCCAAAAATAGAGATAAAGAATGTGCAGCCAAGAGAGCCCATAGAAATCGCATACAAGATAACTTCCCGAATGGTTCTTCCTCTGGAGATCCGAGTAATGAACAATCCCATCATAATTAGGTAGGCGTAATACCAGAACCAATAATACTGGGTCCAGCCTTGAGGGAAACCGCTTTGCTGTACCGGATCGGTCCATAGCGACATTCTGAAGAAGTTATCCAGCATTACCCCGATTGAGTCGGTGAAATTATTAAGGATAAACTGGGAATTTGAGGAGAACAGAACAAATAAAGCAAACCCGATGGCAATCGTGACGGTGTAATCGGATACTTTGCTGATCCCCTGATTAAACCCGACCAGCATTACGCAAAGCAGGGCAATTACAAACAGCAGGATAATACTGCCTTGCAACAGTAACCCATTTTCAATACCCAGCAACTCAGATGCCCCTGCGCTAAGCAAGGTAACAGTCAGTGCCAGTGAGCTGGCGAAAGCCGCCAGTGTTCCAAAGATCGCTAGGAGGTCGATGGTCTTTGCGACGATAGGGTGCTCGCCGACGACTGAAGCGCACAGCGTGGATAGTTTCAGGGTACGCTTCTTCTGTACATAGAATGCGTAGGCAAAAGGAATCGCCGGGAAGCAGTAAATAGCCCAGCCGGTGATCCCCCAATGGAATATTGAGTAGGTAACACTCCATGCGGCGGCAGAATAGCTGTTTGGCTCTGCAAAAAGAGGAGGGGACTGTAAGTAATACATGGGCTCACCAATACCCCAGTAGATAAGGGATGCCCCGACCCCTGCAGTAAAAATCATGCCGCCATATGAAAAATTACTGTATTCAGGCTTTTCCTCTCCGAGCTGGATGTCCCCATATCGAGAGAATGCCAGCCAGAATAAAAAGCCAACCAGTGCCAGGCTGCCAAGTTCAACTATCCAGCCGAACCATGTGGTCACAAAAGCCATTGCCCCATTTGCCATCGCCTGCGATTGCTCTGGGTAGGTAGAGGAGATAACGAGCAAGGCAAGTACAAGTACGATTGCTGGCAGAGCCAGGCCATAATTAAGATTCTTCAAGCGTATCTCTCCACTCAGCGAGAGCCTGAATATGGTCAGGGCCGATTCCACAGCATCCGCCTATAATGGTGGCGCCAAGTTCGTACCAACGCTTGGCGAACACCAGATAATCTTCAGGCGAGAGCTCGCGCATGGATTGCAATGTGTCGTTGGCCTGATGGTCAGGTTGAATCGGCGTGAAGTTGTTGGCATAGACACCAATTTCAACATCGACACCATATTGCTCTATTACCGCCTTTGCATCCTTGATAGCCTGCTCCATCACTTCGGGAACGGAACAGTTAAATAAAATACCTTTGCCGCCGGCAAAGCATACCAGTGCAGTCGCAATGCTGACGGGCTGTCCCGATCTCAACGTCGCATCATTCTCGGTGTCATCTTGCAGGGAGAAGGAGTAGTACCTGTCTTTGCTAGAGTTTTTCAATACAGAATGGATTACCTCAAACTCCTGCAGGCTAGAAATTGTTTCAGCAATCCACAGGTCAACATGGGGCTCCTGCGCATCAAAAAGTACAGTGAAGATTTTTTTTGCTTCATCAGCCTTAAATAGATCTGGGCGATAGCTACCGAAAGCTGGCGGCATTGCGCCGGCGACATGAACAGGGTTATTACGGTTAGTGTGTTCATCTTGTGCAACAGACTGAGCGATAATAGCAGCCCGACGAGCCAGCAGAGCGCCGTCTGTTCTATATAGCTCATCGCCAAGATGAAAGGGGACGCAGGCATAGCTGTTGGCGATGATAATTTCGGCGCCAGAATCAATAAAATTCTGATGGGCTTTACGAATATGATCGGGCGATTCAATAAGCGCCTGTGCGCTCCAGAGGGGTTGTGAAAATGGTGCGCCAATGCGTTTAAGCTCGCGGCCCATTCCACCATCGAGAATGGATAACTTCTTCATAATAGAGTTTCTATACAACTTAATTTATAGCTGCTATTAAACATATAGTGTGATCAAGACAAAATTGAAATGTACTCAAAGAGAACATGAGGAAAATTCAAGTCGATAAGTTTTGTCGAAAAGTCGTATACAGGTCAGTACGTCAATATCCTTAATGGTCTAAAAATCCCACAATTAGCATTGCAATTGATAAGCTTATGTTTTTAATGGGTTAAATAAGTTTATCCACAAAAACAGTGGGTAACTTTATGGTAAATGTCGCAGCGTGTTGATTGTTTATTCGGCGTTTAAAACGGAGCTAAATATAATCAACCTAGTTGCTGGCAGCACAGTATAGTTGTGCGGTGTCGGTATCCGTTGTTTATATAAAATCCACACAGGGTGTTTTAACATTGGTTTATCTTGGTGTTAACACTGAAATCCTAGATACAGAGCACTGACTTGGTTTGCATACTCATTGGAGTTGATAAAGTATGTGTCATATAAGCTTGAATATGTATATGGATTGCATCTAATGGCCTGTTTTATAAATGGTTTGTAAGGTTGGGGTGAAAAGCGTTGCACTTCTGGGTAAGTATGATTTGAGCTGGGTCATAAATCTCTATAATATGCGCAAGCAGTATTTTGGCATACCTGTTGCCTTTGCTATTTTGTATTAGAAATGAAAATAATTATAACGTTAAGGTTGCAGTATGTTTAACCCTACCCGTGCTCTGAATATTCGAACGACGCTATTTACCGTCTTTATTATTCCAACAACCTTGCTTTTGGTATTTATTGGCATACAGATAAAAGATGCCAATGATCAGCTGGCTTATGCCGAGCTTTCTCAAGAAACGGTAGAGCTGTTTAACCTTTATGATAATGTCGCGCATCAGTTTGCCGTCGAACGAGGTCTGACGGCTGGTGTGATCGCGGCAAAAGGCCAAAGCAAGCAGAGTGATAAGCTGCAAAAACAGCGACATGCTGCAGACGTTGCCTACAATAACTTATTGGCTTTCCAACCTGAAAGTTTGGATCCCGCAGTGGTTACGACTTTGCTGAGTGAAGTCAAAGCAGAACTGGATCAGCGACAAAATATTCGCTCTCAGGTCGATAGCCGGAACTTGGTTGATTCACCCTTTGCTTATTATTCGAATGTGAACCGGCTGTCACTGGATAATTTGGCTATTGTCATGTCTCTTGTCAGCAACCGTGAGCTTAAGCAGGAGCTACAGGGGTTGCTTTCATTGCTAGTGATCAAAGAGCAGGCCGGGATGGCAAGAGGGGCGCTTAATGGCGTATTTGCCGGCAAGCGTGCGACACTCGATCGGTATGCGCAGATTTCTACCTATATTAAAGCGGAGCGCTATGCACTAAGGCAGGCGGAAATGCTGTTAACTGATGAGCCGCTTAAACAACTTCAGGCCATCATGCGCCAGCCAACGTGGCAGCAGGTGATGGCTATCCAGCAGCAATTTCTGGCTCAGAAAGGCAATTTGTCTAAAGTAAACGGCCCTGAAGCCTCGGCTTGGTTTGGGTTGGCGACAGAACGTATCGGGATGGTGAAAGAGGTGCGTGATAATTTAGCCGTTATCATTACTAACAAAGCGATAGAGGATCGAGCTGACGCCAGCATGATGCGCATGGTGTATATCGCCGTGACACTCCTGATTGTACTGCCGTTGATCTTGCTGACAGTCCAGATAGTGAATAACGTGCGTCGTCGGGTTGAGAGTTTTACGACCCAGCTTGATCAGATGGCTTCGAATAAAGATCTGACTATCCGTCTTTCGGATGGTAGCCGAGATGAATTTGGCGAGATTGCCCAGCACTTTGACCACTTGGCGGTTAGCCTTGGTGATACCTTGAATAAGGCGTTACAGGTAGCCAGTCAGACCGAGAAAGAAATGGTCGCAATGGTGAATCTTGTCAACCAGGCCCGTGATGCCAGTGAGCAGACTCATTTACGCTGCGACAATATTGCCACCGCGATGACAGAAATGGCCCAGACCAGTGAACAGGTTGCCGATATTACCGTGGATGCCCAGCGCGGAACAGACTCGGTGAAAAATAATGCTGAATCGTGCCATAAACATAGCGAGCAGTCATTCTCTTCGACAACGACGCTGCTTGAGAGTGTAAACCAGACTTTCGATTGTATCGAAACACTGGAAAAACAAATGGGCAATGTATCGGAGATCCTCGACACTATTAATGCGATTTCTGAACAGACCAACTTATTGGCATTGAATGCGGCTATCGAGGCTGCACGTGCTGGTGAGCAGGGGCGAGGTTTTGCGGTTGTCGCCGACGAGGTCCGTACGCTGGCCCAGCGCAGCAAGCAGTCGACAGAGGATATTCGTCAGTTGCTTAGTGGTATCGGTCAAAATGCTAAGGATTCTTTCGATAACATGCAGCAAAGCCGTGAAGCCAGTTACGAGACTCAGCAAGTGGTGTCTGATACCAAGTCTCTGGTTGAAAACCTGATTGTGACGGTGAATGAGATTGCCGAGTTCAATGCCAGCATCGCAACAGCGTCAAATGAGCAATCTCAAACGGCGAAAAGTGTCGATACCGATGTCGATGAGCTGCTGGAAATGGCGAGCAATACCAAGAAGACAATTTTTGATATTCAAAATGAAATGGAGCTGGTGAAGTTGCGAATGACCGAGCTGGTGGATGAGGTCAATAAGTTTACGATTAGTGGAGCTGGTATGAGTATGCCGATTCATAAATGATAGCGAATAAGAACTAGTTTCAAACAACGAACACCGGGCTTTACTGCCCGGTGTTTTTCTATATACAGAAATTAAGTAAAGACTAGTCGTACATTTTCCAAGCTTGCTGCTGGATCTTGGTGATGAACTGACGAAGGTCTTTTTCTAGCGGGCGGTCTTCGTTAACGATTTCGAAGTCTTTCAGTATCGAGCTCTTCATAGCCTGTAGCGCAGGGCTGAGCTGGCTTTCATCCAGTTCTCCCTGTTGCTTGCGAAGCTCCAGCGCCTGTGTGGCAGCTAACAAAGAAGCGGAAGCCACTTGTTCCGTGAGCTCGAGCACGCGGAGGCAGTCACGGGAGGCAATGGTCCCCATACTGACTTTGTCCTGGTTGTGACACTCGGTCGAGCGTGAGAAGACGCTGGCTGGCATTGTGTGTTTGAGTGCTTCGGCTGTCCATGCCGAAATCCCGATTTGCACAGCTTTGAATCCGTGGTTAATGGGCTTGCGGCTACCGGTTGCACCAGTGAGGTTGAATGGCAGGCCGTTATTGAATTTGTAGTCCATCAACTGGGCCATTTGGCGATCCAGCAAGTCGGCAATATTGGCAGTGGCTGTTTTGAGTGTATCCATTGCCATGGCAATATGGCCGCCGTAGAAATGTCCGCCGTGCAAGATCCTCTCGTTATCACCATCGATAATTGGATTGTCGTTGGCACTGTTGAGCTCGTTCTCAATCAGTTGCCGCAACCACGGCAGGCTGTCTTGCAAAGCACCTATCACGTGAGGGGCACAGCGCAGTGAATAACGGTCCTGTATTCGGTCGCTGTTTCGTGGCGGCTTTGCGGCTTGCAAGTCGGCACGAACCCAGCTGGCAATTTGCTGTTGCCCCGGGTGGGGTTTGACATTAAACAGTGCTTCGTCAAAGTGGAAGTCATTGCCTTGAATGCCAACGGATACCATCGAGGTGATCCGAGTGGCGAGTTGGGCCAAATATTCAGCACGTTTATAAGCCAGGCAGGCCAATGCCGTCATGACCGATGTGCCGTTCATTAATGCCAGCCCTTCTTTGGGCTTTAGCTTGATAGGGCTAAGATCGAGCTCGGCATACACTTCTGTTGTCGGTCGGACTTCTCCTTTATAGAGAACTTCGCGTTCGCCAATCAGTGCAGCAGCGAGATAGGACAAGGGAGTCAGATCGCCACTGGCACCTACCGAGCCTTCCTGCGGGATCCGCGGCGAAATATCATGATTGACCAAGGTAACAATTTGGTTCAGCAATTCTCTGCTGACCCCCGAGACACCTTGTGACAGTGAGCAGAGCCGGGTGGCCAGTACTGCACGGGTCTGCTGATGATTAAGGTGTTCACCTAAGCCGCAGCCATGGAAGCGGGTTAAGTGGAGTGGTAGCTCGTCGACTAGCTCGGGAGGAATCGCCACAGTACAGGAATCCCCGTAACCTGTCGTTACACCGTAAATCACCCCTTCTTCCTTCAGTAAGCGCTCAAGAAAAGCCGCTCCCCGGTCAATTTTGCTCGTGAATTCCGGCGAGCTGTTTAATGCCGCCGATGCCCCATTTGCAATGTCGATGACATCTTCGATAGTCAGGCGATCGGCTCCAAAAAGGATAGAACCTGGAGTATGTACTGTCATGTTGAATTCCCACTTAAGTGTCAGAATATTAAGCGCTTATAGCGATATTAACGGTTCGCCTATCGTATATAATATGTGCTTGATTGCGTATTGTCGGAGGATTGTTTTTCGAGTCTTGTCACGTAGAAGTTACATTGTTGGAGTAATCAACAGGATGTTTTGGAGGACATTTGGGAAAGTAAAGAATAACGATGAGGAATACCGACAGGCTTAGTGACGACCTTATCGGTATTCTCTGGGTAAAACTATCAAGCAGCTTGAGTTGTTGAGATAAAGTCGGCGAGGCTGGCTACCGAAGCGAAGTGTCGACGTGCATCGGTATCATCGGCATCAATGGTAATGCTGTAGTGCTTTTTAATCGCGAGGCCGAGTTCCAGTGCATCGATAGAGTCCAATCCCAGCCCGTCATTGAACAGCGGATCATTGCTATCGATGTCGTCTACGCTAAGATCTTCAAGATTTAATGAATTGATGATGAGTGTTTTCAATTCCGTGTGTAATTGTTCCATAGCCATTTATTTCCTAATTAGTTATTAATTCAACTTGTTTTATATGTTTATTGTGCCATAACGACTTAAGTTCAGAACTGTCAGCCGTAATAAATTCGAGCCAATTAACAATGTTGATAGTCATTTCTTGTGAATGGTTGTTGATGCGCCAGAACGTTGCCAGTGCCAACATTGCGAGCCGGATGCGATTGTCCAGCTGGTTGCATCACTGACTAGCTGGCGAATCACATGCAACGAATTGGGAACGGAAGGCTGTACCGGATTGGTATGTGGTTCCCACTGAAGCTGATACTCATCTCCTCCGGTGAGTAGCATTCCAAGCGCATAGCCCTGGTACTGACCATGATCGAAATCGCGGAAAGGCTCGGGGAGTGGCTCGTCAAAGTCAACGACGAGCACTTGATGATGAGGACATTCACCAAGATAAGCGGCGGCTTCAATTAACGCGCTATGGAGCGTATTTGGGCCAGATGCCAATGAGACTGCTGGAACAGGGCGTTTGGCGGCAATAGTAAATAGCCCGGCAGCCGTGTTATGGACTGACTGAGAGAAAATCGTTGGCGAGACGTCTTCACCTTGCAGAGTTTTCTCGATTAAAGGAATGGATCGCGTGAGCTCACCATGACGACTGGCAAAAACAATGTAGTCTATGTCCTTGCCTTCGGTAAGAGTTAGAGCGGTTTGCAGAGCGAGCTTGCTCAGGCTACTGGTGCGTCTTCGCATCATCGGCGGGATCAGATTGGCCGGAACTGCCTGCGGATTTTCCGGCCAGGTCATCTCGAGTTCGGCCCACGTTTTCCAACTATCGATATCAGTCAGGCCGGGAGATAAAGCTACCCAGTTATTTAGCTTAAAAGAAATGGAGTTCATGACAATAGCCGTTGATTACAAATTTATGGTCATAATTGCATATGGTTGGGCGTGAATCCCTGTAGTGCTTGCTATATTTTGAGTCACTTCACTTTTTGTTTGATATTTTGCTCGGTATTTTGATTGGCATAAAGTGAGTCCGCCCCACTCCTGTACAAGGTAGGACGGACGACAGAAAGGAAATTTATTGGTGGCGGGTATCCCACCACTGCTGCGCCTGTATGAGTGCCGATTGTTGATCGGGGCAAACCTGCATCATTTTCAGCACGATAGCCATAGTCGAAACGACAGCATGGATACCGTAGTTGTTGTCGATCTCGCCACTCCAGACTTGCTGGAGGTAGTTACCATTGATCTCCCCGTGCTTACCCGAAGCGCCCTCAAGAAATGTCGGCCATTCCTCATTATAAATTTGTCCGCTTGAGACTCCTGCTATGCGGCAGGCAGTGCGCGGACTGCGTTCGCTCTCGCCGCCTTCGCCTTTGAAGGCGACCATATTGGCATCGCCTACCAGGGCAGCGGCTTGGGCATGAAGTTTTTCGTAGCCTTGGTGGAAAATGCCATGGATCGCAAACGGCGCTGCAGACGGGTTGAGACCGCGGGCGACGGTATTGAGCGGGGTACGCAGGCCCACTTTGCTGCGCAGTGCCAGCAGATCGACCAAAGGCTCGCAGTAGGCTGAAAGTGGTATATAGCAGATGTTGTCGTGAGCGAGGATGATTTTGGCCTGCTCGGGAGTTTCTGCCTGTCGGATCCCCAGAGCCGGGCAGGCAGACTCAATTTGGTATTTGACGGCGTCGACAGCAGCATGACCATGTAGCAGAACGCGAATACCATTTTGCGCCAGTAGTTTAGCTGCCAGCAGTAGCCAGGGTGGCTGACGTCGCTTGCCTGCAAAGCACGGCCAGTCGAGATCGATATCGAGATCTTGCCACTCGTCATCCACATGGTCACGTAAAGCCTGGATATATCCGGCGGCTTCTTCACCAGTCTCGCAGCGAACACGTTGCAGCATTAGCAGAACGGCTAGCTGGAGCAATTCTGCCTTACCGTCAATATACATAGATAGTGCTTCGCGTGCTTCATCTTGGGTTAGCGGCCGGCGGCCCTTCTCACCTCGACCGACATGTTTAATAAATTCTGAAAAGGCTGGCATTTCAATCCCTGATTTTTGAGTTCTTCGAATAATAGTATATGCAGGATTTGATGTGATATCAGTAAGTTCTGCCCGCGGTAAGGGATCAGGGACACCGGCTGCGGAGAATCCGATCGAGAGCGGCCAATAATCTACACTGATAGAACTGTGTTGAATTTAGGATAGGCAGAAGGTGGTGCGCCTTATGCGTTCACAGTCTATGGATCGGACAATTACCGCGAAGTGGCAGACTACAAATCATGGCAGCGATTTTTTGGCCTATCTTGATGTAGTAATTGATTGATCTATTGGTTTTTGTTCTTCATGCTTTATTTCAGAGAAGGAGCGTAAGATGAACAAGTGCCAAGAGAAGACGATACGCTGGGGGATCATCGGTTGCGGCAACGTGACTGAGGTAAAAAGTGGCCC
>Ga0209272_10002370_pt1 | contig 10612 bp, 10 predicted proteins | sample tdDd002_FD_187125 | JGI IMG/M metagenome (GOLD analysis project Ga0209272, IMG submission 187125) | Marine sediment microbial communities from the Atlantic coast under amendment with organic carbon and nitrate - tdDd00.2 (SPAdes)... | ecosystem: Environmental > Aquatic > Marine > Coastal >... | reverse complement strand
ACAAGCTTTTGGTTATATAAATATAGATGTAAAAGATTTAAATATTGATTTAATGAGTATGTCGAGTCATAAGATATATGGACCAACAGGTATAGGCGGTCTTTATATTAGAAAAGGCATAAAAATCAAAAGTCTTTTGGATGGCGGTGCTCAAGAGAGAAAAAGACGTGCTGGGACACATCATGTTTCAGGTATTGTCGGATTTTCTGAAGCAGCAAAATTACGATATGAAAACTTAAATGCATTAAATGATGAGATGCAAAAAAAGAGAAACTATTTACTTGAGACATTGAAAAAAAATATTGATATAAAAGTCAACGGACATATCAACAGACATCCAGGCTCTTTAAATATTCTGATAAAAGGCATAAAAGGAGATACTTTGTTAATGAATTTGGATTTAGCTGGTATTGCAGTATCTGCGGGATCGGCTTGTTCATCAGGATCTATTAATCCTTCTCATGTACTTTTAGCAATAGGGCTTTCTAAAGAGGAAGCTAAAGCATCTATTAGAATGACCATCGGTGATATGACATCATATGAGGAACTTGATTATGTTGTTGATAAGTTAACTGAGATCGTCACGAGGTTACTAAAATAATTAAAGATTAAAGGTAGGAGAAACCATGTTAGATAAAAATAAAGTTGTTATAGGCATGAGTGGTGGTGTAGACAGTGCAGTTGCTGCTTATGTATTAAAAGAACAAGGTTATGAAGTGATTGGTATCACAATGAAACTTTGGGAAGAAGATGAAGAAAATTATGCAGAAGATTATGGTGGCTGTTGTAGTTTATCCTCAGTTGAAGATGCTAGATTGGTGGCAGAAAAACTTGAGATTCCTTTTTATGTGATTAACTACAACGAGCAGTTTATAGAAACGGTTGTAGATAATTTTATAGATGAATATTTAAGTGGCCATACACCAAGTCCATGTATCAGATGTAATAAATACATCAAGTTTGATGAATTGTTAAAAACAGCACATAGTTTAGGGGCGTATTATGTAGCGACTGGACATTATGGTATTGTTGGTTATAACGAAGGATTAGATCGCTATACCATTTCAAAATCACAAGAAAAAAGAAAAGACCAAACGTATATGATGTACAGTTTATCTCAAGAGCAGATCAAACATACTTTGATGCCTTTAGGTGTATTTGAAACCAAAGAAGAAGTGCGTCAAATTGCAGAAAGAGAAGATTTGATTGTTGCGAGAAAAAATGATTCTCAGGAACTATGTTTTGTTATAGATGATGATTATGTAAGGTTTGTAAAAGAACATACTTTAAAACCAATCCCAAAAGGGAAGTTTATAGATACAAAAGGTAATGTTTTAGGGGAACATCAAGGCATTATTTATTATACAGTCGGTCAAAGAAAAGGATTAGGCATTACTTTTGGTAAACCAATGTATGTTGTGGAGATAAGGCCTAAAACCAATGAAGTTGTTTTAGGAGATAATGAAGACGTTTTTAGATCTGAACTAATCGCGAAAGAAGTAAACTTTATTACTTTTGATACATTAGAAGCTCCGTATAAATGTGAAGGTAAAGTGAGGTATTCTTCTAAAACATCACCTTGTACACTCTATATGATGGATAATAAAGTGAAAGTAGTCTTTGACGAGCCACAACGTGCAGTAACGCCTGGACAAGCTGTAGTTTTTTATGATGGGGAACTTCTAGTTGGTGGTGGCATTATCGAATAATTGGCATATACTGATTAAATATCAATTTAACATTTTGAATCAATTCCATAAAAAATGGATTGATTCTTTTTTTTTGGGTATTAAGAACTAAAGAAATAAAAAAAGTTGGCTATATGTTAGTTATATAAATGATACATATTGTGTTGATTTCGTTAATAAGTGGGTATTAACTAGTTAAGGAGATAAGCTTATGAAATCAAATTATAAAAGACTGGGCAACATATTATTAGAACATGACTTATTGAGTCAACAACAACTTGATGAAGCCTTGAGAATACAGATGGAAGAGAAGAAGAGGCTTGGAGAAGTTTTAATCAATAAAGGATATGTTACTGAACTAGATATTTTGAACGTACTAGAATCACAGTTGAATATTGAATACGTTAAGATAAACGACCTAGACATCACACCAGAGATCCCAAATTTAATCACAGAAAAAATCGCACGCCGGTATGAGTTAATTCCGATTAAACTTGAGGGGTCTGTCTTAACTATTGCTATGACAGATCCTATTAACTTTTTTGCAAGAGAGGATATTGGCCTGATAACAGGTTATGAAATCAAGCCTGTTATGTCATTAAAACATGAAGTTGTAAGTGCGATTGATAAGTTCTATAACAGCAGTGTATCAGAGGAATTGTATCAGGAATTGAATGAAAACTACAATTTAGATTCTTATGGTGATGATATCGATGAAGATTCACTTGCAGAGATTAATAATGCCCCTATCGTTAAATTATTGAATTCTATATTGGAACAAGCAGTTAAATTAAAAGCCAGTGATATTCACATTGAACCTTTTGAGAACAATGTTAGAGTGAGATACCGTATAGATGGTGATTTAATTGAGATGTTAACCCCTTCTAAGAAGGTGCATTCCGCCATTGTGACTAGAATAAAAATATTGGCAAAATTAAATATAGCTGAAAAAAGAGTACCACAAGATGGTAAGGTTGAGATTAACGTAGAGGGTAGAATAGTTGATTTAAGAATTTCAATTATTTCAACTATACATGGGGAGAAAGTTGTAATACGTCTTTTGGATAGAAGTTCGAGAGTTCATAAAAAGGATGATATTGGATTTTCACCTGAAAATAGGGAGATGTTTGATAAACTTCTGAAACATCCAAATGGCATCATTTTGATGACTGGTCCAACTGGGAGCGGTAAAACAACCACACTTTACGCTGCACTCATGAGTATCAATGAGATTTCGAAGAACATCATTACCATCGAAGATCCTGTGGAGTATAGAATGAAAGGGATTATTCAAACACAAATCAACAACAAGGCAAATGTAACTTTTGCTTCAGGATTAAGATCAATTTTAAGACAAGATCCCGATGTTATTATGATTGGTGAGATACGAGATGGTGAAACTGCTGAAATTGCAGTTAGGGCTGCAATAACAGGTCACTTGGTATTCAGCACTGTGCATACAAATGATACATCTAGTACTGTTGCCAGACTCGTCGATATGGGGATAGAACCATTCTTATTATCCAGCTCTCTTATTGGTGTAGTAGCTCAAAGACTGGTTAAGAAGCTGTGTACCCATTGTAAGTTTGAATACAAAGCCAATATTCAGGAATCTGAAGTGGTTGGTATAGAAGTCGGGACATCTTTATATTCGAGTAAAGGCTGTCCGCATTGCAACTACACTGGCTATTCGGGTAGAACTGCAACACATGAAGTATTACCGATTTCAAAGAATATAAGAAGACTTATTAACAATCGTAGTACTGCCGATGACATAAAGGCTGAAGCAATAGAAGAAGGTATGATTATATTAAGAGAAGATGTAAAGAGGTTGGTATTGGATGGTGTAACATCTATTGAAGAGTTATTACGACTAACATTTAGAGTAGAGTGATAGGAGGTGCCTTTTGAGTCTATTTAAATATAGGGTATTGAAAGAAACCGGTGAAACAATTGAAGGTGAACTTAATCTAAAGAATGAAGCAGAAGTACAGGCTTATTTGAAAGAAAAAGACTATTATATCATTGAAATTAAAGAAGCTCAGGACAAAGACATGTTCAATGTGAGTGTGACATCAAAAGTACATGCAAAAGATTTATCGGTTTTTTGCAGAAAACTACATGCCATGCTTGAGTCAGGATTACCCATTATTACCGCGGTTGATATCCTGAGAGAACAAACGGTTCACCGGCGTATCAAAACAGCTCTGAATAAAATATCAGAAGATCTGCAGAAAGGCTTTACGTTCTCAGAAGCATTGGGCCAACAAAGAGAAATTTTTCCTGAAAATATGATTTTCCTAATAGAGGCAGGTGAGATGAGTGGATCGATAGATACAATTCTTGATAGACTCGCCATTGACTTTGAAAAGGATGCCAAAATCAGAAGCAAAATCAAAGCTGCGATGGTTTATCCGATTTTACTGTGTTTTATGACTATCGCTCTGGTGACGTTTATGGTTATTTTCATTTTACCGAGGTTTATGGTTATGTTTGATAGCTCTGATGTGGAGCTTCCAAAGATGACACAAGGCGTTATCAAGATTAGTGACTCACTGAAAAATTATTGGTATTTATACCTGTTTGGAATGGTCGTTATCTATATCATTGTAACAGTGCTGAAGAAGGCACCTGAGTTTAGAAAGTATATAGATCGGATGAAATTAGAACTACCAATTTTCAGAAAATACAATCAACTTCTGATTACAACTAGGTTTACAAGAACACTTTCTACGATGTTATTTAGTGGTGTACCACTACTCTACTCACTTGAGAATATTTCTAGATCTGTAGGGAATGTGGTTGTAGCAGAAAAAATAATGGAAGTGAGTAATGAAGTGCGTAGAGGATCTGATTTAGCAACCCCTATCAAACGACTGAATATCTTTCCAAGAATGGTAGACAGCATGATTAATATAGGAGAAGAATCAGGGACTTTAGATGATATATTATTGAAAACAACAAGTTATTTTGATGATGAGTTGGATACTTACATCAAGAAACTGACAACGTTATTTGAACCGTTGATGATTGTAGTGATGGGGGTGGTTGTAGGGTCAATAGTAATTGCGATGGTTCTGCCAATGTTTGATATTGTAAAAACTATTTAGAAAGGACGGTACGAAATGAAATTACTTAGAAAGAAAATGAATAAGAAAGGATTCTCTTTAATCGAGTTGATCGTAGTAATCGCTATCTTAGCCATTATTGCAGCCATAGCTATTCCTAGATTTGCAACAATTATGGCCAATTCAGAAGTAAAATCTGATATCGCTACTGCAGAAGAAATTTGCAATATGGCCAGATTGCAAGAAGTTGAATTGGGAGTGGCATTAGTTGATATAACCGACTTAGATCCAGCTTATATGGAGGTTTCTGATCCGCAGAGTTGGGATGGTACTGCTTCTGGTGCAGCATTTGCACTAACAAAAATTGCCGATACTGCTACAGATAATCCTGGTAGATATCAAGTAACTTTTACTCATAACAATGGTTCGTCATTTAACGCTACACAAACAATTGTTGAGAATGTGGAAGATATTATAGACGACTAAAATCGTCAAGCTGAACTTATGTTCAGCCTTCTCTTCACTTAATAAAGACTTGTTGAGTGAGGAGAGGTGATATTATGAATAAAAAAGGATCTACATTGGTGATGGTTATTGCTCTGGTTGCTATCATGTCTGTATTTATCTTGGCATTGCTTACAATCACGGTAGGTGATAAAAAAGCAGTAGTTCAGCAGGATGACAAGATACAGAGTCATTATATTGCACGTGCTGGAATTGAAATCGTAGCGGAATACATCATCAGCAATCCAGGAGAAGTACTGAAATTAAAAGATCAGACATCTGAGATGTTTTCAGATGGATTCGACGGAACGTTTCAAGTGGCTGTGGAAACAGTTGAAAACACTGATGGTGATACGATAGAGGTCACTCTTAGAGCAACAGGTTCTGTTGAATTACAAGAAGATAGGGTGCAGTTGAAGTTGGTACCGCCTGATATGGCTTATGCAATCTTTACCAATAAAAGTATTGAACTCGATGGTTACTGGGATATTATAGATCAGATTGGCTCAAATGGTTCAATTACTGGTGATGTCCATGAAGAAGATGGTAGTTTGGAAAAAAATCCATATATGGATATTGGATTAATTGCTTGGGGCATTCCATATTTAAGTGAAAAAAATGATGATGTTGTGGAATTAAGCATTCCAGTTGTAATTGGTGCGGTTGATGAACTTTTGGATAATGCTATCGAAGATTTTAATGCACCTAGCTTTGAATCAAAATTAAAGCTCGATCCTGAGAATATGATTCTTCTAGAATATGATGTGTTTGAGCTGGGTAAAGAATTAACCATTGATACGACCGATCCAGATTCGGATCCTTTGGATCCGGAGTATCAGGATACCTTGATTATTATTGATAATTCAATGGAATTAAAAGGTGATTTGACCATTATCGGCGATGGGAAAGTAATTTTTGCAATTAGAGGGACTGAAGGGATAACTACTGAGGTTGTAATATCCACTCCAGACATATATGGTAATTCAGATCCTGATAAATTATGGTTTTTCCTTGATAAATACAGTACGTTAAGTTATCAGACGCCTGCGACACTGTATGCTAGAATAATTGCACCTGAATCGATTATTTCTTTGCATGCCCAATCAACCATATATGGTGAGATTACTGCAGATCGATTAATTAATAACAGTGGTGATGATGTAAACAGTAATCCGACTGTTATTTATGTACCTTCTGCATATGGGACTCTTGTATATGGCTTTAGAAGGGGTGAGTGGAATGACTGGTAAAAATAATGAGGGTCTAAGTTTAATAGAAATTATAATTTCTATCGGAATACTAGCAATTGTCGCCTTGTTGTTTATAAGTATTTTTGTGAATTCGCATCGATTGATAGTTGATGCAGGAACTGATTCTAAAGACTTAATTTTAAGTCAAAAAAATGTTGAATTACGGATGTCACAGGTTATGAATGGAGATACTGTTGATGTTGATATAAATGCTATTTTTCCAGCGATTGAACCCGATTTAGATAATGGAGTATTTGAAGTTGGAGAGATTAGGGACAACACATTTACGACGTTCGTTGCCATAACAGAAAATGCTGTACCTCTGAGTACCACTTTGACCTCGTTAACATATACTGGTTTCTATGATGGTGGATCGTTGGATACTTTTGATCCATTGATTCAAACGTATTCACTTTATAATGTAAGTGGCAATAAAAACCAGATCAAAAATAATTTCAGTTATACGACCTATGAATTTGGTGCTGTAGTATCCATCGATGTAGTAAATGATACTATAGCGGATTATAAAGCTGATATTACAGTGATTAGTGTTAAGGGAAAAACGAGAACATATACTATATACATTTATAAGGGTGATGGATCATGAAAAAGGGATATACTCTAGTTGAATTAGTTGTTATTTTGGGACTGTTTTCCGTTATTATGCTTTTGGGTTTATCATTTCTAATTGGTGCGAATAAGAATTTTAATCGAAGCCGTGAGAATTCAGAAATGTATTATCAATCCAGAAGAGTCTCAGATGCTATTAGGGATGAAGTGCGGTACGCCAATTCAATCAATTTAATTGCTCTTAACGAGATTGACTTGAGTACTGATAACTCATATTTATTTGTTAGACTCGTAGCAGATGGACTAGGAGAACTGGTATTGCAATATAAAACAGATGAAACCGTTATATCTGGCCAGATAATCGTAACACCTGTTAATTTCCTTTTGACTGAAGATCTTAATGGTAATCACTCTTTGAGTTATACAATAACATCAAAGGTTGACAATTTGGTTGGTAACAGAGAATACAGCGTCGAAACAACAGTTTTATTAAATAATATAAAAATGGGTGGAGTAGATTCTGGTGTATGTATAGAATTTACCAAACCATCCCCTTAGAGAGGTAATACTTATGAAAAATGATAAAAAAATTAAGAAAAAAGTATTGGTTGCATTTGACATTGGTACGAGTCATATCAAAATGACAGTTGGTAGGTTTGGAAATAACAAATTACACTTAAAACATATGATTACCTTGGGTACACCTGAAAAATGTGTTGCAAATGGTAGGATAAGGGACGTAGAAGCTTTAACTGAAACATTAAAAGAAGTCGTAACGGAGTACAACCTTAAGAATAAGTATGCGATTGTAACATTTAAAAGTTCTGGAATTATCAATCGGGAAATGACTCTACCGTATAATGAGGATAAAGGTTCTGTTGATCATATTGTAGATTTTGAAATGAAGCAATTGATGACCATCAATCTAGATGACTATGTTACTCAGTATCAAATCGTTGAAGAATATTTCGAGGAGAAAGTTAAATATATGAGAATTATGGTATCGGCAATTGAGAAAGATATTGTTGAGTCATACTATAATTTGTTGAAAGAACTTCATTTAAAACCATATGTTTTGGATGTTCATTTTAACTCGTTTAACAAATTTATCAAGTTATACAATGATCAAGTTAGCAAATTGAATACGACCATTGCAATAGTTGACGTTGGATATAACAGTACAGATATTTCAATTATTTCAGGTAGCGGATTTAAGATGAGTCGAACACTGAATATTGGATCAAATGTATTGGAACATATGCTTGAGGAAGAATTTGATGCTAGCTTTGATAAAGATCAGATGAGAAGACTTTTGATCAGAAGAGCTGAGGAGGTTAAATCACGTATCAATGATGTTTTGACACCTCTTGCTGACGAAGTATCAAATGTTATAAGGTATTATACCTCAAGAGATAGTAGAAACGAGGTACAGAAAATATACGTTACTGGTAGTATTGTTAATCAGCCAGAGGTTAAGTATATTTTAGAAGAAAGATTGGATTTACCAACGTGTAGCTTTGACAATCTTGATAGGCTTATAGTGAGTTCAGATAAAATAGACGATACATCTAGCTACTTTGCAGTGCTAGGTGCTATGGTCAGATTGTAGGAGGGCGCTATGAGTGATTATAATTTTTTTAGTAAATATATTTATACCAAAGGTAGTTTTAGGATAAAGAAGTTGATAGTACCGTTAGTATTTCTTATTGTGATGGCAGCAATAGTAATAACTTATGTACTTCTTGAAATGAAAGAAAGTGAGAAACAAGAACTTTTAGAGACTAAAATCGAATTTTTAGAATCGAAAGAGGTTAAGGATACACTTAGAGATGTAGAAATAATAAAAGAAGAAATTGCTACCCTAAATATATTAATAGAAGAAACAATTCTATTTGATATGTTTTTAACTGAAGGTTTTTCTGTAACAGAGTTTATTACAGAAGCCATTGGAACAGCTTTACCTAGAAATATAGCTTTTACTTCCTACAGTATCAGCAGAAATACTGTGAATGTTGAAGCCTACGCGATTGCTTATACTGATATTGCAGAATTTGAAAACAACTTAAGAGATATGTCAATATTCTATAATATATTTGTTTCTGATATTCTTTACAATCCTGAGACTGAGTTGTACGCCTTTACTTTAAGTGTTGTTATAGGGGGTGAAGAGGATGAGTAAAAGAGAAAAAGGGTTTCTTATCGCCTTGACATTAATCGCAATTGTTTTCTGTTATTACTATTTTGTTATGCAAAATCAATTGGATGATTTAGATGCGTTAGATAGTGAAATTGCAGCTAAAGATACTGAAATAAAAAATTTTAAGATGGCTAAGGTTAATTTAGTCAACCTTAGAAATGAAAAGGAAAATATCGAAAAAGGGTTTTCTGAGTATTTCAAAGATTTCCTAAGAGATGTTGATCAGGAGGAGATAATTCTTTTAATTAACGAGATACTGATCCGTTCTGAAGTTAATGTATCAAACTTAGGATTTTATGATTTCCGTGAAGGTAATTTTGAAGCTCTGGATTTTGATCAGTTGGTCGTTAACATGAATCTTTCTGGTAGTTATGAAGATGTTATGAGTTTGGTCAGTTCCTTCTGGAGATTTGATCATAATATTTATGTAGACACTTTGAATCTTTCGCTTGTTGATACAGAAGATGGTGAAGAGGGTGAAGAGGGTATACAAATAAAAGATCAATTGTCTGGATCGATGGAAGTAGCATTTATCAGAGTTAAAAATGATTATGCATCGGATATCTCTTTATTCCAATGGTATAACGATGTTTACTACTTGAAGGAAAATCCGTTTTCTAAAGATGATTTCTCTTACTTGTTTAATCCGAATTACTTTTATACTGGTACAGATGTTGCTTTCTATAATGAGCAATTTGAAGAATTTAGTGATATCGTTGGTCACTGGGCTGAAGAGGTTATCAACTTCTTTGGAAGAAATGGTTATATCTTAGGTGACGAAGAGAATAATGTCTATCCGGATGAACCGATGACGAGACTTGATACTGTTTTATTACTTGATTTGGTTTTCAGATGGCAACTTCAGCAAGACTTTGTTGAACTTGAAAGTTTTGATGATTATGATGTCATTTCAGATCTTGATGATATTGAAAAGAAAGCTTTGCTGAAGGCTTATAATAGTGGCTATATATTTGGCTATGAGGACAATACCCTTAGACCATACAGCAATATAACCTATGAGGAGTTAGGATATCTAGGAGACAATCTCATTGAAGGTATTGATGTTAGTTGGAATGATGTTGCTATAGAAATAAGAGAGTTGTTTGGATATGAGTCGCCTGGTATTAACGATCCGAGTGCTCCAGCGACTAGAGCGGAGATTATCTATTTCTTATCTTATATTAATGACAGTTCATCAGATTAGATATAAAGAGGCTGTCTCAAAGTAAACAGCCTTAACAAATAAAAATAAAGGTTCATTCGAAAGAATGGATCTTTTTTTATTTCCTTATATTTACAAAAAGGAAAAGAGCTAATTCATGTCGAATTAACTCT
>Ga0209272_10002369_pt1 | contig 10614 bp, 6 predicted proteins | sample tdDd002_FD_187125 | JGI IMG/M metagenome (GOLD analysis project Ga0209272, IMG submission 187125) | Marine sediment microbial communities from the Atlantic coast under amendment with organic carbon and nitrate - tdDd00.2 (SPAdes)... | ecosystem: Environmental > Aquatic > Marine > Coastal >... | reverse complement strand
ACAACATCATCTTCCTTAAATCTGATTTCAATTACTTTCCCATCTACCGGACAAGGTATTTCAGAATCCACTTTATCGGTTGCAATCTCAAAAAGCATATCATCCTCTTCCACCTGATCATTCAACTTCACGAACATCTTCGTGATAGTAGCCTCTTGTACACTCTCGCCCAATTTTGGCATTAGGATTTCAAAGCTAGACATATAACTTATAGTTTAATATTTATACTCATATTTAAATGTATCGATACAAATATAAAAATTTATTCTTATTTAGACTGATTTAACTTAGAATATTTTGCTATCTAGACATTGCAATTTTTTATGAGTCAATTGATTTCCTTTATAGGAAACAATTTCATTTGAAAAAAGTTATCGATTTCTAAATAATTCGAGCTAATTTTGAGGCTGAAAATCCTATTTATACCATGAAAGAATTCAATTGTAATTTTAATATCAGCGCAAGCCAGGAAGAGGTGTATAATGCCTTTACCAATTCATTTCAAATAGAACTTTGGACAGGTTATCCTGCCGTAATGGATGACAAAGTTGGAACAGTATTCTCTTTGTGGGAAGGCGATATTACTGGTTGTAATCTTGAAATTGTTAAAGATTATAAGATTGTACAGGAATGGTTCTTTGGAGAAACCGAACATCCATCGATCGTTACAATTGTTCTTAAGAAGGCAGGTAATGCTACTAAAATTGAACTAAGTCACACCAATATTCCAGACGAAGCTTATGAAGAAATCGTTGAAGGCTGGGAAGAGTATTACTTAGGTTCGATGAAAAACTTCTTAGAGTTTTATTAATAGATTTTTTAGCTGAAAGTCATTAACTATTGGCTAAAAAAGAAAGCGCAAATACAGTAATGTATTTGCGCTTTTTCTATTTTATTAAAGTGTGTTATTCTACGATAATCACCTCATCGAAAATTTCAATTTTATCTCCCGGACGAATTTTTGCTCTTTTTCTGGTTTCAACTTCTCCATTTCGAACAACAATACCATCTTCTACAAATAGTTTTGCCTGAGCACCACTTTCGCTGATATGAGTTGCTTTAATCAATTTTATCAACTCAATATATTCTGTTTCAATTTTAAACTTTATCATATCCGTAATTTTAAGGATGACAAATGTAAGGCAAATCCTTCTTTAATGAAAGAAAAGGTAAGCAATTGCAATTGCAGCAATTATACCTGCAAAATCAGCAATTAGACCACATGTAACTGCATACCTGGTATTCTTAATGCCTACAGCTCCAAAGTAGACTGCAATAATATAAAAGGTAGTATCTGTAGCTCCTTGTAATGTCGATGCCAATTTTCCAACAAAACTATCAGCTCCATGTGTCTGCATTGCATCCACCATCATTCCACGAGCACCACTTCCACTTAAAGGTTTCATCATCGCAGTTGGCAAAGCTTCTACAAAATCAGGATCTACCGAAAGGAAAATACACAACTGTCTCATTCCTTCAACCAATAAATCCATTGTACCCGAAGCTCTAAATACTCCAATGGCAACCAATATTGCAATTAGGTAAGGTATAATCTTTACTGCAATTGAAAATCCTTCTTTAGCTCCATCAATAAAACTCTCATAGACATTTACTTTTTTACGAACCGCTAATAAAATGAATGATATAATAATGGAAAACAAAAAGACATTACTTACTACCTTAGATATTGTGGTGATCTGTTCCTTTTCCAGGCTTGAAAAATAGGCAATCAATGCAATAATAAAAGCAGTTAATCCACCTAAATAGGCTAATATCACCTTATCCCATAGTTTTATTTTCTGAACAATAGAAACACTAATTAATCCTGCAATGGTAGAAAAATAGGTTGCCAGCAATATAGGAATGAAGATATCAGATGGATTTACGGCTCCCAGTTGTGCACGATAAACCATTATAGATATTGGAATAATTGTCAAGCCCGAGGTATTCAACACCAAAAACATAATTTGAGCATTAGAAGCTCTGTCTTTGGTTGGGTTTACCTCATGCATCTCTTTCATTGCTTTTAAACCCAACGGAGTTGCTGCATTATCCAATCCAAGCATGTTTGCAGCAAGGTTCATCATTATTGATCCATGAGCCGGATGTCCCTTTGGCAATTCAGGAAATAACTTATTGAAAAATGGTCCTATCAGTCGGGAAAACACCTTTATAATTCCACCCTTCTCTCCTATTTTCATGATACCCAACCAAAGCGTCAAAACACCTGTCAGTCCAAGGGAAATGTCAAAACCCGTTTTTGCCATGTTAAAAGTAGAATCAATCATGGCAGGAAACACATCCATGTCTCCCCAGAAAATAAGTTTGATTAATCCAACTACGAAAGCAATCAGGAAAAAGAAAATAAACAGATAATTTAAAGCCATAGTGTGTTTTGATAGGATGTATAATGCAAAATTACTTTTTGCTTTGCTTAGTTTGAATCATTTTCAGTTTTTCTTTTGGATATTTTTCTTTCGACTTCAATTTTGATGCTTTTTGGTAATAGAACCTGGCTACCGTTAAACTTCCTTTATCGAAGGCGTCATCCGCTTTATCAATTAAATCATTGTACTCCTTGTCTATCTTCTGATTCTTTTTAGAATTTACCAACTCATCAATCTTATCAAGTTGAGTTTTTGGATATTTCTCCAATGAATTCAATCGTATTGCTTTTTTGTAATAAAATTTAGCAACAGAATAATGATCAGCAGCCAATTCCTTATCTCCTTGTGCTATCAACTTTCTATACTCTTCGGAAAGAATTGAATATTTCCCATCACGAATCAGTTTATTGATCTCCTTCAATTGCTTTTTAGGATACTCTCTTTCAAATAAATTCAATGCTCTTTCGTACATCACCTTAGCAACTGTATACTGATTAGATTTAAATGATTCATCTCCTTTTGCAATAATATTGGCATATTCCCGCTCTTTCTTAATCGAAAGCTTATTTTCAAAATTTGTAGGATTATTAGCAATTGCTTCCTGTTCCGATATTTTTAATGCCTCTAACCTTTTCTTAATTTCTGCTAATTTCTCCTTTGGATATTCTTCTTTAGGCTTAATTTCAAGAGCAGCTTTGTAATGATGACGAGCGACATTGAATTTCTCATTACTGAAAAAATCTTCTGCTTTTTCTAATTCTTCACTATACTTTTGGTCCAATTCCTTTTGTTTTCTTTCAGCAAGTGCCAATCGTTCCAAAATCACTTCAATTCTCTTAATTTGCTTTGTAGGATAAGTCTCCTTTGGTTTTAAACTTAATGCTTCCTCATACTTGCCAATCGCCAAATTATATTCTTCACTAGTAAACCTTTCATCAGCCTCTTTAATTAGTTCTGCGTACTGATATTTAAGGGTTAACTTCTCCTTGTTTTTTCTCTCAATTTCAGCAAGAATTTCATCAATCTCCTCTAGTTTTCCTTTTGGATATCTTTCTTCAGGTTTTAATTCCAAGGCTCCACGATAATCCTGTGCAGATGATTGCCACCTCTCCGATTCAAAGAATTTATCTGCAGATTGAATTAATGATAAGTATTTCGCATCATTTGCCTTTTGTTCAGCCAATAATTTCGCTTTCTCATCAGCTTGTCTTTGCAGCTCTCCTAGTAATTCATCAATTTTCGAAATTTGTGATTTTGGGTAAGATTCATTTGATTTCAAGCTTAAAGCTTCACGATATTTAGCCTTAGCATTAGTGTAATTTTTTTCCTCGAATTGAGAATCTGCCGATGCAATCAAAGCTGCATGCTTTTCATCCAAAGCTTGCTTCTCTGATGCCAAACGTGCTGCTTCATCAGCCTGTCTTTGTTGTTCTGATAACAAATTATCAATCTTCGCTATTTGCGACTTTGGATAAACTTCCTCAGCTTTTAAAGCCAATGCTTCTGTATAGTTTGATTTTGAATTGGTATAATCTTTAGCCTCAAACTGAGAATCAGCGGATGCAATTAATGCTACATATTTTTCATCCAAAGCTTGTTTTTCTGCTGCCAAACGTGCTGCTTCATCCGCTTGTTTTTGCTGGTCTGCCAACAAAGCATCAATCTTGGCAATCTGCGATTTTGGATAAGTTTCTTCTGCCTTTAATGCCAAAGCATCAGTATAATTTGATTTTGAAATCGTATAGTCTTTGGCTTCGAACTGAGTATCTGCTGAAGCAATTAAATCTGCATACTTTTCATCTAAAACTTGCTTCTCTGCTGCCAATCGAGCTGCTTCATCTGCTTGTCTTTGTTGTTCTGATATCAGTTCATTTATCTTTGCTATTTGCGACTTTGGATAAACTTCCTCAGCTTTTAAAGCCAATGCTTCTGTATAGTTTGATTTTGAATTGGTATAATCTTTGGCTTCGAACTGAGAATCTGCTGAGGCTATTAATACTGTATATTTTTCATCCAAAGCTTTCTTAGCTGATGCCAAGCGATCAGCCTCATCAGCTTTTCGTTGTTGCTCTGCCAACAATTCATCAATTTTCAAAATTTGTGACTTTGGATATACTTCCTCAGCCTTTAAAGCCAGAGCTTCCGTATAGTTTGATTTTGAATTGGTATAATCTTTAGCTTCGAACTGAGAATCTGCTGATGCGATTAAAGCTGTATACTTTTCATCCAAAACTTGCTTCTCTGCCGCCAAACGAGCCGCTTCATCTGATTGTCGTTGCTGTTCTGCCAACAATTCGTCAATTTTCGAAATTTGTGACTTTGGATAAACTTCCTCAGCTTTTAAAGCCAATGCTTCTGTATAGTTTGATTTTGAATTGGTATAATCTTTAGCCTCGAACTGAGAATCTGCTGATGCGATTAAAGCTGTATACTTTTCATCCAAAGCTTGCTTCTCTGCCGCCAAACGAGCCGCTTCATCTGATTGTCTTTGTTGTTCCACTATCAGTTCATCAATCTTCGCTATTTGCGACTTTGGATAAACTTCCTCAGCCTTTAAAGCCAAAGCATCCGAATAATTTGATTTTGAATTGGTATAATCTTTAGCTTCGAACTGAGAATCTGCTGATGCGATTAAAGCTGTATACTTTTCATCCAAAGCTTGCTTCTCTGCCGCCAAACGAGCCGCTTCATCTGATTGTCGTTGCTGTTCTGCCAACAATTCATCAATTTTCGAAATTTGTGACTTTGGATATACTTCCTCCAAAGCTTGCTTCTCTGCCGCCAAACGAGCCGCTTCATCTGATTGTCGTTGCTGTTCTGCCAACAATTCATCAATTTTCGAAATTTGTGACTTTGGATATACTTCCTCAACCTTTAAAGCCAGAGCTTCCGTATAGTTTGATTTTGAATTGGTATAATCTTTAGCCTCGAACTGAGAATCTGCTGATGCGATTAAAGCTGTATACTTTTCATCCAACGCTTTCTTTTCTGATGCCAAACGTGCTGCTTCATCAGCTTGTCTTTGCTGCTCTGTCAACAATTCATCGATCTTTGAAATCTGTGACTTTGGATAAGCTTCTTCCGTCTTTAATGCCGAAGCATCCGAATAATTTGATCTTGAATTTGTATAATCTTTAGCCTCAAACTGAGAATCTGCGGATGCGATTAAAGCTGCATACTTTTCATCCAAAGCTTGCTTCTCTGCTACCAAACGAGCAGCTTCATCAGCTTTTCTTTGCTGTTCTGCCAACAAATCATCAATCTTTGCAATTTGCGACTTTGGATAAACTTCTTCAGCTTTTAAAACCAATGCTTCCGTATAGTTTGATTTTGAATTGGTATAATCTTTAGCCTCGAACTGAGAATCTGCTGATGTGATTAAAGCTGTATACTTTTCATCCAAAGCTTGCTTCTCTGCCGCCAAACGAGCCGCTTCATCTGATTGTCTTTGTTGTTCCACTAACAATTCATCAATCTTTGCAATTTGTGATTTAGGATAAATTTCTTCCGCTTTTATTTCTAAAGCATCTGTATAACTAATTTTAGAAGTTGCATAATCTCCAGCAGTAAATTGAGAATCTGCCAAAGCTATTATGGCTGCATACTTTTCATCAATCGCTTTCTTCTCTGCTGCCAAGCGTGCAGCTTCATCAGCTTTCGCCTGCTCTCCTGCCAGTAATGCATCAATTTTAGCTATTTGAGCCTTAGGATAAGCTTCTTCTGACTTTATTGCCAAAGCTTCATTGTATGCTAATTTCGATTCTTCATATTTCTTTCCTCTGAAATTAATATCTCCCTTTTGAATTGCATCTTTATATGCCTTTTCTCTTGCCAATCTCTGAGCTTCAAGTTCTGCTGCTCTCTTCCTTGCTTCCTCCTCTGCTCTTTTAATTGCATCTCTAATTTGAGAGTCATAGTCTCTATCGTAATCAAAATCATCCAATTCTTTATCATACATGATCATTCCCATTGGTTGATCAAATATCGAAAGGTCTAAACCTTTATATGCTGGAAAGAGTGAAATTTTAAACTTAAATGGAGGAAACTGACTATCTCGACTCAACACTTCAATAGGAACAAAAGTTGAAATACTTACCTTCTTAGTAACAAATCCTTCTTTAGAAAATTCAAAAATATAATCATTCCCAAATTCTAAATCATAATTAAATTTCCCACTATTTTCGATCATTTTTGCATCAGCTTTTTCCGCATTTTTATAGATCGTAATAATTGTATTTTCTAGAGTTCCATGTTCTATGATTATTTTACCTGTTACCGAGTATTTTTCTTGCGAAAAAGTCATCAATCCACATAATAGCAGATAAAAAAATACTAATAATTTAAATATTGAGGGTAGGTTTATCCTAGTAATATTCATGTTATTTATTCTATATTTTAAATAAAGAAGTTTAGAGAAATATATTTCACTATGTAATCAACGCAGTAATATACAATCTTATTATTTCTGTAATATAATCTATTTATATACAAAAATAAATATTGAAGATTATGCTCGCATATCTTCCCACATGTAAAGTTAAAATTTTGCAAGAGAATAAGAACATGATAAATAAAATAAAGCTGCCCGCAAATGCAAACAGCTTTATAAATTAAAAGTGAATTGTGAAGAGTAATTATACTAATAGGGCTTCTAATGAATAATTAGAAACATGGTTTTTCAAAATTCTTTCTTCCTCTGCTAAACAAATTCTTTCTCTGGTTTTTTCACCTATACTATTGTAAAACTGAGCCATTTTTCGATATAAAGCAGTTGTACACAAATGATAATTTGCATACTCACTCAACTCAATAGCTCTGTTAAAAAATTCTTCAACTTTAAGAATATCATTGTTTTCAGCATAATATTTACTTAAAGCCGAGTGGTAATATATTTGTAGATAGTAGTTTTCTGATGTTTTAATTGCTGCCATACTCTGAAGCAAAAACTCCACCTGATTTGATTCTATTTTAATTCCCAATGCCTGTTGTGCAAAAATCTTAAAGCATTGCAAAATACGATAATTTACAGACCATTTTTTTCCTGCATTTTTATAATATAAATGTTCTGCATCATCTACTAACTGAAGAACTTTATGATATGATTTCATATATATCAATGCAGTGCACAGAATCATCTCAAACTCTCCATCAACAGATCCGCTTTGTTCATAATTTACAAAAGCCATTTCTCTGTAATAAAACAACTTATACAATTCAAGATCTTCAATATCATTCTGAATAAAATAATTATACATTAATATTCCTGCAAATCTTATGGCTATTGTATATCCAGTACATGAAGAATCAGCCTCTTCTGAAGTTAAATCAACGTAATATTTATCAGCATTAATTGTATCTCCGTTATGAATCGAAGAAATCAACATCAATCCTAATGATCTTAATCTTAAATCTTTATCTGCTGAATTGCCAGCAACAACTTTTAGCAATCGAGTATTATTTTCATTTAAAGAAAACTTTTTTCCAAATGAGCGAGAAAATAATTTACTTATTCTCTTATTCGATGATAATTGCTCTTTAAACTCTTCCAAATCATCACCAATAAAACATGTAGAATTAAGAATCGTTTCTAAAACAATTGGATCTGATAATGTATCCTCGCTTAGCCTTAATAAATCTTCTAAAACCAATTTCTCTTTATTGAAAAATTCAGAAGATAGAAGATTTGAGATTAATCTATTTTTTAAGTCATATCCTTCGTATTCCTCATCAACCTTACATATCAATTCAAAATTAAGACCTCCATTTGCTTCAATTAAACTGATACCAATTAATGATTCAAAAAGCACTTCATTGGTAATTTTTACATACTTACAGTAACTATTAAATTCATTTGTTGATGTATATTCAGATATAATTCCGTAAGAAATCAACTCCTGATAAGCCAGATAATAATTACCTGCTGTTTTCAAATGCACAGGATATCGATCTCTTAATTCCCATTTTTTTGCTGCAGTGCCATTTTTACCATGCTGTATTAAATCTAATATCCCATGAAGAATATCCACCTTTTCTTCAGAATAGCGTGCATAAAAAATCTTATTCTTGATATATTCCTGCATCAATTCCTGACCTTCATCATTTTGATATCCTCTTTCGGGAGAATACAACTTAACAAATAACTCTAAGAAAAAAGGATTAGAAATTGTTCGTTTGTGAGTATATGACAACTCTTCTATTTTTAAGCCCGAAGAATATTGTTGATTTATAGTTTTATCAAGTACATACTGTATTTCTCTTTGATTTAAAACGCCCAAATTAGCCTCATTAACTCTCTCAAGATCATTATTTAAATCGAACCAACAGTTTTTTAGATCGTTACCACTAACGACGAACGGCATTGCAAATTTTCCCCAAGTTGAATTCCTAGACGTTATAATAAGTTTTACATTTCCTGAATCCTTATAATTCAAAATGAATTGCTTCAACTGTAAAAACAGTCGCTCTAACTTCAAATTATCATAAGTAATTTCATCAAGAGCATCAATTACAAAAATGATATTGCTTTCACAATCTTCAGGGTGATCTAGAAAATATTTTAAAGAATCTTTCTTGGTAAATCTCAATTGATCTTGAATCCAGGAATCAAGTTTAAAATCTGCATTTAGAAAACTTATCATCATTGACGCATTCAAAAATAGAACCACGTCTTTACTGTTTTCTTCAATCCATTTTTTTTCAAACCATTTTGCCAACATGGTAGATTTTCCATATCCCCCTGATGCAACAAAACTTAAAGCTGTATTTGAAGAATTTAAAAATCGCTGAATTCTCTCCTCCGAATCATCTCTGTTTACAACCGCATTAAATGGAATCCCCGATTGCCCAACAATCATATTGTAGGTTTCCTTACTAAAAGAAAATGCCTTCTCGTAGAATTCACTCCAACTTTCTTTTGGCTTTTCATTCGTTTGAGATTTTACATCGAAAGCACTGCTAAAATGTTCCCAGTTCTGATAACCAAGGTAAGCAGATAATATATTTAGAGTGTATTTTCCTGGTATTGTATTCGATTTTAGGAAACCAAACAATCGTCGAATTGTAGTAGTGCTAATTCGTTTGCCTGTTTCTTCACATATTGTATCGGCAAGAAATTTACAATCTTTTGTATAGACTAAATCTCCTCCAAATTTTTTAAGAATCTCTTCTTTTACTATTTCTATCATTGTAGTGGTGCTTTGATAGTCAAAAACACCATGAAATTACTCAAGAAAATTAGGCAATTCAATCACCAATTGCCTATTTCAACATACCAATTTCCGATTACGTAATTTGAGTTTGTAATTGCGTAATTCTATTTACTCGAATTTGGCAGAAAATGAGCAATATTCTTCAAATTCTTTAAAAATTCAGCTTTTTTCCCTTCCGACACATCTAATTCTTTACCGTTAGCTAGTAAAACTTTACCACCACGCCCTTTAACGTATTGTTTTACGTAATTTAAATTGACCAGATACTTACTGTGGATTCTACAAAAACTATCAGCGGGTAAAATTTCTTCGAACTTTGAAAGGGCTTTAGAAACCATAACAACATCTTCACCTTTTAAATAAAAATTGGTATAACTTCCGTCAGCACAACAGTAGATAATCTGATCAAGCTCAACCATTTTCAAACCATTTGAGGTAGGAAGGACTATCTTTTTATGTAAGTTATTTAAACTATCATATAGCACTTGAATTTTCTCATTTAAGTCGATATCCTGATGATTTTCCTTATATCTTTTTACAGCATCCTGCAATTCTATATAATTTATAGGTTTTAAAAGATAATGTATGGCCGAATATTGAAAAGCTTTTATGGCATAATCATTAAATGCAGTAGTAAAAACAACTTCAAAGTTACGTTCTTGCACATTTTGCAATACTTCAAACCCATCTCCATCAGGCATAGAAATATCTAAAAAAACCAGATTAGGCTTTAAATTATTTATTGCTTCAACACCTGTTTTAACGTTATTTGCAAAACCAATCACCTCAATACCTTCACAGTATCTTTCCAAAAGTTTATGAAGAGTAGATTGACTCTTCATCTCATCATCTATAATTAAAGTTCGAATCATTGTAGTAATAGCGTCTTTAAAGTCTCCTAATAGATTTAAATATACAAAAAAAGCACCCAAAAAGGGTGCCTTAATTAAACATTTGTCAATTTATTATTCATTTATTCCTGCAAGATCCAATACGAAAGCATATTCCAAAGCTGCTTC
>Ga0209272_10002365_pt1 | contig 10625 bp, 9 predicted proteins | sample tdDd002_FD_187125 | JGI IMG/M metagenome (GOLD analysis project Ga0209272, IMG submission 187125) | Marine sediment microbial communities from the Atlantic coast under amendment with organic carbon and nitrate - tdDd00.2 (SPAdes)... | ecosystem: Environmental > Aquatic > Marine > Coastal >... | reverse complement strand
CACACATGACCTTGGTGTTGTGGCTGAAGTCTGTGATGACGTTGCAATTATGTACGCAGGTCGTATTGTTGAGCAAGGTTCACTTGAAGATATTTTCAGAACGACAAAACACCCTTACACTGAAGGATTGTTTAACTCGATTCCAAACATTGACGACAGAAAGTCTGACCTAATCCCTATTAAAGGGCTCATGTCAGATCCGTACAACCTTCCAGAAGGGTGTTCATTCTGTGATCGATGTAATTATGCCATGAGCATCTGTAAGACTCAGAAGCCTGAGAAAGTTCATTTCTCGGATACACACTTTACAGAGTGTCACTTGTACAGTGAAAACCAAGAATTTAAGCTGAAGGGCTAATGGCGGATTGAAAGGAGAAGCAACATGGCTGAAGTATTACTAGAAGTAAAAAATCTTAAAAAGTATTTTAATACGCCAAACGGTAAACTCCATGCTGTTGATGATGTCAGCTTTGCTATCGAAAGAGGCAAGACGCTGGGTATTGTTGGTGAGTCTGGATGTGGTAAGTCTACAACGGGTCGAGTGATTCTAAGACTTCTTGAAGCAACTGATGGCGAAATTATATATGAAGGTAAAAATATCCGTGATTTGAATGCAAACCAAATGCGAGATCTTCGTAAAGAGCTGCAGATTATATTCCAGGACCCGTTCTCTTCGCTTGATCCGAGAATGACGGTATCTGAAATTATCGAAGAGCCCATTAAACTCAATAAACTGATTCCTGACAAAACAAAGCGTTTTGAACGTGTTCTTGAGCTGATGGATTTGGTAGGTCTTTCGCGTAGAATGATCAACACTTATCCTCATGAGCTTGATGGCGGTCGTCGTCAGCGTATTGGTATTGCACGTGCACTGTCTCTAAATACAAAGTTTATTGTATGTGATGAGCCAGTATCCGCACTTGACGTTTCTATTCAGGCACAGATTTTGAACCTGATGAATGAGCTACAACAGAAGCTGGGACTTACGTATATTTTCATTACACATGATTTATCCGTGGTTAACCACTTCTCTGATGATATAGCTGTTATGTACCTTGGTAAACTGATTGAAAAAGCTTCAGCGGAGCAACTGTTCGAGAATCCTGTTCACCCTTACACAAAGGCTCTCCTATCTGCGATTCCAAGACCTAGTCTTGACCGTAAAATGGAGAAAATTATTCTAAAAGGTGAAATTACCTCTCCAATTAATCCCGAACCAGTATGCCGCTTTGCGAATCGATGCAACTTTGCGGAAGATGTCTGCCGTGAGAAGGAGCCAGCTCTAGATGAGATCGCGCCTGGACATTTTGTTGCATGTCATCTGTTTAAAGGGTAATACGAAACAAAATGCGTCCCTTGAGATGTGGATGCAGGCTCCAAAATAATGAAGTTCTAGGCGCGATCGTTGTGATCGCGCCTAGTCTTGTTTACGAGTGATTTAACTTTTGATAATTTGTATTTGAAAATTGAGTATGATTGGTGAATGTGGTCGTGATTCTGTGATGGATTAATGGAAATAAGGTGAGAAGATGTCTGTGATAGGGAATATAAGTGATTCAATGCAGCGCTTTGCTCAAGTGACAAAAGCTGCTCTGAAACTGGATATAGATATATTTGACGACCAGCTTATTCGAGTGGCGGGTACGGGAGTCTCGAAGGGTAAAATAGGTGATCGTATTCAAGAATCCGGCATTGTAAATTCACATATCTATAAAGGGATTGACCGCATTATTATTGAAAAACCAGGCGTTGAAGAGAAATGCAGTGAGTGCAGTAATTATGGAAAATGCGCATATAAAAAAGCTGTTTATGCAGCCATCAAGTATGGTGGAAAAACCGTAGGTGCCATGGGGATACTGGCATTTGATGAGGAACAAGCGAAAAGCCTTGAGGAGAATAAATATAATATGCTTGCATTTGTTGATCAAATTGCAGAGCTTATTGGGAATAAAGTGAAAGACCATATGATTGCGAATGCACTTCGTCATGAAATAAGTGGTGGTGCGAATACCATCCATCTTAAAGATATTATTGGAGAAGACCGCAGTATTGTTGAGTTTAATAATAAAGTACGAAAAATTGCTCAAGGGCAATCTACAGTTCTTCTTGTTGGAGAAACGGGAACAGGCAAAGAGTTGTTTTCAAGGGCGATTCATGCAGAAAGTACACGTTGGGACAAGCCATTTATAGCGATTAATTGTGGTGCCATTCCAGAGAATCTTATTGAAAGTGAACTTTTTGGATATGAAAAAGGCGCATTTACAGGTGCGAATAAATACGGAAAACATGGTAAGTTTTTCAATGCAAATGGAGGAACAATTTTCCTTGATGAAGTTGAAAACATGCCTATATATATGCAGCAAAAACTACTACGTGTATTAGAAACTCGTGAAATTGAGCGCGTTGGGAGTGTTGAGACGATTCCGATTGATGTAAGAATTATTGTAGCATCAAATCAAAATCTAGAAGATATGGTGGATGAAGGTCAGTTCAGAGCAGATTTGTACCACCGTCTAAATGTGATAACACTTGATATTCCACCCCTTCGAAACAGGGGAGAGGATGTACTGGTTTTAGCAGGGCATTTTATAGAAAAATATAACAGGATTCTTAACTTAAATGTGAGTGGGATATCTGAAGATGTAGAGCGGTTTATGCGCACATACAATTGGCCGGGGAATGTCAGAGAGCTTCAAAATACTATAGAGTATGCCATGAACATGGAAACAAGTCATCGAATTGAACTTGAGAACTTGCCTGAACGGCTTAAATTAAAAAAGAAACAAGGTGAAACTCTTGAAGAGCTTGAAAAGAGTTCAATCAAGAGAGGCCTGGATCAATATGGTTGGACAGACGAAGGTAAAATTCTTGTTGCACAGTCGTTGGGTGTGAGTCGATCGACGATTTATAGGAAAATCCGGAAATATAAATTAACGCGTGATAGCTTATAAGTTATCACGCGATTTTTTATTACTTTAGCATTTTCCTATAGTATTTATGTCAATGTGACATAAATGTATGTCGAACTGACACAACGATTGATCTCGGATAGTTGTTGAAAGTTTTGCTAGGAAATACTCACGTCATCTATCTCAATATGACACAGGGGAGATGTGGCATTAGCCCGTCTGTTACAGGTTGGTGTAACAGATGAATAGCAAACTTTCCATTGTGAGTTAGTGATATCAACACGTTCAGCTTTCTGCACAGATCTTAGCTCAGCTCATATCAACTTGGCATACAAGTTGCGTTATATAGCCTTGAGTCTAAACAAGTGAGTATACCAATAGATATGTGTTATGGAGGTCGTTGAAAATGAGTAGAAGAGTCGAATTCTTATATCTGCAACAAGAGGACTGTGTAAAAGCTGGTGGTTACGATATGGCAGGCACAATGAACGCAACAGAACGTTCATTTTTCCTACATGGTAAAGGAGATTTCCAGTTGCCGCATAAGCCTGTTATTCGTTGGGGTGGACCAGAAACAGAAGAGACAACAGGGCGAATTATGTCTATGCCAAGTTTCCTTGGTGGTGCAGAGTATGCAGAAGAGCTTGTGGAACGAGATCTACTAGGTCCTGTGAATACATCGGGTATTAAGTGGATTCCAAGCAAGCCGCACAACCCAGTAAAGCATAATCTTCCAAGAGCCAATGGTGTCATTATTATCGTGAACCCTGAAACACTAATGCCAGACTGTATTATGGACGGTGCTCTGGTTTCTGCAATGCGCACAGGTGCTGCAAGTGGTGTGGCGGCTAAATACCTAGCGTTGCCGGGTTCAACTGTTATGGGTCTTGTGGGCGCTTCTGTTCAGGGCGTAACGCAAACACATGCCATTAAATGTGGTGCTCCAACACTGAAAACTTGTAAGGTATTTGATATTAATAAGAGAACAGCCGAAGAGTTCTGCATTAAGATGGTAAAAGAAATCCCAGATATGGAATTTATCGCTGTAGATTCTGCCAAAGAAGTCTTTGTGGGTTCTGATATTATTTCAACAGCAACTATGGCAAAAGAAGCATACGTTGATGGTGCATGGTACAAAAAAGGGGCACTGCATTGTGAGATTTCATTCTGGGATACGCCAACGAAAGCACTTAAATTTGTGGACCGTGTTGTTGTTGATGATTATGATGCTGTGGCGGGCCATGGTGTGGATGTAAGCTATCGCGCGGTTGAAGAAGGCATCATCGCACGTGAAGATGTTATTGATCTGGGTCAGATCGTGGTGGGAAATCTAGAAGGACGTCAGTCGGATGATGATGTTATTCTATTCAATCCAATCGGTATGGGTATTCATGACCTTTCTGAAGCACATCGTGTATTCTGCAACGCCAAAGAAATGGGCATTGGTCGAGTTCTTCCATTATGGGACAATCCGTTCTTAGGTTAGGAAATAAAATTCTTATCAACATTCTAGAGTGAACACTGAATTTGAATGACCTTTTACTGTGAAAACATATTATGATTAAGCAAGCGTTATAGTGATCCAATATGGATGGCTATAGCGCTTATTTTATTGTAAGACTAATTTATTATGCTAATTTGAACACTTGATTTTTGCACTGAAAATATACTTTCGAAATTAATTTTCAAATTAATTATAAAATTTATTTTGAATTCGGGAACTTTTTTTATATTGCTCCCGTCAAACGTAGTGTAGACAATAAATAATTGATTGTTGTTGGTGAATGTCACCGGCACGTGTTTCCATAGGAGGATTAATAATGAGTAAATTTCTGAAATCAAAAATGAGTATGTTGTTAATAGGTTTAATGATGTTTTCTGGAGTATCAAGTTTTGCCGATTCAACGAGTAACCTAGATAATTCCACAACTGCGCCTGTGCCTATGCTAATATCAGCGCCAGTTGAATCAACGAGTGAACAACCTGTACCAACGCTTTATACTGACGCTGTGCCAACGCTTTACAATGAAGCTGTACCAACACTTTATAATGACGTTAAGGTTCCATTTGAGGTTAGACAAGATGGTGATAATTTCACAATTATTCTTGATGAGAACCCATCAACAGGTTTTGCATGGACGTATGTGGTAAAAAAAGAAAATCATGTGGATGTCATTGGAGAGGAGTTCATTGCTCCTTCTTCTGAAGAACCAGTTGTAGGCGCTGGCGGACAAAAAGAATTTAGTTTCAAAGTGAACGGCGATGGCGTCTCAACTATTGAATTTAAATATGCTAGATCATGGGAAGACGAGGCTTTAGAAACTTTAACTGTGCTTGTCTATAAAAACGGAGAAAAAGTGTTTGTTGAAGAAGATCAAATCGTAACGATTATGGATGAGACTTCTGACAGTGTAGAAATGACGAAAATTCAGGATGGCGCTATTGAAAATACAAAAGAAGTTATGAAAATTTACTACAATGATGATGAAATTTCAACGGAGATGTCTTTGGAAATTGTAGATGGCATAACAATGGTTCCACTGAGCTCAACGCTTAAAGCTATTGGATATGATATTGTATGGAACGGTGAAACTCGCTCAGTAGAGATAAATAAAGGTGCACAGTGGACATCAATTAAAATTGGAGAAAATGCATACTTTAGAAATAGAATGGCACCATCACCCCTAAGTGCTGCACCAGTGATTATTGACGGATACACATATGTTCCAGCAGAATTCATGGCAGAAATTTTAGGACTTGGCGTTCAGGTTGAGAATGGTTCACTAAAATTAAGCGACTTTGAATCAGCAATTCACTCTGGTTATGTTCTAGAGATCAGCCAAGATGAAACAGGCACTAAAACAATCACACTTGGCAATGAGAAAGACACAACAGACTATATGAATATGGTGATCATTCACACATCTGAAGCTTATACGTACTACAATAAGGACGTTAAAGTTGGTGAATTTGTTAAAGTGGTTTCACCTCTGATGATGACTATGAGCATACCAGGTCAGACATCAGGTTATATTATTTATTAACACTCGAAACAAATCGTGATTTCAAGTTTATAGAATTTAATTTAGAAAGCCACTTCCGCGTTAAGTTTCGGAAGTGGCTTTTAATCTGTTACTATATAGAAAATAGATGTTGTTTGGTTACGAAAGCGTTCATGAAAGGAGTCTACTATGGAATACATCACAACGAATAATGCATTAAAACCAGCAGGTCACTATTCACAGGCGGTTGTTCATAATGGGACTGTTTATGTGTCAGGTCAACTTGCGGTGCATCCTGAAACGGGTGAGAATGTATTTGGAACTGTTGCGGAGCAAACAGAACTGATTCTTAATAACATTGCGTTGATTCTTAAAGAAGCAGGCAGTTCAAAAGATAAGGTTCTTAAGATGACAGTGTATATTCCCGATGTGAAACTTTGGGACGATGTGAACGATGTTTATAGTGATTTTTTTGGAGAACACAAACCGGCAAGGGTCATTGTTCCAACAAGAGAACTGCACTTTGGGTTATCAGTTGAAATTGATGCAATTGCATATGTTTAAATAGAAAATTTACTTCCTAATGTAATAAAAAATATTACATACCTGAATGTAAGGCTGTTCAAGGGTTATATGACTCCCGTTGAACGGCCTTTTTTCATACATCTATTATTTTCCGTTGACAAGTGTGACGATCTTGTTATAATTTAGGTAAACGTTTAACCTAGGATGGTGAAATTGAAGTGAAAGTAACAATAAAAGATATTGCACGCCTTGCAGAGGTCTCTACAGCCACTGTTTCCAAGGTGATGAACCAGAAAGACGAAAAAATTTCATTAGCTACGAGAGAACGTGTTATGAAGATCATCAATGAGGTTGGATATGTTCCAAATCGTATTGCGAGCTCAATGGTCACGAAAAGAACAAAGACTTTAGGTCTTATAATTCCTGATATTGCCAATCCCTTTTTCCCCGAACTTGCAAGAGGTGTTGAAGATCTAGCGAACCGTGAAGGGTACACGCTTATTCTTTGCAACTCAGACAATTCACTTGAAAAAGAAGATGCTTATATAGAAATGCTGCAAGAAAAAATGGTTGATGGTATTATCTTTACGGCATCCAGCAGCCGTACAGAGGTCGGCCTTGCACTTCAAAAGGTTAAAATTCCAGTGATAACAGTGGACCGTGATATTGAAGGGCTGCAGTCACAAGGGAAAATAGTGGTTGATAATGAGAGTGGTGCCTTTGATGCTGTGACTTACATGCTCAATCAAGGTTACAAGAAAATTCTCCATTTATCAGGCCCGATGACTTCAAAACCAGCAATGGATAGATACAATGGCTACTTACGAGCACTTGAGACCTATGGAATAAAACCTGTGGAAGGACACCTGATTTCGGGTACATACACTGGTGAGTGGGGTTTTAGCGGTGTTCAGTCACTGATAGAAAGCGGAATGTCATTTGACGGTATATTCTGCGGCAATGATTTGATTGCTTTAGGTGCTTTGAAAGCACTGCAACTTAATAATATAGATGTACCAAAGCAAGTTGGACTCGTTGGATTTGATGATATTTACATGGCTCAACTCGTAAGCCCAGAGCTTACAACTGTAAGACAACCGAAGTATGAAATGGGTTATCAGGCAGCAGAGCTTCTGATCAATATGATTCAAAATAATGGTTCAAAGTTGCAGCAAAATATACTTCCAACACATTTGGTGGTGAGGGGTACTACAAAATAGTAAATAACTTCGAGCGTATTAAATCTGGATACGCTTGAAGAGGTCATATTTTTTTACAAGGTTAAACGTTTAACCTAAGGAGTGGTAGCGATGAAGAAAATATTAGTACTTGGAAGTTTAAATATGGATTTGGTGACAAAAGTTAAAGTGACACCTAAAGTGGGTGAAACAATCATAGGCAGTGGATTCAGTGAAATACCTGGTGGCAAAGGCGCGAATCAAGCGGTTGCAATTGGAAAACTAGGCGGAGAAGTATCGATGCTCGGCCGAGTCGGAAATGACAATTTTGGAAAAAGCTTAATTCAAGCTCTTAATGAAAGCCATGTGCATAGTGAAAATGTCTTGATGGTTGACGGTGCTCCAACAGGCACAGCGCTTATTATGGTGAATGATGATGGTGATAATTCTATTGTTGTTATACCGGGTGCAAATTTTGAATTAAAACCAGATGCAGTCACTACACAACACTTTGATGAAAAAGACTACTTGCTTGCTCAACTTGAAACGCCTATTGAAACTATCGAAGCAGCCTTTTCTCAGGCTAAAGCGGCAGGGCTCCAAACCGTGTTAAATCCTGCGCCGGCTCAAAAGCTGTCAAAGGAGTTAATAGCAAATACAGATCTACTCATTCCTAATGAAACGGAATTTGAACTTTTAACAGGTTTCTCCCCAGAAACTCCAGAAGGGCTTGATGCGGGTACATCCCTGCTCTTTGAGCAGGGTGTCAAAGCCCTCATTATTACCCTTGGTAAAAATGGCGCGCTTTATATTGGTGAAGATGGCGAACGCATACATGTGAATGGATATAGTGTCAAAGCTATAGACACGACAGCAGCAGGAGACAGTTTTATTGGTGGTGTTCTTACAGCACTCTCAAAAGGGGAGTCAATGAAGTCGGCCATGGAATTCGCAACGAAGGTTGGTGCGGTCACTGTAACTAAATATGGTGCACAAAGCTCGCTTCCAACATTCGAGGAAATAGAAGCATTTGAAGGAGTGAAACGGTCATGATGAAGAGTGAACTTCTCAACTCGGAGATTATTGAAATCATCAGCAAAATGGGTCATACGGATGAAATCGTAATAGGTGATGCAGGCCTTCCGATTCCGGAGGGTGTTCGAAGAATTGACTTAGCGCTTATTACAGGTCAACCCGCATTTCTAGATGTGCTTGAAGTGATTTTAAAATCATTTGAATGTGAAGGATACGTGCTGGCTCATGAAATTAAGGATAAAAATCCAATGGTGGAGTCGAAAATTATAGAACTTCTAGGCTCAGATTCCGCTGAGTACATCACACATGAAGAATTTAAAAATAGAACAGGAAGTGCAAAGGCTGTGATTCGAACTGGTGAGTGTACGCCTTATGCCAATATTATTTTAAAATCAGGTGTAATTTTCTAAAGGATGTGTCAGGATGCGTGAAAAAATACTGGAAATGAAGAATGTAACTAAAACCTTTCCCGGTGTAAAAGCACTTGATGATGTACATCTCAATGTGTATCAGGGTCAAGTTATGGCACTTCTTGGTGAAAATGGTGCGGGTAAATCCACACTGATGAAAATACTATCAGGGGTGTATACCAAATCTGCGGGGACCATTCAGTACAAAGGTAAGACAATAGAAATGAAAGGTCCAAGAGATGCTCAAGACCTTGGAATTGCAATCATTCATCAGGAATTGAATTTGATCGAGGGTATGTCCATTGGCGAGAATATTTTTCTAGGACGAGAACCAAAAAAAGCGTTTGGGGTTATGAATTGGTCAGAACTTATGGCGAAGTCGAATGAACTTCTGAAGTCTCTGAATATGGATATTGATCCACGCAGGCGTGTGAAGAACTTCTCTATAGGAAATAAACAGATGTTTGAAATTGCAAAGGCATTGTCGCTTGAGGCTGAGCTGATTATTATGGATGAGCCAACTGACGCTCTTACAGATCAAGAAACAAAAAGTTTATTTGATGTGATTCGGGCTTTGAAGGCTGAAGGCAAGAGTATTGTTTATATATCTCACAGGCTGAAAGAAATATTTGAAATTTGTGATGATGTCACAATCCTCAGAGATGGACAATTTATTGCGGAGAAAAGTGTTTCTGAGATCGATGAGGAAATGCTGATTGAAATGATGGTTGGACGGAAGTTAGAAGAACAGTATCCATACATGGATACATCTGAGGGTGCGGTTGTTCTTAAAGTTTCAGAACTTAATAACGAGCATGTTCATGGTGTGAGTTTTGAAATAAAAAAAGGCGAGATTCTTGGTATTGCAGGACTTATGGGTGCAGGTCGTACGGAATTGGCAAAGACACTTTTTGGTCACTATAAAATCAAATCTGGCGAAGTGCATTTAGATGGACAACCTATATTGTTTGATTCAGAACAGCATGCAATTCAGTCGGGCATCACTTACGTATCTGAGGACCGAAAAAAAGACGGTCTGATATTGGGGATGAGCGTGAAAGAAAACATGTCCATGTCAGCACTGCGAAGGCTTGCCAAGTCAGGTGTCATTAACAAATCTCTCGAAAATAAGATCGCAGGAGATTTTGTGGATCAATTGTCGATAAAAACACCGTCACTTAATCAAAAAGTTAAGTTTTTATCTGGTGGTAATCAGCAAAAGGTGAGTATATCTAAAAGCCTTATGACTGAGCCAAAGGTGCTCATTTTAGATGAACCGACCAGAGGTGTGGATGTTGGTGCAAAGAAAGAAATATATGACTTGATGAATGAGTTTAAAGAAAAAGGCATGGCCATTCTTATGATTTCATCAGAAATACCGGAACTACTTGGCATGTGTGACCGCATCATGGTTATGCACGAAGGCACGGTATCAGGCGTTATTCATAGAGGTACCGCTGACCAGGAGAGCATTATGCGCTTGGCTGTCGGCTTAGGGAGGGAATAAGTATGAAGCAGAGCGTAAAAGAGCAATTGAGTCGTTTTCAATCAATCATAGGGCTGGCT
>Ga0209272_10002363_pt1 | contig 10626 bp, 6 predicted proteins | sample tdDd002_FD_187125 | JGI IMG/M metagenome (GOLD analysis project Ga0209272, IMG submission 187125) | Marine sediment microbial communities from the Atlantic coast under amendment with organic carbon and nitrate - tdDd00.2 (SPAdes)... | ecosystem: Environmental > Aquatic > Marine > Coastal >... | reverse complement strand
AAGATTCCTAAGAAAGATAATAAAAAATCTGCTAAAAAAGAACAAGTGAAACTTCCTAAGCTAAACAAAGTACAAGAAGGTTATGAAGAAGGTACTGTTCTTTTAGATGAAGAAGATTACGGTACTATGATCATCGATGATTCAAATGATACTGTTATAGCAGATGATGATCGCACTGTCATTGGTTCGTATGATGACTCAACAGTATTAATGACATCAAAAACTGTTGTGAAACTATTTGTTAATAATAGTAGCTATCCTGAAATTGAAAGTGAATTAGATCATGCACTACTTATGGGTAGAGCAAATGTATGTAATCTTTGTTTAGATGATGATGAATTATCAAGACAGCATGCCCAAATTGAATTAAAGAATGATGATGTAATCATCACTGATTTAAGATCAACAAATGGCACTTCAGTTAATGGTTTAGTAATTAATACACCAACGATTTTAAATGATGAAGATATGATTGATATGGGAAAGACTAAGATTAGAGTAGCGATTAGCGAGGGTTAATAATGAAAAGTATTTGCTATGGTTGCATGGAGACAAAAGAAGATAATATTAAGATTTGTTCTTTATGTGAGTATGAAAACATAGAGAAATATGATACGTACTATTTACCACAAGGTACTATATTAAATGAGAAATATTTAATAGGTAAAGTACTAGGTCATGGTGGTTTTGGTATCACGTACATTGCGAAAGCACTAGATACAGATCAAACTGTAGCGATTAAAGAGTACTTTCCTGGTGAGTATGCAACTAGATCTATCGGTGAAAAAGAATTGATTAAATTTACTGGAGAGGCTGGTAAACGATTTGATGAAGGGTTCTCTAGATTTTTTAAAGAAGGTAAGCTTCTTGAAAAATACAATCACGTAATAGGTATTGTCTCAGCTCTTGAAGTTTTTAAGTCAAATAAAACGGCATACATTGTAATGGAATATATTGATGGTATCACCCTTGAAGACTATCTAATTGAATCTGGGGGCTCAATTCCTTACGAATCTGCACTAAGTATAATGGGACCTATTATGGATTCGTTAAAAGAAATTCACAAGAGTGGATTGGTTCATAGAGATATAAGTCCAGATAATATTTACATCACGACATCTGGTCAAATCAAGCTTATTGATTTTGGGGCAGCTAAGCAAATTAGTAGCAATAAATCGAAAAGTATGTCAGTAATTTTAAAACAAGGCTATGCACCTGAGGAGCAGTATAGATCAAAAGGTAAACAAGGTGCTTGGACAGATGTATATGCTGTTTCAGCAACTATATATCGTATGATTACTGGTGAAATACCTACAGAACCTATGGAAAGATCAATAGGAGATGATATACAAAAACCGACTGCTCAGGGCATAAGATTACCTGATAGAATTGAAAAGACTTTATTTAAAGGTCTTGCAATAAAAGCAGAAAATCGCTACCAATCAATTGCAGAACTTCAAAATGGAATGTTAGGTAATACATCATTATGGAATATGATTAAAACAAAGTTGTTTAGACGCAATAAAGTTGTTCGTCTTGAAAAAGGAAAAATTACAAGACGTTTAGTAAATGGTGTATTAGTATTTGCTATCTTAAGCTTTGGCTTTGTTGTGTTACGAGAAAATAATGCAAGAGCATTAAATAATTTAAACAATAAAAATAATGAGGAAACTACAGTTCAAGAAGATTTAGTGATTGTACCTGATGTTCGTGGATTTAGTGAGCAAGATGCTTCATACATTTTTGATGAACTGAATATTATAGTTAAATCAATATATGACTATAATGAAGATATCGAAAAAGGTAATGTTGTTTCTCAAAGTTATATAAACAACTATGTAGGTAAAAATCAGTTGATTGTACTTACGATTAGTAAGGGTTCTAAAGAAATAATTACATTTGAAGATCCTGAACTTGAAATCGCCGTTCGATCTGCTATCGATAAGTTTGAAGAACCTGTTTATTTAGGTGATATCTTAGATGTAGAAATCCTTGAAGCGACTGATAAGGGGATTAATAGTTTAATTGGACTGGAATCATTTATTAATTTGAGAGAGTTGAAGTTAGATAAGAACTCGATTAATAGAATTGATTCAATTTTAGCGTTACCTAATTTAGAGATTGTTCATTTACAAGAAAATGAAATTACTACAGTTGATCTTAAGTATGCTTTTAACAAGGTCGTAGATTTAGATCTATCGAAGAATAAAATTAAACGAGTATCCTTTAACAGTTCGCTGAATATGACTAAGTCAGTAAATTTATCTGGAAATGATATAACAGATGTTTCAATGGTTCAATCACTGAAGTCGATATCAAAAATGAATTTCTCAAACAATAATATATCAACATTTGATTTTATTGATAGTATGAGTACAGTAACAGAATTAAACCTTAGTAATAATGATTTAATAACTATGGAGAATATTGCTGGACTCCAATTAATTGAAAGATTAGAGTTACAAAGAAATGATATCAAACTGTTACCTGATTTAGGTAATATGAAAGAACTAAAATACTTAAATCTATCAAGTAATGATTTAGAAAGTGTTAATTTTAGTGCTGAAACACCTGATTTAAGATATGTAGACTTAAGAGAAAACTATATAGATACAATAGTATCTTTCAAAGGTGCAAGAAATGTAGAAGAGCTCTACTTACAACATAATAAACTGAAAACAATTAACAAGTTAAGTGATTTAACATTAGTAGAAGAGTTAAGTTTAGCATACAACAACATAAATAACAGTAATGGATTAAATAAGCTGAAGTCACTACGTTATTTAGATTTAAGTTACAATGATTTAACTTACTTATCAGGAATGTATAGTTTGCCAGAGGTAAAGACCATTGATGTTAGCAACAACAAACTTAGATCAAACTCTGGTATATCTAACTTAAGTTCACTAGAGATAATAGATTTTAGTAACAATTCAATTGAAGCTGTTTCGATGTTAACAAATTGTCCAAATGTGATTGATTTAGATCTTTCATCAAACAACCTAACATATTTAAGAAACATATATAATTTAAAGAAATTAGAGAACTTGAATCTATCAAAGAACAAGATTGTTGGTATTTATCAGTCCCTTAATTACAACAAGAACTTAAAGACTCTTAATTTATACTTAAACAATCCTGCTAAGAAGAAATATAAAACATCAACTTACTTTACGAACTTAGGTGGTTCATTTGATTTATCTTTTGTAAAGAACTTAGCCAAACTTGAGGTGTTGGACATATCTTATACCAATGCAAAGTCATTATCTTATTTAAAGAACCTGACTAATCTTAAGTCAGTAGTGATAAATGGTAACCCAATTTATAATACTCAAAACCAAAAGGTTGTTACGAGTTTACAAGAAAATGGCGCAACCGTTAGTGGCTTTACGTCAGTTCAAGGGTCTAAAATGATGACAATTGGAAACTATCAATACATTTATGGAGTTGTAGATTAATGAATATGAATGAATATAATTTATGTTATGGTTGTATGACCACTCTTGATGAGAGTCAGAAAAAATGTAAAAAGTGTGGTCATGTCAACGGTACTATAAAAGCAGATTGTTACCTTTTAGAAGGTACAATTATACATTCAAGATATATTATCGGTAAAGTACTTGGTCATGGTGGATTTGGTATTACATACATCGCTTATGACACACGTATCAACTCAGTAGTAGCTATTAAAGAGTACTTACCTGGTGATTTCTCAATTAGAATCCAAAATAAGAATGAAGTAGTGATCTATGATGGGGATAAAAGAAGCCAGTTCCAAACTGGTCTTGAGAAATTTCTTGAAGAAGCAAAAACAATGGCTAAATATAACCATTACAAAGGCGTAGTAACAACAAAAGACTTTATTCAGGAAAATAATACTGCATATATTGTAATGGAATTTTTGGATGGTGAGACTGTTGAGGAATATCTAAATAGAAATGAAGGTTTTACTAATTATTACTCTATGCTTGAGATCATGTATCCTGTAATGGAATCACTGATTTTATTACATCAAGATGGTATCATTCATCGAGATATCAGTCCTGATAATATTTACATTACTAAGGACAATAAAATCAAAATAATAGATTTTGGAGCTGCAAGAGAATCAGTTAATGAAGTTAAAAATTATTCGATTGTATTAAAACCTGGCTATGCACCTGAGGAACAATATCGTTCGAAAGGGATACAAGGTCCTTTTACAGATGTCTATGCTATAGGTGCAACAATGTATAAAATGCTTACAGGTGTTACACCTGTAGAATCTATGGAACGGATATTAGGAGACAAAGAACTTCAACCTTTATCTGATTACAATCTTAAGCTTTCAAAGAAGCAGATTTCAATTATTGAAAAAGGTTTAGCCATTAACAGTGCAGATAGATATCAAACTGTTGGTGAATTTAAAAAAGCTCTGGAAAAAGCAAGTACGAAAACAAACCAAACTTTAAGAGTTATAAAAAATGTTGCTTTAACTGTTACAGTAATTACTCTGATAGGATTATTATCTTCAAAGCTGTATTTCGATTACTATCTAGTATTTATTCCTGATGGTATTAATGCATATGAGGTAGAGGTTGTTGAATACCTAGAGCGGAATAATATCTCTTATGAAATCAAATATGCTTTCGATCCAAATGTAAAAGACAAAGTTGTTATTAAACAAAATGTACTTAGTAAAAGAATTAAACCTAATGATAAAGTGAGTTTGACGGTATGTGATAAGAGACTAGAAAAAGTTAAGTTTGCTGATGAAAAACTGACTCAGCATTTTAAAACAATCTACGGTTTAGAGGATATTCTTGTAAAGGATGTTGAGAACATTAAATCATTAGATTTAAATTATTTAGGTTTAGAGTCTATTTCTGGTTTAAGATACTTTTCATCTTTGGAGTCATTGAATTTGAATGATAACAACCTAGAATCAGTTAATGAACTAAGCTCATTAAGTCATTTAGAGTACTTAAATTTATCAAATAACTCTATAAGGAACACTGAATTTGTTAAGGACATGGAGAGTCTTAAAATATTAGATTTATCTAATAATGAGATTGTGTCAGAGAGATTGGCGATGGAATCAGAGTCACTGAATCAACTAATTTTGAGTGATAACTATCTTAGATTTCTGGATGAGCAACTTGATTTACCAAACTTAAAGGTACTTAATTTAATTAATAATAATCTTGAGGAAATATCAAATTTGGATAGCTTGTTGTCATTAATACAGTTAAATTTAAGTTACAATAATCTATCAGAAATTGATAGTTTAAGTGTATTAGATAACCTTGTTATCTTAGACCTAAGTAGTAATGAGATCGATAAACTTGGAGCAATAACTCATTTAAAGAACTTAAGGAATCTAGATTTATCGCAAAATAGAGTGGACCATTCAGATAGTGCTTTGAAAATCATCGGGGTAGATTGTGAAGTTGTTGTAGATGGAGAATAATAATGGACATAAATAAATTTACAAATATAGGTGGTCGTTCAAATAATGAAGATTATTGCGATTATTATATTGAAAGTGATAAAGCATGTATCGTAGTTTGTGATGGTTTAGGTGGTCATGACTGTGGAGAGGTTGCCTCAAAAGCGGTAGTAGAACATATCATCTTAAATTTTAAGAGCAAACCAATAATATCTGAAGATAATATGGTGACCTTATTACAAGGAGCACAAGATTTTGTTGTTTCTTTACAAAATGAAGATCGAGATCTAGTAGAGATGAAAACAACTGTAACTTGTGTCTTAATTCATAATAATACTATGGTTACTGGACATGTTGGTGATTCAAGAATTTACTTATTTAGAAAGAATAAAACTTTATTCGAGAGCGAAGACCACAGTGTTCCGTATGCACTGTTTAAGGCAAAGAGAATAAAGAAGAAGGATATAAGAACCCACGAAGACAGTAATGTAGTATTAAGATCTATAGGATCGATATGGGATAGACCGAAATATGAAATTCATACCTTTAATAAAGTTAAATCAGGTGATGGTCTACTTCTTTGTACAGATGGGTTCTGGGAAAACATCATAGAAAAAGATATGACAAAAACATTAAAGAAATCATCAAGATCTGCGGAATGGATGAATGAAATGGTTCAAGTTGTTCAAAGTAATATACTACATGAAAATCATGATAATTATACAGCAATCGCTTTAATATGTGATTAGTAAGAACGGAGAAAATTTTGACAAGATGTTATAGTTGCATGAAACCCGTTATTGATGTAAACAGAACATGTGAACATTGTAGTTTTAATTTAGAACATTATCAAAAAAATCATGATTATTTGAATCTTGGAACTGTTTTAAATGAAAGATATGTTTTAGGTAAAGTGTTAGGACATGGTGGATTTGGTATAACCTATATTGCTTTTGATACAAAGTTAAACCAGACGATGGCAGTTAAAGAATACTTACCAAAAGCTTTAGCAAATAGAACACAAAATGGAGAGGTCCATACAACTGTACCGAAGTATGAAAACAAATTCCAACATTTTATGAATCGATTTTTAGATGAAGCGAAAGTACTTGCTAAGTTTAATAATGAACCTGGCATAGTTTCTGTGCAGGATTATTTCTATGAGAATAATACTGTTTATATAGTCATGCACTATATTGATGGCAAACCTCTAGATAAATATTTAAAAGAATATAATGGTCGATTAGATTATGAATTAGCAGAAAACTTTATGATTCAAGTTATGGAATCCTTGAAAAAAGTACATGCAGAGGGAGTTATACATAGAGATATAAGTCCTGATAACATATTCATATCTAATGATGGTACCGTCAAATTACTTGATTTTGGTGCTGCAAGAGAAATACTAGAAGAAAGTCAGACGTTATCCATTATTCTTAAAAAGGGATATGCACCTTTAGAGCAGTACTCATCAAAAGGTAATCAAGGACCGTGGACAGATGTATATTCTGTTGCTGCTACTTTCTACAAACTCATAACAGGCTCAAGTCCTGCAGAACCATTTGATCGGTTAACAGATGAATCACTCGAATTACCAAGTAAGTGTGGTGTAAAGATACCTATGCATGCTGAAATGGCTATTATTAAAGCTCTCTCAATTAAAGTAGATCATAGATATAAGAGCTTAGATCAATTCATTTATGATTTAAGAGATGAAAATAATGATACAGAATATGCAGAAACAGTCATATCAGAAGAGAACGTTATTTCTGAACCAAGAAGAAAAAAGAAGAAGATTCTAATTCCATTAATATTGGTTTTAGTTCTATTTGTTTTCATAATCGGCACTGGTATTAGTGTAGTAATTTCAGATTCAAAACCTCTTATAGGACCAGGGGCTTTGCCACCTGATCAACTTGAGTGGGATGAAAACAGTACAAGTATATCAGAATCAAGTACAATTACTTCAAATGAAGTAGAAGAAACTCCAGTTGAAAATATTGATGAACCATCTGAACAAGAAATTGAAGAGAATAAAGTAGAAGATATTGAGATTATTGAGTATCCTGCTTTTCAAGTAGATTCAGATAAAATTTATGCGTCGTCATATTTTGTAGAAGTTTATTCAGGAGGTACTGTTTATAATTATCCTGAGAACACTGTTGATAATGATGTGAAGACTGGTTGGTGTGAGGATATTAAAGGACATGGAATTGGCGAATGGATCATGTTCGAAGGTTTAGAATTAGGAGAGGTTAACTCTATTTCTATAATAAATGGCTATTCAAAATCTGAAAAATTATTTGATTGGAATGACCGTGTTAAGAAAGCTTTGTTAGAGTTTTCAGACGGAACAAACGAAATTGTTGAGTTTCAAGATGGTATTATAACACTTCAAACGGTTAAGTTTAGTGATGTTCATTTAACATCATCAATCAAACTAACAATATTAGAGATATATCCTGGATCAAAGTATGCAGATTGTTGTATTACTGAGGTAAGATTTAATCTAGAGGATTAAGTTAATAAATAATATATAGAATATTAAAGGACTATCTTTTGTATAGTTCTTATTAACGTATTTATAAACTAATGGAGGAGAAATGGGGAATCTATATTTGTTTTATTGTGCTAGTCAAGCATAATTGTAACCCATCATATAGTTTGAGAGACAAAAGCTTGTCTTGCCTCAAATGGTGTTAATTTATTATTGTAAGTATGAGGCCTTTGATAGTTGTACCAAATAAATGTATAATCACTTATTGCCTCATCAATAACACTTTCAGAGTCAAAACTGTAATGATTAAGAAATTCATTTTTAAGGGTATTATAGTATCTTTCCATCACTGCATTGTCATAAGGACAACCAGCTTTACTCATACTTTGAATAATACTGTTTTCTTTACAAAACTCAGAGAAGGCAACCGACACAAATTGCGAGCCTTGATCGCTATGCAGAATTGTTTCTTGTTTGGGATTATGTGTTTCAATTGCTGACTTTAGAGTATCTACAGCCAGTTTAGCGTCAATAAACTTACTGTTCTTACTTGCAATCACACTACGATCATAAAGATCAACAATACTGCAATTATATCTTTTTTTACCATTTGCCAATTCTAAGTATGTAAAGTCAGTACACCACACTTCGTTTGGCGCACTTGTAGTAAAATTCTGTTCAATTAGGTTATCAAAAGTCTTATGAATAAGTCCTTTTGTGTACTGTAGTTTCTTTTTCTGTAGTGTCGCTTTAATGCCCATTTCTTGCATGTACTTAAAAGTAGTTGGGTAACTTAATAGAATGTTTTTACGCTCCATTAAGTCACTTATTAAGCGATATCCGAGAGTTCCGGCATGGTTGTGATACAACTCTCTAATTTCATTCATCAAATATTTTTTATGATTGGTAGATTCTTTTTTACGATCTTTAAGATAATTGTAATAGGCATTAGGTGAAAGCTTGAACTGGTTAAGTAGCCAGCGAAGACCAAACTCCTCGTTGTTTAATTTGATAGACTTGTAAGTTAATCGTCGATTTTCTTCGCGAAGAATGCTGCCGCCTTTTTTAAGAAACGATTCTCCTTTTCAAGTTCTTCTAATCGTTTTCTAAGTTTACGATTTTCAGTCATCTGATCTGTTTCAGATTGTAAATCTGGATTATCTTGGCATTCTTCACGGTGCTTTTTTAACCAATAACTTAACGTGCCATTACCTAATTTAAATTCAGTTGTTAAACTTTTAATTGTACGACCTTCTTCAAGATGAAGTCTAATTATCTTTTTTCGAAGATGATCATCATGTTTTTGATTTGCCATAATAGTACTCCTTTTCATAGTTGGATTATACCAAACTATAATCAGGTGTTACAACTCTAGTTTATCAGCACATGTGTAAAATTTATTGGAACTCCTAAGTTTAACTTATGGCTTCTATTTTTTTATACATTAGTTATAAGATTTCAAGTAATACTTTTCAAAATAATATGTGGTTTCTATTTGTAAGATTGTTATAGATTGAATGAGTATTGTAATTGTTAATAAATACTGATAAGCTAAAAAAAACGAAAGGGTGTATAATGGATAAGAAATATGATAATGGAAAATTTTATGATTCTAAATTACTTGGTTCTATCATTAAAGTTAATCGTTTGCTTCAAAATATGAGTCAGACTTCATTGGTAGAAGGGATATGTGTACCTTCTTATTTAAGTAGAATCGAGAACGCGGAAATCATACCAAGTGTTGAAGTAGTTAACGAGATATTTAATGCACTTAACCTAGAATATTTTGATGATACGGAGTTCATACTAGAGAACAAACGACTGTTTAATGACTATATTCATGCCCTTTTTGAAGGTGAACTTGGTCTAGCATCCGAGTTGTATGAAACCATCAACAAAGATGAAAAAAAGCTTATGAGTTCACCTATCATTATTGAGTTTTTACTTGTAAAGTATCTCAGATTGGTAGACAGTGAACAAAGAGAAGAGATTAATGAAGTTGATAGATTACTAGATTCAATTCTAGATTATATGGATTCAGATCAATTACATATATATATGCTCTATAAAGGTGTAGATCTACGAGATGTTAGTAGAGATTTCAAGGCAGCAGAAGGGTGTTTTAAACATGCAGAAACTGAGAAAATCACAGGCAAGGTACATCATGAACTTGCTAAACTGTACTTTGAGTGGGGAAATATGGTTTTAGCACTGGATTATATTAATAAAGCTCAAAATCTATACAGTGACGAAGGCAATATTATGGGATTGATTGCAGTTAATATGATAAAAGGTCAAATCTTTGTTTATGAGAATCAATATGCCACAGGTATTAAGTATTTAAAAAAGTGTGCAAAACTGTTTAGGCGTATCAAAGAACCAACTTATGAAACATATATCTATAACCACCTGGCATGGGCTTTTATCCTAAATGAACAACTTGATCAAGGTCAAAAATTTTTAGCTAAATGTTCAACTGAATCAATTTTATTAAAGCAGATTTCAGAAGATCTTATAGCCCCCCTATCAAAAGGTCAAAAACCTTTTTGGTATGATAATCTTGAAATGATTGAGAGTAGACTGGAAGAACAAGAAAGAACGGGTAAATATCATAAGTTAGAAGAAAAGTATCTAGAACTTAGAAGAAACCAACTCTATCGATCGATAAGAAAATATAAAAAGATTGATGATTATCGGGTTA
>Ga0209272_10002357_pt1 | contig 10642 bp, 9 predicted proteins | sample tdDd002_FD_187125 | JGI IMG/M metagenome (GOLD analysis project Ga0209272, IMG submission 187125) | Marine sediment microbial communities from the Atlantic coast under amendment with organic carbon and nitrate - tdDd00.2 (SPAdes)... | ecosystem: Environmental > Aquatic > Marine > Coastal >... | reverse complement strand
TAATCAGCGGCGTTCTGGCTTCGTCGATCAGGATAGAGTCCACCTCGTCCACGATCGCATAGTTCAGCCCGCGCTGGACCTTGTCTTCGGTACTGAACGCCATGTTGTCGCGCAGGTAGTCGAAGCCGAATTCGTTGTTGGTACCGTAGGTAATATCGGCCTGGTAGGCTGCCCGCTTTTCCTCCGCTGGCTGGCCCGAGGCCACGACACCCACCTGCATGCCCAGGAACCGATAGAGCTTGCCCATCCAGTCGGCATCACGACGGGCCAGGTAATCGTTCACGGTAACCACGTGGACACCCTTGCCGGACAACGCGTTGAGGTACACGGAAGCGGTAGCAACCAGCGTCTTGCCCTCACCGGTCTTCATTTCCGCGATCCGGCCTTCGTGCAGGGTGATACCACCGATCAGCTGGACGTCGTAATGACGCATGCCCATAACCCGGCGGCCCGCTTCACGCACGGTTGCGAAGGCTTCCGCAAGAAGCGCATCCAGGGATTCGCCTTCGTCGATCCGACGACGGAACTCCGCGGTCTTGCCCTGCAACTCGGAGTCGGACAGATTGCCATATTGCTCTTCAAGCTCGTTAATGCGCATGACCGTCTTGCGCATTCTCTTGATTTCTCTGGCGTTTTTACTGCCGAACATCTTGGTTGCAAGCTTTGTGAACATAGACCACTGCTTCTTTGATTAAACGGAGGAAGCCGGCATTCTAACCTTATTTTGTAACAGGACAAAAGGTAGGCCTCACACAGGCTCAATAAGTCGCTGATGAGGCACCGGATTCACGGATAAAAACTGGCCGGAGGCCGACTGGCGGGAAAGTGCTGACAACGGCTTGCGGGCCGGAACCGGATTAGCGGCTCGCCCGCTTGATATAGGTTTCCGGGTTTTCAGACTTGCCATTCCGGATGACTTCAAAGTGCACGTGAGGCCCGGTGGAACGCCCTGTGCTGCCCATCAGCGCGACTACCTGGCCTTTCTGGACAACATCGCCCACCTTCACCTTGATAGTCTTGCAGTGGGCATAGCGGGTTATCAGACCATCACCATGGTCGACTTCCACGAGGTTACCGTAGCCATAGCGCTCTCCGGCATAGGTAACGACACCGCCGGCGACCGAAATAATGTCGCTGCCATCCTTGCCGGCCAGATCAACACCGGCATGCCAGGTCCGCTTGCCGGTAAACGGATCGGACCGGTAACCGTACTTCGAAGACAGCCAGCCCCAGGTGATCGGGCGGCCTTCCAGGTACAGCTCATCTTCGAGCCGCTTGCTGGAGGCCAGCTGGTCGAGCAACCGCAGTTGCTGCTCGCGGTCTTCGATTCGCCATTCCATTTCCTCAATCATCCGGGTCAGCTCAGGTGCGGAGAAGGAATCCCCGGACAAGGCATCTTCTGGCCCGCCGACTGCAGCCGGCTGATCGAAGTTGAATTCGTCACTGGCCACCAGGCCGGATTCCACAAACCGCTGGCCCAGCGCATCCAGCCGCAGGAGACGGCCCTGGATCTCGCCGAGACGAAGAGTCAGCGCATCCACCTGTTGCTGGACGTTCTCCTCGATACTGGCCAGTTCTGCCTTCTGGTCTGCCAGCTTCTGCTTCCACTCGGCGACCAGCTCGGAGTTGGTGGGCTCTCTGGCCTCTACCTGCTGCACAGCCATTTGATACCCTGCCCAGCCGGCCGCGACCAGCAGGGAGAGTACGAGGAACAGCAAGCCGGCAGCAAGCGTGCTGTTAATCGACAGCACACGGGACTTTCCGTGGCGTTTGCCAACGAGAATAATGTTCATATCATCATCTGGTTTCATCGTTGAGCCGCAACCGCATCCTGTAGTGTTGCGCCCCGGAAAAATCCGAAGGGGGTCTGCCATCCTTTGGCAACAGCTACATACTGAAAAAATTGCAGCGCCCGGTAGACATACTCATTTCTCACAATGTAAAACGAGTGTAATACAGGCACTACGCATAAACCGTGCCGAAGTGTAACCAATCGTAAACGCAGCCGTCGAGTAAAAACGCCGCCATGAAACGCAAAAGCGAGCAAAAAATGACCTTCGACAAGCTTGGCAGAACCCCGGTACTGAAGGATCTTGTGGCAAAGGCCGAGCTCCATCGACAGGCGGAAGGAGAAGTCCTGGCCGCCCTGCCGAGTGAGCTGGTCAACGGGACACGCTTTGTCAGCTGCAAGGACGGAGAGCTGGTCCTGACCACGGAAACCGCGGGTAAAGCCAGTCAGATCCGGTTCCGCCAGCACGAAATCATGGAAAAGCTGCGAGAGAACGAACTGTTCCGGTTCGTCTGGAAACTGAAGGTCAAGGTTGCACCGCCCAGATTTCGGGAAAAACCGGTGTTCAAAAAAGAACCCTTGAGCAAAGAAAATGCCCGGCTCCTCAAAGAGGAGGCCGGGCACACGAAGGATAAAGCATTACGCGAGGTTCTCGAAAAACTCGCTAGCCACGTCCGGGATTAAAGCGTCCTGCTTCAGCCCGCCGCCAGCACAGGCTTCATATAGGAAATCGGGGCAGTGGCCTCGTCATCAAAGGTAACCACTTCCCAGGCATCCTCTTCTGCCCTGAGCTTGCGCAACAGCTTATTGTTCAGATCGTGGCCGGATTTGATCCCCCGGAACTCACCAATCAGGCTGTTGCCCAACTGATAGAGATCGCCGATGGCATCAAGCAGCTTGTGCTTCACAAATTCGTCGTCATAGCGCAGACCGTCTTCGTTGAGGATCTTGTAGTCATCAACAACGATGGCGTTGTCCACACTGCCGCCGAGAGCAAGGTTCATGGCACGCAATTTTTCGATGTCACGCATGAACCCGAAAGTCCGAGCGCGACTCACTTCCTTGACAAAGGAGGTGCTGGAAAAATCGACGGTTGCTGTCTGGGCGCGGCCCTTGAACACGGGGTGATCAAAGTCGATACCGAAGCTCACCTTGAAGCCTTCGAAAGGCAGCAGGGTGGCCTTCTTGTCGCCTTCCTCAACCGTTACCTCACGCTTGATGCGGATGAAACGCTTGGCTGCATCCTGCTCGGCAATGCCGGCGGACTGCAGAAGGAAGACAAAAGGACCGGCAGAGCCGTCCATGATGGGCACTTCCGCGGCACTTAGTTCGACGAAACAGTTATCAATCCCGAGACCAGCCATGGCCGAGAGCAGATGCTCCACAGTCGCCACACGGACACCGTTTTTTACCAGCGTCGTGGACAGCATGGTCTCACCTACATTCTCCGCGCAGGCACGAATCTCAACCATTGGGTCAAGATCGGTACGGCGGAAGATGATACCGGAGTCCACCGGGGCAGGCTTGAGAGTCAGGTAGACCTTCTCACCCGAGTGCAAGCCAACACCGGTGGCACGGATGGTGTTTTTAAGTGTCCGTTGTCTGATCATCGGTACATAATTCCGTCACAAAAAGGCGATATTCTAGGCAAAAATCTGCCCGGAGAATATCAGAAAATAAGACTGAATACCATTTAACCAATCCGTTGTTGCTGAATGTTCATCCAGCATCCAACCCATGGCAATCAGTGCACGTATTTACCGGATACCGGGTTCCATGTTTCGCACAAGAACCACAACCGGATCACAATTGCACCAGATTATCAGTCAGCCTGGCGACGGAGGAATGCGGGAATATCGAGATAGTCGACACCCTGCTCCTCGCTATCCTTGCTCTGGTCGATAGCCACGTTTCCATGGGAAACGGCCCGGCGACGCAGAACAGCGGGACGATCCAGCTGGTTGTAATCGGTTTTTCCATCCAGAGTGCGGGTATTGTCCACCACCTTGGTCGGCTTCTCACGATCACCACCCAGGCCGGTCGCAACAACCGTTACCTTCAGTTCGTCGGTCATTTCCGGATCAATAACGGTACCGACAACAACGGTGGCAGAGTCAGAAGCAAACTCACGCACAATGTCGCCAACCTCGGAGAATTCGCCCAGGTTGAGATCCATGCCCGCGGTAATGTTGACCAGAATACCCTTGGCACCCTGCAGGTTGATGTCTTCGAGCAGCGGGCTGCGAACGGCCGCTTCGGCGGCTTCCCGCGCACGATTTTCACCCGTGGCACGGGCGGTACCCATCATCGCCATACCCATCTCGGACATGACCGTCTTCACGTCGGCGAAGTCGACGTTGATCATACCGTTGCGGGTAATCAGATCAGCGATACCCTGAACTGCGCCCAGAAGCACATCGTTAGCTGCGGCAAATGCGTCCAGCAGGCTGGTTTTCTTGCCCATGACCGCCAGCAGCTTTTCATTGGGAATGGTAATCAGGGAATCAACGCTTTCTTCCAGCTCTTTCAGACCGGATTCAGCAACGCTCATGCGCTTGCCGCCTTCGAACATGAAAGGCTTGGTGACCACGGCAACGGTCAGGATGCCCAGTTCGCGGGCTACTTCCGCTACGATCGGCGCGGCACCGGTACCGGTACCACCGCCCATGCCTGCGGTAATGAAGACCATATCCGCGCCCTTGATGGCTTCGGCGATACGATCGCGGTCTTCCAGGGCAGACTGGCGACCGACTTCCGGATTGGCGCCGGCACCCAGCCCCTTGGTGATGTTGCCACCGAGCTGGATGATCTGACGCGCGTCCATATCGGTCAGCGCCTGGGCGTCCGTGTTGGCGCAGATGAATTCCACACCTTCGATGTCGCTGTTAAGCATATGGCGAACGGCGTTGCCGCCACCACCGCCTACACCGACGACTTTAATGACAGCGTTTTGCTGGACATTATCGACGAGTTCAAACATTTCCCCTACTCCTTCGTGCTGTTTTCAGCCCTTGTTCCGGGCTGTTTGTTCGAGATTGTGTTTTCGAGATACCTTCGTGTACTACCCGCCCGGCCCCGTCAGAAATGACCGGTAAACCAGGCTTTCATGCGCTCAAACAGCGAGGGTGCATCTTCACCCTTGAGCACCGGTGCCCGCCCCAGATCCATCTGGCGGAAACCATGAATCAACAACCCAACGCCAGTGGCGTAGATCGGATTGTTGACCACCTCCGTCATGCCGGAAACCGCCTGCGGACAGGCCAGCCTTACCGGCATGTGGAAGATCTCTTCGGCCAGCTCCACCACGCCTTCCATGGTGGAGGAACCGCCGGTTATCACGATGCCTGCCGGAATGAGGTCTTCAAATCCGGACCGGCGCAACTCTGACTGAACCAGTGTAAACAGCTCCTCGTAGCGCGGTTCCACCACCTCGGCCAGGGCCTGCCTGGAAAGGTCCCGCGGCGCGCGATCGCCAACACTGGGCACCTTGATGGTTTCATCCGCACCGGCCAGCTGCGTCAGTGCACAGGCGTACTTGATCTTGATTTCTTCGGCATTCTGGGTCGGTGTGCGCAGCGCCATGGCAATGTCGTTGGTCACCTGGTCGCCGGCGATCGGAATCACCGCCGTGTGCCGGATAGCACCGCCGGTAAACACCGCAATATCCGTGGTGCCACCACCGATATCCACCACGCAGACACCCAGCTCTTTCTCATCCTCGGTGAGAATGGCGTGGCTGGATGCCAGCTGCTCCAGGATGATGTCATCCACCTCAAGCCCGCAGCGCTTCACGCATTTCTCTATGTTCTGGGCAGCATTGACCGCGCAGGTCACCAGATGAACCTTTGCTTCCAGGCGCACACCGGACATGCCCATGGGTTCCTTGATGCCTTCCTGGCTGTCGATCACGAACTCCTGGGGCAGAATATGGAGAATCTTCTGGTCTGCAGGAATCGCAACCGCCTGGGCGGCGTCAATGACCCGGTCGATGTCGGCCTGGGTGACCTCACGGTCACGGATTGCAACAATGCCGTGGGAATTCAGGCTCTTGATGTGGCTGCCGGCAATACCCGCATACACCGAGTGAATGCGGCACCCGGCCATCAATTCCGCCTCTTCCACCGCGCGCTGAATTGCCTGGACGGTGGTTTCAATATTCACCACCACTCCACGCTTTAGGCCCCGGGAAGGATGGGAACCAATGCCCACCACTTCGATGGTGCCGTCCATCTTGCGCTTGCCGACAATCGCAACCACCTTCGAGGTTCCGATATCGAGGCCGACAATCATGTTTTCCGTTTCAACCGATGACATGTGTTCCACCAAACCGTAGGTCTGAATTAACCGTTGCTATGATTTTGGGCTGGAGGCTGTCTCGACAGCCTTCCACTTGACCGCCACACCGTTGGTGTAGCGGGCATCTACCCGACTGACTTCGTCCGACCTTGCTGCCAGTCGGTTTTCATAAACCGTGATAAACCGATCAAACCGTTGCGCCACCTGATCGCGGCCAAGCACCACCTCAATGCCGTTGGCCAGCTGCAGGGTCCACGCACCCCGGTGTTCCAGCGTCAGGCCTGAAAATCCAAGCCCCCGGGCGACCAGCTTGTCGCTCATGTCCCGCGCCATATCGATTACATCCCGCACCCTTTCATCCGGCCCCGCGAGTCGCGGCAACCGACCCGCAACTTCGGGATTCGCCGGCGCGAACAGCTCACCGGTGCGGCTTACGAGACGTCCATCGGTCCAGTAAGCCAGGGGTTTCTTCTCCCTGATATCGATCACCAGGCGATCCGGCCATACCCGACGCACCGCCGCGGACTCAACCCAGGGCCGACGCTCCAGGCTGTCTTTGATTTCCGAAAGATCCGTGGCGAAATAGCTCTTGCCGATCCAGTCGCCAGCGGCGCGCTCAATGGCGACCCGGCTATCGCCCACAAATTCTCCTTTCACATCGACGGCAAGGATCTGCTGATCCATAGCACCCAACACCTTGCCAGTGCCCCACGGTACCAGTGCAGCCAACAGTACAATCACCGCGCCCATGCCCACCTGGAGCCAGGGTACAGCTGCCAGCACACCCTTCAACACGCCAAACCGGTCCCGCTCGGGACCGAGGGACGTTGCCCCCCGGCGTCGCGGGGGCTCGGACGGAGTCGCCCGGCTCCGGATCAGCAGTGTTTCAAGCATTGGCGTCCTCCAGACTGTCTTTCAGTATCCGGACCACCAGCTCTTCGAAGCTGATGCCTGCGGCTTTCGCAGCCATGGGCACAAGACTGTGGTCGGTCATACCGGGCACGGTATTGACCTCCAGCAGCCAGAACTTGCCGTCGCTGTCCTGCATGATGTCGACCCGACCCCAGGTCCGACAGCCAACAACCCGGAAGGCCTCCAGTGCCAGGTGCTGAAGGCGAACTTCGTCTTCAGGCGCCAGACCACAGGGAATGCGATACCGGGTATCGTCTGCCAGGTACTTGGCCTCGTAATCGTAAAAAACGTGCTCGGTGCTTGCGCTCAGGCCAATGGCCGGAAGCGCCCGATCCTGCAACAGGCTGACGGTGAACTCCGGCCCTTCGATCCACTCCTCCACCAATACCAGATTGTCCAGCGCGGCGGCGGCTTCGTAGGCGTCAGCCAGTTCGGCCGCCGTGTGTACCTTGCGGATGCCGATGCTGGAGCCTTCCCGGGAAGGTTTCACACTCAAGGGTGCCCGCAGTTCACCAATGATCTGTTCGGCCTGATCTGCTCCGGACATGGTGCGGAACTTTGGCGTTGGCAGGCCACAGCCTTCGAACACGTACTTGGTTCTCAGCTTGTCCATGGCCAGTGCCGAGGCCAGCACATCGCTGCCGGTGTAGGGAATACCGGCCTGCGAGAGGATGGCCTGCAAGGTACCGTCCTCGCCTCCACGACCGTGCAGCGCGATGAACACCCGGTCAAAATCAGGGTTGTCGACGGTTCTCAGCAGGCAGCCGCGGACGTCCACGGCAAACGCATCCACGCCGGCTGACACCAGCGCCGCCAGTACCGCTTTGCCACTTTTCAGGGACACTTCCCTTTCAGCGGAATCTCCACCCATGAATACGGCCACCCGACCGAGCGACCGAACGAGCTCCGGGTCGGCCTGATAAGCCTGTGGTTCCACATGATGCATGTCACTCACCAGCTATCACTCCCGCGGCTGCCAGCCGCGCTGCCACGCCGCCAATATCGCCGGCGCCCTGGGTTATCAGCAGATCACCATCCTGCAGCACATTGGCCAGCAGGGACTCGATTTCCAGGTTGTCCTCAACAAATACCGGTTCCACCTGCCCGCGCTGGCGAATACTGCGACACAGGGCCCGACCATCGGCCCCCGGAATCGCCGGTTCGCCGGCGGAATACACGTCCATTAAAAGCAGGCCGTCCACTTCCGAAAGCACCCGGACAAAGTCTTCATAAAGATCGCGGGTCCGCGTAAAGCGGTGCGGCTGGTAAAGCATGACCAGACGCCGGTCGGGCCAGGCATCATGTGCAGCCCGGATAACAGCCTCTACCTCCGTCGGGTGGTGACCGTAATCGTCCACCAGGGTGACCGTGCCCTTGGGGGTCTGGTAATCGCCGTAAACCTGGAACCGGCGGCCGACACCGGCAAATCCGGCCAGCCCGCGGCAGATCGCATCATCGGCAACGCCTTCATCTGTGGCCACGGCTATGGCCGCAAGCGCGTTCAGCACGTTATGACGCCCCGGCATTTTCAGCTCGACCGCAAGGTCGCTGCGCCCGGCCGGACGCTTCACCACAAAGTGGGTCCGCAAACCGTCGGAATTGATGCTCTCGGCCCGGTAATCCGCCTCCGGGTTGTCAATTCCGTAGGTGATGATGGCCCGGGATATCCGGGGGATGATCTCCTGAACGTAACCGTCATCGACGCACATCACCGCAACACCGTAAAACGGCAGGTTGTGCAGAAAGTCCACAAAGGTCTGCTTCAGCTTCTCGACATCGCCGCCATAGGTATCCATATGGTCCGCTTCGATGTTGGTCACCACTGAAATCACCGGCGTCAGATGCAGGAAGGACGCATCACTCTCGTCGGCCTCCGCCACCAGATAGCGGGAACCGCCCAACTGAGCGTTGGTGCCGGCGCTGTTCAGCTTGCCGCCAATCACGAAAGTCGGGTCCAGGCCCGCCTCACCCAGAATGGATGCGATCAGGCTGGTGGTTGTGGTCTTGCCATGGGTTCCAGCGACGGCGATGCCGTGGCGATAGCGCATGATTTCCGCCAGCATTTCTGCCCTGGGTACGATCGGCACCCGACGACTGCGGGCCGCCACGACTTCCGGGTTTTCCGCAGACACCGCTGAAGACACCACAACCACATCGGCACTGGCGCTGTTCTCTTCCCGGTGACCGATCTGCACTTCTACGCCCATACCCTTGAGGCGATCGGTAACCGCCCCTTCTTTCAGATCCGATCCGGAAACGTCGTAGCCCTGATTCTTGAGAACCTCGGCGATGCCGCTCATCCCCGCACCACCAATCCCCACAAAGTGGATGTGACGGATCCGGCGCATTTCAGGCACCTGATAGACCAGGGGCGGATTATTTGCATCAGCCATTGGCGGCCTCCAGACAGTAATTCACGACTCTCTCCGTTGCATCGGGGCGGGCCAACGTTCGGGCGGCCTTCGCCATTTCGTTTACCCGGTCACGATTCCGGGCCAGATCACCCAGGGTTTCCGCAAGCACCGCCGGGTCATTTTTGCCTGTGGAATCAGAATGGCTGCCTTCGCCGACACCATTTGTTGCCCGTTTTTCGTCTGGTGGTCATCCACGGCGTGGGGAAAAGGCACCAACACAGCGCCGATACCCGCGGCGCACAATTCCGAAACCGTCAGTGCGCCTGCCCGGCACAGCACCAGATCGGCCCACTGATAGGCCTCGGCCATGTCCTTGATGAACGGCTCAACGGCCGCCTCCACGCCATGCTCCTCATAGGCCTGCTTCGCCGCCTCGGCATGCCGCTCACCACACTGGTGGCGGACCACGGGCCGGTCACCTTCCTGCAACATGGCCAGCGCCTCGGGGAGCTGTTCGTTGAAGACCTGGGCGCCGAGACTGCCGCCGATCACCAGCAACCTGAGAGCACCTTCACGGTCCGCCAGGCGCTTTTCCGGAACGGGCAAGGCCGCGAGGTCTTCCCGCACCGGATTGCCGGTACAGCGGGTAACCACTTTCGGCCCGAAGCTACCCGGAAACGCCTCCAGCACGGTTTCTGCAAACCTGACCAGGATGCGGTTGGTCATGCCGGCGATGGCGTTCTGTTCATGAATCACCAGCGGCGTACGGTTCAGCCAGGCGGCAACACCACCGGGCCCGGTAACAAATCCGCCCATGCCTACAACGCAATCCGGGCGAATCCGGCGCAGGATGGTGAAGGCTTCACCCAGCGCCCGCATCAGCCGGAACGGCGCCAGCAAGAGAGCGAGCTTACCCTTGCCCCGCAAACCGGAAATATGAATCAGTGACAGCGGGATATCGGTTTCGCCGATCAGCCTCTGTTCCATTCCGCCACTGGCTCCGAGCCAGTACACCTGGTGACCACGAGCCTCAAGCGCCCGAGCCGTTGCCAGGGCCGGGAACACGTGCCCGCCGGTACCGCCGGCCATCATCAGGAAGCGACGCTGTTCAGTCATACACCGCACCTCCCCGCGTTTTCGGACCGGTTTTCTCTCGGGCCAGCTTTTCCTGATCCAGGCGCTCCATTTCCACACGGGCAAGAACGCCAATGCAGATACAGGTAATCATCAGACTGGATCCACCGTAGCTCACCAGCGGCAGAGTCAGCCCCTTGGTTGGCAGAAGCCCGGT
>Ga0209272_10002356_pt1 | contig 10648 bp, 7 predicted proteins | sample tdDd002_FD_187125 | JGI IMG/M metagenome (GOLD analysis project Ga0209272, IMG submission 187125) | Marine sediment microbial communities from the Atlantic coast under amendment with organic carbon and nitrate - tdDd00.2 (SPAdes)... | ecosystem: Environmental > Aquatic > Marine > Coastal >... | reverse complement strand
CAATTCTATTTTGGTGCCGACACGATACGTATAAGAATTGCTCACATGAAGAAAGCTTAATTGCAGCCGCCGCCTCTCCTTTCTCGCTATCATTTAAAAGATCACATTCATGTTCAATACACCATTCGTTAGCCTGTTTTTTTAGCGTAACGAGTGTTTCAGACAGTTCGCAAACAATGTAAGCAATGTCTTCGTTCTTATTTAATACTAAATGTCGAGGCCCTGCGCCCGCAGGCATTTCTATTGATTGGCGTAACTCAAATTGACTATCCGCATAGCCATAGATGTACACACGATCAGCGCCAAGATCGACAACCCATAACTCGGAACTCTGACGCAAAAACTTGACTTGATGCGCGTGCGGTGAAGTTTGTCGCTGTAAATTTGGGCCACAGCCTTCGTTGAATAAGTTTGCTATCAGGTTTAATGGTTTCCCCTCGCTATCAAGTTGGTAAACGCTCACATTCCCTGAACCATAATTAGCTACGGCAAGCAAACTCTCTGAACTGTCAGAGTCTAAGTGACAAGGATAGTCGCCATTGATATCAATATAATGAGTTTGCTGCTTGGTCAAAAAAATAAGCTGGGCGCCTTCTACTTCTTCCACTTCATTAAAACTGTATAAGCCATTTTTGGTCTGGTGCAGATATGAAGGGTTAGAGGTATTCAACAGAGCTGGGTGACTCGATAGTTGACCAGTCGCTGTATCTAATGAAATAGACTCAATTCCTTTACTCAAGGAATCTGTGTATGTACCAACCAAAAAACGTAAGCTGTTGCTAACTTCCATGAAAACTAAACCTAAGAGGGATTAAAGAGGTGACTTTGCCTAGTCTTAGTAAGGACTGCAAGACCATAGCTGTGGTTTCATGGCGAAATGTGACAATAAACAAGGGGGAATAAATCTCTAGCATTTCATAGTTAACCACCTTACATTAATAAACTCTAAAATAACTATTTACCTAAATAATAATTGAGTTTATTATTTATATATACATACCCATTCAACTAAAATAACTAAATATCAATAACTTGATAACCAACTTATTTTACAGCGCATTAAAAAATTTCGAGACATTCATCACACAATATTATTATTCCAAGAATTAGAATCCGATCTTTTACAACCTATACATTCAGTGGAATTATGAATTTATCCAATTTAAGTGTTAGAAAAAAAATCGGAGCGCTGATTTTAGTTATTGCATTCTCAGTTATAGCGCTGTCATTCTTTTTTGCTTCTCAAATACAAACAATTGAAGGCAAGTTGGTTGTATTTTCAGAAACAACAGTACCAAGTGTTATTCTAGTAAAAAATACCGAGATTGAACTTGGCATTCTTAGAAAAGATGAGTTTTCTTTACTTACAAACGTTGATCACCCCGAATTTCAAAGCTGGGTAAAAGGTTTGGAAGACACAGAGAAAAAAATCGACCAGTATTTAGATGAATATGAAAAAGGCTTATGGGACCAACGAGATCATAATGCCTTTAATAAAGTTAAAGATGCTTGGATAAGATATCGCGCATTCAATAATAATTATGCACAATTATTGTTGAATGATAACATAGACGAAGCTAATAGAATTCTCCTCAATGGTTTCTCTACGTTCAATGAGTTATCGCAAGCAATTCGTGGGCTTGTTGAATTAAACCAAACCTATATTTCTGAAGACATTAACGGTGCGCACATTGTTGTCGCCAACGCAATCAAATACAGCATTGCTGCAATTGTTGGTTTGTTAGTTTTAATGTTTATTGCAGGCATGTACTTAACCAAACAAATCTGCACACCACTTAATTATGTTGTTGAAATGGCATCAAAAATTGCATCAGGTGATCTGACTTATCAATTACCTCGCGATCAAATCGGCAATGATGAATTAGGTCTATTGGCTGATGCGTGTGTCGACATGCAAGCAAAGCTTCTTAGTCTTGTCGACAGTATTGCTTCAACAACGGCTCAGGTAAGTACCGCGACGGAAGAAGTTAGCGCTATTTCAGAACAAACCTCTTCGGGCATGGATGAGCAGCAACAGCAACTGAACTTAATTGCTACTGCGATGAATGAAATGCAAGCCACGGTCAATGAAGTAGCAAATAATACAGAAGCGGCCTCGGAAACAGCGAATGGCGCGTCAAACGACGCTAAGCAGGGTTTAGAAGTCGTTCAAGTGTGTATCGATCAGATTCAAGAGGCTTCTGTGGCCATTCAGTCTGTTGGCACCATGGTGACCGAACTTGAGCATGACGCATCCAACATCAGCGTTGTAGTTGATGTTATTCAGGATATCGCTGAACAAACCAACCTGCTTGCTTTAAACGCAGCAATTGAAGCAGCACGAGCTGGTGAACAAGGCAGAGGCTTTGCGGTGGTTGCCGATGAAGTACGAACCCTTGCAAGTCGTACCCAATCATCGACAGAGGAAATCGTAGCCATCATTAGTAAGCTGCAAAATTGCTCGAAAGATGCTGTCTCTTCTACAACGCATAGTAGTGACCTCATTCAGGCTTGCGTCGAGCAAGCTCAAAAGACAGGTGCAACAATTAGCCACCTTGAGCAAGGTGCTGACAACATTGCGGAAATGAGCATTCAAATCGCAAGTGCATGCAGTGAGCAAAGTTCTGTAACGGAAGAACTGCATCGTAATGTTGAGCACATAAATCAGTTCTCCAGTGAAGTGGCGACAGGCTCTCGCCAGACTGCAATTGCTTGCCAAGACTTAAGTGAACTTGCGGTTGGTCTACAAGAAATCGTTGGCCAATTCAAAACTGCATAACCCTAGTTTATCGCCCTGATAAACTTATCTCAAAAGCCCGATGTTCCCCCTCCGGGCTTTTTATTTGCTTGTTAAACCGAAAATCGGATCCCGATCTCGATTCTCCAACTAATCCTCTCTAACGCTACCTTATTTAAACTAAGCCACTATATTTGAATAAGAATATTCTTAGAAACGCATTCAATAGTGAAGCCAATTTCGATAATTAATCAATTGATGAATATTGAAGTAATTATCTTCCTAGTCGAACAAAACTGACTCACGTTACACTGAATGCAGTCCCACACTCTTCTATAGCTTGATACGAATTCGAGCTCACCTTCTTAGAGGAAGCGTCGCATGATGAAGCGAATCATTCTTGGCACCCTAGCCCTGACTCTTTTAACTGCCTGTTCCAAAGATGACGGACAGCAAGCCCTTGGCACACTAGAGCGTGACCGCGTAACCTTTACTGCAACCTCTAGCGAGATAATTCGTGCCTTACCCATCAAGGAAGGTAGCCAAGTCACCGAAGGAGAAGTGTTGGTTCAGCTCGATACAAAGAACCAAGAAGCCGTTTTAGCTCATGCAGTCGCCGAGCAAGCCAAAGCTGACGCCTATCTTTTGAAATTGACCAATGGTGAGCGACCGGAAGACATTGCCGCAGCACAAGCACGCGTTGCCAGAGCGGAAGCTCAATTGGTTGAAGCGCAAAAGAACTACCAACGTAAAGCGGAGTTAGTTCGTAAAAAACTCATCAGCCAATCAGAAAAAGACACCGCTTTAGCAGCCAGAGATTCTGCCCGTGCAGAGCTAGACTCCTCACAAGAAGAGTTCAGCAAACTGACCGCTGGCTCTCGCCCTGAAGATATTGAACAAGCGAAAGCCGCACTCATGGCAGCAAAAGCCGATGTGGCACTACAAGAACAGAAACTGGCAGAACTCACCATCACGGCCACGCGAGATGGCTTGTTAGATAACCTACCGTTTAACCTTGGCGAACGCGTCCCTGTGAATGGTGTTGTTGCTGTAATACAAGCCAGCCGCATCCCATACGCTCGCGTTTATGTTCCTGCTAACTATCGAGTCGACTTTGTGCCGGGTAAAACGGTTAACGTGCATGTAGATGGCGTTGAGCAGCCATATGCGGGCACCGTTCGCTGGGTTGCGACTGAGCCTTCATTTACGCCTTATTTCGCGCTTACCGAGGAAGAGCGCTCGCGTTTGATGTACCTAGCAGAAGTCGACCTACAAGACTCTGCGCAATCTTTGCCTTCTGGTATCCCTGCGCAAGTGGATTTGGTGGAGTAAGCCAATGACCGAATACGCAATTCAAGCTGAAAATGTGGTGAAAAAGTTTGGTGACTTCACTGCCATCAACAACATCACGCTTAATGTGCCCAAAGGCAGTATTTATGGCTTTCTTGGCCCCAATGGTTGCGGTAAATCGACAACCATTCGTGTGTTAACAGGCCTACTCAGCCCAAGCGAGGGTAATGTGGATGTACTAGGACTGGAGATCCCAAAACAATCTGAGCTTCTGCGCCTTAAGATTGGTTACATGACACAAAAGTTCTCCCTCTATGATGACCTGACCGTTCAAGAAAACCTCGAGTTTATTGGCCAAATCTTTGGTATGGAAACCAAGGCACTGAAAGCTCGTATCGAAGAACAACTATCAACCTATGGGCTCGACCAACTGCGTAAACAGCGCGTCGGCGGAATGAGTGGCGGCCAAAAGCAGCGCTTGTCTCTCGCCGCAGCGACCATGCACAAACCAGAACTGTTGTTTCTCGATGAGCCTACGTCTGCGGTAGATCCAGAGAACCGACGTGATTTCTGGGAGCAGTTGTTTGATCTCTCTGACCAAGGCACCACGATTTTGGTCACTACGCACTACATGGATGAAGCCGAACGCTGTCATCGTCTAGCGATTATGGAAGCGGGGGAAATCCGCGCCGATGGTGAGCCAGAAGAGCTCATGGCGCAAATGGGTGTTAACATCGTCGAAGTCAAAGCGGATAACTTACGCGAGCTAAAAGAGAAAGTCATTCAGCGCAAAGAGGTACGCTCAGCCGCACAGCTAGGAATTCGCTTACGCATTTTGATCCACCAGCACATCGAACAACCGATCGAATGGTTAACCCAAACCTTTCCTGAGCTTGAGGGGTGTGAGATGAACATTGCTCGCCCGAGCTTGGAAGATGTGTTTGTTAGCGTTACGGGAGAAGGTCGCCAATGATGAAATCTATTGCCCGTATGAAAGCGGTGATGATCAAAGAGATCCGTCAGCTTTCACGCGACCGTATTACCTTTGGCATGGTCGTGATGATCCCGCTGATTCAACTTCTGCTGTTCGGCTTTGCCATTAATACCGATATTCGCAATATTCCCGTTGGCGTCGTCGATCAAAGTGGCAGCACCGCCGGGCGCGTGATTACCGAGTCCGTCAAAGTGACTCAAGTGGTCGATGTGGTAGAAACCTTCGCTACCGCAGAGCAAGCAGAACAAGCCATTCAGGATGGTATTGTTCGTGCGGCTTTGATTCTGCCTAGCGATTTAACCCAACGTATGGTGCAAGGTAGAGAGCTTGGGCAGTGGATTGTCGATGGTTCAGACACCATGATCAGCTCTGCGATTCTTTCTCTGCAAACCATGCCGTTGACGGATTTTGATTTTGAGATACGCCCAGCTCCAACCAAAACCTTTGAAGTTGCGCTGTATTACAACCCGAGTCGACGCTCAGCGGTGAACATTGTTCCCGGTTTATTAGGTGTAATCCTGACCATGACGATGATTTTGTTCACCAGTGCAGCCATTGTTCGAGAGCGGGAGCGAGGCAATTTAGAGCTACTGATTACGACGCCAATCCATTCCATTGAACTCATGGTGGCAAAGATCATTCCCTACATCTTCGTTGGTTTAATTCAGGTGTTCATCATTCTTGGTCTAGGTCACTGGATATTTGGCGTGCCGATAAACGGTGCCATTAGTCAGATCTTGTTCGGAACTCTACTATTTATCGCCGCGAGTCTAACCCTAGGTCTGGTGATCTCAACCATCGCCACTACACAGCTTCAAGCGATGCAAATGACAGTGTTTATTCTGCTGCCATCCATTTTGCTATCAGGATTTATGTTCCCCTATGAGGGGATGCCCGTTGCAGCACAATGGATATCCGAAGCGCTCCCAGCGACTCACTTTATGCGCATCATTCGCGGTGTGGTGTTGCGTGGGGCAGATTTGATGGAGCTATGGCGGGATACGGTTTGGCTACTTGGCTTTACTGTCATCGGTTTAGTTGTCGCCTCACTGCGCTTCAAGAAGTCACTCGATTAACCTACCAGGTTCCAGAACTAAAAACGCCTCCAAATTTGGAGGCGCTTTCTAAAACTACTTTTAGTATCAGTAGTATTCACCTAATGAGCAATCGTGCAAATCGGAAATACTATAGTTTCTTAATGAATTGATTTTAAAATTAAAAATCACTTCTTTACAGACATTGTGTCCCCGCTCACTATAGGTGATGTACCCTTCACTATAAGCTCTTTGTCCATCAGATGACGTTACATGGGCAGCAAACTCTAAATGCGCAGTATGTGCGTGAACACGTTTTTTACTCTCATACATATCAAGCCATTCTTCTCGATTGGCCATTTGCATCAACATCGACTCAGCTTGCGACTCTAACTGCTGTGGATACACATAAAATCGATTGTAGGCAAAGTACGAGCTCATCAAAAAAAGTATTAACACTGCTGAGGCTGTTCTTGTCATAGAAGCTTCCTCTTATCTTTATGAATTTTTTATACTCATAAAGTTTAGGTTATGAAACTGACTTGAATAACAGCTTACAGTCAGAATCAGTCAATTCTATGACAAGCAGCCCCTTTATCTAACCTAATTCTAAATAACTAGACACTCAGTACTTACTTATCGATAGGGAACAACTTATTTTCGAAGACAGTTGCATAAATTGGCACATCTTTCAGCTTGTTGATGTCGATTTTGTAAGAGTCTTCTTCCAGCACCGTGAAGTTGGCGACTTTACCTACCTCAATACTACCGAGCGTATCTTCCATGCCCCATGAATATGCCGCTTCAATGGTAATGCCTTTTAGTGCGGCTTCACGAGAAAGCGCGAGATCTTTACGCAGCACATTTCCATTGTTGGTTTGGCGAGTAGCAGCACTCCACGCCAGCAACAGCGGATCAGCCGGAGCCATTGGCATATCCGAATGCAAAGAAACAGGAATCTGCTCTTTTTCGATCGTCGCCAATCGAACCATAGCGTGCGCACGCTCTTCACCTAACCCAACTTCACCAAAACGATCACCAAAGCCCGTTACGTAATATGGATTAACACTAATAATCGCACCGAGCTCTTTCAGTTCCTTGACTTGTTCGTCGGTCGAATTGGCAAAATGAACAATCGTAAAACGGTGGTTCTCACGTGGGTATTCCGCTTGACGACGCTTCAATATTTCAATCAGTTTTTCTACGCCTTCATCACCGTTTACATGAACAAGAATTTGGTAATCTTTCTCCCAGAACAGTTTAGTAATGTCTTCCACTTCTTGAGGGCTTTGAATCCACTCGCCATGGTGCCCGTCAAGATAACCATCTTTCATCATCATCAGCTGAGAAATGATCGCACCATCGAACAGTAGCTTAACTTGTTTTTTAAAGAAGCGAACTTTGCCTTCATCAGGGAAGGTTTTGGTGATCTCTTCAACCGCTTGAACCACACCCTCTTTGCCTTTTAGGAAGTACGGTGACTTACTTTCTGGTGTAAAGAAGGAGTACATTGGCGTTTCATCAGCACCCAAGATCTCTTTGTACAGGCCCACCATATCCTCGGGTATAAATGCGCCAGGTTCGTTGTAAGCCGTCACCCCTTTCTCGTGCAGCATTTCCACCATTTGCTCAAGTCCGGCACGGAATCTTGCTTCACTGCCAAGATCTTTGTAGATACGCGGTAGCAAGTAAATCAATGCGCCACCTTCCCAGAAATGGCCATTTGCCAAATCTGATTGAGCCGCCACCTCTTTACCTTGTTTATCGATATCTGCTTGGTTCAGACCAAACTTTTCAACAAATGCCGTGTTTACGTAGAACTCGTGTGCAGAACGATGCCACACACCAATTGGACGTGTCTTAGAGATCTTATCAAGATCAGCGCGCGTCAATTCACCATGGAAGAAGTTGTTGTAGCCCCATGTCCACAATACTTCATTTGGATCCTGCATCTCTTTTTCAACGGCAGTCAGCGCGGTCAGATACTCTTGATGTCCATTCACTGCAGGCCAAGTACGACTTGGTAACTGCCACTCTTCAGGGGCAATTACCGGCATGCTCAACGTAAGTGCACCAAGGAATGGATGCAGGTGCTGCTCAATAAAGCCAGGCATGATCACCTTGTCTTCTAAATCGACTTTATCCGCATTTGGGAACTGCTTCAGCGCCTGCGCTTCTTGTCCAACAAAAACAATCTTGCCGTCATCATCCGCTACCACCGCCTCTACACGAGGCTGGTCTTCATCCATCGTGATAATGGTGTCAGCCAAATAGATCGTCTCACCGCTTTCCGCAGGCGCAGTTGCTTGAGCTTGCTCTTCTACTTGAGCCTCAGGTTTTGGTTCTTGTTGTTTCGCTTCTTCCGCAGGGCTACATCCTGCCATAGTTCCGATAAAGCCTAAGATGGCTCCTGCCACTAACGTTCGCTTGAATGGTTTCATGTGTTTACCTTATATCGCCAGTTTGATACTGCTTTAGTTATGGAACCCCGTTCCAAAAAGAAAGGAGTATGGTGTGTAAAGTAAAGATCGTTTTTGTCAGTATTGAGCAGATTTCACTCACAATCTTGAGAATGAAACAGGAATTAATTCAGAACGTTACCAATCACCGTCGTCACCAAGCGGTGATCAGAACCATTTGGTTGACTTGTCGATAGGCGAGTACAGATTTTTCTGCCTTTGTATTCCGATTTAAACCAAAGATGATCAATCCCAATCATGGCAAACGCCGGGACTGATAACTCTTTTATCGACGCTGGCCAACTGGCAACCGGTCGGGATTGGAAACGAGAGAACAGCTTGCTAAACCTTGGGCTTGCGGCTGACAGGTTGAAGTCCCCAATCACAATCATTTCCGATGTTGGGTACAAGTCGGTAAGGGTTTCTATGGTTCGAATCAGCGCATTTCTGCGTTGCCACAGCGGCTCGGTTCTTGGTGAGGGAGGATGCGCCGTCATTAAGGTAATTGGGTTGTCCACTTGCCATGTTGCTCGAATCACCTCTTGACCATCTGGAGTGTGATAAATCGAAACAGGCTCCAAAGGATAACGACTCAAAATCATCTGATTTGACGGGTAACCAACGCCGCGCTGGCCGCCATAATAGAAAGGATAAATATCGTCGAGAAGATGAAATTTCTCCCCCACTTGAGGCGAGAGCTCTTGCATCACCACCAAATCCGCAGGGTGTTTAAGCAAGTAATTAATGAACTGATTGATATCCGGATTTTCGTAGAAAAGATTGAATTGGACGATCGTCAGCGGATTTTCGCAGGTTTGGTTGTTCGTGATTTGAGTGGGTAAGAGGAATGGAAAAAAAGCACCGCTGATCACGATTGAGGTGAGCGCCTTCGCCCAGCGACGAAAGACGAAAAGCACGAGAGCGAGACTGAAATAGACAAATAAAATGAGGGCGGGAATCGAGGTTAGATTCTCCGCCCACCAAGTATCATGATATTGCCTTATCACCAGCCAAATTAAAGCGGGTAGAAACAACACAATCCATTTAACGATTCTTAGCACACGTACGGCTCATTTAGCGATTACATATCATAAGCTTATATGTAATCGCCCAACTCGCCAGTGCGCTGCTGACCAATACGCAGCTTATAAGCTTAAATGGTATGAACCGCTTCCGTTGCAGGCTCTGTGTTTCGCGCTTTTTCGCTCACTTCCACTTTAACCGCAGCGACCTTGAACTCAGGGATCTTCGCATGCGGGTCAGTCGCCGTTGTCGTTAAACGGTTCACTGGCGATTCAACAAAGTGGAATGGAATGAACACCACTCCTTTTTGAATGCGCTTAGTCACAAAGGCATCAATCTCAATGCTGCCACGACGTGTAGACACCGTGAGACGCTGACCATTGCTGATGCCTAGCGCTTCTGCGTCTTCCACGCTCACCATCGCACGTGGGCCAGCAAGGTTATCCAACCCTTTGGTTTTGCGCGTCATGGTACCCGTGTGGAACTGCTCAAGCACGCGACCCGTCGTAAGCACCAGTGGATACTCCTCATCTGGCAGCTCAGCCGCATAACGGAACGGGACGCCCACCATTTGCCCTTTACCACGAGTAAACTGGGTTTGGTGCATGATGCGAGTACCCGCAGGGTTGTTCTTATTGCTCGGCCATTGCACACCGTTTGGCGTGATCGCCTCCCAACGAAGACCTGCGTATTGAGGTGTCACTCGTGCAATTTCGTTAGTGATATCAGACACACAGTGGTAGTCCCAATCACTGCCCATGGCATTGGCGATTTCTTGAATAATCCACCAATCTTCTTTTGCCTCACCCGGTGCCGTGACAACCGGATTCACACGCTGAACACGACGCTCCGTATTGGTGAAGTGCCCCGCTTTCTCTGCAAATGAGCAAGAAGGCAGAACCACATCGGCATATTGCGCGGTTTCCGTTAGGAAGATGTCTTGAACCACCAAGAAGTCGAGTGCTTCTAAGCCTTCAATCACGTGCGCTTGGTTCGGGTCGCTCAATACTGGGTTCTCACCCATGATGTACATACCACGAACGTCACGATGGCAAGCCGCATCAATGATTTCTGTCAGGGTTAGACCTTGCTCAGAAGGCAGATTTGGCGC
>Ga0209272_10002355_pt1 | contig 10649 bp, 6 predicted proteins | sample tdDd002_FD_187125 | JGI IMG/M metagenome (GOLD analysis project Ga0209272, IMG submission 187125) | Marine sediment microbial communities from the Atlantic coast under amendment with organic carbon and nitrate - tdDd00.2 (SPAdes)... | ecosystem: Environmental > Aquatic > Marine > Coastal >... | reverse complement strand
TTTTTGGTTGTCCGAAAACGAAGAATAACCTTCGCATTTGGTATTTTATATTTATCATACATATGATTTACAATCTCTTGATCATCGCTGATTTTTTCGGATAAATCAATGGCATTATTTCTTGTATCAGAATGCTTTGGAGCATCTTCAGCAAGCTCTTCCAAATTAAATCCAAATTTACTTATTATTGATTCCCATAATTCAATTTCAAGTGCCACATCATTATTCGAATCTGTATCAGGATGTTTAACAATTTCTCCTTGCTCTTCAGTTAATTGTTCTAGTGAAACTGTTTTTGATGCGTTTCGCTCTTTATTAAAATAATCTTTAATTCGACTCGTAATGACCAACCTCGCAAAACTTAGAAAAGCAGCTCCGCGATCTGGATTATACTTTGTTATTGCTTCATCGAACGCCAAAAGACCAATGCTCAATTCCTCACTGTTTTCAATTTCTACATATTTTCCCGTCACCTGACTGATTGTGTGTACAATAAATGGAAAGTGTGTTTTTATCAATTCACTTTTACAGGCGTTCTCCTCTTCTGGATGGGAACGTAAATATTCAATTATGTCTTCCGGTGTTTTCTCATCGAATGTCATTTAAATCCCTCCTAAAAGAGTTGGGATGCCTTTCGGCATCCCGATTACCTTATATTGTATCATTACTCCTCGTCTTCGTCGTCATAATCTTCATCTGAATCTTCGTCATCCCAGTCTTCATCATCTGAGTCTTCGTCGCCCCAATCTTCATCGTTCCAGTCTTCATCGTCTGAGTCTTCGTCGTTCCAATCTTCATCGTTCCAGTCTTCATCGTCTGAGTCTTCGTCGTCCCAATCTTCATCATCTGAGTCTTCGTCGCCCCAATCTTCATCGTTCCAGTCTTCATCGTTCCAGTCTTCATCGTCCGAGTCTTCATCGTCCGAGTCTTCGTCGTCCCAATCTTCATCGTCCGAGTCTTCGTCGTTCCAATCTTCGTCGTTCCAATCTTCGTCGTCCCAATCTTCATCGTCCGAGTCTTCGTCGTCCCAATCTTCATCGTCCGAGTCTTCGTCGTCCCAATCTTCATCATCTGAGTCTTCATCGTCCCAATCTTCGTTGTCAAAGTCTAGATCGACGTCAAATTTTTCACTCATCATTTCAGAAAGAGTGTCCATTTCCTCAAACAATTCATCAATACGATCAAATTTCGCTTCTAATTCAGCATTTTCCTCATCATCAAAGTCTTCGTCTTCGTCGTCAAAGTCATAGTCTTCATCATCAAACTCTTCGTCTTCGTCATCAAAGTCATAGTCTTCATCATCAAAATCTTCGTCTTCGTCGTCAAAGTCTTCGTCTTCGTCATCAAAGTCTTCGTCTTCGTCATCAAAGTCTTCGTCTTCGTCATCAAAGTCTTCGTCTTCGTCGCCAAAGTCTTCATCGCCAAAGTCTTCATCGTCAAAGTCTTCGTCGTCAAAGTCATAATCTTCGTCATCAATGTCTTCGTCTTCTTCTAATTCATTGAGTTTTCCGTAAAGTGCTTGAATCTCCGCTACAGTCTTCTCTGTTGCTTCTTTGTCAAGATCACCACTCTTTAGTGTCTCGCCAAGTTCAATAATTTCTTCAAGAAGCTCTTCAATTTCAGCCAACTCTGTTAGCTCTTCTTCAGCTTCTTCTTTTTCTTCTTTATCTTCTTTTTCGTCTTGATCTTCGAGTGTTTTTTCAAGTTCTTTCACTGCGTCTTTAAGTTCATCCTCTTTTGCATCATTTGAAAGCAAAAGTTTAAATGCCGCGCTGACTTGATCTGACAAATCTTCAAGTCTTTCTTCATCATCTTCTTTATCAAGTTCAAGATATAATTCAACGGCCTCGTTAATGAGCATTCCCAGCTCATCATTTAAATCAACAACCTCTTTCTGTTCAACTGCTGTTGTTACTGGTGTTGTATCTGCATAGACTGGAACACCGGCCGTAGTTATCATTACACTCAATGCGATTGCTAAGTATTTGTTCATTTTCTTCATCCTTTCGATTTTAGGTAGATTTTCTTGATATCCTTTTGATTTACTATAATATACGGGGCAGCTTAAAATTTTGGGGACCCCTAATTGAGTTTTTTTATTTTTTATAGAAATCTTTAATCATTTTCTTCATCCTTTCGATTTACCATAATATACGGGGCAGTCTAAAAATTTAGGCCCCCCCAATTGTATTTTCTATTTTTTCAGTACTATAATTGCATCTCTTCATATAAATAAAGCAAGGGCTGAGAATAATCTCAGCCCTTGCTTTATTTGTTCATTCAAAAAAAATAGACCGTCACCGATCTATTTTTTCACCTATTTCTCTTCAAGAATTGACTTCTTACGTAAATACTCTTCCTCGTCGATCTCACCATTCGCATATTTTATACGGAGCATCTCAAGAGTATCACCAGATGAATTATTTATAGATTTCGTAAAATTAAACAATAAAAATGCAGCAACCACCAAAACAATAAGAAATAATCCGGTCCCCCAGAGTGATCCAAAACACCCAAATCCGTTTTTGAAACCACCAAATAGCATCATATCAACTCTCCAAATGTGTCTTTATTAACACGACTCCCAAAGCGAGTCCTTCACCTTTACTTTAACTCTATTAGCAAACTGTGGCAGAATTATGACGATCTCAAATTTTTTCCTAATTTATGTTCTTTTCACAAGTGGATACCCTGACTCGTGCCATTCACCAAGTATTCCATCTTTAAGTGTATAAGCATCATACCCTGCGAGACGCAGGTCTGTGGCGATCTCAGCTGACGATATACCAACGTAACATATAACAACAATTTTCCGATCACGTGGAAGCTGTCCATTTTCAAGCATGGACGTCACTTCGTCCCATTCAGAATGAATAGAGTCTTTTATGAAATATTTGCTGTAATCCTCAAGATCACGAATATCAAGCAAGAGTGGTTTTATGTCCTGCTTCAACCACGAGGACAACGTAGGTGCTTCAATTGTATAGCCTTTGACTTCGCCAATATCAATATTGGCTTTCATACTGAACTCACCCATTGAATCCTCCTGTCTATAGATTATTATATGAGTCAACACTTTCGCACTATATATACTTAAAATACCCAGAGCACCATGCCATTAACCCTATTTAAACGTATTAATGCCCAGAGTTTAATTAAAATCTCTGGGCATTGTCTTGACTCACTCTTTTGATTTTTCGCTTTATTCGACGTCATCAACGGTTCGTACAGCTCGAACATAATTTTCTATTCTAACCACATCACCTTGTGGACCGTGGCCGTATTCAAAAGCACTTGAATCCCCAATTTTTGGATCACTTCTTTGTGCTCCTGCACCATGAACATCTAACAAATTGTAGCTGTTCGTACGCTTATCCTTCATAAATCCAAGCGCTTCACCAAATGCAACATAAACAGCATTTGCTCCACCTTGATGCTCATTGTAATGCGTCGTGCTTGTCCAGTAAAACGGATAGTTAACATCTCCGCTTTCATCAACAATAGGTGTTACATTAAATACAGGATCTATTGCAGGAGAATTTGTAGTGGCAGGTGATCTTGTATAGTCAACGATACTTTGCAGCTCTTTTGCATTCGGCATACGCCAATCGCTATAATCGCTGCACTTAAGTTCTTCAGTCCACTGAATCGCAGTCGGCCAATCCATGGCTCCTCCATCAGAATTGATTTCGCCACTGTCATTTTTCATCCACATAAGACCTGTTGCCAAGTCAGTAACTGTACCATCTCCATTATCAATATAATCGTTTTGACCATAATCTGTATTGCCTCTAACATATAGAACAAAGAACTCTTTATCTTCTTTCGTTCTAGGGTCAGACAGACCGTAGCCTTTAATCCTTCCATCTGCAAAATTGACGCCGAATATGGTTTCGTCACCTCTCATAGTAGTGCTAACATACTTTGTAATCGATGCAAATTGAGAATCTATAATCCGCTCACCATAATCTGTATTTCCATATTCAAACTCAAAATAATCTGTATCTATAAATGAAATCAATCGACTTGTATCTGTGCTCTTAGGACTTGGATCTATTCCACTGAATTGGATCAATGAATACAATTCTTTGATTGTAGGCATTCTCCAATCATCATAACCACCAAGTCTAAAGTTAATCGACTCAGAAACTGCTTCTGACCACGTTGTTTTATATCCAGGATCTTTTTGCCACATTAATCCTGTATTTAAATCTGTCACCGTCCCGTCACCATTGTCTTGATAACTCGGTTGAAATCCGCTATAGTTGGCATCTTGACCATAAAGTTCATCACCTGGTTTAGTACTCATGGTAAATCCCATTTCATCATATGAAGTGGTCTGATTTGTATCCACAATTGTATATCTGAATTCTGATGTGATCATAGGTTCTGTTGAGTCTGTCGCATCCATTGAAGGTTCTTCAACACCTTTTTTCTCAAGCCCCTTTAATTCACCATTTTTTCTAGAACCATCTCCTATAGGATGATTGACGTGTAGACGCGCTCCACCCAAAGGCAACATGAATTTCCAAAAACTCATTTCACTATATTCAGTACTATCACTTGCATATCCCGTTTTGATGGTTGGATACAACCCGATAATTAGAGCACTCGCAAGTAGTATTACACCGCTCAACGACATTAACTTCTTCAACATACCACTCACCCTTTCATTACTTGATTATAGGCTGAGGTTATGTGAAAAGTGTGTTAATTCTTATATTACGTCATCCTGTTTTTCAAAGCTTCTATAAAATCCAGTCTTCTTAAACGTGAGTATGTAGCAAGTTGTGCCATCAAAACATACACAATTACCATAAAAGCTGTATAATAGTAAGATTCTGTCGGCACTGTAGCTTCCATACTATATAACTCACTACTGAAAGCTCCTGCCATAGACTTGATTAAAAGCATACCGAATGGAATACCTGCTATGATACCGAAGATTGTCATAATTAGGTTTTCACGCAAGGTTATCAGGAATATTTCATTTTTTGAAAATCCCATTATTCGCATTGAAGAAAATTCGAGCCTGCGTTCCAAAATACTCATTATTGTCGTGTTATAAACAATTGCAAATCCCATAACGCCCGCGAAGAACAACATGGATCCCACAGATGCCATCATAAGACCTAAAAACTCCTCAAATATTCTTTTAACATCTGATATTGACTGCACTGAGTTGATATTCTTCACACTCTTCAATTCATCTGTGAGGGGTGCGTTGGTTGTCATATAGACACCACTGATAAGACCACGATCCATAAATTTCTCCTGCATATACTCAAGATTCATATACGCATTCAGGCCAAGACTCTGTTTTACAACCCCAACCACTTGAACAAATTGATCCTCTCGATTAGGAATAAATGTGTTTATTCTAACTGTATCGCCAACTCCGATACGAAGGAGCTTAGACAAAGTTTCTGTGACTAGAATTCCTTTTTCTTTAAGCCTTATTTCTTCATCATTCATATCTTTAAAATTTATCATCTCTGATTCAAAGTCTATCGCTACTATGCTGACATCTTTTTTACGCCATCCACTCTGTATTTCAAATGGAAACTCTATTTTTCCATCAATCTCACTTACGTCTACAAGCTCTTTTATGTCAAGAAGTGCACTCTCATTCATTGGTATACGAAAATTAATGCTATAATCATACCGAAGAAAATTCTCATAATGATCCGAAAACATAGTATCAAACATGCTCGACATATACATAGGAACCATGGTTATTCCATATGTGAGTGCTATACCTGCAACAATAAATGTGAATCTCTTCTTATTTCTCAATATATTTCGTATGACAATTTTTTCAGAAAAACTTATATATTTCCAAACTCTGAATTTTTCAAGCCAGACACGTCTTCCCATTTTAGGTGCAGGAGGTCGCATAGCAACTGCTGGATGTATTTTTATCACCTCTCGTGCTCCAATAAGACCCGAAATGACTGAGAGTAAACACGCACCTAAAACAGAATATACAATATAGTACAAATAAATACGCCCACGCATATAAGGAATGTTGAAATATACGTCTACTTCCCACTGACTCATTAAAGCACCCAAATAAGTCCCAAGTAGTGCTCCTATTAGGCCACCTGTGACACCTATTAACATACAATATTTTGAGTAATGTACCATGATTTGAATATTGCTGTATCCCATTGATTTCATAATACCAATCGAAACTCGGTCGTTACGTACATTTCTACGCATCATTTCTACCATAATTACAGAAGCCACTGCTAAAAAGATCATAGGCATTGTTCTCGATGATATTTCTCTTTGGTCAATTTCTTCTTGTACAATTCTGTTGCTTAACTGATTGTCTCCTTTATAAATTCTCCTTACACCGTATCTTTCTAAGGCTTTTTCTATACTATTCTTCAACTTCTCTTGGCTATATCCTGGTTCTCCACGAACGATAACTGTATTGTAAGAACCGTTCATCCCAAAGCTTCTCATGGCAAAACTCTCAGATACATATAAGACACCAAATTGATCTGGCAACTGAATAAGTGCTTGTTCATTTTCAATAACATAAACAAATTCTGGACTTGCAACAACAGCCCTTACAGTCATTTCGTACTCTTCACCAAGTATTTGCGGTCGAATTGTTTCACCTATTTGCAGTGATCTCGCTACTGCGAAAGTTCTTATAACATACGCATCTCTATTTATATCTCTAAATTTATCTCCTTCATAGAAATAAACATCGTTGACATGTTCTTCATCAGGGTTTAAAGATATTATTCTAACACTCACATTTTCATCGGGATTATCCACTTTCAAAGGCACGTCAATAATAATTCTGCCTTCTGCCATAGCAACACCTTCAATTTGGTTAAGCTTTTCTACCGCTGACTCTGGAATGCTTGTAACTTCTACAAATACATCTGCAAAATTAGCATCATTGTAGTAAGCCGACAGTGAACTTCTAAGATTAATTTCATCCATTCGAAATGTCACGAACGTCATAATCCCAACTGCAATGACAAGCATCGTAGCAATGAATTGACCTTTGTGTTTTGACATTGTTCTCATAAGTCGTTTGTCTAATTTTTTCATGAAGAACACCTCTTTATGAAAATCATTCCTGTGCTATTAAGGGAATATTAATAATAAATTTTACACCTTCATTGACTGTGCTCTCACACTGAATGGTTCCTTTCAGCTTTTGAGACACTATATTATAGACTATATGCATTCCGAGGCCGCTATTTCCTGCCGCCCTATTTGTTGTAAAAAATGGATCATACATCTTTGAAATGGTCTCCTCGGTCATACCTTTACCATTGTCTTCATATGTGACGAGTAAAGAATCCCCATATTTTTTTGCCGCCACACGTATCATCCCATGCTCGATAGATTCAAATCCATGCTTCAAAGAATTCATTATTAAATTGGTTATAATTTGAGCATATGCTCCAGGGTATGAGTCTATTTGAAGACCAATTTCACAGTCATTATGGATCTCATGTTTGGTTCTCTTATATTCATGTCTAAGGCTTAGAATTACACCTTCAATACTCTCTTGAATATCAAAGACATATCTCATATCACTGCTTTGATCAACAGCAACTTGCTTAAAACTGCTAATCATAGCTGCTGCTCTTTCAAGACTTCCAGTCAGAATCTCTAACGATTCCAATTCTACTTCTAAATGTTTTTTTAAATCCTTTCGAGTTAACGTACCCCCATCATATTTCTCTCTTAAGTTGGATGCCATTCTTTCAAGGTATGTTGAAGTAGAAAGACTTGTGCCAACAGGGGTATTAATCTCATGAGCAATTCCTGCGACCAAGCTGCCCAGTGATGCTGCTTTTTCAGTTTCTAAAATATGACTGTACTGAGCTTCGAGTTCATTGTTCTTTTCAATGATTTTTTGCTCTAAAGTGTCATTCTCACTTCTAAAAGTATCTATAATTGTTTGGAAGGACTTTGAAATATCCCCCATCTCGTCTGTACGTTCTAAATAGAAATCAGGAATATTCTTAGATAAGTCACCATTTGCAATATCTTTCCCATACTCTACTAAAACTTCATAGGGTTTTGTTGAGCGTTTTACCAGTACATAAACAGCAATAATCGAAATGAGTAAACCAATGATAAAAATGGACATTATCACTAATGTGATCTTTCTAATTTCAGCTGCCATTCTATTTTTATCAATTAAAGTAACAACCTTCCACCCTCGATCATCAATTTTATACGTGGTTAAAAAATAGCTTTTGCCTTCATACTCTACGTTTATAAGTTCCCCACGATTTTTCAAAATCTCATCATAGTATTGACTGAGTGGATCACTCTGGTCGGATATATTTGAATTTATTATTTTCTCTTGTTCCTGATGATAGATATACATTCCATTGCCATCAATTAAAAAACTGATATCCTTCATGCCTTGCTTTGCGCGTTCAAATATCGCAGGAACCTCTTCAAGGACGATATCAACCACAACAAAACCATATATTTCATCATTTTCTCTTAGAGATTTTATAGATGATAGCACCACGCGCTGTGTACTCCATTCAACATATGGGGGTGTAAATGCAACACCATCAGAATTAACGGCTACATCGTACCAAGGCCGTTTTTTTACATCATAATCTTCCTCTGGAATCACGCCTAAACTATCAATATAAAAATTAGCACGCTCGTTTGCAACCCAAGTTACAAAATGAGTTTCACTGCTGTTATGGATGTCTATGAGTGCTTTTAAAACACTTTCATAACGTGGATTCCCTTGAATGTCTTCACGTGTTTTAACCTCTTTCAAATATGCTTTAATATCTGTATGATAGGACATTTGTTCTGTCACAATATTGGCATTTTCAAATATATTACTTATATCATCTGAAATTGTTTCAGCTTTAAGTAAAGTTTCTTTTGTGATATTGTTCTTAGTCAAACTTGAAATGTAGCTGTAGCTAAACATACCAACAGCACTCAGAATAATCACGAGAACCATTGATATGATAAATGTAATTGTATTCGCAAGCTTTGACCGAATTGGCTGATACATAATTATCTCCATCTCCACTATATATACGTGGCTACAACGTTAATATGACAACGTTTGGTAAGTTTTCACCTTCGTGAATCAGTCATATTACAATTATACCTTTCCAGATGAATCTAAATCATATTGGAAACATTGGATTGAACTGTTTACATTTCAAAAATGAAAAACTCCAGATCACTCAGCGGGACATTGCCGAGTGATCTGGAGTTTTTCTATAACGGAGTGTGTCTTTATCTATTTTTTAGTTCTGTAGCTTGCTTCTGTCGTTTGTGGATGCTGCTAAATAGAAAACTCATGCATATAAGCACCACGCCAACTCCAAGTTTCCAATACCCTGTAATAGACACGACTATAAGTGCAACCAGTATAAAGAAAAGAAGTAACTTTGTCTTCAAAGAAAATCCATAATTCATTACATTGCCTCCTTTGTGCTGGATTTTTTTAACACTCTAGTCTCATCAGTATTTAAAGAATGCTTTTCTTCACGCAAACTTTTTAGCAGTGAGAATACAGATAAAACCATAACAATTGCAAAAGGAAAAGCCGCAACAATACTTGCTGTCTGTAAAATTTCAAGACCGCCGGCCATCAGTAATGCCAAAGCCATCAACGACTGGACAACGCCCCAAGTGATTTTTTTAAGTGTTGTTGGATTAGGATTTCCGCCAGAGCTAAGTATACCTAGAACAAATGTTGAGGAATCTGCAGACGTAATAAAAAACGTAACAAGTAATACGATTGTTAACAACGAAAGTGGTCCTGAAAATGGATATCTTGCAAGAATACTAAAATATGCCGTAGGAATGGATGACAGTGCATCACTCATTTCAGAGATCGGCATGCCCATACTCAGTGTCCCAAATTCAGCGAACCAAATCATTGATCCTAATGTCGGTATGATTAATACACCTGCTAGGAACTCTCCAATTGTTCTTCCCCATGAAATACGAGCTATAAATGTCCCCACAAATGGAGTCCATGCAATCCACCAAGCCCAGTAAAACACTGTCCAACTTCCCATCCACTCGGAATTATTCCGGAGCCGCTCAAAGGGGAACGAATCAAATATAATATTTTGCATGTATGCTTTCGAGCCCATAAACAAGTTTAAAAACATTTCCTTCTGCGGACCAACCATAAAAATACCAATCATCAATAGTGCAACCAACCACATATTAAAATCTGAAAGTGTTTTTATTCCTTTATCTAAACCTTTTACGGCAGATATCATAAAGCCTATGGTTATCGCGACTATTATTGCAACTTGAACCTTCATACTAATCGGTACGTTATATAAGTAATTCAAACCACTGTTGATTTGAAGTGTGCCCAAACCTAAATCTGTCGATATGCCTGCAACCGTTGCAAATATCGCTAGAATGTCTATAGCCTTACCTAAAGGTCCTGCCATAATTTTACGACCAAATAAGGGAATAAAAATACTACTAACCAGTCCGGGATAGCCTTTTCTTAGTTGAAAATAGGCCATAGCCAGTGCAAATAGGGCGTAGTTTGCCCATGCGTGGAAACCCCAATGAAAAAAAGATAATCTGAAAGCCTGAACAATAGCTTCACGACTTGCAGGTGTAACTTGACCCGGTGGTGCAACAATGTGTGA
>Ga0209272_10002354_pt1 | contig 10658 bp, 9 predicted proteins | sample tdDd002_FD_187125 | JGI IMG/M metagenome (GOLD analysis project Ga0209272, IMG submission 187125) | Marine sediment microbial communities from the Atlantic coast under amendment with organic carbon and nitrate - tdDd00.2 (SPAdes)... | ecosystem: Environmental > Aquatic > Marine > Coastal >... | reverse complement strand
TCAACTTGGTCAACAACCTCCAACTTAAAAGCGAGGGAATAGTCACATTGAGTTCGTCTAGTTACTGATTTCATAACACTCTCCAATTTCCTGATTGGGAAGTGTCAACCTTATTTAGGACGGGTCATATTGATGAAGAAAAGCCAGCGGTAATCGCTGGCTTTTTTTACGTTTTAGATAGAGAAAAGGCTCCCGAGGGAGCCTTTTTGTATAGCAAGCGAAGTGCTGTTGGCTTTATGCAGTTTCAGTGACTGCTTGTGGTTTTTCTTCATCAGCAAGGTAGGTTTCGCCTTTCCCTTTTGATGTTTTGATTACGTAAACCGTTACTGCTAGTGCAAAGAGGATTCCTGAGATGGTTGATACCTGAATTGGTAGACCGAAACCAAGGGTACTGTTGTTCAAGATGAACGTTGCACATACAGTTGTCATGAACATCGCTGGGATAGTTGTAATCCAGTGCAGCTTGTTATGACGTAGTAGGTAAGCCGATGCAGTCCACAGCATCATTACCGCTGTTGATTGGTTAGCAAAGCCAAAGTAGCGCCAAATAACCCCGAAATCTACTTGAGTTAAGATGCCACCAATGATGAATAGTGGAACAGCCATCATTAGTCGATTACGTAGTGCCTTCTGGTCAACGTTAAAATATTCAGCAAGGATTAAACGGCTAGAGCGGAATGCCGTGTCACCTGAAGTGATTGGTAGAATTACCACACCTAGGAAAGCAACGATACCACCGAAGACGCCAAGTAAGCCAAATGATGCGCTGTAGACGACATTACCTGGGCCACCGTTCTTAACTGCCTCAGAAAGTGATTCTAGTGAGCCGAAGAAAGAAAGCGCAATCGCACACCAGATAAGAGCAATCACACCCTCACCAATCATTGCACCGTAGAAGACAAAACGACCATTCTTTTCATTTTCCATACAACGAGCCATGAGTGGCGATTGTGTCGCGTGGAAGCCTGAGATAGCACCACAAGCGATGGTAATGAATAGAGCAGGCCATAAAGGCATATCGTTCGGGTTTAGATTGCTCAGCATGTCGCTGACTTGAAAATCGCCCATAACTGTGTGCTCGCTTGAGAAAGCCACTGCAGTCATCAAGCCAACAGACATAAAGATCAGCAGAGCACCAAATAGAGGGTAGAAGCGACCGATGATCTTATCGACAGGAACAATCGTTGCGATGATGTAGTAAGCAAAGATGGCGATAACCATTGTCGTCATGCTGACATTTAAGCTGGTTTGATCGTTGATAAGGTTGGTGATCATGCCTGCTGGAGCAGAAACAAATACCACACCAACGAGCAGTAATAGAACAATGGCAAAGATATTCATAAAGTGTTTAGCGCCATTGCCTAAGTATCGACCCGTGATAGTTGGTACGGATGCACCGCCATTGCGCACCGATAACATACCGGAGAAGTAGTCATGTACGGCACCAGCGAAGATACAGCCAACGACAATCCATAACATTGCTGCCGGGCCGTAAAGCGCCCCCATGATTGGACCGAAGATTGGACCTACACCCGCAATGTTCAGTAGCTGGACAAGGTAAACCTTTTTCGTCGACATTGGTACGTAGTCAACACCATCTTGCTTGGTATGAGCAGGTGTTTGACGTTTTTCGTTAATACCAAATACTTTCTCAATGAAAGCACCATAAATAAAGTAGCCGCCGATGAGGGCTGCAACGCAGGTGAGAAACCACAACATAACACTTATTCCTTAGTATTTAAGCTCACCATGGATATTACGTAGTCCGTTGGCAAGATACATTCGCTTCTGGAGTAAGCGGTCGTATTCTAGTTTTAGTGGTAATAACTCAACTTGAGCGGTTTTTATCTCTCATAAGTGGCAATTTCACCAATTTAGTGTTTTAGTTAAAGGAATAGTTGAAAAAGTGAAGAAAAACAATGAGAAAGATTGTATTGGTTCTGATGTCTCTATCATTAATGGCGTGCATGGCATCTCCAGAACAGCTTGCACAAGAGGGCAATTGGTATGAGATTGGTTATCAAGATGGTGTGTCCGGTCACACTCAGCGTTCAGTGAAAAACCTATCTAAGTTAGGTTCAGCGAAATATGGCGAATATGAGCAAGGTTATCTAGAGGGTGTTGATGAGTATTGTAACCCCAACTTTGCGTATCAAATCGGTCTATCTGGACAATATTACGAAGGGGTTTGTGAAGGCACTCAGTATGGACAAAAGTTTCGTATGGAGTGGCAACGTGGTTGGAATGAATATAACCAGTAAATGAGATAACCGCTGAAATAAGAGGGAGGAGCGTCCTCTCCCTCTTAATATCTATTCACCTTTATGGTGTTGTACCGCTTTGCGTAAGAAACCATTTTGGTGAGCTAATTGTTCATGTGCCGCCTCGATATCCATTCCCGTCAATATCATCAGGATCGCCAGTTTCACATCATATTTTGTCTGTTGTAAGGTCTGTTCGGCAAGCGATTTATCGCAGTCGGTCGCTTGCATCACAATGCGTGCAGCGCGTGCGACAAGCTTTTTGTTGGTTGCTTTTACGTCGACCATTAAATTCTGATAGCTCTTGCCTAGGCGGATCATACTCGCAGTGGTGAGCATGTTTAAAACTAGTTTCTGTGCAGTCCCTGATTTCAAACGTGTTGATCCGGTTAAGGCTTCAGGCCCCACAACTGGGCTAATAGCAATTTGGGCAATGTCAGCAATCGGTGAATCAGGGTTACATGATAGAGCAACCGTAGTCGCACCAGTCTCATTTGCGTATTCTAAAGCGCCAATAACGTATGGAGTGCGCCCGCTCGCTGCAATACCAACAACAACATCTCGTTGACTGAAATTAATAGCTTTGAGGTCTTCGACACCTAAAGTGAGCGAATCTTCCGCCCCTTCCTTAGCTTTAAGAATCGCTTCTGGACCGCCTGCAATGAGCCCTATGACCATTTGATCGGATACGCCAAAGGTCGGTGGACACTCTGAAGCATCAAGCACCCCTAAACGGCCGCTTGTTCCTGCGCCCATATAGATGAGTCTACCGCCAATTTTGAAAGCTTCGGTAATCTTCTCAACCGCTTGGGCTATTTCAGGTAACACCCTCTCTACTGCTATTGGAACTTGTTGGTCCTGTTGATTGATCCTTTGGACTATTTCTAAAGCGGGAAGCAAATCGATGTCCATAGTGTCTGGGTTGCGCCCTTCGGATACAAGGTGTGCGAGCGCGGCAATGAGTGCATCGTTTGTCATGGAAATCCTTAGTTAATTAGCTGAATAGAGCACGCCAAGTGAAGCTAGGCGACTTGCCCCTGTCACTTCGGGTAGGTTGCTTGGCAGGCGGTGTATGTGGCGATAAGCTAGCCAAGCAAAAGCCATCGCTTCCATATTGTCACTACTGATGCTTTTTGTGTCTGTAGCGCAAACCGACCAATCAGGCAGTAGAGCGGAAAGACGTTGCATGAGGAGTGGGTTGTGAACACCGCCGCCGCAAACAAGAACTTCAGGGCTAGGACCAAAAGTAAACTGCTCTACTTGTGCGCAAATAGTCTGAGCGGTAAATTCGCATAGTGTGCGCTGTACATCATGGTGAGCCATAACGTGGTGAGTTAGCTTCGATGTGAGCCAGTCAAGGTTAAATAGCTCTCTACCTGTGCTTTTCGGCGCTTTCAAAGCAAGGTAGGGCTCTTCAAGTAAAGTGGCCAGCAAAGCAGTATCAACATTGCCTTGCCGCGCAAACCCTGCATCTTTGTCGAAAGGCTGCCCTCTATGGAGCTGACACCAAGCATCCATGAGCATGTTACCAGGCCCGGTATCATAACCTATCACTGGTGCGTTGGGGCTCAGTACCGAAATATTCGCAATCCCACCAATGTTTAGAACCACGATACTTGAATCCGTTGGCTGAAAAATCGCTTGATGAAAGGCTGGGACCAATGGCGCACCTTGGCCTCCGAGTGCGATATCTTTACGACGAAAATCCGCCACGGTATCAATACCAGTGCGTGCTGCAATAATATTGGCGTCGCCAAGTTGGGTCGTAAATGGTGTTGAGCCTGTTGGCTGGTGGAAGACGGTTTGACCGTGATTGCCAATAGCTCGAATCGATTCTTTCGGATAGCCCGTGTTATCTAATAGCGCATTGACTGCGTCAGCGTAAAGTACACCTAGCAAGTGATCGATTTGGCCAATTTCAATCAGATCTGTTTTTTGCCCTAAACAAATATTGAGCACGCGCTGGCGAATCTCGTCAGGGTAGGGGAAGTCATGATGAGCCAGCAGCCTTGGTTGACCATTGTCAATTTCAACCAGTGCAGTGTCGACACCATCTAAACTGGTGCCCGACATGACACCGATATATAACTCTTTTGTAGCCATTCTCAATTTTTACTACGCCTGACATAGATTCCATTGTAAACCGAGAATAATCCTAATACTCTCGGCAGCATAGCGAAAAATCAGTTTGGCTGGAGTAAATATGGGACCATTATGGCTGGATGTGGATGGCTACGAGCTAACCGCTGAAGATAAAGAGATTTTAGAGCACCCAACGGTGGGCGGTGTCATCTTATTCTCACGCAATTACTATGATAACAAACAGCTTCTGGCATTAAATAAATCGATTCGTGAATCGGCGAAACGACCTATATTAATTGGTGTCGATCAAGAAGGTGGCCGAGTTCAGCGATTCCGTGATGGTTTTTCTATTATTCCGGCAGCGCAAGAGTTCGCCAAACACAATCGCGGAGAGCAATTGGCTGAGCAAGGTGGTTGGTTGATGGCGGCTGAGCTAATTGCTCATGATGTTGATCTCAGTTTTGCTCCTGTTTTAGATAAAGGACATGAATGTAAAGCGATTGGTAATCGAGCGTTTGGTGATGACGTGGATACAATTGTTCGTCACAGCATGGCTTATATGCGTGGGATGAAATCTATTGGCATGGCGACAACGGGTAAACACTTCCCGGGCCATGGCGGTGTAATTGCAGACTCTCACCTTGAAACGCCTTATGATCAACGTGACACAATTTTTGAACTAGATATGCAAGTGTTCAAAACGCAGATTGAAGCAGGTGTACTGGATGCCATGATGCCAGCTCATGTGGTTTACCCTCATTACGATGACCAACCAGCAAGTGGTTCTGAATATTGGCTAAGACAAGTATTACGCGAACAGCTTGGCTTTAAAGGCATTGTGTTTTCGGACGATTTAACGATGGAAGGTGCGGCCATTATGGGCGGACCAGCAGAGCGTGCGCACCAAGCTTTGGTGGCAGGGTGTGACATGATATTGGTGTGTAACCAACGTGACGCTCAAGTTGAGGTATTAGATAATCTACCTGTTTTAGAGACCCCAGGCGCTGAAGTTCTTTCGAAAAAGCAGAGCTTTACCTTGGCGGATCTTCAACGTAGCTCTGAGTGGAAGCAAGCCTCTGAAGCCATGCGTCGTATGCTAGAAGATTAGTTTTTCACGGCATTATACGTATAAAAAGAGCCACAAAATGTGGCTATTTTTAATGGAAACCCAGTCGCTCTTTCAATGTTTTTAAGTAGCGTCGACTGACCGGGATCGGGTGATCGCTGATGGTAATGATTTCGGCTAATCCGTTTTCGAGCAACTTGATCTCTTTAATCGCCTTAACGTTAACTAAAAACTGGCGATGACAGCGAACGAGCAAGGTTTTCTCTTCCAAGGTTTTAAGTGTGAGTTGAGATGTGGCTTGTTGCTCGTTCGTCTGCACGTGTACCCCACTAATGTCGCTATACGCAAATTCAACATCTAGGGTAGGGATGATCACGATTCGGTTTAAACCCACACATGGGATCTGATCGAGGCTTTGTGGCGCGATAGCTGCTATTTGATCATGACTGTTTAGTTGGGATTTGAGTAGGCGTTTGATGGTCTTGTTTAATCGCTCTGTGTCGACCGGCTTTAATAGATAATCAAAGGCATTGTCTTCAAAAGCTTGAATAGCAAATTCATCATAAGCGGTGACAAAGACGACTTTAGGCATAGTTTCAGGATCAAGCATTCCAAGCAGCTCAATACCTGTAATTTGCGGCATTTGAATATCAAGGAAAACCACATCAGGCTTAAGCTGATTGATCTTCTTTAATCCTTCAATTGCATTGCTTGCTTGATCAATAACGTTAATCTTTCCTGTCTCTTCCAGCAGTTCCGTTAGCTCTTCACGAGCGAAGAGTTCGTCATCTATGACTAAAGCAGAAAGCATCTCAGTACCTTAATTTTTGTTCTTGATTGGAATGATAAAACTCATTCGGGTTAATTGATTCGGTTCTACATCAATAGTTAGGGCTGAATTCCGCCCAAATTGATTGGTTAGGCGCTTGTCGACAATTTGCATCCCTAAACCTGCATGGTCCTCTTTAGGCGCGACATAGCTGCCAGCGTTGTCTTGCACAATGACTTTGTAGCCGTCTTCTATGGCTTGGCTGTAGATTCTAATTTGCCCGCCTTCAAGCAAGTTAGATATCCCGTGTTTAATTGCATTCTCAACCAGCGGTTGTAGCGTAAAGGTTGGCAATTTAAGGTCCATTAGGGCTTGATCAATATTGATGTCGACTTCTAACCGATCCGTAAAGCGTGCCTTTTCAATCGTGAGATACGCATTCACATGAGCCAACTCTTCTTCAAGGGTTACCGTTTCTATATCTTGCTTCAAGTTACTGCGAAAGAATTGTGACAGATGCTGGATGAGCTCGCGTGCTTTGGTTGGATCGCGCCTGATAACCGCACTTATGGTATTCAATGCATTGAATAAAAAATGTGGGTTTACCTGAGCGTGAAGCAATTTAATTTCTGCTTGGGAGAGGAGAGTTTGTTTCTGTTGATAGTCTCCAAACAGAATCTGACTGGAAAGAAGTTGGGCGATCCCTTCAGCCATCGACATATTGATGGTCGAGAACAGCTTTCTTTTTGGTTCATATAGCTTAATGGTACCGATCACCTTGTCACCGGTTCTAAGGGGAATGATTAAAGCGGAGCCGAGTTTACAGTCCATGCTTATGGAGCACTGATATGGTCGCTCTTTGCCATCAAGGTAGATGATGTCGTTTTTCTTAATTGCATCCATCGTACTTTGAGACGAGATTGGCGTCTCGGGTTTATGGTGATCATCACCAATGCCAACGAAAGCGAGAATCTTTTCGTCATCGGTGATCGAGACTGCACCTACGTTGGTCTCTTCGTAGATGATGCGGGCAATTTTTTCAGCATTTTGGCTATTAAAGCCAGACGCAAGAATCCCGACTGAACGTTCCGCAATATTTAACGCTCTACGAGAAAAGGTTGCAGAGTATTCTTCAAAGATGGTTTTTCTATCTTGTAGGATACTCATAAACAATGCGGCACCGACAGAGTTGGCGATAATCATTGGTGCGGCGATAGCAGAAACTAGGCTATATGCTTGATCAAATGGTTTGGCGATGATCAAAATGATCACCATTTGGACGATTTCGGCGACCAATGTGATTGCAAACACGACGCTAGGATTAAAGAGTTGTTCGCTCTTGCCTTTACGTACGAGGTAGGTGTGTAGTAAGCCGCCAATTAACCCTTCTGATGTCGTGGAAATAGTACATGCAAGATCGGTAAAACCGCCTAACGTGTATCGATGAATACCGCCAGTTAATCCGACGAAGAATCCCACCACGGGACCGCCAAACAATCCACCCATAACAGCACCAATCGCTCGGGTATTTGCGATGGCATCATTGATCTGTAAGCCAAAATAGGTGCCCATGATACAAAACAGTGAGAACAGAATATAAACACTGACTTTGTGGCTGATTCGATTTGAGATATTGAGCAGAGGCAAAAAGATAGGGGTCTTGCTTAGCATGTAAGCTAAAACGAGGTAGACGCACATTTGTTGAAGTAGCGAAAGAATCAGATCCATAACTTTTTCTGCTGATGTTTTTTGTCTATTTTAGATAACTTCTCTGTTAGAAAGTATGTTTAATGCGTCACTTTGGCATAAAACGTCTATTTTTATCTGGTGTAAATTATTTTTTACATTGGTGTTTTTTATTGTTTACGGTTGAAATCTAAATTTAGCCTGTTAAGGTAGAGTTATTCACCACTCAGTATGAATGGATAAATTGAGTGTAAATTTATATATACAGGTCAAGAGTTATGCAAAAAAGTGAACTAAGCAATATCAATATCAGTGAAGAGCAGGTGTTAATCACGCCGGAAGAGTTAAAAGCTAAAATCCCACTGAGCGACAATGCGCGCCGCTTTATTCAAGAATCTCGTGATACGGTAGCTAACATCATCCATAAAAAAGATCATCGTTTATTGGTGGTATGTGGACCATGTTCAATTCACGATGTTGATGCGGCAAAGGAGTATGCGCGTCGATTGAAACAGCTTTCTGAGCAGCTTAGTGACCAACTGTATATTGTAATGCGTGTTTATTTTGAAAAGCCTCGAACAACGGTTGGTTGGAAAGGATTGATTAATGATCCTCAATTAGACGGAACGTTTGATATTGAGCACGGGCTGCATGTTGGCCGTAAATTGCTAGTTGAACTGGCTGAGATGGAAATCCCACTGGCAACAGAAGCACTTGACCCAATTAGTCCACAGTACCTAGCAGATACTTTTACTTGGGCTGCGATTGGCGCGCGTACCACTGAGTCGCAAACACATCGTGAAATGGCGAGTGGCTTATCTATGCCTATTGGCTTTAAAAATGGTACTGATGGCAGCCTAGCGACCGCAATTAATGCAATGCAAGCAGCCTCTTCTAGCCACCGTTTTATGGGTATTAATCGTGAAGGTCAAGTTGCATTACTGACTACCCAGGGCAACCCAAATGGTCACGTAATTCTGCGTGGCGGTAAGCAGACTAACTACGATTCGGTTTCTGTGACTGAGTGTGAGCAAGACATGGCAAAACACGGTCTAGATGCATCTTTGATGGTGGACTGCAGCCATGCGAATTCACGTAAAGATTTCCGCCGTCAGCCGTTAGTTGCGGAAGATGTTATCCATCAAATCCGTGAGGGTAATAAATCTATTATTGGCCTAATGATTGAGAGCCACATCAATGAAGGTAATCAATCTTCAGATATTCCTTTGAATGAAATGCAATATGGCGTATCTATTACGGATGCATGTATCAATTGGGATACAACTGAGGCACTATTGCGTCATGCGCACACAGAATTAGTGCCATTTTTGGAAGAACGCCTGAAGTAACTATCTCTTCAATCAAGTAAGGAAAATCAATGGCTGTTGAGCTGAATGAGTTGCGTGACCAGATAGACGCAGTAGATAAGCAAATTTTAGATTTATTGGCGCAACGTTTGTCGTTGGTTGAAAAAGTCGGTGAAGTTAAGAGTGAACACGGCTTACCTATTTATGCTCCAGACAGAGAAGCAGCCATGTTGGCTTCGCGTAGAGAAGAAGCTGAGAAGAAAGGCGTTCCACCGCAACTGATCGAAGATATTCTACGTCGCACTATGCGCGAATCGTACGCGAGTGAGAAAGACTCAGGCTTTAAGTGCTTAAACCCTGAGCTGCGTTCAGTGGTTATTGTCGGTGGTAACGGTCAGTTAGGCAGCTTGTTTGGTCGTATGTTTAAGCTTTCTGGTTACGATGTGAAAGTGCTCGGCAGTCAAGATTGGTCGCGTGCCGATGAGATTCTAGATGGCGCCGGTTTGGTAGTTGTAACGGTTCCGATTCACCTGACGGAAGGGGTGATTGAGAAACTAGGTAAACTGCCGGAAGATTGTATCTTATGTGATCTGACTTCAATCAAATCGAAACCATTGCAAAACATGCTGAATGCTCACTCCGGTCCGGTTGTTGGATTGCATCCAATGTTTGGCCCTGATGTTCCTAGCTTAGCGAAGCAGGTGATTGTCTACTGTGATGGGCGCGGTGAAGAGCAGTATCAGTGGCTCTTGAAGCAGTTCTCTATCTGGGGAGCGAGTTTGTGCCAAATTGATGCGGCTGAACACGATCACGGTATGACTTTAATTCAGGCTTTACGTCACTTTACTTCGTTTGCTTACGGTCTTCATTTAAGCCGAGAAAACCCAAGTATCGATAAATTGCTCCAGTTGAGCTCTCCGATTTACCGATTGGAATTGGCGATGGTTGGACGCTTGTTTGGTCAAGATCCAAATCTATACGGAGATATCATTCTCTCTTCAGATGAAAACATTGCGATGATCAAACGTTTCCACCAATGTTTTGGTGAGGCATTGACGGTACTGGATGGTAAAGATAAGAAAGCATTCGTGGAAAGCTTTGAGAAAGTGAGCGATTGGTTTGGTGACTATTCGCAGCAATTTTTGGATGAGAGCCAAAACCTGCTCAAACAAGCAAACGATTCAATTCATCGCGGGTAGTCTTATACTTTCTAACGAAAAAGAGCAGCTTCGAGCTGCTCTTTTTGTTTTCAATGTTCGATTACTGAACAGTCGTCGACTCTGCAGGCTCTTCAGTTTTCACTGTACTTACAGAGTTGTCGATGTAAGGTTTGTTGGTCAAGTTGACCTGTAGGCGAACCGTATTGTCGATCAGTTGAACAAGTGGCGCCCATTTTACTTTTTTCTCTTTCTCAAACAGATAGTTAAAGTTTTCTGGTGACCAGTCCATCGTATATTGAGGGTTGAGTGGGCGACCTAAGAAGCGCA
>Ga0209272_10002352_pt1 | contig 10660 bp, 7 predicted proteins | sample tdDd002_FD_187125 | JGI IMG/M metagenome (GOLD analysis project Ga0209272, IMG submission 187125) | Marine sediment microbial communities from the Atlantic coast under amendment with organic carbon and nitrate - tdDd00.2 (SPAdes)... | ecosystem: Environmental > Aquatic > Marine > Coastal >... | reverse complement strand
CATTACTTTCCCCGCCGATCATCAGGCCCACGAAGGGTTCCGCCAGGAGTGGTGGTACCTGACAGCCAATCTGAAGACAGAGCAAGGGGAACCCTTGGGGCTTCAATGGACCCAATTTCGCATCGCATTGGCTCCGCCCATGCCAGGTTCGAAGCAGAGAGACAAAATCAGAGGCTGGGCGACGGATCAGCTCTATATGGCTCACAGCGCCGTCACCACCGAAACTAGCCATCTCGCCAGCGAACGCTGGTCCAGAGCACATCCTCAGCTTGCGGGGGTCGATACTCACCCCTTCACCGTTAAGCTTGATAACTGGCAGTGGCAGTCTCAGGGAGAAGATCTATTCCCTGCCAGCCTTACGGTGAGCGATGAACGCTTTGCCTATCGACTCACACTTTCCAGCCATTCTCCCTATCAACTTCAAGGCGAGAAGGGGTTTAGCATTAAGAGCCTCGATGGTTCTGTGGCGTCTTACTACTACAGCCAGCCATTTATTGAAGTTGAAGGCTGGGTTACTCCCGAGAAAAATAGTGAGGGTAAAGGAGAGACTGAGAGACAAAAGGTCAGTGGCAAGGCGTGGTTAGACAGGGAGTGGAGTTCACAGTTTCTCAACCGATCTCAACAAGGTTGGGATTGGTTCTCCCTCAGGTTAGATGATGGCTCGGCACTGATGTTATTCCAACTCAGAGGTGAACAAAACTTTTACAGTGCCAGACGTATGTTCGCAGATGGTAGGGGACATAATATTGAGACCGGGATGATACAGATGTCGGCCGTCGACTGGCACCAGATAGGCGATAATAATTATCCTGTTAGCTGGAAGATAACCATCCCATCGGAACAGATTGAGATCACGACCCATGTGTTAAATCCCAATGCTAATATGCCCCTCAGCGTCAGTTACTGGGAGGGACCCATTAAGATTCGGGGTAGCCACAGTGGCGAGGGTTACATGGAACTCACCGGTTATTAATCCTATTATCAATTAGTGTCTGATTGAAGCTGACAACAGCTTGGTACTTTCCAGAGGTGTACCACACTAGTGGTAGTAAACCCAATCTCCAATTGAGAATAGTTATTAATACCATTTATTCTTTTATGCCAATGAGTTAATAGTCGATCCCAGTTATATATCCCAGCCTAAATAAGGCCTTCCTGAACAAATGTTGATTCCTTAATCTGTGACATCGATCACACATAAAAAGATGATCTCGATCTACTAATACCCCTAATACCTCTTGTTGGGTATACCCACATTTTTTCTGAGGTCTAGACTCGATACTAACTTTGGCAGGTAGCTCTCCTAAAGCTGTCCCCCCCATAGCGCTACCTGCCACTTCTTCGATTAAGGGTAAAGCAAGAGATGAGTCAGGAATACCATGTCACCAGCTTAGTCGTGCATGCTGCGCCGAAAGCGGTTTCTAAGGTTGAAACCAACATTCGAGCGCTTACCGGTGCCGATATCCACGCAGTTACCGATGAAGGCAAGTTTGTCGTTACCCTCGAAGGTGAAACACAAGCCGCTATACTGGATAACGTCGAAGCCATTAATGCCCTGGAAGGAGTGTTAAACGCGAGTCTGATTTACCATCAAGTCGATCCAACGCAAGAAAGTTAAAACAAGTACCTAATACCTAGAATAAGATTGATTTATCAATAATTTGCAACAATATAAAAAAGAGTGAGGAACACCATGAGCATTAGCCGTCGCGAGTTTCTGAAAGCCAACGCTGCAGTTGCCGCTGCAACCACAGTTGGTGTCACTCTGCCAGTGAAGATAGTCGAAGCCGCTGAGCAGAAAGACAACATCAAGTGGGATAAAGCACCTTGCCGTTTTTGTGGCGTAGGGTGTAGCGTTCTGGTTGGTACCAATAATGGCAAAGTTGTTGCCACTAAAGGTGACCCGGAAAGCCCTGTCAATAAAGGTCTTAACTGTATTAAAGGCTACTTCCTGTCGAAAATCATGTATGGAAAGGATCGTCTGACGACACCGCTTCTGCGTATGAAAGATGGTAAGTACGATAAAGAAGGTGAGTTCACCCCAATCAGTTGGGATACCGCGTTCGATACCATGGCCGAGAAGTGGAAACACACACTAAAGACTAAAGGCCCGACGGCCGTTGGTATGTTTGGTTCCGGTCAATGGACAGTGTGGGAAGGTTACGCGGCATCTAAACTACATAAAGCAGGTTTCCTTACTAACAACATCGACCCTAATGCTCGTCACTGTATGGCATCTGCCGTGGGTGGCTTCATGCGTACCTTCGGTATCGATGAGCCTATGGGTTGTTACGACGACTTAGAAGCGGCCGACCACTTTGTATTGTGGGGCGCAAACATGGCTGAGATGCACCCAATCCTATGGGCTCGCCTATCTGATCGCCGTTTGAGTAGCCCTGATAGTCGTGTGCATGTGCTCTCTACGTTCGAGAACCGCAGCTTCGATCTGGCCGATAACCCTATGGTTTTCCGCCCACAATCGGATCTGGTTATTCTTAACTACATTGCTAACTACATCATTGAAAACAATGCGGTTAACAAAGATTTCGTCAGCAAGCATACTAAGTTTGTTCTGGGTACGACGGATATCGGTTATGGCCTGCGTCCTGAGCATCCATTAGAGCAGAAAGCGAAGAACCCAGGTAAGGGTTCATCCACGCCTATCAGCTTCGATGAATACGCTAAATTCGTCAGCACCTATACCTTAGAATACGCAGCAGAAATGAGTGGTGTAGAGCCTGAAAAACTCGAACTTATGGCAAAGGCTTATGCCGATCCATCGATCAAGGTGATGAGTCTGTGGACCATGGGTATTAACCAGCACACTCGTGGTGTCTGGGCGAACAACATGCTCTATAACATCCACTTGCTCACCGGTAAGATTGCCACTCCGGGTAACAGCCCATTCTCATTGACAGGTCAACCATCGGCTTGTGGAACCGCACGTGAAGTGGGTACTTTCGCTCACCGTCTGCCTGCAGATATGGTCGTTAAGAATCCTAAGCACAGAGCTATTTCTGAAAAGCTGTGGCAACTCCCTGAAGGGACAATTCCACCTAAACCTGGTTACCACGCAGTCCTGCAGAGCCGTATGCTCAAAGATGGCAAACTAAACTGCTACTGGACCATGTGTACTAACAATGTTCAGGCCGGTCCAAACATTAACGAAGAGATCTTACCTGGCTTCCGTAACCCGGAAAACTTCATCGTGGTATCAGACCCTTACCCAACGGTTTCAGCCATGGCAGCCGACCTTATTCTTCCAACAGCTATGTGGGTCGAAAAAGAGGGCGCTTACGGTAACGCCGAGCGTCGTACGCACATGTGGCATCAGCAGGTGAAAGCCCCGCAAGGCGCTAAGTCTGATCTATGGCAGTTGGTTGAGTTCTCTAAGCGCTTCAAGGTTGCTGAAGTCTGGCCTGCAGAGCTTATCGCTAAGAAGCCTGAGTACGCCGACAAGACACTTTATGACGTACTTTATGCCAACGGTGAGGTGAACAAATTCCCGACATCTGATTGTAAGGGTGACATGAATGAAGAATCCGAGCACTTCGGTTTCTACCTTCAGAAGGGACTGTTCGAAGAGTACGCGCAGTTTGGTCGTGGCCATGCTCACGATCTGGCTGACTTCGATACTTACCATGAGACTCGTGGCCTTCGCTGGCCGGTTGTCGATGGTAAAGAGACGCTTCGCCGCTTCTCGAAAGGAGACCCCTACCTCAAGGCAGGTGAAGAGTTTAATTTCTACGGTAAGCCAGATGGCAAAGCGGTTATCTTCGCACTGCCATATGAGCCAGCTGCAGAAGAGCCAAATGCCGAATACGATCTTTGGCTATCGACCGGTCGTGTTCTTGAACACTGGCATACAGGTTCGATGACGGCTCGTGTACCTGAGCTTTATCGCGCTTATCCAGATGCACAGATCTTCCTTCACCCTGAAGATGCTAAGGCCCGTGGCCTTAAGCGTGGTGATGAAGTCGTTGTCGCCTCACCTCGTGGTGAAGTGAAGACTCGTGTTGAAACCAAAGGCCGGAACAAGCCGCCAAGAGGCGTGGCATTTATGCCATTCTTCGACGCACGCCAACTGGTCAACAAGTTGTTACTGGACGCCACCGATCCTCTCTCGAAAGAGACAGATTTCAAGAAGTGCCCAGTCAAAGTAATGAAGGCTTAACTCTTTTAACTGAAGATTTTTAAGCAAAATTGCTTGAGCTAAGACATTGATAAGAAGGTTGTAAAAGGTCATGAGTAAGGTGAAACACTCTAAATTTAATCCACAGGACGTTAATCGTCGCCAGTTTTTAGCCTCTACGGCTAAGGCGGGTTGTGTGATGGGTTTAGTGGGGCTAGGGATCACAGCAACGGCGACTCAATCGCGACAGCTGGATCCTCTAGCGATCCGACCTCCTGGCGCCTTAGGCGAGGATGATTTTCTCTCGGCTTGTGTTCGTTGTGGTTTATGTGTCGAAGCTTGTCCCTACGACACCCTTAAACTGGCGCGCTGGTTCGATGGCGCAGCAACGGGCACCCCCTATTTTACGGCGCGCAGCATCCCTTGTGAGATGTGCGAAGATATTCCCTGTGTAAAGGTGTGCCCATCGGGTTCACTCGATCATGGTCTCGAGGATATTGAAAAGGCCAAAATGGGTATCGCCGTATTAATTGATGAGAAAAACTGCCTTAACTTCAAAGGGCTTAGATGCGACGTCTGTTATCGGGTTTGTCCGTTAATCGACGATGCCATCACCCTGGAGCGGCAACATAACCAACGCAGCGACCATCACGCCATGTTCTTGCCTACAGTCAACAGCGACACCTGTACCGGCTGTGGTAAGTGCGAACATGTGTGTGTACTCGAAGAATCTGCGATTAGGGTATTGCCGGCACATATCGCCTTAGGTAAAACGGCTGAACACGATACTTATATCAATACAGAAGAGACCACACTCGAGATGTTAAACAAGGGCCTATCACTATGACCAAAAGCACAGTGAAAAAAGAGGCTATACGTGACGCAATGAACGACTCCTCTAAAGCAGGATTCGCTCAGGCGGCGATTGATGAACTGGGATGGTGGCGTGCTCACAAATTCCTGTTTCTCAGACGTCTCAGCCAGCTGAGTGTACTAACCTTGTTTGCCATTGGCCCCTGGTTTGGCTTATGGCTCCTCAAAGGAAACCTCTCGTCCAGCGAGTTGCTCGGAACTGTACCATTGTCGGATCCACTTGTGACACTGCAAGTCTTGATGACGGGACATATTCCCGAGTTAACCCTGATCCTCGGCGCCCTCTTTATCACCGTATTTTACGTGATAGCGGGTGGCCGGGTGTTCTGTAGCTGGGTCTGCCCTGTCAACTTGGTCACCGACAGTGCAAGCTGGTTAAGACGTAAACTGAATTTGCCTCGTTTAGGCGAGATGCCAAGAAATTTACGTTACTACCTGCTGGGTCTGGTTATTGTGTTACCTCTGCTGACAGGCATCACCGTTTGGGAATGGGTCAATCCAGTTCCTATACTCTACCGCGCCGTATTATTCGGTGCCGGTAGCGGACTGTGGATCTTGTTGGCCATCTTCCTGCTCGACCTGTTTATCAGCGAGCGTGGATGGTGTGGGCACCTGTGCCCCACCGGCGCTATGTTTGCTCTATTTGGCAAACTTAGCCCGGTAAAAGTATCGGCCGTTAACGCCAAGGCCTGTGATAACTGTATGGATTGTTTCGATGTTTGCCCCGAGAGCCAAGTGCTAAAACCTGCGCTTAAAGGGAAACAGATGATGATAACCGACAGTGATTGCACTCAATGTGGCCGCTGTATCGATGTCTGCGCCCAACGCGTTTTCCAGTATCAAAATAGAATTGCCCTAAAGGCGGAGAACAACCAATGAAGAAAGTACTCACTATAGCCGCGTTCGTCATGGCGCTTAGTGCCTGCTCTGGCCAGCAAGCAAACACTCAAGCCGATCCGGTAAATGTCAGCTCACTTGGTAAGTCTGAGATCACCGATGTTCGTGTAGCCGATGCTATGCCTACGTATCCAAAACGTGGTGCATCGATCGAGCGTGGCTTTGTCCACCAGCCACCTTTGATCCCACATAAGGCTGAATACGCCATTACAGCCAAGAAGAACAAGTGTTTAAGCTGTCACTTCCCGGCCAAAATGAAAGCGACCCCTATCGATAAATCGCACGTATTAGCCACAGGTAAGCTAAATAACATCTACTACAACTGCTCTCAGTGTCACGTACCACAAGCCGAGAACAAGCAGCAACTGGTCGAGAACGACTTCTCGAATAAATAGGCTTCCAGCCTCGAGTTGCGAGTTATAAGCCTTAAGCTGTAAGAAAGGCTGTAGAAAAGATAAAACCACCTCAATCGAGGTGGTTTTTTATTACCGCTTGTAAGACAGGCCCATAATCACCCCAGTCACAGCACTATAAGCAGCAAGACAGTTCTGAATATAAGGTTTATGACTAACTACACAAGTTAAACAAATCATTTTTCATCACCTAGAATTAAGTAAGGTAATAATCAATTTGATCGAATAACTGATGAGTCTTGGCCATCTTTGGCGAGTAACTACACTCTTGTTGTCTCTATCTCTATCATCGGCCATTACGGCTGAAACTATCAAGATAGCGGCCGAAGACGACTGGATCCCTTACGCCAGAGCCGACGGTACAGGCCTTGCCAACGAGATTATCAAGGCCGCATTCCAGGCTGTAGGAGTCAAGGTCGAATATAGGGTCGTCCCTTATGCCAGAGCATTAATACCAATCAGTATAAAGATGTGATCGCTCAGCGAGAATTTAGCGCTTCTGAGGCAAGGCAACGAGTGAAGAACATAGTTGTTCTACGTTCAAGCTCGTTAACACAGCATCGGATGCGCTAAAACTCGCCTGTTAGGCGTGTTTTTGGCTGCCTACTTCTGCGTTGAATGGCCTCACAAGGGAACAACCATTCCATCATCCATTTGCCTTGAATTAGTTGCCAAAAAACACGCTGAGTAGATCACTTTCTTATACTGATTGGTATAATCTATATTGAACAAGGAAAGTCGATCGCGGCCTTCAATGTCCCATTAGACGAACAGAGCCAAGCGAAGTATATCCTAGGTAAAGAGAAGCTTTTCGATGCCATATCAGCCTACTACTTCAATGTTCAGCACCCACAGCAAGCAAAGAGCCGGGATGAGCTAAATAATGGCGAGCTTGTCGGTGTAGTAAGAGGCTACGGTTATGGCGACCACTACCTCAATCTGATCAAAAGCAAACGCATTAGAGAGGCGGTGACAAACTCCGAGTCATCTAACTTAAAAAGTCTCTCTAGGGGCAGAATCGATCTGACAATCATCTACGATAAAACCGCCAACATCCTCCTACATCAGCTCAGGTTACAAGAAAACATTCAGCTTGCCTTTATCAATGAAACGACGCCAATCTATTTAGCTTTTTCCCGACATCATAGTCAGGGACAGCATTATGCAGACCTCTTTGACCAAGGAATGAAATCAATTCGTGAAAGTGGCCTATATCAGCAAATAATTGACTCTTACTGATCGCCCCGCCCAATCAGCCCTAACTGAACAGCCCTTCCCAACGAGTGATTCATATCAAACCTTTGACGCTGGTCAATTAATATTCAAACCAGATATCTTTATCTATAATTATTGACTATAGATCAATAGATAAAGGCTAATACCTACTGGTATAGAGATGTCTTCCTTATACCAATTGGTATAAGTCCAATTCAAAGGGAGAGGATGTGACAACGCAGGGACTCAGCAGTAAGCAGGCACAAGCTCTATTGACAGAATATGGCGAAAACTGTCTGCCAAAACCGTCCAGAAATAGCTTTCTTCGACTCTTTGTCATCCAGTTTCGTAGCGCATTTATCTATGTTCTGCTGGTGGCAGTTGTCGTGTGCCTGCTCCTCGGCCAGCTTATCAATGCCTTTTTTATCTCTGTGGTACTACTGCTCAATGCGCTGATTGGCACCATTCAGGAATATTCAGCCCAGCAGGCTGCCGATGCCCTCGCCGATATGGTGCCCCAGCAGAGCCGGGTTATTCGCGATAGTCATCCGGTTGTCGTCGATAGCCGCACTCTGGTGCCGGGCGACTGGATCATACTCAGTAGTGGAGACCGTATAGGAGCCGACATTGATCTGAAGCAATCCAACCAGCTTCAGTTAGATGAGTCAGCCCTCACGGGTGAATCAACTTCAGTCAGCAATAAGGAACAAGCCTTTGCCGGCACGTTGGTGACCCACGGCCGTGCGGAGGGTGAAGTGATCGCTACCGGAGTCAACACTCAAATAGGACAGATTGCCAAATTAGTCCATCAGGGAGTCGACACTAAGCCGCCATTAATGCAGAGAATCGATCAGTTTACCCTGCGTATCGCCATCGCCATAGTGATCATCATAGCGTTGATATTTAGTCTGACGCTAATACGAGGCGCCGATCTGTCCGATGTGTTCTTGCTAGGGGTCGCATTAGCCGTGTCAGCCATTCCCGAAGGGTTACCTGCGGCGATTACTGTGGCACTGGCTATCGGTATGAAACGCATGGCGAAAGCCAACGTGATCGTACGTAAACTGGTTGCCGTAGAGTCCCTGGGCTCCTGCACCTTTATCGCCTCAGATAAAACCGGCACCCTGACGGTCAATGAGATGACCATAGGTCAGATCTGGCTTGCCAACGAGCATAAGTACCATGTAGCAGGAGAAGGTTTAGCCCCAAATGGCTTAGTGCATCGTCACGGACATGGAGTCCCTGTGGTTATTGATGAAGAGGAGAAGCTGAAACGGCTAGCCCTTGCAGGCGTGCTTGCCAATGAGGCACACCTTGTATACAACACCGATAAGGTGCACGCCGATGGAGACGGCGTAGATCTGGCCTTCCTTGTACTGGGACACAAGCTCAGGCTAACGGCCGAAGCTGAAAACCATACTCAGTTAACCCTCTTTCCCTACGAGTCCGAAAAAGGATTCAGTGCCAGTGTCAACAATAGCCCGCTAGGCCCACAGATCTCCGTGAAGGGTGCGGTAGAGAAAGTCATGCCCATGTGTAACCTGACCGAAAAGATGAATCAGAAGATCCTGGATCAGACCCACTGGATGGCCAGGCATGGGTATCGGGTACTCGCATTAGCTCATGGGGCCGGAACTGCGGAAAATGACGAGTTCACCGGGCTGGAATTTCTAGGCCTGGTCGCCATGAGCGATCCTCTCAGACATGATGCCATAGAGGCCGTCGCTTCTTGTCACCAGGCACAAATAAAGGTCGCGATGATAACCGGCGATCACCCCGTCACCGCGCTGACATTGTCACAACAGCTTAAAATCGCTAACGAGCATGATAAGGCTGTGACGGGCAGTGAACTCAGCCAGGCGATGGCGATTAATGAAAGTGAGTTCGATAAACTCGTGGCAAGCCATAGAGTGTTTGCCAGGGTCAAACCCGAGCAGAAAATGGAGATCACTCAGTCGCTTATCAGGCAGGGAGAGTTTGTCGCCATGACCGGCGATGGCGTCAATGATGCCCCAGCATTGAAACACGCTCATGTCGGTATTTCGATGGGACTGAGGGGGACAGACGTTGCGAGAGAAAGCGCCTCACTGGTACTCACAGATGATAACTTCAGCTCCATCGTTAAGGGGGTCATCGAAGGGCGTATCGTGTACAACAATATCCGTAAGGTTATTTTCTTGCTGGTCAGCACCGGCGCTGCAGAGATATTCCTCTTCATACTGAGCGTGCTATTCGCCCTACCCATCCCGTTGTTTCCACTGCAGATACTCTGGCTGAATCTAGTGACAAATGGAGTTCAGGATGTTGCATTGGCCTTCGAACCCGCAGAGGGTAATGAGTTTTCTCAACCGCCGCGAGCCCCTAAGGAACCCATATTCGACCGACTAATGTTAGAAAGAGTCTGCATCAGCGCTCTCGTTATGGGGTTAATCGCCTTCGGCCTGTTTGCAATATCACTCCAGATGGGGGTAAGCGAAGACGCGGCCCGAAACCTGACCTTAATGTTGATGGTATTATTTGAAAATGTGCATGCACTCAACAGTCGATCCGAGCATAGATCTTTACTTATCGTCCCCTTCTTCAGCAACCCAATACTACTGCTGGGTATTTTCGTGGCTCAGGGGATACACATAGGTGCCATGTATACGCCAGGCCTGAGCGATGCGCTGCAGCTCAGCCCCATCAGTTTTTCCCATTGGTTGATTTTACTGGCCACCGCCTCAGTGCTCTTCATCGTAGATGAGGTGCACAAGAAGCGGTGGCGAATGAGGGCTAATCTGAACTTAGGGGAGCCAATAACTGATCGTCGGCCGGAATAATCAGGACATTACTGCGAGTTCTGCTGAGAATCGACTCAGCCATATTACCGATAACATAGCCCAAAATGCCCTGACGTTGACGAGCTCCAAGCACCAGGTAACGCACTTTCAGGCGGCAAGAGAGTTCATAAAGACAAATATCGGGATCACCCGCGATGATATGGATACATTCAGGATCCATATCCAATTTAGCTAACTGCTGCTGGTGTTCCTGATAGGCGTCTTTAACTAATGTAGTGGTATTGATCAGATCCATATCCCGCAACACCCTAGGTACTCTGATCACAAAAGCAAGGTGCAACTTACTACCG
>Ga0209272_10002351_pt1 | contig 10661 bp, 6 predicted proteins | sample tdDd002_FD_187125 | JGI IMG/M metagenome (GOLD analysis project Ga0209272, IMG submission 187125) | Marine sediment microbial communities from the Atlantic coast under amendment with organic carbon and nitrate - tdDd00.2 (SPAdes)... | ecosystem: Environmental > Aquatic > Marine > Coastal >... | reverse complement strand
CGCATGAAAGCAGTGCTTGCCTAAATCGATACCTAAGATGTGAATGGTAGACATATGGTTCACCTCGTTCTGAGAGCCTACTCTAAGCGTAGGGCTTGAGAGTGAGGCGGACCATATAATTAGCCCCCAATCGTGTGGGGGCTGCTTTTCCGTTTCTAATCAGAAATAGTGGAACACCGGTGGTTCATGCATCAAAAAGTTCTGATGGGAGATGTTCCATGCATAAGCGCCAGCTAGGGTGAAAACCACATAATCGCCAATGTCGATCTGTTCAATATGTTGATTGCGTGCCAGTACGTCTTTTGGTGTGCATAGTTGGCCAACGAGAGTCGCTTGTTCATGATGTATTGGCTGCGAGATAACAGGTGGCAGTTCGTTTTTCACAATGGTAAACGGATGATCATGACTTTGTGCAGCAGGTGTGCGGAAGTGATGTGTGCCTCCACGGGCGATGACGAACTTCTCCCCAAGGTTCTGTTTAATATCCAATACTTCCATTACGTAATAGCCACAAGGTGCGGAGATATAACGTCCACATTCAAAGCGCAGTTTCCAGCCTTGAATTTGCTCTTTGGCGATAAGGAACTCTAACTTATCGCAAAACTCCATCCACGGAAAATGCTGCTCAGGATTTCGGTAGTTGATCCCCATGCCACCACCAAGATTGATCATCAATTCTCCTAGCTGAAACTTTGCTTGCCAGGCTTTGACGATTTGGAAATAGCGTTGCATCAATGCAAGGTGACGATCGACATCAAGCTGATGTGACATAAGGTGGAAGTGGAAGCCTTTTAACTCTACTTGGGGGTAGTCACGCAACAAAGTCAGAGCATTGTTCAGTTCTGTTTCATCCAATCCAAATGGGGTCGGCTTTCCGCCCATTGCCAGTTTGCTTAAGGTGATGTCACCAATATCGATGTTCATCCGGAGGAAAATTGAAGCTGGGCGCTTGAGCGTTTCCGTCAGTGAGCCAATGCGTTGTAACTCGGTTAGGCTTTCAACGTGAATCGCCTCAACATCGAGCTCAATCGCCTGTGCTAACTCACTCGGCATTTTTCCTGGTCCGCCGAAGATTAGGGGCTTGTTGAGTTGCTGCTGGTGGAGGTGGGAGAGCTCTCCGCCTGAGGCCGCTTCAAAGCCATCTACGTATGGTGCCAGTGTCTTTAAAACGGGAGCGGAGGGGTTGGCTTTTGCGGCATAAAACAGCTCAACGTTTTGTGGTAGCACATGACGCATTTGTTTGATGTGCTGTTCTAGTGCATTGAGGTCATAAAGGTATGCACACAAGGGTTCGGTTTGCTGTTTAGCTAAGAGTAGGACTTCGGACTTAATCTGTTCAGGAAGCGCAGTAGAGTTAAGCATAATCTGATCCTTGACGTTGAGTTATCCATGGTGCTCTCACTCGTGTGTAGCTGGATTCTTTATCTGCTTTTTGCATTAAGCGCGTGGTGAAGTTGTTCTTACTTGGGAAGTGTCCCCCATCGAGCAGAGAGCTGAGTTCTGGTTGTTTACCATTGACTGATTGCCAACGTGTTATGGCACTATCGACCGAATTCCACAGCGTTTGTTCCAGTCCTTGGTTTCCCTCTGCAATGAAGAAAATTGCTTCACTGATGTTGTTGATAAAGGTGCAGTATCCGATGCGGTTCCAACCTTGTTCTCGGCTGTAGTAAACCGATTGGCGCGCTCGTTCTGATAGTTGACTCAATGTTTCTTGTGGCCAAAACTCTGGCAGTAATTTGGTGCCCTCTAAGTCTCGAATCCAGACGCAGCACGGCATATCCTTTTCAAAGCCAATCAGGGTGTTTTGCAAGTGGGGTTCAAATGCCACACCATGTTTGAAGTAATAGTTAAACACGCCAGGGATGAGGCAATGAAGGTAGCGTTCGAACCATAAGGTAGCGATGTCGGTGTATTGGCTTCGAGTTACTTTTGCTTTGCTTTTTAATTGCTTGGCAATACAGCTATTGCCGTTTTTATCGTAGGCAAACAGCGCTCCAGCTAAGGTTGGTTGCAAGATATCAGTTTCACTCAGAGTGAAGTTTTCTCGATATAAAATGCCAAACGATTCGCGAGCTTTTGTCACCTCTTGTTCTTGTTGTTTTGCGAGACTCGCTAGATTGAGCGTGGTTGCATAAGGTTCGGTCATTACCTTGAATACGGGATTATGCAATTGTTCGCTTTCTTTGATTGGGTGCAGAATCGAGGTTAGTTGTACCGCGCTATCCAGTTCATACCAAGCATTCTTACGAACACAGTTGGTTAAACGAACGTTGATGGAGAACTTCGCAAACCAATCCATATCCGGATGGTAAAGCGTGCGCACTGAGGATGTTGGTAACATATGTTCGCCGCCTAAACCAAGAGGGGTAATTTTACCTTGTTCAATCGCCAGCTTGACCAATGGGTTTTGCAAGATGGTGTAGCTTTCCCAAGGGTGACAAGGGTAAAGCATGGTGGCTTTTATACTCAGTTTTTCTGGAGCTAACTGTTCCAGCATTGCTTGTGGCGCTGCGTGGTTATCTGAACTTAAAACATCCAGTAAATCGCTGTCTACTTCAAACCAATACAAAGGTACTCTTGCCCCCACTTCAGGTGAACATGCGAGCAAATCATCCATGCTCACACCTGAACGGCTTTTTGGGGTAGGGTGGAAAGTGTGTCCCCAAATTAAAGACTGCTCAGATGCGATAAAGGCATTGTGTTGCTGAGGTTGGTTGTTCGAGTTTAGAAACTGCTCAGTGATCAATAAGCTGTTTTCCATCTGTTCAACTAACTCATGGTTGAACGGGATCGCCAGCACTTGTTTAAGGTAATTGAGCAGCAGCGTTAGTGTTTGTTGACTGGTATTGAGTTTGCACCAACTTGCGCCGGGCATTTTCGCCCAAGGCATATCGGCAAGCTTCACTTTACCCAACCTGCTGGCGTACTCAACGGGCAGGACAAGTAAACTGTCTTGCTCGGAGAGGTGAATGGTCACAAGTTGTTGCGAGGTATAGTTTCTTTTCAGTGTTTGCGGCAGTGTGGTTGAGTTACATTGCCATTCAACTTGTTGATTTGGTATCGCGTATTCACGTAAGTAACAGTTTAAAACGCCCATAACGGTGTTGAGTTGGGCTTTCTCATGGTTGAGTTTGGCTCGATTTTTAGCCAAGTGTTCAGTCGGAGAGGATGGAGTGTGTAACATGTTGATGTCCAAATTTTGAATGGATAATCAGCGCAATGAGTGTTGCGATGCTGACTAACGCAGAAAGTAGGAAAGGAACCTCAAGCCAGCCCAAGCTAGAGATGAAAGATGCACATGACCCTGCGGCGACGCCACCCCATTTCGACATCGCATCAAAGCGTGAAAACACTTTGCCGCACTGTTGCCGGTCGAGTTGTTTGGCCAATGCTTGGTGTAAGCCTTGATAGCAGAAAACCATGCCAAGGCCAAAGGTGAGGCGAGCGTTGATCAGTACAGCTTCATAGTGAACCAAGTGCATTGCGGTGCTGAGTGAAAGCAAGCCAAAGCCCAACCACAAGGTACGCTGCGGCTGGTGGCCATTGATGCACTCCGACCAAAGATGAGCTTTCCCAGCCAACAAGAGATAAACGCCGTGTGGCAGCGCGTACAAAAATCCAATCCACGCTTGGTTTGTGGTGCCGTATTGCTGCACATATGGCGAGAAATACGGGAAGGTCACAACCATGGAAAAAGCGAAGCTGAACTGTGCGCCGAACACCCAATACAGAGTACGCTGCGATTGGTTTTCATTGCGCTGAGTTTCTTCAAAAGCTTGGTTACGAACAGCCGATGGTTTTATCGTTTGATCAGCAGGCAGTGTTAGCGTGATGGCTAGCGCTAGCAAGGGCATAATGGACAACCAGAGATAAGCATTGAGCGGATTGGTTTCCGATAGACCCCAGCCCAAGCCAATTGGGGCGATGATCAGGGCTAAGCGAGCCGATAGTTGAGTTTTATTAAGCGACTTACCAAGTGTTTTAGCATCTTCAATCTGGCTAGATAAATAGCTATTAGAGGCGGCCATCGTGCCACCAAAGGTTCCTTGAACGATAAGACCAAACACAAACATTGTCAGGTTGTTCGCCAGACCACATATAGCGAAGCCTGCTGCAAGACCAAGTTGAGCACGCAGCAGTGAACGGCGTCGGCCATATTTATCTGCAAACTGTCCCCAAAACCGTGCTACTACCGCAGTACAAAAGGTGGGTAAAATAAACAATACCCCAGCCCAATCGGTATCAATTTGCGTGCCGAGTGTTGGTAAAACCACAGGTAAGAACAAAGGCATACCGAGAGCAGCAAACGCGGCGATGAAATGGCAAAGCAAGACGCTGTAGATGAGTTTGGTCATAATGAGTTAGCTCGCGCTCTGTTTGATAGCAGCAAGATAAGCGTTTTGTGCTTCCTCGCTGGTAAGCAGCAAGAAGTTGGGGGCGGACAAGCCGTAGAACTTATTAATGTCGCTTGCGCCAGACGCCTCTTTTGATAGCAGACTGCCTGAACTCAATAAATATTTGGCATACAAATCTGGCGAATCGAACAGCAGTTCGTGTGCCAGTTTGGTATCGTGGTCAGATTTACGCAGAGAGCAAAGCTGCTGAGACAGGCTGTGTGCGACAATGGCATACAGAGAAGCTGAAGAGGTGATCCCATTTGAGGCCATTGCTTCCACTATTGCCGCAATATCCAGTTGTAAAGTGATGGTGGTAAACATCTGCCCAAGCGCCAGTTCGTCATCTACTTTAATGCGCTGGTCCAGTAATTGATCACATTTAACCGGAGAGTGCTGCTCAAAGGTGTTAAATCGCTCAGGCCAAATTCGTGCGGCATCGTTGTCCTTCATCGCCAACATCATTTTTCCCTGTTCATTAAACGCGATGATGGCGTTTTGCTGATTAGATTCCAACGCGATTCCGTAGCGAAGCCATAAGGTGAGGTGCACTTTGCACAACAGATCAACGTAGTCTTTAAACCAAGCTAGAGTGTCTTGCTGGTAGTACTGCTCAGCAAGGTGTTCTAGGAACAATCGGCCATCTGGCATAGGACTCGCCAGTGCTGCAACAGGAACCAGCGCTTTATCTTGGCTAAGGGTGATTGGATACTCACGTACGATGTAAGCGAAGGTTTTGTCCTCACCAACATGACCGCCGTGCTTTTCATTGCAGTGGAAAAGCGTGCCGTTTAGTGTTTGATCGGTTTGCTCTAAATGAGTAAGCAGGCGTTCAAACCAGTGGCCGTCATAGAGAGTGGAAGGTTTGATTAGGCGTATATTCTTAGTGCCTAATGAGCGCATGATTAATGGAACTTTAATGTGAATATGCGGCGCTTGGTTTACGACCACCGTACGTACAGATAAGGTTGGTGTGACATCTAAGTAGGCAGTGGGTGCTGCCAGCACACCTTCAGGTAAGGAGGCCAAGCTTTGCAGCGTTAACGGATGAGCCGGGAATAACACATGGCTCTGCGCAAAGTCTGCTGGTAACCCGACTTGCTCCATTGTTGGCCAGCATTTGGGTTGTGAGCTGGTTAGGGTTACCAGTGATTTCTCAATAGCTAGCCAGCGTAAGGTAAAGCTTTGCGCAAACTCTGGTGCGTATTGAGCGAGGTCTTTATCACTCAAGCCAAATTTGGCGCGAGCAGTTGGGTAGTATGGGTGATCGAGATAAGAGGCGATCTGATCGGCACGCAGCAGTTTTTGCTCCCAACGGTCGAGCTGAGAAATAGGCTGCATCAGTGAGTCAGAATGTTGCTCGAACGCGTTATCACACAAGCCTTTGTGTTTCTCTGCGCATTCTAGCTCCTGTAAGTAGCCATTCAATAGGGAATGTGAGCTTTCATGAGCGCTTGCCTTGAGAAATTCAATCCAATTTTGGTAGTGCTGCTGTTGTTCTACAAGGTCATTTCTTTCAATTATCCAGCCATCGCATGTTGAGTCATCTTGCTTTCCGTACATCCAGCGTTGCATGTAATAGCTCGGTTTAACTGGTAGGTAGAGAGTGAAGTCTGCACCTACAAATGTCAGCCAGATTTGTTCACGTGGATAAGAAGTGACCCCCAGATTGTTTGGGAGTTTAGTGATGAATCTGCCTCGAGATAGTAAGCCAAATAGGTCTTCGCGTAAGCAGGTATCGATCAGACGTTGAGTCAGATACAAAGCGTTTTCGTTCATGCGGTCACCTCGTTGACAGGTGTGAGATTAAAGCGAGATAGGGTGCGCTGCAGTGTTGCTTCTAGTGGTTGACCGGAAGGTGACGCAATCGAAATTCTTGCCAAGTAATCTTTGTTGGAAAAACTCTTTTGGAAGTATTCGCCTGTTTTTTTAAGCACCTGCTGTTGAGTGACGATATCACCGTCTTGATGGATGAACGACGTAGATGTACCTTCAATATTGCCACTGTGTGGGGCGACTAAGTAACGTACCTGAGCACTGCCATCGATACGAAAATTACGGTCGAGTTTGCTACCAAGATGAAGATTCAGGATGGTGTTGAACCAGCTGCCTCGGCTAAGGTTGTCGAGTAAGAACTCTCGTCCGTCACCAATGCTTCGGTAGTTGATTTCGACTAATACCGGCCCCGATTCCGTCACGATAAATTCGCTGTGACAAACACCAAAACCAACACCGAATGCTTTCAGCTGACGTAAACACTCGTCGCGGTAATGGAGGCTGTTTGCACCATTCCAACTGGCAGCAGTTTCAATAAAGTACGGAGGAGGAGAAAGTTCAACATCGAACCCGCCAACTGGAATCAGTTCTTCTCCGTCACCAAGGGTTTCAACTGTGATGAGTGGGCCTTGCAAAAACGCCTCCACCAAAATAGGGGCCGTTGGGTGTTTTTGCCAAAATGTATCGCAATAACTATCTAGCTCCGCTTGTGAATCGCAGCGCTGTACATCCAAACTTGCCACTCCTTCTTTGGGTTTTGCCACCACAGGGAAGGTAAAATTAAACTCGGAAACCATATCGCGATGAAGCAACACATTTTGAATGTTGGGTAACGATTTTTCGTTGAGAATCTGACGGGTTAAATGTTTGTTTTTGGCTTTAAGCGTGACTGTCCAGTCTTTTGCCGCAACACCAAAAAACTGAGCACAGATTGCCGTCGAGGTTTGTAGGTGATCACTGTTACTGAAAACAGCATCGGGTTTAAGACCTTGCTCCGTTATGGTCTCGATAAGCTCAAGAGGGTTGAATACATCACATTCCAGAATGCTGTCTGGATTGAAGAGGTCATCGTCACTGGCCAGTTTTAGGTGGTTGAGCTTATGGTCAGTGATCAATACGACGTGGAGACCCATCGCTTTTGCTGCAGGTACGAAGCCGTTAGTAACTGCATCATTGACGACATGAGTCACGATGATCATCGTAGATTTCATGGGGCTTTCCTAATTTTCTAACGTTGTTTGCTGTCTGCTCACAGCCGGCTTCCAATCAGTCTCTTTTGAGACTTTGGGACAGAGGTACTAGTTATAATTTTGTTTGTATTAATTATTTTTTATTACCCTGATCACATAGGGCAAACAAATATAGATCATAAAATTTATATTGCAAAGCTAAATGATATTTGTTTTCATTCGCAACCGTTGGCAGTTTTATAAACAAAAACGGAATTAGAAAATGAATATGAGATTGACCTTGTCCCCTCTTGCATTAGCGATTGGAGGAGCATTGACCGCAGCAGCAGTGGCTTCGAATGTGCAGGCGGAAGAAGGTGTTGTGGCAGATGAAACACAACAAGTGATCGGTCATCAATACGAAGGCTACGCAGAACACATGCCGCAATCGGGCACTAAAACTGACGTGGAGTGGTTAGATGTGCCGCAAGCCGTTTCGGTGGTTACTAAGACGGAAATGCAAGATCGCGGTGCAGTTCGTTTGGTAGATGCTTTGGATGGTGTTGCTGGTGTGAACAACACGTTAGGCGAAGGTAGCCGAGACCAGTTTGTTATCCGCGGATTTGATGCGCTTAATGATATGTACCGTGATGGCATGCGTGATGATGGCACACTGCAATCATATCGTAGCCTAGCAAATATCGAACGTGTCGAAGTGGTGAAAGGCCCAGCTGGCGCGTTGTATGGTCGAGGATCGGCTGGTGGTGTCATCAACTTGGTGACGAAACGAGCAAATGGTGACAAGTTTACTAGTGTTAACGGTAGTGTTGGCAGTAATAGCCAATTTGTTGGGCAGATCGATAGCTCAATGGCCTTTAGCGACAAGGTCAATGCGCGAATCAACTTAGAATATCGACAAGCGGATTCTTACGTTGACCATGTTGATTCGAATGATTTCTTCATCGCTCCGACTATCCGAGTTTTACCTGCGCAGGGGCATACGGTTGATTTTGATGTCGAGTACGCACACCAAGAGCTTGTCCCTTACCGTGGGGTGCCATCGAAAAATGGTAAGCCAGTAGATGTTTCCGAAAGCACCTTCTTTGGTGGCACCAATGACTACCAAAAGTCTGACAGCATTCGCATTGCGGTTAATTATGAATGGCGTTTGAATGATGAATGGGCATGGACTAACCGTGCGTCTTACAACCATATTGAACTTAAGCAAAAGGGTACGCGACAGGGAACCGTAACTGATAACGAAGTTTCTCAAACTGTGAATAACTTTGGTTATGACTCTCGCACCACGACAACGCTACAGTCAGAATTGGTTTGGGAGACAGAATCAAACCAATTGATGATCGGTGCCGACTTTAACCAGATCAATATCGATCTCACCTTGGCGAGCAACAAAACATTACCACCCAAAAATATCTATGACCCTATCGTAGGGCCAACGCCAGATCCAGGTTTCAAGCCTTTCCGAGACAACACAACAACCACGACAGGCATTTACATTCAGGATGTATACACCTTTGGTGACTTGTCAGTGATCGGTAATGTACGTTACGACTCGATGGATCTTGAGCAGCAAAAAGCGGGCGCTACAAAAGAAGAGTTGGATGACAACAAGGTTAGCTACCGTGCAGGTCTGGTCTACCGTATTAACTACGATATGTCGGTATATGCAAGCTTAGCTCGCTCATGGCAATTGCCTTACTCAGGCATTTACATCAATCCCAAACTGGCGGAATTTTTCCATACTGATCTGAAAGAAGTCGGCGCAAAAGCTTACTTGTTGGACAACGCTTTAATGCTGAATGCGGCGATCTTCCAAATTGACCAAGAGCAACCACAAACCAACGTTGATGGTGATGTGATCGATAAGATTGAAGCTCGTCACCAAGGTATTGAGTTGGAAGCTCGCGGTCAGATCAATGAGCAATGGGATATCTCGGTAGGGTATAGCTACCTTGATGCTGAAGATAAAGATACGGGTAAAAAACCAAATGATGTATCTGACCACTTGTTCTCACTTTGGAGTACTTATCAGCTCGACGATAACTGGCGTTTGGGTGGTGGTGTGAAATACGTTGGCGACCGTTATGCGGGCAATAACGAAGCTGTCGCTTTGGGTGATTACACCACGGTTGATTTGATGGCTGCGTACACAACAGGTCGTCACAAAATTCAAGCCAACGCTTACAACATTTTTGACGAGAAATACATCCTTGGCGCGACCAATGGCAAATCTGGCTTAAATCAGATTGGTTACGGTGCTCCTGCAGAATTTATGCTCACTTATGGGTACCAGTTCTAAGGCCTCATTGGTTTTTTGACGACTCAATCGTCGATGTTTCCCCTCATTTCGAGGTTATTTAGCCCATCGGGTCAAAACAAGATTATTACTTTGACCCGCACTTCTCTCAAAGGAGATTCCCATGCTTTACCAGAATTTGGATGGTAAACCTCAAGCTCAGTTGCGCCTTAGCGTCCTTGCAACGGCCATTGCATCTATCACATCCATGAGTGCATTTGCCGCTTCAGAGCCTCAAACAAAAATCATGGAAACCGTTGTTGTAACAGGCAGTGTTATTGGCAATTCAGATCTGGAAGACGTGAAAGCGTATCCGGGGGCTCGTACCGTTGTTACCAGCGAACAGATTGAAAAGACAGCGGCACATTCGATTGATGCCGCTTTGCAGAGCGTACCGGGGATTAAAGTACAAGATGAAACAGGTACCGGCGTACTGCCAAACATTTCAGTACGTGGTTTAAAAGCGAGCCGCAGTGGTCATGCTCAATTCTTGATGGATGGCGTACCACTGACTCTTGCTCCCTATGGTCACACTGGGCAATCTATCTTCCCTGCAACGTTATCTATGTTGGATCGAATCGATATTGTTCGCGGTGGTGCCGCAGTGCAATATGGCCCGAACAACGTAGGTGGTGTAATTAACTTGGTGACCAAACCGATTCCAAACACTTGGCAAACTGAAATCAGTAACCGCCTGACAGTGTTTGAAGCAGGTGACACTCCGCTCAACGATTTCTATCTCCGAACTGGAGGTTGGCTGACGGACACTTTCGCTATACAACTTGAAGGCAACTTTTTAAAAGGCGAGAGTTTTCGGGAACACTCTGATACTGACGTGAAGAACTTCCAAGCCAAGGCGCAATGGCTACTAAGCGATACGCAAGAGCTGCAAGCCTTCATTCAACGTTACGATGCGGATACGCAAATGCCGGGCGCACTGTCTCCTGAAGACTATAAGAAAGACCGCACTCAATCGAAACGTCCGTACGATGAGTATCAAGG
>Ga0209272_10002349_pt1 | contig 10663 bp, 3 predicted proteins | sample tdDd002_FD_187125 | JGI IMG/M metagenome (GOLD analysis project Ga0209272, IMG submission 187125) | Marine sediment microbial communities from the Atlantic coast under amendment with organic carbon and nitrate - tdDd00.2 (SPAdes)... | ecosystem: Environmental > Aquatic > Marine > Coastal >... | reverse complement strand
ATATTTGTCATTACAGCAACGAACTCATCACCACCATATCTCGCAACAAAATCAATCTCTCGTTTTAAAGCTTTTTTCAATAAACTCGCCACTAAAAACAAACACTTATCACCTTCGACATGACCATAATTGTCATTGTATTCTTTAAAGTAATCAATATCAATAATCAACAGTGCAATATTTTCATGTTGTCTTTTAGAGCGGTTTAATTCTCTTGTAAAGTAATCCACAAAACTTCTTCTGTTCGGAATATTAGTGAGCGCATCAATATACGACATGTGTGATAACTTTTCATTTAGAATTTCTAATTTATGCTGTGTTTTAATTCTTCTTTGAATCTCCAAAGATAACTTATCAGATTCCTGAGAATTTTTAATTGCGATAGCAATATGTGATGCCAATGCTTTTAACATATTGAACTGATATTCCTTATAAGCATCTTTCATCATACTCTGAACAGTAATTGCACCAACTACATGTTCTCCTGTCATCAAAGGCACAAGGATCATCGATTGGGATCTATGGTCACTATGATTCTTATTATAATCCTTTTTATACTGAGTATATTCATTTAAATAGTCATTTGAAAAAATTGATTTTTTATTTCTAAGAACCCATGCACCATTGCTGTTTTTATCACTGAGTTCAATATCACCCAAAGTAAATGGTTTACCATATTGTAAAAACAAATCGGTACCAATCGTTTCAGTCTCCTCATTATAGATAAAGATACCAAACAGTGTTGCATCCATCAGTTTGTTAACATTCTCATATAACAAATACAAAATCTTTCTTATGTCTAGAGTTGATGTGATGTCTTGACTGATAGTATTAATGGTATTCATATCTTCATAAAGTTTTTGTATTTCTTCTGATTTCTTTCTAAGTTCTACATTTTTTAACCTGTAAATCTCTTTTTCATGCGTCGTTTTTTCAATATTGATTTGAGCAGAAATATTCTTTTGATGCTCTTCCTCAATATCTTTTTCATATGTTGAACGCGTTTGTGCATAGAGCTTATAATAAGTTAAAGCATCACTATATTTTTCTTGTACTTCATATATTTTTGCAGCATAAAGTGCTATATCACCAAGTTCTCTTTTACTTGATAACAATTTGCTGAGATCCATGGCATCTTCTACGTATTCTAAAGCTTCACCATATTGTTTTTCATCTACCAATAATTCAATCATTATTTCATAAGCTAAAATTAGATTATTACGCTCATGAAGTCTTCTCATGATATTAATTGATAAGAGCAGCTCTGATTTTGCTTTATCTCTGTCATTTAATAATTTATAAACTCTTCCTAAAGTAAAATGTGCTATTCCTATACCAACATAATCTTCATAATTTGAAAAGTGATTGATTGCTGTATTAATTTGTTCAAGTGATTGGTCATATTTATTTTGTTTAAGATATACTTCTCCAAGATTTAAGTGAGTCACACCTATTAAAGATATTACTTCATATTGTTTTGCCATATCCAAACTCAATTGAAAATAATTATACGCTTCATCAAGAACATCTAATTCATTATAGATATCACCAATATTGTTTAATAATTTTGCCTCGGTCTGAAAATCTCTTTCTGTTCTTGCAATAGATAATCCTCTCATAAAACATTCAAGAGCTTTATCATAATAATTCATCTCAAAATAGACGCCACCTAATAAGTTAGACCCTATCATATTCCACTTTACAAAATTGTTTTTTACTGCTAGTGTCATCAGTTCTTCGGCTTTCACAAGCGCTTCTTGTATTCTACTCATCAAAAGCAAAGCTTTGATTTCTATACTCAAGGCTTCAGCTTTGTTCTCTTTTGTTTCCAAAATATCTGATAGTTCTAAAATCAAATCATAAGCTTTTAATGGATTACTTCTGAGGATACTATCTGCATATTCTAATTGTTTTAACATAAATAACTCCCTTTTTCATACTTATATAATACCACGTACGTATAGTGTTTATCCAATAAACAACTAAATTGTACTTTTTTTTTGCCTTAAAAAATCACTTTGTGGTAAAATTAATTAAGAGAGAGGTGTTCTTATGGCGGTACAACGGTATTCAAGATATGAAATGCAAGCTATCATCAGCAATATACTAAAAAAAGATGTGACACTATTACCTATTGGAAATCATGAGCTTAGAAGGCATTTAGTCTATAAAGTTAAGACCGTTGATGGGGATTTTGTGTTTAAATATTATTATCAGGATATTTATGGTGGTCGAGAAGTCTCTACACTTAGACTCCTTGGAGAAACTGATATAAAACACGCTCGACTCATTGATTCAGGTACCTTTGGTGAGGAACGAGAGTGGTTGATGATGGAATTGTTGGAAGGCATGCCAATGGATAAAATCATGCACCATATTCCAGAAGAGCAACAGATTGACATCTATACCGATATGGGTCGTGAACTTGCAAAGTTACACGAAGCAAAAACATTTGATTCATTTGGTAGTTTAAGCGAAGATTTATCATTTATTGAACCTTATTCGAATTTTAAGAAAGCATTTATGGATAGCAATATGTATTGTTTTAATAAAATCAATGAGTCTGATTTAGAGTCTAAAGATTACTTAATGCATGCAATAAATAAAATAGAAAACAACTTAGATTTACTTGATCATGTGACTGAACCACGGCTCACTCATTTTGATTTTTCTCCAAGAAATATCTTTATTGGCAAAAAAAATAATAAAAGATACCTCAAAGCAGTTCTTGATTTTGAACTATGTAGACCTTGGGATAAAAATGCTGATTTTACTCATTTGATTCTAAGAGATTTCCCTGAAAACACAAAGTACGAGGAAGCATTTTTTAATGGTTATCGAGAATTCTCTTCTTTGGATGGCAATTTTCATAAAACAATTGATTTGTATATGTTAACACTCTGCGTCAATGTATGTTCTTGGGCAAAAGACATAGCACCATCTTATTACGAATTAGCATACAATAAATTAATAAAGCTATTAACTGAATCTAAAAATCTAAAATAAAGACACGATTAAATCGTGTCTTTAAATGCGTCCTTCATTTTTTTCAATTTCACTAATTCATTTCTTAAAAAATCTGTTGGTTTGTAGTTGATATCATATGTCATATGTTCCCCAACATTAGGTATACGAGGTATAATCATCACCTCTTTAAGATGTTCAATACTCAAACTTCTATTGTTAATTTCAGAATAGACTTTTTCAATTTCTGATAAAATGACCATCGCATTTTCTAAACATACCAACGATAAATTATACAGATCACTCTTAGATACACCTTTTATATACTTTGGGTAGACGAAAGGTAACATCAAATTAACAGAAGGTAAAAGGGTTTTCTCAGTATTAGTAGCTCTAAATACCGAATCGCCTCCAATAAAAGGATAAACATCAGCTTCATTAAACCAGACTTTTATTCTGGGGATAAAATAAGCAGCTGATAAAGCCATCCCTTGACTTTCAAATAAGTCCTTTCCCCGTTCAGACATAATTCCTACAATCACTTGATTGACTGGTATTTCTTCTGATTTTAAATATTCATCGATTGCCTTTAACCGATTGCCTTTGTCTACGATGTCATCAATTAAAATTAACGGTCGATCAAAGGCTTTGAGTACTTTTGATTGTTCTTCAATACTCAAATAACCCGGATATGCTTTAACGTCGTAATACTCAACGGCTTCATTGTAATAACGTTCTGTATGAAATGATTTCGTCACCGTATTAGGCAAGAGCCACCGCTTAAAAATATCACCATAAGGGACACACATTAAAGGCCCTTTTCCCTCTCCATCATGAATGGATACACCGTTTGTTGATGTGATCATTCTGATTAAATGGTTATAAAGCATGGATCTATCAAAAGATAAAACCAGTGTGCCTGGATATAGGGAAACAACTGCATGTTGTAGATTCGTTCTTACCAATTTAATGGTCTCCCTAATACCGTCATGTTGCCTATAATCAGCTTTCATACGTGTTGTACCATCTAAGTTTAGAACAACCGGTGCAGCCATATCTACTGCATATAACAATTTATTAGTGTATGTACAGGCATGTTCAACAAAACCGCTACGAATCAAAACACCTCTGATATCTTTAGAAATATCATTATGGTGAAGACATTTTATCACAGCATAGTCATAACCTTCTTTTATAACATTCATTAATGTCTCAGTTAAGATAATCTGATCAAGAGCATGTACTTTAAGATAAGGCTTCATGACAATTTCATCTAAAATAATAATCTTCTCACGTTTTTTATCTGTAATATCTTTTAAAATATCCAAACTCTTTATTTCATCAAATAAATGTTTAGGTGCCGCTTTGGAATAAACAGAAAATGCTACGATTTCTCCATCTGATTCATCTCGTATCATCAATATGTGCCGATCTAAAATCAATGATTTCTCTAAATCACCAGCATAAGTACCATCTCTAAGATGTTTTAATCTCTCAAAGTCTACATCAAATTTCTGACATAAACGTTCTAAATTTTCTATTTTCTTTAAAGGTAAAACTTCAATACTTAAATCATTTAGTGATACTATCGATTTATATTGCGGTTCTTTTTTATACAAACTATGAGATTTAATGAAATGAGTTGCCAAATCATCAATTACATCATAAGCATCCCAGTTGTTATCAATATTTCTTCTAATCTGAGCCACATCAATCATTTCATATTTATATTCTAACGGTCTGATGATTACATCAGATTTCATATAAGACATACGTTCTTTGATTAATTCTTTTAACGACTCGGAATGTTTGATACTTTCTCTTTTGTATATAATGTGTGCAAACTCATAAATAGAGCTATCTTTATCCTTATAAATCGTATCATTTTTGAGTGTTTCCTCACCAATGATCAGATAGACTTCTTGACCTGCAAATATATCCCTTAACTTTTTATGATCTTCATGTCGGCTTAAATTTATTGGCATTCGTTGAGGAAATGTATGTATAGACATTTGGTCCGATATAGACATTTCTATAATTTGTCTTCTCATTAAAGAAGGTTGTGTTCTTCTTCTCCACTGAAATTCAGATATGCCAATAAAAACTTCAAAACCTTGATTATTAGCATCTACAGCAGCTGATTTTTGTCCTAATGAAAACGGATCAAAAGTACCACTATAAAAAGCTACTTTCTGAGTCATATCAAATTTCATTTCACCTTCATAAAAATTATAGTCGGTTATAAAGTGGTAAATATAATGTAACCCAACAGTGTAATTGAATAGATCAAGAGATGCATATCTGTGATTATCCATTAAAAACACATGAAGCTTTTTGTAAAGTTTATTAAAAATCGAGAATCGACTTTCTAATGATAAGTCATCATTCCCAATAATATCTTTCGAAATGACATTAAAGGCCATCTGAGCAGTCAACTTATTACCTGAATAGAATCCTTTAAAAATACATCCTAAGAGTGCATCTAAAGAATCTTCCTTGCCCAGCTGCAACCATTTAACAATCATAGTCCCAATAGTGTTCAGTAAAAGAACTCTAACGTTAATCCCAGCATTCGACACTCTATAATTGATGTCATTGAAAATCTCGTGGTATTCTTTATGTTCTAAAGTTGGTATTAATTGACCTAAGAAATTTGGAATATAACGGGTAAATCCATAACCCTCTATTTCTAAAGCACGAATCAATTCAATAACAATATCATTTTTTTGTTCAGAACTTAGTCGTTCAAATAACAGTACCAAATAATGACCAGCTTTATTTCTAACCGATTCATAAGCACTTACTTTTAAGATATTACAAAAATGCATCGCTGTATAAAACCGTTCTTCATTACCTTTATCAACAGAGTGATTATAAAGCATTTCTATCTGAGCAATTTTAATGGTTTTCGGTGTAGCTGATTTAAGGTTACTTAAAAACATATCTGATTTAATCGTTTCAAGCAAAACCTCGTTTTTAAAACCATATAAGTTTAACAGAGGTTCTAGCAAATATATTTCAACAATATTTTGAGATTGAGTTAAATCATTTAAGTTATAATTAAGTACTACCTTAGAAACTTCGTCTGAAAATTTACCTACTAAAAGGTTTTTAAGCTGAGCATAAGCCATCATCTTTATTTCATCAGATTGATTTAATTGATTTACAATAAATCCAACCAATCTATTCAGATCCTCTTTTACAAGTGTTTCAGATGGTATAATCGGCATTATCTCCAATAAAAACATCACACCATATTCATCTGTAGACTGTTCATAATACGAAAGCAACATATCAGTCAACACTTGACTAAAGTCTTTGTCTGCACGCTCATAAAGTACTTCTAACACATAATAATAACTTGATACTTGACGCATTCTTTTTGCAGGTGTCATTCTAATATCATGATAAATAAACTGATGGATCAAGGTATCTATCTTGTTGAACTTGGTTTCTACCGTATAACTAATTTGAGCTCTTTCGGGCAACTCCTTTGTATAATTTTCATCGTAATCAGCAATGAGCTTTCCAATTAAGTAACTAGATTCTTTCCTGACATCTTCTTCAGAGTGAATAATATAATCTAATAGAAAATCTAATGTAATCATCTTTTGCTCAGGTGTCAAATACGTCGAATACTCTTCAAAAATAAACAAGTAACGTCTGAACATCTGAATATCTTTTTCATTCTTTGCTTCTTGTATTATCTGGTTTAACGAATTAACATGACGCAGGCGATACATCAATGCCACACTTTTTTCTATGGCCATATGTTTTAGATGTTCTACAACATCAGCACCTTGTTGTAACGCACTATAGTCCACTACAGTTTGAATCAATGTTGTTTTTTCTTTTAGTTGCATACCAGTATAATTTTCAATATCTAGACAAACACCAAAACGCTCAAGGTATTCACTGAAATTCTTGAGTTTCTTATAAACTCTTTCATATCTGATTTTTTTCTTTTCATCTACATTGTCTAACTTATCCAGTATGACTTCAAAAGCTTCATCGACAGATAAAAATTTCATTTTGAATAAACCAGCTTTGCTTTTTGACCGTTTCACACAAAAATCAGAATATATTAATATAAGTGATTCAATACTCAAACTTTCAAGCTCTAAATCCCAAGTAGAATGATAGACTGCAACGTTTTTTATGTAATTTATATTTAACTTTGTAAACCATTCATCTGTATAATAGTAATGATAATAAGCAATCTTATTTTTTTCTTCAGGACGACATCCAAATTTACCTATATCATGGCCAGCAGCAGCACCCGATACACGTCCCAAATCAATTGGTATATTTAGTTTCTTTAATTGTCTTGCTATGGTCATAGCCAAATGATGAACCCCTAGAATATGTTCAATAGTTGAATGACCTGTCACTTCATAATTAAGTTTCATCATTTCATAAATATGTTGAGCTTCATATGCTTCTTTGAAATACTTGTATTCATCAGCATTTTCCAGCTCAAGAACCTCTTCATGGGTTAACAGTTCCAACGGGTACACACTCATAAAACTACCGTCATCAGAATCCATTTGAAATTCATTGTACACATGTAATAGTTTTAAAAAGAATGCATATATCCTTTTATCCGCTTCTAATTCGATTGTCACAGCATCTGGAAAAGATAAACCGAGAGCGTAATAATAAACTTTTTCTAAGAAAGTATCATCTATTTCTGTATCAAACAAACAATGAGAGACACTTTTGAATGTATCTTCTAAAGCTTTGCAACTGTAGTCATCTCTTTCAATATGTTTCAGCATCACTTGATAAAATTCAGGCATGGACAAACATGTCAGTATATCTTTCTTATCAAATTGATGCTCAACCAAGAAACGCCAATGAGTCATACGTCTTTTCATTGTGGTGATTATCTTTGCTGTTAATTCTCGTTTCATAATAATACTCCTTTGAAAACATATACCCCAATGCAGCTGTTTTATTTGAATATTCCGATAATTAATTATAATACGAATTAAGCAAAAGAAAAACCACAATATTATTGTGGTTTAGCAATATCTGTTCGATACATCATTTGACTGAATCTAATTTTTTCTACTTCTTTATACGTATGAGCTCTAGCTTTATTCAAGTGATCAGATAGAGTCACTACAGTTAAAACACGACCGCCATTAGTAACAACTTCATTGTCTTTAAAAGTTGTTCCTGCATGGAAAACTAAAGACTCCGTATGATCTAAACCCGTGATAACTTTCCCTTTTTCATAACTACCAGGATAACCACCAGATGCCATAACAACACCTACGGCTTCATCTTCAGACCACTTCATTTCAATTTGATCAAGCGTTCCATCAATACAAGCGTCAATGATATCAATAAGATCCGTTTTAAGTCTTGGTAATACGACTTGTGTTTCAGGATCTCCTAATCTGCAATTGAACTCAATGACTTTTGCTTCATTGTCTTTTATCATTAATCCGATAAAGATTACACCTCTGTAATCAATACCATTTTTTTGAGTACCCAGTAAAAACGGTTGTAAGATCTTTTCGTCAATATAAGCCTCAAAAGTTTCATCAAATAATTGACTTGGTGAATATGCTCCCATACCACCTGTGTTTAGACCTTCATCATTATCGTAGGCTTTTTTATAATCTTGAGCTGATGCCATTGGTTTGATGGTCTTACCATCAACAAAACATAATACAGATGCTTCTATTCCTGTTAAAAATTCTTCGAAGACTACCTTTGTACCAGCATCACCAAAAATTTTATCTTTCATCATTTCATCTAACGCCTTTTCAGCTTCCTCTTTTGATTCACAGATAACAACACCTTTTCCAGCTGCCAAACCATCTGCTTTAATAACTAACGGAAACCCAAATGTAGAAACATTTTCTTTTGCTAAATCCAAATCAGTAAATTCTTTGTAAGCAGCTGTTGGAATTTTATGTTCTTCCATAAAAGCCTTTGAATATGCTTTACTACCTTCAAATAATGATGCATGTTTATCAGGACCAAATATTCTTAATCCGCCATTTTGGAATAAATCAACAACACCCATTACAAGTGGCACCTCTGGTCCAACAACTGTTAAATCAATTTTTTCTCTTAACGCAAATTCATACAATCCATTGATATCGTCTGCATTAATCGGTACACATGTCGCTATATCAGCAATCCCTGCATTACCAGGAGCTACAAATAATTCATCTACTTTTGAACTTTGTTTCAACTTCCATGTAATAGCGTGCTCTCTTGCACCACTACCAATGACTAATATCTTCATTTGACCTCCTAGTGTTTGAAGTGTCTCATGCCTGTAAATACCATTGCAATGCCGTATTGGTTTGCCATTTCAATTGACGCTGCATCATTTTTAGAACCACCTGGTTGAATAATTGCTTTTACGCCAGCTTCTGCTGCTGTCTTTACACAATCTTCAAATGGGAAGAACGCATCTGATGCCATAACACTGTTTGATAAATCCATAAAACTATTTCTAATCGCATTATTAAGTGCCCATATACGACTTACTTGTCCAGGTCCGATACTAAGTGTTTGATCTTTATTACTTAACACAATACCGTTTGACTTTGTATGTTTACATACTTTCCATGCAAACTCCAAAGCTTTCATCTCATTTTCAGTTGGAATTCTTTCTGTAACAACTTCAAGATCTCCAGTATTAAGTTCTCTGTTGATATCTTGTACTAAAATACCACCACTTACTTTTTTAATATCTACTGCATGTTGATCATAACTATCCAAGATACCATCTAAAGTCATCAAACGAATGTTTTTCTTTTTCATTAAAATTTCTAAAGCTGCTTCAGAATAACTTGGTGCAATTACAATTTCAATAAAAATCTTATTAATTTCCTCTGCTGTTTTAACATCGACTTCTCTATTAGCAGCGATGATACCACCAAAGATTGATTGTGGATCACATTCATATGCTTTTGTATAAGCATCATATAAATCGATACCAGAACCAACACCACAAGGGTTTGTGTGTTTAACAGCAACAATTGTAGGCTCAGTGAATTCTTTTAATAAATCAAGTGCACCATTGGCATCATTGATGTTATTAAATGACAATTCTTTACCATGTAATTGAACCGCATCAGCAAGTGTACCAGAAGTTTTCTTCACTTCTCTATAGAATGCTGCTGTCTGATGAGGATTCTCACCATATCTTAAGTCTTGTACTTTTTCATAAGCAAGTGTTAAAGTTTCAGGATATTTATCATCTGTACGCTCTCTTAAATAAGTTGCGATTAAAGTATCATATTCTGCTGTATGTTTAAACACTTTAAGTGCAAGATCATATTTCTTGTCTAAAGAAACATCTCCTGTTGTTTTTAATGAGTCTATAACAACATCATAGTCCGTAGGATCAACAATTACAGTCACATCTTGATAGTTCTTAGCAGCTGATCTTAACATTGTTGGACCACCGATATCAATATTCTCAATCGCATCTGCTAAAGAGACATTATCTTTTTCTATTGTTTCTTTGAATGGATATAAGTTGATAATCACAAAATCAATTGTTTCTATACCTAACTCTGATAGTTGAGACATATGAGACTCCATATCTCTTCTAGCCAATATACCACCATGAATTTTTGGATGAAGCGTTTTCACTCGACCATCTAAACACTCTGGAAATTCTGTAACTTCAGAAACATCGGTTACTTTTAATCCTGAATCTCTTAAT
>Ga0209272_10002347_pt1 | contig 10669 bp, 10 predicted proteins | sample tdDd002_FD_187125 | JGI IMG/M metagenome (GOLD analysis project Ga0209272, IMG submission 187125) | Marine sediment microbial communities from the Atlantic coast under amendment with organic carbon and nitrate - tdDd00.2 (SPAdes)... | ecosystem: Environmental > Aquatic > Marine > Coastal >... | reverse complement strand
AGAGGCCGTTGCGCGGGGGACAACAGATGAAGCACCACCGGTACCCGCCCACCGGCAACGGCAGGGGTTTCTTTCCAGCCAAACAGCGCCTGGAGCTTGGCCGCCAACACCGGGCCATTGTCGGCGCTGTAATCCAGACTCACCCGCTGGCCGGTCGGTATGGTCAGGTGTGTTGGCGCCAGACTCTGAAGTTGCTGCTGGGCCGGGTAATCAATCAGGCTGTTAAGGGCCGCCAGCAGGTCGATCCGGGCCAGATCGGACCATCGGGTCATGCCGACCAGAAACGGGCCCAGCCAAACCTCGAGATTATCCAGTAGCGCCGCGTCATCGGTGTCCGGCCAGCCGGAATCCGGGAAGGTTCTGGCGAGCAACCTCAATCGGGCACGCCACTGGCGACTGCCATCACTCCAGGGCAGGCTTTCCAGGCCCTTCTTCCGAATCGCACTGAGCAGCCCCTGCCGGACCAGTTCCGGATCCACCCGGCCAAGCGGCTTTTCCTCAAGCACGAGTTCACCCAGTTTTCGCGCACGTCGCGCCAGAATTTTACCCTGGCTGTCGTCCCACAGCGCCTCTTCGATCTCCTGTATGTGGTCAGCCAGGTCGAGCTCCAGGTCCGGAATGTCCACCGGCGCGGCCAGGTAAATCGTGGCTTCGCGGGCCTGGCCATCCAGCTCGGCCGCCACCAGCCACTCGTGCCGGGCCAGGGGATCATCCTCTCTCAATACCGCACCTTTGCCATTACTGAGCTGATACCTTGCCGCCTTATCCGATCGCCGCCTGGCAATACGGTCCGGATAGGCCAGGGCAAGCAATCGGCCGATCTCGGTCTCCGTGGGCGGTGTTGCCTCAGTCGCCCCGGGCCCGGAAAGACGCCGGGCCGACTGGCGTACAGCCTTCAGGCGAGCGACATCCAGCGTGCGATCCCGCCGTTCCCCGAAGAACACCCGAACCCGCTCGTGCATGTCCGCACCAGTTCCGGGGCCCAGGAGATCACGCTCTTCCAGCAAGGCGGCCACGGCCGCAGCCGCGCCTCCGAGCCCTATAGAACGGCCTTTCAGCACCATATGCGCCAGTCGCGGGTGTATACCCAGCTCCCGGGCCGCTTTGCCGTGGTCCGTAATGGCTCCGTCTGAATCGAGCAGATCGAGCCACTGCAGGAGGGCCACAGCCTGCCTCCAATGGGCGGCAGGGGGCTTATCAATCCAGGCGACGGCATCGGCTTCCCGCGCGCCCCACTGGGCCAATTCCAGCACCAAGGGTGCCAGATCGGCCTCCAGAATTTCGGGCGGCGTGTAATCGGCCAATCCGAACTGTTCCGATTCGCTCCACAATCGATAACAGACCCCGGGCTCCATCCGGCCGGCCCGGCCTTTACGCTGTTCCGCAGAAGCCCTGGATACCCGGCCAGTAACCAGGCGGGTCATGCCACTGTTGGGATCAAACACGGCCCGACGCTGCTGACCACAATCGATAACAACCCGAACCCCTTCAATGGTCAGGCTGGTTTCGGCAATAGCCGTAGCCAACACCACCTTGCGTTGGCCTTCGGGAGCCGGCGAGATTGCCTGGTCCTGCTGCTCCGATTTCAGGTTGCCGTATAGCGGAGCAAGCATCACCCGGTCCGGCAGGTTTGCACGGAGCTGTTGCTCAACCCGACGTATCTCACCCACACCGGGCAGAAACACCAGCAGTGAGCCGCTTTGTTCAGCCAATGCCTCCCGAACCACAGCGGTAACCTGATCCACCATGCGGCCACTGCGCGGCAACGGCCGGTAATGAACATCGACCGGAAACGCCCGTCCTTCACTGGTTATTACGGGAACGTCTCCAAGCACTTGCGCAATCGGCCCGGTATCCAGGGTTGCGGACATCACCAGCAACCGCAGATCCTCCCGCAACGCCTGCTGCGATTCCCGCACCAGGGCCAGGCCCAGATCCGCCTGCAAAGAGCGCTCATGGAACTCATCAAAGATGACCGCCGCGTACTCCTCCAGCATCGGATCCGCCTGGATCAGCCGCGTCAGGATGCCTTCGGTCACGACTTCGATCCGGGTGGCCGCAGACACACGGGTATCCAGCCTTGTGCGATAGCCTACCGTCTGGCCGGGCTGTTCATTGAGTTGCCGGGCCATGAAACGGGCGGCAGAGCGAGCTGCAAGCCGACGGGGCTCCAGCATCAGGATCTTGCCGTCACCGCGCCAGGGCGCATCCAGAAGGGCGGCAGGCACACGGGTGGTTTTACCGGCACCGGGCGGAGCCTGCAGAAGTACGGTAGTCGTGCGTTCCAGGGCCGCTTTCAGGTCTGGAAGAATGGCATCAATAGGGAGCATCGGATTCCGGGTTTCTGAAGCGTCAGGAGCTCACCCGTTCACGATTGGCCTTTGCCCACTGGTAAATCCGCTCAAAGGCCTCGGCCAGGTTGTGCGGATTATGGGGCGGCTGGATTACAGCAGCAAGTTCGCCGTCGGGGTTCAGCAGCGCAAAATGGCCGCTGTGATCCACCAGCAGCTCACCATCGACCTCACGATGGACAAACACCGCGTTCAGGCTTTTGGCCAGTTCCCGCAGGGTGTCCAGATCTCCGGTCAGACCATGGAAATTTTCACCGAAGAAGTCCGTGTAGGCTTTGAGTTTCTCCGGCGTATCGTGCTCCGGATCGGCGCTGACCAGCAGATAGTCAGGCTGGGGCAATTCCTTGGACAGCAGTTTGTCGGTCTGGCGCAAATTGGCCATGGCTGCCGCGCAAATATCCGGGCAATTGGTGTAGCCCACGAATGCAATGGTCCAGCGACCCCTCAGACTCTCCCGTGTGACCGTTTCACCGTTCTCATCCGTCAGCGTGAACTCTGCCAATTGCCGAGGCTGATCATAGACATACGTATTGAACTCCGTCAGCTCCGGCGCCGGAATCGGTTCCTCGTTGCCCACCAGGAACACCTGCCGTCCGACAACCAGCCCAAAGATCAGAACAACGATTAGCAGAAGGCAGAACAGGGTAAGGCGAATAGAGCTGGAGCTTTTCATGGGTGGTCCACTTCGTTGATCAGATAAGCAAGCGGGGATGGCTTTCCGAAACCGTGCGGAGCCATGGATGGCGTAGCCGAGCGTACACGGACGTATTTACAGCGTGTTTCGGAAAGCCATCCCCGCCTGCGTCAGCACAATGTCTGACTCAGAAGAATACAAAATGATCCACAAGCAATACCACAAACAGGGCCATGAGGTAAGTGATGGAATACTTGAAGGTATTGAGGGCCACCCGCCGATCGTCACCCTTCAACAGCCTTACCGCATACTGCAGAAAGCGCAGGCCAAGGGCCAGGGCGCCCACCAGGTAGATACCGCCGGACATGCCTGTGACAAAAGGTAGCAGACTGACTGCCAGCAACATCAGGGTGTAGAGCAGGATGTGCAGCTCGGTGAATTTGTTGCCATGGGTGACCGGCAGCATGGGAATGCCCGCCTTGGCGTACTCTTCCTTGCGATGGATAGCCAGAGCCCAGAAATGCGGCGGGGTCCAGGCGAAAATGATCAGCACCAGCAGCAGGGCGTGGCCCTCAACCTGGCCGGTCACAGCGGTCCACCCCAACAGCGGTGGCATGGCCCCGGCAAGACCACCGATGGTGATGTTCTGGGGCGTAGCACGCTTGAGGAACAGGGTATAGACACCGGCGTAACCCACCAGGGAGGCGAGGGTCAGCCAGGCAGTGAGGTGGTTCACCTGCCACATCAGCACGGCCATACCAACACACGCGAGTATCGTTGCGAACAGGATCGCATCCACAGGCGAGATCTTGCCTGTGGCCACCGGGCGCTTACGGGTGCGAGCCATGACCGTGTCAATTTTCTGGTCTACCACATGGTTGACCACCGCAGCCGCGCCGGCCAGTAGGGCGATACCCAGATTGCCCCAGACCAACACGCCCCAACCGGGCACGCCTGGCGCCGCCAGCAGCATCCCGATAACCGATGTGAGGATCATCAGCGCGACAACCCTGGGCTTGGTCAGCTCCAGGTAGTCACGCCAGGAAATGGTTGTTCTGGAGTCGCTCGCAATTGCCTGGGCCGGCAGTGCTTCCACTTGCTCGCTCATGCCGTAACCTCCTGGTTCATTGTTGTTGTGTGTGTTGCCGGGATGCTATGTGGTTTGAGTAATAGCTGATGCCGCCAGATCAGGTGAATGACTGACAACAGCAGACCTGCGCCCATGGCGTTGTGGGCCACGGCGATGGACAGGGGAATATGGAAAATCACGTTGGCCAGACCCAACAGGATCTGAACACCCAGCAGGACCGCCACCAGCCGGATGGCGTTATCCAGGCCGGAATCACCACGTCGACGCCACATCAACGCCAGTAATGCGGCGAAATAGACCAGCACCAGCATGGCACCAAGTCTGTGAGTGACATGAATGGCCACCCGGCCATCCGCCGTCAGTTGACCACCCAGGTAGTTCGGCCCCACGTGCTGGGTCACGTCAAAGCCGTGCCGAAAATCCATGCCCTCAGGCCACCACTGACCCTGACAGGTGGGCAGATCGGTACAGGCAACGGCCGCGTAGTTGGCCGCTGTCCAGGCCCCCAGGGCAATCTGCATCACCACTAACAGCAGCCCGCCATAGAGCCAGGGCCGGAAACCGGACAGGGCATTGGATGGCGGGGGCTCCCGATCCCCTGTCCGTCTGGCCTGACGTCGCAACCGGAGGGCCAGCAGCGTCAGGAGACTCAGTGTGGTAAAGCCGCCAAGCAGGTGCAGCGCCACCACCTGTGGCCACAGTTTCAGGGTCACCGTCCACATGCCGAAAGCGCCCTGGAGAATGATGAAACCGGCGATAAACAAAGGCAGCTTTACCGGAACACCCTGGCGCCGGTTCCGAACCGCGTAAGCCGCCAGGCCGAACACCACCAGCCCCAGGGTGCCTGCGGCGTAACGGTGGATCATCTCGGGCCAACCTTTTTGAACATCCACCGGCGTATCGGGAAAACGGGCATTCGCGATGGCAATGTTCGATTCGCTCTGGGGCACCGTGAGAAAACCGTAGCACCCGGGCCAGTCAGGACACCCCAGCCCTGCGTGCACCAGGCGGGTCCAGGCACCCAGCATGATCACGACAACCGCCAGCAAAACGGCAAAGGTTGCCCACTTTGCCATCTTGTGGGCTGCCGTGGTTGGGGAAACAGATGACTGATTCAAGGCTGACTCTCCGCTCTGGCCATTAACCGATCTGCGACAGTTTGAGCAGGTGTTTCAGGTCCTCCAGCATATCCTTACCAGTATGCTCGGAACCGTAATGCATCATCACATTACCGAACGGATCAACCAGCAGGATGCGCGGCTCCGCTTCCGGATTGATACCGGCTGGCCAGTCCGGCCGGGCACCCGCCGCAGGCACAAGGCGCTCCATGGAGCTGTATTCGGAGGACCAACGCGCCTGCAGATCGGAGGGCACACTACCCAGTGCGGCAGCCCGGGAAACCCGGTTGGCGTTCTTGCCAAGGGCGATATTCACCTGCCTGGCCAGATAGAGCAGCTCTTCGCACTGACTGCCACATTGGCCGGCAGCCACAATCATGAGCCAGTCCGGATCGATTTTTTCCGGGCCGAAGCGTTCTGCCAACGGAGTACCGGAAGCCGTTTCGAGATTGAGCGTTGAAACCGGGGCCACTGGCTGGAGCAAAACGCCGTTATTGGTGTGGCCGGCCGGGTTCAGCCAGCCGGTATAAAACATGATGGTTGCAACAATCATTGGGCCAAAACCCAACGCAAACAGGAGGAATGCCGTGCGACGGCCGCGACGCACCTGTTCCGGGGTTGGCCCTTCGTTGTGTTCCTGGTTGGATATCCGGTTAGCCATTGTCATTGTCATTATTGGCTCCTGTCTTTCGGTAACTCGCCACTATAGTCAATATAGTCAGCGCCACGGCCAGCGCAAACCATTGCGTGGCATATCCGTAATGGGTTTGTGGCCCCATCAGGTCCGGTTCCCAGTCAGCCCGGTAAGCGCCCGGCTGGCGATTGCCGGAAAGCCTTACTATTTTGTCGGGAAGATCCGGAATCTCCTTTCGAGCGGCCTCTCCGGACAGACTCTGTACCCGCCGGGGCCACGGACCGCCTGCCTCTGGCTGATCCACCAGCACCGGCGGCACCGGATAGTCGCTGAGTCGTCCTTCCAGGGTAAAAATCCCTTCCGGCGTTTCCAGCTGCGGGAGCTGATCCCGGGTTCGCGGCGCCTGGACCCAACCGCGATTAACCACCACCGGCGGCCCTTCCAGAGGACGAAACTCTGTCAGGACTTCATAACCCGGGATGCCATCACGGGTCCGGTTATCCAGCAGCCAGTTGCGGCTTCCGTACATCCCGGTCAGTGTCAGAGGCCGACCACGGGTCAGATCACCGGACACCATGTCCTGCCAGGCCCGGTTTTCCGCTTCCTGCTGCCACTGGTTCAGCAGAAGCTGCTTTTCTTCCGCCCGATTCAGCTGCCAGACACCGAGGCCGATAAGTATGGGCAGGAAGACGCCACTGAACACCAGCAATCGCCAGTCAAAGTGCCATTGACGGTGTTGGCCCTGCGAATCAGACATGCTCTGCTATAGTGACCTCAACGGGTCTGGAACCTGTCCCTGCCCGTACATTCACTGCACCAACAAAAACAGGAACTCCCATGCTCAAGGGCTTTATCGTTTTTCTGATGCTTGCCGTCGTGGTGAGTCTGTTCAGTGGCCTGTTCTTTCTCATCAAGGATGGCGGCAAAACCAACCGGGTGGTGAACTCCCTGGCGGTTCGGGTCACACTCAGCATACTGCTCCTGGCGGTCATTCTGATTGCGCTGTGGCAGGGCGCCCTGACATTGAACCCGACGCCCTGATCAACCTTTTTCAGAGAATGTAGACAAAGACAAAGAGACCAAGCCACACCACGTCCACAAAGTGCCAGTACCAGGCCGCCGCTTCAAACCCGAAGTGATTATCGGCCGTGAAGTGGCCTTTGTTTATGCGAATCAGCATGATGATCAGCATCAGTGACCCGAGAATCACATGTGCCCCGTGGAAGCCTGTCAGCATGAAGAAGGTGCTGCCGTAGATCCCGGATTGCAGGGTCAGGTCGAGGTCCTGGTAGGCGTGCATGTACTCGTAGCCCTGGACAAACACGAACACGATGGCCAGCGCAATGGTCAGGGCGAGCCAGAGCTTGGTTTTCGCCCGATTACCGGCCTTCAGGGCATGGTGAGCCACGGTTACCGTGAAGGAAGATGTCACCAGCAGAATGGTATTCATTAACGGCAAGCCCCAGGCACTAATCACCTCTTTGGGTCCGGGGTAGGCCTCCGGGCTAGGGTTATTGATGAGAGGCCAGCTCGACTGAAAGCCTTCCCACAGCATGTTGGAGGAACCCCGGTCGCCCTCGCCACCCAGCCAGGGCACAGCGAAAACCCGAACGTAAAACAGGGCCCCGAAAAACGCGGCGAAGAACATCACTTCCGAGAAAATAAACCAGCTCATGCCCCAGCGGAAAGAACGATCCATCTGCGGACTGTAAAGCCCGGCCCGGCTTTCCTTGATGACGTTCCCGAACCAGCCGAACAACATGTACGCCATGATGATGGCGCCAATCATGAACATGATCCAGGCACCGGTGGTGCTCTCGCCCTGCTTGCCGTTGACCATGATGGCCGCAACCCCATAGAGGGTCACGCCGAGGCCAACCGTCGCAATGATGGGCCACTTGCTCTGTTCCGGAACGTAGTAGGTCTGGTTTTCCGCCATGACAGTCTCCGATGGCTTATCCGTTATCGTTTGTTGTTGTGTCTTTCCGGGAAGTTTGCGTTACCGCCGGCTGCTTGCCCTGATCGTAAAGCGTATAGGACAGGGTGAGTTTCGTGATGTGCGCCGGCAGATCTTTATCGACGATAAAAATCAGGGGCATTTCAGTGCTTTCGCCGGCTTCAAGCGGTTGCTGGTTGAAGCAGAAGCACTCGGTCTTGTGGAAGTAGAGCGTGCCTTCCGAGGGCGCAAGGCTGGGAACCGCCTGCCCGACCATCGGCTCGGCCGTGGGGTTCTCGGCATAGAAGTTCACCGTCGTCGGCTCTCCGGGATGCACTTCCACGGAGCGTACAACCGGGCGAAACTTCCAGGTCATTCCCGGGCCATTGGACGCAAGAAACTGAACTTTTACCGTCCGGCTCATGTCAGCTTCGGCCACCTCGGTGGACTCGTATCGCCCGCCGGTTTTGCCGTTTATCCCGGTAATCTCACAGAACACGTCGTAGAGAGGCACCATGGCAAAGCCGAAGGCAAACATGCCAACTACCCCGGCCAGGCACCAACCCACAACACGGTTGGTGCTGCGGGATGCGCCTGCCTTGTTTGCCTGCTGGTTCGACATGGTGCCGGCCTCCGGTTACTTCACTTCCGGTGGTGTCGAGAAGGTGTGGTAAGGCGCCGGTGAGGGCACGGTCCACTCAAGCCCTTCGGCACCATCCCAGGGCTTGGCGGCCGCCTCTTTGCCACCCCTGATGCACTTGACCACGATAAACAGGAACAGCAGCTGTGTGGCACCGAACATGAATGCACCCACACTGGAAACCATGTTGAAATCGGCGAACTGCAGCGCGTAATCCGGAATCCGGCGTGGCATGCCTGCCAGTCCCAGGAAGTGCATCGGGAAGAACGCCAGGTTCATGCCAACAAAAGACAGCCAGAAATGAGTCTTGGCCAGGGTTTCGTCATACATGTGCCCGGTCCACTTGGGCAGCCAGAAGTAAGCCGAAGCGAAGATCCCGAAGATGGCACCCGGCACCAGCACATAGTGGAAGTGGGCAACCACGAAATAGGTATCGTGGTACTGGAAGTCAGCCGGCGCGATGGCCAGCATCAGACCGGAAAAACCTCCAATGGTGAACAGGATCACGAAGGCCACAGCAAACAGCATGGGCGCCTCAAAGGTGAGAGAACCCCGGAACATGGTGGCCACCCAGTTGAACACCTTCACCCCGGTGGGCACCGCGATCAGCATGGTGGCGTACATGAAGAACAGCTGGCCAACGATGGGAATACCAACGGTGAACATGTGGTGTGCCCAGACCACGAAAGACAGCAGGGCAATGGCACCGACCGCATAGACCATGGAGGCATAGCCAAACAGGGGTTTGCGGGAAAATGCCGGAATGATATGGGAGACCGCCCCAAAGGCCGGGAGGATCATGATGTATACCTCCGGGTGCCCGAAGAACCAGAACACGTGCTGGAACAGTACCGGATCGCCGCCGCCGGAGGCGTCAAAGAAGCTGGTGCCGAAGTTGATGTCCATCAGCATCATGGTCACCACACCGGCCAGGACCGGCATCACTGCAATCAGCAGGAACGCCGTAATCAGCCAGGTCCAGACAAACAGGGGCATCTTCATCAGGGTCATGCCCGGCGCCCGGAGGTTCAGGATGGTGGCGATCACGTTGATCGCGCCCATGATCGACGAGATACCCATGATGTGGACCGCGAAAATGAAGAAGGTCGTGCTCGGCGGCCCGTAGGTTGTGGACAGGGGCGCGTAGAAGGTCCAGCCGAAGTTGGGACCGCCGCCTTCCATGAACAGGGTGGAAACCAGAATCAGGAAGGCGCAGGGCAGCAACCAGAAGCTCCAGTTGTTCATCCGGGGCAGCGCCATGTCGGGGGCCCCGATCATCAAGGGCAGCATCCAGTTGGCAAGGCCGACAAACGCCGGCATAACCGCACCAAAGACCATGATCAGACCATGCATCGTGGTCATCTGGTTGAAGAATTCCGGCTGCACGATTTGCAGCCCGGGCTGGAAGAGTTCTGCCCGGATGACCATGGCCATGCTCCCGCCCAACAGGAACATGGCAAAGCTGAATATCAGGTACATGGTCCCGATATCCTTGTGGTTCGTGGTCAGCAGCCAGCGGCTGATGCCTTTTGCCGGGCCGTGATGATGATCCTGGGCGTGGGTATCTGCAACCGCACTCATGAAAACCCCCGTTACCGCCATTTATTGTGGCTGGTGATATCTGTTATCTGGCGTTGATTACTGCTGGTTCTTGTAATCAAAAATTTCTTTCGGAGTGACCATTTCACCGGTGTTGTTACCCCAGGCGTTCCGCTCGTAGGTAATCACCGCCGCCAGGTCCACTTCGCTCAGCTGGTTGCCGAAAGCCTGCATGGCCGTGCCGGACTTGCCGTTCACAACGATGTCTATGTGAGCCGCCATGTCCTGGGTTGCAATGGGACTGCCCTTCAGCGCCGGGAACGCCGGTGGCGCACCGCTGCCGTCAGCCTGGTGGCAGGCAGCACAAGCGGTCTGGTAGGCTTTTTCGCCCCGTTCCATCAGCTCGGCCATGGTCCAGTCTTTCTGGGTCAACTGGCGCTCGCGCTCGGCAGCTTCCTTCTTCTCCGCGACCCAGGTGTTGTATTCCTCCTCGGGAACCGCCTCGACAACCACCGGCATGAAGCCATGGTCCTTGCCACAAAGTTCGGTGCACTGACCGCGGTAAATGCCGGGCTTGTCGACGCGGGTCCAGGTCTCGTTGATGAAGCCTGGAATCGCATCTTTCTTGACGCCAAAGTCCGGCACCCACCAGGAGTGGATAACATCGTTCGCCGTTACCAGAAAACGAATCTTTTAACGGCGAACGATGTTATCCACTCCTGGTGGG
>Ga0209272_10002345_pt1 | contig 10676 bp, 6 predicted proteins | sample tdDd002_FD_187125 | JGI IMG/M metagenome (GOLD analysis project Ga0209272, IMG submission 187125) | Marine sediment microbial communities from the Atlantic coast under amendment with organic carbon and nitrate - tdDd00.2 (SPAdes)... | ecosystem: Environmental > Aquatic > Marine > Coastal >... | reverse complement strand
TATGTCGATAAGGTTGCTGATCTGGCGGCAGCTTACGCATAATTCCTTCGGAAAGTGACAGTAAAAAGGCCGCTAAGCGGCCTTTTTTCATTTCCTCGGTTACTCCTGATTCATTACAGAGGTACGGTGCCAAGTCTCGGAATCCCATCCATCTGTCTTACGATCTCGATTAATAATCCCTTTGTTATCACGCCATACCACCTCATCGATAAACTGAATAACCGGCTTGTTTTCTATATCTAGTGACGGCGAACCATCAGCCTGATAAAACGTCGTCTCCAAGCGGGAATAGTACTTACACGCTGGCACCATCTCATACGTACTACGATCTAAAGTTTGCTCAGCCCCGGCAAACACAACATGCTGAACCTGCTTGAAACTGGCCTTTTGCTCAGTTGCATTAAGCGGTTTCGCCTCGTGGTGATGAACTTCAGGCATAAAATAGGAGCCATCAAACGACTGTTGCAGAGTCGCAGTATTCTCTTGACCCCACACTATGACATCGCCACCATTTTCACGGGCTTCAAATCCAGCCATGGTCCCATCAGCATGATCGAAATATCGCTCGGCGAATGAGTAAAAGACGTTAACGTCGGTGAACGTTTCTCCATGATAAAACAAACCAGACAGGCGGCTTTCTAGCAACCCATCTTGACCATGCCAAGAGACATCAGAATCAGCCCATGTTATAAAATCATACTTGGCATTCTGTTCGACTCTGACAATCTGTTTTGTATTAGGATCTTTTTCTTCCTTGAAGCGGTACATGTCAAACTGCAGGCTGTCATTTAGCAGTGGCTCGTAGCCAGCATCAGGTAAGTCAGCCAAGCACTGATCCATAGTAACTGGCTGATCGCTAGGAATATGGCTTGTTACGACATCCTGACCATACTGCTGCCCGTCATGAACCATACCGGTCAGTACCTTAACAGAATCAGTATATCCCCATGTCGGCTTACTCTCAGGCTCGCTCTTGTCTTTCAAATTATATTCAAGATAATCCTTTTCACCCCGAACCACGACTCGGTCTTTATCCAAATACGTCCTAGATTTCTCTATCGCATATTGGCCAGCTTCAGTCCATTCAAACTCAGCATCATGTTTTACGACACAGACTTCCCGGTAGCCCAACAGAGTATCAATAATCTCTTTTCCAACATAAACTGATGATATATTTTCATGCCTAACAGGCATTTCAGGCGAGCGATTATCAATGCGATCAACCCAGCTTGTTGTTACCTCATTCAGCTTCATATTATCCGGCGTATTGGTAGCCATATTTACTGACCACCAGCGACGGAACACGTCCGCACTACCGAGATACTGGTGATTATCAGCATCCACATACATTAGCTCAAAACTCGGATTCCAGATCCCAGCCTCTGCTCCAGGCGTCACAGAAGTGACCTGGGTAACATCGACAGTTCTACCTGCTGCGTTTCCATCAGGTAATCCGTCACGTTGTCCAATATAGCGCTCAATTTGTGTAAGTTGGCTACGCTCTGCCTGTCCACTATTTAGCCTCGATATGCTGTAGAGCAAACCGTTGGGGGTATCAGGACGAGCCACACCCGCCGGGTAGTCTGGTAAGCTGTCGAGACAGGCATTGATTGACTCTGGAACAACAAGTTTAGTCAGCGGATCATTGTCCTTGCTATCTATATAGCCATCACCATCATCGTCGTCATCGCTGTTATTTCCGATACCGTCATTATCCGTGTCTTTACTTTCTTGCGGGTTATACGGGAAAGCATCCTTACCGTCTTCTACTTTATCGTTATCGTCATCAGCATCTTTGTTATCACCAACACCGTCATTGTCATTATCTTGATGTTCAGTAGAATCTAACGGCAACGCATCATCAGTATCGACAATACCATCGTTATCATCATCACTATCTTCATTATTACCGATGCTATCGGTATCAGTATCGGTATCTTCGGAAGGCTCAAGTGGGAAGGTGTCCTTTTCATCATCAACACCATCACCGTCATCATCAGTGTCAGCGTTGTTGCCTTTTCCATCGCCATCAGTGTCGTACCACTCACTGTCATCCTCAGGAAATGCATCTAACGCGTCGATCAAACCATCGCCATCGCTATCTATTTTTTTGACTACCCGTACACTATCAGCAGCATCGGCATCATGGATAACTAGCTCGTCGGCAGCTGCACCTTTCACACTACTGTTAACTGTACTGGCGTGAGTCAACACGGAATCAAACTGTGTAGACAGCTCATCAACTGTCGCAGGCATCACTCCAGAAACAACAAGTGATACTGCCGCCTGCTCGGCTTTTGTGGCATCAGCAGATGAGAGCTTTTTAAAGTCAGATAGCACTACATGCACATTATCGGCGTTAAGGCCTAGTTCTTCCGCAACCAGCTTACTTGCAGCAATGATAGAAGCCTCACTGGCAGAGGATGCCGGCTGTCTCAGCTTCATTTCGACAAGGGTTGTCAGAGGGGTAATGACGCTTGAATATGATACAGGCTCTTGGGAAGCGCGTAGTAGCGCAGTCTTGCCGGCCTTCAGCGGTGCCGTTAGGTAAAAAGAGTTGGCAACGGTCTTGCCATTATCGTGATCAACCGTTTTGCCCGCCGTTGCTTTTGCCACCAACACGTACTTATCAAAAGATGCAGGATCAATATCATTGAAAACTGCAACACCCTGTTTATTGGTAACGGCTCGTGGTTCATCACCATCGGGAAGGAAATTCTGGTTCTCTTTTTTATCCAGCCAAACCGTGGCCCCCTCAAGATAACCATCAATTACCGTCACGGATAGCGACTTACTTTCAACTTGCGGAAAAGTCGGCTTGGGCACAACTTTTCCACTATTACTACTTTCGCCACCACACCCGGAGATAATAACAGCAGCCGAGATAGCCAACGCAACTTTACTTACATTCATAACCTAACCTACTAGAACAACAAGTGTTAAATAGGAAATGGTAATGAATTAAACAAATGATATTACGTACGATAAGAGTCCTTTCGGGCCACTAGACAAGAATAGTAATGTTACTAAAAATGTTGTACCGGTATCGACTCATCAGAAATTACGAATTACCATATAATAACAAGAAGGCCATATAACATATCGCTATATGGCCTTTTATTGTTATAAAAAATCAGTGATTAGTGTGTATTCACTGCTTTTTTATTATCTTGTTCTTCAATGCTATCCTGATTTTTCGCCACTGCCTGAGGGTCAACTTCAACGGTTACTGACAACATATCTGTTAGTTTTGCCAACTGTTTTTCTAGCTCTTCGACTTTCTTCTGTTTTTCAACAAATAAACGTTCAAATTCTTCATCTTCTGGCGTTAATGAGTATTGGGCAGCTTCTACTGCAGTCTCAACCGCAAGTGTCTCATCTTCACGGTACTCAAGCTGCTCTGTAACTGCCGATATAGCGGTATTCATCACCTCAGCTTCAATGTCTTCCAACGCTTCTATCATGTACTCCGCAATAACTTCGAAGCCAGGCAATGACTGATTACAAGCGACCAACGAGTAATACATTGTACCGGCATTACTGAAGAAAGTGATATTCAGCGTCTGTCCGGGCATGAGCAACGATACCGGATATTGCTCTTGTACTTTGGCTCCCATGAAATAGAGCTTTTCTTTCGCGCCAGGAACATTCGAGATAAGCAGGTTACTCACAGGCGGAATAAAGTTATTCAAACCAAACTTGCCGCTAAATAGCGACACACCATTAACCAGCAATGAGTAATTTACATAAGCATCCGGCGAAATATTCAACGCTTCTTTCTTGAGGTCAAGCGTAGCGTGCTGAATCGCTTCTAGCCTTTCCAAGGCACTTAGGTGAGGTTTACCCAATTCGACATGCCCAACCGACATTTTGTTGCCTTTGGATTCAGCATCACCTTTTCTACGCAGATTAATCGGCATCATCGCAACCAGAGGCTTTCTCAGCGGTATAGCACGATCGACAAGGTAGCGATTAAGTGCGATATCACTCACGGTGAACAGGATATCATTCATGGAAGCGCCGGTGATGCGGCTGATATGCTTGAGCTGTCCAATGGAAAAATTACCTAGGCTAACAGCCCTGCTTCGTTTCGGGCTAAGGTTAAACGGTGTCTTTGGTGCGGTAAACGGCACTTTCAAATCACAGTCTGCAAGCTTCACGGCTTTCAGAGCCAGCTTACTGCCAAGCCGGAACATCGATGGTATCAGTGAAATCTGTTTCGATGCTGCCATCGCTGTTTTCATCACCATATCTGTCAGATGTGTTTCTGCTCGACGCTGAGATTTACTTTTGCGCAAATCACACTGCCAGAATGGTTTGGTAAACGAGTTTTCAATATCAGGTGAGCAGCTATCGGTAAAAATACGGCTTGCTCGTACGCCATCCGCCATTGAATGGTGAATTTTCATGACAATAGCAACGCGGTTATTCTCAAGCCCACCGATCACCCAGAGTTCCCACATCGGACGGCTACGATCTAGCACTTGGCTATGCAAACGACCAACGACTTGCTGAAGTTGCTGCTCCGTTCCCGGAGACGGCAACATTGTGATCCGTAAATGATCCTCAACATTAACGTTAGACAAGGCATCCCAACGAGGCTTACCTGTCAGCGACCAGTTTAGCTTCCAGTTAAACGGGGCAACAGTTTCTGTTTGTTGCAGGAAGTGACTATATAAGTCTTGTGCGAATGTTGTCGCCTGTTCTTCTGGTGGATCTAAAATCACCAACCCAGTGACGTGCATTGGTGTTTTTGCTGTTTCAAAGGCAATAAAACTGAAGTCAAGAAGAGACAAACTTGGCATATGATGTTCCTTATCTAACTTGCTTGGCGGCCAATCTGCCTCAAACAATAATCGGTGAACCTAAAACACTCGCGAGTTGCTGCTATTTTACTTCTTTAGCCAGTTTTTCAACGGCTAATTGCAGTCGATCAACCTTTTCTTCGAAATCAGACAGGCGATTACGGTCAAGGCCACAGGTTTTATTCAAAGTATTATTAAACTGAGATTCAGAGCGTTTCAAAATGGCTGCCTGAGTCATTTTAACGCGATCCATTGTTTCAGTTTCAACCTCTTGCCCTTTCTCAATCAAGCCATTAAAACGCTTGGTGACTAAATGCTGAGCCATGCCAACCTGTTCTATGCCTTTACTGTATGCTCCTAAGCTAGCCAACGCTACATTTTTCAGTGACGTTTCACCCAAATCTGCCACTGATTTTATATTGCCTATCATTTTCACTGGATTAATCATAACGCATTCCCTATTAATATCTCGTCGGGTATTAAATTAAATTTATAACCAAAACAGAGCGTAACAATAAGAATTAGATCATTCTTTCTAATCTATTCGATTAACTGATAGCAAGATCACAAATTGTCACACCAGACAACTTCCCTTAACTTTCAGCACCTTACAAACCCACCAATCACCTCTTACTTAAAATTAGAATCCTCCACCCAATCGTGTTTTTTTCAACCAAAATATGTTCATTGTGACTGAGTTCAATTTATTGAAATAAAACTAACCTCAAATTATAAAACTAGAGTGACGACTCTATTCTTAAGGCTAAAAATACTACTCGATAATAATAAGAAAATACTTATCTCAAATAAAAAAATCGAACAAGGAATGCAAAATGTCAGTACTAGAGTTAGTTGATACCAGTATTACTACACACCTTGCCACGACTTCTGCTTCACAGGAAAGACCGCCAGCCACGGCATTTTCTGAGGCCGATAAGTTGGTTGATCATATTATTGATGTTGTTGGTAAAGAGATTGTGCTTGGAGCACCGCTAGCGATAGGAAAATCTGTCGCATTTATCAATGCGTTATACCAACGAGCAAAGGCAGATCCAAGTATTACCCTTCGTATCGAAACCGGGATTACACTAGAAAAACCGGTAGGGAAAAGTAAACTAGAGAAGAACTTCCTAAAACCGTTTGTCGAGCGTGAGTTCGACGGTGTCCCTGATATTGACTACATTATGGACCTAAGAAAGGGAGCGGTACCTGCCAATATCACCATCAGTGAGTTTTTCTTTAAAGCGGGCAGCTTTATGAACAGCCCACAACAACAGAACTACACCAGTACCAACTACACCCATGCTGTCCGTGATTTGTTAGACAAAGGCGTCAATGTCGTTACCCAGCTTGTCGCCAAACGTACCATTGACGGAGTGACAACCTACAGTTTGGGCAGTAATTCGGATCTAGCTCTAGACTTTGCCCCGGTTATGAAAGAGATGCAAGACAATGGCACTCCTGTCGCAATGGTGGCTGAAGTAAATACAAACATGCCTTTCATGCAAAACCATGCAGAAGTGGCTGATAATGTTTTTGATTTTGTTCTTGACCAGAATCTAAAGCCCGGACATAAAGATTACGCACTGTTTGCAGCCCCTCATGCCAGTATTTCGCCTGAAGATCATATGATAGGCTTTTATGCTAGTACGCTGCTAAAAGATGGCGGGACACTACAAGTAGGGATCGGATCACTCAGCAGTGCCCTCGTCTACAGCACATTGCTTCGCCACCAAAATAACCATGTTTATAACCAAATCATGGATGAACTAAAAGTGTCTGAAAAGTTCCCTGTTTGCCGTCATGTCGGTGATCGCGGTACTTTCGATGAAGGCCTATATGGTTGCAGTGAACTGATGGTCGATGGCTTCATTAACCTCTACAAAGCCGGGATATTAAAGCGTGAAGTGTTTGAAGATCTGACAGTTCAGACATTACTCAACAAAAAGAAAATAACCACTGATGTCACGGTTTCTACTTTACTAACATTGCTTGAACACGATGCAATTAAACAGCAATTAACTACTCAGGATGTGAACTACCTGAAACGTATTGGTGTATTCCGCCAGTCGGTTGAATTTATCGACGGTCAGCTACAAGCTCAGCATCAAACAATGAAGGCCAACCTCGGTGATGCAGAAGCACTGCAATGGATCACCAAATTCTGCTTGGGTAACAAACTTACTGGTGGTGCCGTTATGCATGGTGCCTTCTTCATTGGTCCGAAAGATTTTTATGATGCACTGAATGAGATGAGTGACGAGGATCATCAGAAGTTCTGCATGACCAGTGTTAACTATGTCAATGACCTTTATGATCATTTCATTGGCAGCCAGAAACTTAAGCAGGCCCAGCGAAAGCATGCCCGTTTCGTTAACTCCGCAATGATGGTCACGCTAACCGGCGCGGCGATTTCAGATGCGCTGGAAAATGGCCAGGTGGTAAGTGGTGTAGGTGGCCAATACAACTTTGTTGCACAGTCCCATCAGTTGCCAGATTCACGTTCAATCATGAAACTCCGGAGTTGTACCGTACGCAACGGTAAGCTGAAATCGAACATCATGTTTAACTATGGGCATACAACCATTCCCCGTCAGCTGCGAGATATTGTTATTACTGAATACGGTATTGCTGATTTACGCGGTAAGCCCGATCACGTTGTATACACAGAGCTAATCAAAATCGCTGATTCCCGTTTCCAACAACAGTTGCTTGATCAGGCAAAAGCCGCAGGGAAAGTCGCAAAAGACTATACAATCCCAGTAGAGTTTGGCAACAACACCCCTCAGAGTATCCAGGTTTTTTACCAAAAATATACCCAGCAAAATATATTCGGCCCATTCCCGTTTGGCTGTAGCTTCACAGCCGAGGAGCTTCAGCTTGGTAAAGCACTAAAATCATTGAAGGCAAAAACAGCAACGCCTACTGGAAAAATCAAATGCATACTGCATGCGATCACAACACCGAAGCCCGACAAGACAATACAGCCATTGTTGAAACGAATTGGTTTAGATAAGCCAACCAGTGTCCAAGATAAGCTAACCCAACGTTTGCTTATCGCGGAACTCAGAGGCCGATAAACGGCCCATCCAATGTGAGCAAGCGACAGAGGTAAACATGGCAAGAAAAAACAAGGAAATAGCATTGTGTCCCTACGCCGCTATTTGGGGCTGTCCAAAGTGCCCGGTTAAGAAAGTTTGCCCGGGGAAAACCACCATAGGAGATCAGCCACTCAAGGCTAAAGAGAATAGCATCAAGAACAAGTAATACCGATGTATGCACCATTGCTGCAACAAGAAAGAAAGCCATTGCGCTTTCTTTCTTGTTTCGAAGCTGGCACTAAAGCGATTTACCCGTATTTTGGGCATGGCTTCGCGAGCTTGTATACAAAACAGGTGATAAGTGTGGTGATAATTTTATATTCTCATACTCTATGTATACTGTTGTATACATTACTGAATGAGCACCTAGGAGAAATGTAGTTAGCATGTCTGAGAAAAAACAATCAGCGCTGAAAAAAACTGCCTCAGATCAAGCAGGTCTAACCCAGGATGACGTCGTCTACGGACACATTTTTGATGCCATTCTTGAGCAACGCCTACCTCCGAATACCAAGTTGAATGAAGAAGCACTCGGTGAGATTTTTGGTGTGAGCCGCACTATTATTCGTCGCGCATTACTGCGTCTGTCAGTCGAGCAAATCGTCAATATCAGGCCAAACCGTGGCGCCATTGTAGCCGCTCCGAGCGTCGAGGAAGCCAAACAAGTACTCAAAGCACGGGAAGTGCTGGAACTAGCAATTACCGAACTAGCTGTTGAACACGCCACCAGCGAGCAAATTGAGTCTCTGCGTCAGCTTGTCATTGAAGAACATCAGGCTTTTGATCAGGGCGATATCAGCCGCGGCATCCGCTTGTCCAGTGAGTTCCATATCCAACTTGGTGATATGGCAAATAACTCTCCGCTGCTTTCTTTCCAGCGCAGTATCGTATCGCAAACATCATTAATTATTGCCCTATATGAAGTCGGTACTCGTAGCCAATGTACTTTTGATGAGCATAATAACCTGCTTGATGCGATTGAGTCTGGCAATAACACTAAGGCATTAAACCTGATGAAAACCCATCTTGGGCATATCAAGTCGAAACTGGCTCTTGATGAAGAGGCCATTACTAAGGATCTGCACGCCGTTTTCTCAGACATTATCATGAGATAATAACCTACAGCTAACCTAACCAGCCTGGGATATTAATATACCCAAGCTTTTTTACGGGAGGCCCTGTAAATCTCGGCACAGGCTGAGTAAAAACTTGCTATTTCGTCCCCCGCCCATTGCTGTTTACCATACCCGTTGTCTCACCTTCAATCCTGTCACTCAAGATATATACAGAACAATAAAGGTTACATCGTAACGATTCGGAATGGCTAGTGTCTTGTTGTCAGAACGGCCAATTGACTCAGCATATTCGCGTTGCCATATTTATGAACCGTTTGTAGTAAATAAAGCACTTTTTCACTTAGTGATAACTAAGTGAATTAATTAGATATTTATAAAAAAAACATTTATCCGCTGCGATTTTTTATTCAATCGCATCGAATAGATATACACAACTCATTTAAAACATCACCTAACGGACCGTGTTTTAACTGATGGTATAGATCTTGGCTGTTGCAAGATTATGCGCTTAATAAACAGCGAATTAGCAGTGGCTACATTTTTCACAACCGTGACTATGCTTAATATAAAACTATTATTTTTCTCACCTGAAAGTCTAGTTGTCAGAGGATGAAAGGAGAGCATATGGAAGTAATGAAAGCATTTATATTCGGCTTTATCTTATCCCTTTCAATTGGACCAATTGCCATACTGGTTCTTAATAACGGTATTCAGCACGGTTACACTGTTGCAGTAAGAAGCGCTATTGGTGCCGCTCTTGCTGATTACTGTTACGCCCTGATTAGCTTCGTAGTCGGCACCTGGATCATCACTTCTTTCTCGGAATATCACTACCAGATCATTTTTCTTTCCTCTTGGGTACTTATCTTTGTCGGCTTCCATATGATGTTCGGTGCGCTGCAAAATACCAAACTACTTGCCAACTTTAATCGACCAACACGAAAACTTGGCTTCCGGGCCACATTTTACCTAACCCTTGCCAATCCGGTAGCAGTGATTGCCCTATCAGCCTTTATCGGTCATTCCACCAACAATGTTGACCTACTATTTGCGCTCCAGCTCGCGGGTGCAATATTTACCGGAAGCTTGCTTATTCAGTGCCTGTTGGCCATTTTAGGTTCGGCATTTAAAGACCGTTTTGAAACCCTGACTTTTCCATTTTATTTACAATTGTTCGGTGGTTTGTTGATTTGTCTATTTGGTGTCTACAACTTTGTAGAACTTGCAAAATAACAAGTGCCTCACCAGCAGTGCAATAACACACATAATTAAACAATGAGAAACAACGAGCATAACATATCGTTACAATTGTGTTGGTGTGAGTAATAAAACAACATGTAAAACGTTTGCGTAATCGCTAACGCTCCCTTTCCCTCATTTTAGTGGTTCAACATCACATTCGCGGTTGTTATAATTACAACATAATTTATACAAGACCATTCGGGGCAAGGAATCTCCCCCTTTATATCAATCTTTGATTGATAGCAGACTCATGATGAGGTGATTGGCAAAACTAGAGGGTAAACACTATGGAATTTAACACAGTTGAACTATTGGGCTATGCGTCTTCATTGATGGTAGCAGTCTCGCTAATGATGAAAGACATCGTATGGCTACGTGTTCTAAACTTCGTTGGCTGTGTGCTTTTCACCACTTACGGATTCATGATTGATGCAATGCCTGTTGTTGTAACG
>Ga0209272_10002344_pt1 | contig 10678 bp, 10 predicted proteins | sample tdDd002_FD_187125 | JGI IMG/M metagenome (GOLD analysis project Ga0209272, IMG submission 187125) | Marine sediment microbial communities from the Atlantic coast under amendment with organic carbon and nitrate - tdDd00.2 (SPAdes)... | ecosystem: Environmental > Aquatic > Marine > Coastal >... | reverse complement strand
CGTATGGATAAGTTCACGGACATGATGTTAGAAGAAACCGGCATCATGGGCATGATCGGTAAAGCTGAGCGTGGCCCTGCAACGGTTGAATCGATCAAAAACCACAAAGCGGTTTACCTCATGGCAGTCGGCGGTGCGGCTTACCTAGTAGCGAAAGCGATCAAGAAAGCACGCGTGGTTGCGTTTGAGGATCTTGGTATGGAAGCGATTTACGAGTTTGAAGTCGAAGACATGCCAGTGACGGTCGCAGTGGATTCAAATGGCGTGAACGCTCACCAAATTGGTCCAGATACTTGGAAAGTGAAAATCCAAGAGATGGAAGCGTAATTGCTGTGGGCACTCATCATGCGTCTCACTTAAGAGAATGTGACAAAGTGCTGATTTAACTAGCAAACATTTGACAAAAGTGCAGCGAAATCTGCACTTTTTGTCTATATAATCAGATATAAACTTATAGGCATAGCAAATTACATTGTTGTGCGGACTATGATTAGGAGAAAGCATGCCTCGTTTTATACAAATTCTACAGATCATTCTTGCAGTAGTGGTGGGCGGCTTTGTTGGCTACGACTTGATTCTTCATGGCATCAGTATCTTTGATGAAAAATACGTCACCATCACTTGCGTATTGTGGTTAATGCTGGAAATTGCTTTGTTTGTTATCTACAAATTGATTGAAGATGATTAGAATTTCCAACCGCAGTTAGAACCTCCAAGCCTCTGAAATTCTCAGAGGCTTTTGCGTTTTTAGGGATCATATATTGCAGTGAATACTTTGTTCATCTTTGATTAAGGTTGGTAAAATTACACTGCGTAGCAAGAATTGATGAGATAAATAAAAAGTATGAAAAGAATAACGCAAGAAGTTAATGACTTTATCAACCGTGGTATGGACGCAAACGTCCGTATCGCCGTAACGGGGCTATCGCGTGCCGGTAAGACGGCTTTTATTACTTCTCTGGTTAATCAATTATTGCATACCGCCACTCACGACAATTTGCCGCTACTTAATGCCGCCCGTGACAAACGCTTAATTGGTGCGAAACGTGAGCCGCAAACTAACATGATGGTGCCACGTTTTGCCTACGACGATGCGATGAGCCAAATTCATGCTATGCCACCTCAGTGGCCAGTGCCTACGCGTGATGTCAGTGAAATTCGCTTAGCGCTAAAATATAAGCCAAACAAAGCCACTAAAAAGCTGTTGAGTAAAACTGCCGTACTGAACGTTGATATCATCGACTATCCGGGCGAATGGTTATTGGACTTACCTTTACTTGATATGAACTTTGCGACTTGGTCTCAGACTCAGTTTGAGGCCTTGAAAGGGCAGCGCAGTGAACTTGCCGCTAGTTGGTTGACTGAACTTGAAGCGTTAGATTTGAATGCAGATCTGAATGAAAAGCAGCTTGAGAAAGTCGCAAAAACTTACACCGACTATTTGCATGCATGCAAAGAAAGCGGCTTACATTGGGTTCAACCTGGTCGTTTCGTTCTGCCTGGTGAGCTTGAAGGTGCGCCAGTATTGCAGTTCTTCCCATGTCGATTTGACGCAGATACGAAGCCAGCCAAAGGTAGCAACTTAGCGATGCTAGAAGCGCGTTATCATGAGTATCAGCAAAAGGTCGTAAAGGCATTCTACAAGCATCACTTTGCAACGTTTGATCGACAGATTGTGCTGGTGGATTGCTTACAGCCACTCAATGCGGGTGATGAAGCCTTTTACGATATGCGCCAAGCGCTTGAACAGATCATGCACAGCTTTCGATATGGCCGAAGCAGTTTCTTGCGCCGCTTGTTCTCGCCAAAGATCGACAGAGTATTATTTGCTGCGACAAAAGCGGACCACGTGACCCCGGATCAGCATCCCCACTTGGTTTCATTGCTGCAACAGATGGTGCATCCGGCATGGCAAACTGCTTCGTATGAGAACATTGAAATGAGCTGCATGAGTATTGCCTCGATTCAAGCGACGACCTCAGGCTTTATTGCTTCTGGTGATAAGACCGTGTCAGCTTTGCAAGGTACAACACTAGATGGCGAGCCAATGACGATGTTCCCCGGAGAAGTGCCGAAGAAGTTACCTAATGCGGCATTTTGGCAAAACAGTGGCTTTGATTTTACTTCTTTCCGTCCGATGCCTTCAGAAACGGATGAGCCGATGAAACACATTCGCCTCGACAAAGCGTTGGAATACCTATTGGGAGACAAATTGAAATGAGCGAGCTAAAACAAAAACAGGTCTTCTCAGAAAGAGCGATGCACAGTGATGAAGAGAGAGTTTCACCTGAGTTGACGGCTCAAAAGACGTTTTCAGAAAAAGAAACCTTCGTTCCTGTGGCGATCGAGGAGCAACAGGAAGAAACCGAACAAGAATTGCAGCTTGAACAAGTCATTCGTCCGAAATCTGGTCGAAAATGGCTAACAACGGGTCTCTTTACCACGTTCGCAGGCTTAGTTGGTTGGCAAGCGGTCGATTCAGTCGTTACCGCAGTACAAGCTGCTGATTGGTTAGCGCTTGGTTGGGCTGGCTTTATCACCACCACCGCTTCTTTTGGTTTAGGTGCGTTAGGGAAAGAGTTATGGAAGCTGCGCAAACTGCGCAATCACTTTAGTGTGCAAGAAGAGAGTGAAGCGCTTATCGATAGCCAAAGCGTCGGAAAGGGCAAAGCGTTTTGTGAAAAGGTTGCAGAACAAAGTGGGGTTCTGGCAGAAAATCCTGGTTTTGATCGTTGGCAGAACAGTGTGAATCCCGCTCACAGCGATGCTGAAATTCTAGAGATGTACGACTCCATGGTCGTTAGTCAGCAAGACAAGCTCGCAACCAAAATTGTTTCTCAGCACGCAACTGAGTCTGCAGCTTTAGTGGCGGTGAGCCCATTGGCTGCTGCTGATATGCTGCTGGTAGCGTGGCGCAATTTCAAAATGATCGACAACCTTTCTAAGGTGTACGGCGTTGAACTTGGCTACGCTTCTCGCATCAAACTGCTCCGTGCGGTGTTTGTGAACATGGCTGCGGCTGGTGCTAGTGAGCTTGCAATAGATGCCAGCATGGACCTGATGTCTATGGATCTAGCAGGGAAGATCTCAGCGCGTGCGGGGCAGGGGCTTGGTGTAGGGATTTTGACAGCCCGTCTTGGCCTGAAATCCATGGCACTGCTTCGACCGTTGCCTTGGTATCCAGAGCGTCAAGTCAAATTAGGGGCGATTCGTAAGGAAGTGGTGGCGAAAGTTGCATCAATCACGGTCAAACCGTAAGCAATGTCACCTTTAGCATAGAGGATTGCTTGACGGCATACCAAGCTTAGGAGAAACTACTGTCAACTTTTCCTGACAGTTGTGAATTGGGATTTTTTCAGTGCGTCTTGAAGTCTTATGTGAAGATAGGCTCGGTCTTACCCGAGAACTGCTCGATATTTTAGCATCTAAAAGCATCGATTTGCGTGGTATCGAAATCGATATTAGTGGCATCATCTACTTAAATTGCCCGGATATTGATTTTGATACTTTTAGTGAGCTGATGGCTGAAATTCGTCGTATTTCCGGCGTCAAAGACGTTAGAAAGATTCAATTTATGCCAATGGAGCGCCACAATACAGAGCTACTATCATTGGTAGATAACCTTCCAGATCCTGTATTTGCGATTGACCTTAAAGGCGCTGTCGATATGGCAAATATGGCAGCACTATCATTACTTGGTCAGCACAAACAAGATGTGATCGGTACGCAAATTGGCACATTGCTACCAAGCGTGCGTTTTTCTCGTTGGTCTGAAGGTGTTAACGCGCGTACTCGTGAAAGTTTGGTGATCGACGGCTTAGACTACATTCTTGAGTTGATGCCCGTTTACATTAAAGACGAAGCGCAGAACTCGACTCTCGCCAGTACACTGATGACAATTCGTTCAAGCCAGCAAGGCTCACAAATTGAAGAAATACTGCCGTTACACAATCAATTAGGGTTCGAGCACTTTGTTGGTTTGTCTAACCGTCATAGGGCGTTGATAAACCAAGCGAAAAAACTGTCAGTTCTCGATCAGCCTTTATTGATTGAAGGTGAAACTGGTACTGGTAAAGAGATGTTAGCAAAAGCGTGCCACAGCCGTTCTGGCCGTGCGAGCAAACCGTTTCTCGTCTTGAGCTGTGCATCGATGCCTGATGATGTGGCTGAAACCGAACTGTTTGGCCACGCGCCAGGCTCGTTTAATCATGAGCAAGGTCATAAAGGCATTTTTGAACAAGCTAACGGCGGTACGGTTTTCCTCGATGAAATCGGTGAAATGAGCTCGCATCTGCAAATCAAACTTCTACGTTTCTTACAGGACGGTAACTTCCGTCGTGTGGGCGCAGAAGACGAAATGCACGTTGATGTTCGTATTATTGCTTCGACTAAACACAACTTGGCTGAGCTTGCTGAAGCTGGCAAGTTCCGTGAAGATTTATACTATCGTCTGAATGTCCTAACATTGAACATTCCACCTCTACGCAAGCGCTCGAACGATGTGGCACCGCTACTCGACTTGTTTGTAACGAAACACGCTCAACAACTCGGTATCGATAAGCCAGAGCTGGATGAGGAACTGGTAGATGCGTTAGCTAATTACCAATGGCCGGGCAACATGCGACAGCTCGATAACATGGTTCTGCGCGCATTGACTGAAATGGATGGGCACGTCCTAAAAGCCGAAAACTTTAATCTGCCACAACCACAAGCAATGGGTGGCACGAGTACGACACTGAACCTTGATGGCTCGCTTGATGAGATAATGCGTGACTACGAATCGCAGATCTTAGAGCGTCTGTACCAATCGTTCCCATCAAGCCGTAAGCTTGCCAAGCGATTGAACGTTTCGCACACCTCTATCGCGAACAAACTTCGAGATTATGGTATTCGCAAAAGCTAGGGTATTCGTAAAAAACGGGCTATCCGCAAAACTCATCCGAAATCAAATGGAAGTTTTCATTCATAATGGAAGATAAAAGCTCCTCTATCGCCGTTCACAAGTTGGACGGCGACTTGCTTCTGCGTACTGCAGAAATTGGCGATGCCGATATGATTGCGGCGTATTTTCAGACTAACCGAGAGTATTTGGCACCATTTGAGCCGCGACGTGAAGAAGCATTCTACTCCGTGAATGGTTGGCTTCAAAAGCTCATTAAGCTGAATGAACTGCATCGGCTGGGGCTTGGTTACTATTGTCTGCTTGTTCATGCAGAATCTGGTAAAATGCTTGGTACGCTCTCTTTTAGCAATTTGACTCGCTTTCCGCTATACGCCTGTAACGTAGGCTATTCCCTTGCAGAAGATGCACAGGGCAATGGTTATATGCGCCGCGCGCTTAAAATGGCTTGTGACTACATGTTCGACGTGCAAAAGTTACACCGTATTCAAGCTGGCTACATGCCACATAACAAGCGCAGCGAAGCGGTGTTACAGCATGTCGGTTTTGAGAGAGAAGGGTACGCAAAGGACTATTTGTTGATCAATGGTCAATGGCAAGATCACGTACTGACATCGTTGACCAACCCAAACTGGACAGCAGAGGCACGATAAATGGAAAGATTGGAAAAGCAACTAGCACTTCTCATTGAACTGGATCAGCTAAAAAGTGTACTTCGTCGTACTCGTGTAAAGAGTGCCGACCGACGCTTAGAGAATAGCGGTGAGCACAGTTGGCACGTTGCATTGATGGCGGTATTAATGCAGGAACATGCGAATGCACAAGTCGATATTGCTCGAGTGATGAAAATGCTGCTTATCCATGATGTCGTAGAGATCGACGCAGGCGATACCTTTGTTTATGATGTCGCAGCCTCAAAAGAGCAAGAAGAGAAAGAACTAAAAGCCGCAGAGCGTTTGTTTGGAATGTTACCAAGTGACCAAGGTGACGAACTGTTCGCCCTGTGGAAAGAGTTTGAAGCTGCACAAAGTAATGATGCAAAATACGCTAAAGCGTTAGATCGCCTTATCCCGATGCTGCTCAACTACCATAACGATGGGCAAAGTTGGAAAGAACATGGTGTCACGCGCGAGCAAGCGTTAACCATCAATAAAAGAATTGAATTTGGCTCTGTCATCCTATGGGACAAAGCTAAAGAATTGATTGAAGAAGCCACCGAGAAAGGTTGGCTGAAGTCGTAAGAAAGGAGACTGAATGTCTTATTTGCCTTTGGATGAATACCAAAGAAAATGGATTTTTACTCACCAGTCAATGCCAGTGCCTGAAGAGGACCTCGAGTTTATCAAGCCGATGAGTCAAGCTCGCGCCGCGCAGTTCTGGAAAGAGAACATTAGTGCACAAAGTCCCGATATGGATCGTTTGAGCTCGTCCGATTGGCCAATGAAAGATTCTAATTGGTCAGAAGAAGTCGATTGGATGACCGCTTGGGAAGCCGATGAACCTGAGTTACCAGAAGAAATCGCGGCGTTTATCGATTGGCAAGATGATGTCACGGTGTACTTCTGTTATGAGAAATACAACGTAATAGAGACGAAGTGGTCAACGTTCAAAAAATATTGGAAGAACTTCCTGTTTTATGATGATGGTCCGATCTTGCTCGGCCGCCGCCGTGCTCAAGCGCTTTGGTTTGATTCCAAAGGCAACGTTAAATTGGGCGAGCGTCACTAGGACATTATATTGCTGAAGCCACCGAGTTACGTCTAATAACTCGGTGGCATTTGTGTCTCTATAGGTTTGACAAGGGGCTTAACACTCCTCCTGCGCCACGTTCGATCACGTGGGTGTAGATCTGAGTCGTTTTCACATCGGTATGTCCAAGTTGCTCTTGGACGGTTCTTATGTCGGAACCTGACTCAAGAAGGTGGGTAGCAAAGCTGTGCCTAAGGGTATGGCAAGTCACCGACTTTTCTATTCCCGCATCTTTTGCCGCTCGTTTGACAGCCCTTTGTATTGCGCTTTCATTGACATGATGCCGTCTAAACTCACCAGTATCTGTATCTATGCTTAATTTGGTTGATGGGAAGAGAAAGTGCCAATTAAAATCCAATTCTGCGCCGGGATACTTCTTTCGTAACCCATCGGAGATATAAACACCGGCATACCCACCCATATGACGGTCTTTCTGATAATAATCTCTCGCTAGATTGACCTGCGCTTTTAGTGGGTCATGTAACTCTTTGGCTAATGTGACCGTTCTATTCTTACCACCTTTTCCTTGCCAGACTCTAAGCGCACCGTAGTCGTAATCAATATCTTGAATTCTTAGCCGTAAGCACTCCATGATTCGCAGGCCAGAACCATACAAAAGTTGGATATGGAGCTTGTATTTGGGGTCAATATGCTGAACAAAGCGTCGCACTTCGTCTCTTGTTAAGACAACGGGCAGTTTTTTCTCAGTGAGTGATTTTTGAAACCTCATATTCAATGAAAGTGGCATCTGGAAGTACTCTCGATACAAAAAAGAGATGGCGTTTAACGCAAGTGCCTGCGTTTTGACCGCTACTTTTTCATCAATAGCGAGGTGACTAAGAAAACGTTCAACATCGTCTTCAGAGAGTTTAGAGGGGTGAGCTAGCTGGTGGAAGACAATGTAACGCTTTATCCAAAATAGGTAGGTTTCAATTGTTTTTTTTGCATAGTGACGCGAGATCATATGTTCTTTGACGCTGAGTAAAAACTGACTTTTCATTTTCTAATTTAACTGGTTATTTATACAGTTTTATAAATTTAACTCCCCATTAAGAATTAGGCGCCACTACGCTGTCTAATTGCGTGTGTGAGCACACAGATTCATACTGATTTTCTATTTGTTTCATAAAGATAAGTGCTAGCATGCATACTTTCTTTGGAATGAAAGAAGGCGGTAGCGTGCCTGAAAGACGGCGACAGGCCGTATAGAAAGCGTTAGGTTTCTCCGCGGGAAACATCGAATTCGAGGATTTTAGATCATGGATTATGAAGCGAGGCTACGACTTGCTCACAAAGAATTAAATGACAAAGGCGTTTGGAAGTCGAACTACAATCCACCAAGTGTAAAGTGGCTACGTAAACTTGGAATGTGTTTTCCGCCACCTTATTACCAAAATTATTTTGCAAACGTGGTGCTTTGTGTGACTTTCTTTGCTCCTGTATGGGGGATTTTTCAATGGTTTTTCGTGTGGAACGAGCTAGGTAAATCAGTTTTAGAAGCAGTTTTCATCTCGTTGCTTGCTGGCACTTTGTTTGGCTTTGTTATGGCAACCTTCTACTACATTAGACGTAAGCAATTAAATCTAACAGATTGGGGTTCATTGGGAGAATAAGCCCAAAACCTAACAAAGCGTTTAAGACGGATTCACAACGCTTGGCATTCTCAGTTTGCTTCGGCTTTAATGTTTACGGCACAATGGTTTAGGTTAGGTGGTCGCGTTGCTCACCACTTAACGCGGCGTTATAAGCCCATCGTAGTTTTGATGAGCTCCATCAATATCGAGATAGTAAAAATTATCAGCCCAACTAGTTTATGGAAACAGATTAATGAAATATGAGAAAACGCTGAAAAGTCTCTGTCGACAACCCAAATTAAGCGAAAGTCAAATTGAATCTATGTTCAGAAAACGAAATTCAGTGGAGGTAACTGTTACTCCGAAGAATATTGGACGAGATGGCTTTGAAATTGAGACTGACGAGGGAGTGTGTTTTGTAACAGAAAGACCTATTCAGTTTCTCAATAATAAATGGGGTCGAGTTACAGGGCTTCAAGAAAGAATGCTAGACCTTGCTATCCCTGTTCCACTATATATGGGACAGGGAACTGTCGTTGGAGATATATACCGAATAAATAATTCAGACAATCCAAATTCAGAAGCGAATTTATGGTTACACGAATCATTTACGCCAGAGATTGCAGTTGCATATTTTAATAAATATCTTTCAGTAAGCGAGTCTTTCAAAGAGTACAAATCCATTATATTTGAAGCTATAGAGGCTTACTATTTTGGTCTTGACCATATAGCAATAATGTCATTGTTCCCTGTTTTTGAAGCGGGTTTAAGAAATATACAAGCCAAACTCCTTAATAGTGATGCAGGTAATGTAAGCACAGAGCAATTTGATAAGGGCCTTAAGGAGTTACTCCTTGATTGGGGGAGTAGGAGGTTCCCTGAATATACTTGGTACCCAGGGAAAGGGTATAACACTCAAGTAGAAATTGACTTTCTTACTCACGTGAACCCTCAATGTGATGTTATTAATGCTTTTAGGCTGTTTTTTAAGCATGTATTGTATAAGCCAAGCAATGCCAATACTTCTTTAAATGGGTTTAATCGTCACTTAGTTGTTCATTTATTAAAAAATGATTTCAATGAACCTTCCAATTTTGCTAGGTTATTTTTAGCGTTAACGCAAATCACATTTATTGAAAGCCTACATAATCAAGATATACCGTTCTTCTGGCCAGGAGTCGATGAAAATGATGAAAAAATTGGCAGCTATATGCGTGCATTAACAGAGCAATTTTTTGCACCAAGAAGAAAAGTCCTAAAAGAACAGGGAATATGCGAGTACCTTTAATTACAGGCTTATAACAAAGCGTTTAAGACGGATTCCCAACGCTTGGCATTTTCGGTTTGATTCAACTTTAGTGTTTACGGCACAAGGTTTAGGTATGGTGGTAGCGTTGCTCACCACTTAACGCGGCGTTATGCCTACAATGGGAAATTAAAGTGGAAGAAATTGAGTACATAGAAAGGGCTGATGAGTTAATTCTGCTTTTATCCAAGAGTTTACCAACTCAGGTTGATAATATGAGTTTTGGCTTTCCATCATTGATTCCTGCAAAACTTATTGGATTTAGAGAAACGTTGTATCATCGTGTTGTTGATTTAGCTGAGTCGGCATTGCTATTGGCAAAAGCCAACCAAGTAGTATCTTCTGCCATTATTGGTCGCGCGATTATGGAAACAGCTGCCGCGTTATTTACTCTTTCTGTAAAATGTGAACGTTTCTATGAAAACAACATCACAATTGAGCAACTAGATAGTTATTTAATGAAATCAATGTTTGGCTCTAAAGAATCTGAGCTAAAATACTCTCCGTTTAACATTCAAAATGCTGTTGATGAAATTTCTCGCAGATATAGTGGGTTTCGCAAGATTTACGATCAGACATGCGAAATTGTTCACCCGAGCTGGCCAGGAGTTCAAGGTGCATATTCATCACTTGATTCAGAGAAGCATATACTATTTCTAGGTAAACAATATTCGTCTTTATCTTATCGTGATTCCTGGTTGCCTATTGTTCTTGGTCTAGAGTTATTCGTAAGTATTTACAATGACTACTTTGAACCTATAAAGAATGTAATACACAAGCTAAACGGCGCCAGTTTGAGTTAAATGCAGGCATAACAAACTGTTTAAGAGTGATTCGCAACGCGTGGCATTTTTACTATGCGTTACGTTTAGTGTTTAAGGTGGTATGCGCTGGCTTTTGTATCGCGTTGCTCACACCTTAACAGGGCGTTATGCCACTTTTATTTTACTTCTCACGGATGAGGATAGAATTAGATGCAATATGGGATTCAGCATCACATAGAAGTTACAGCAAAAGCTGCTGGAGCTGTGATTTTTAATCAACACAATGAAGTGTTATTGGTTCAAGAGCTAACCGGCTCAAAGAAAGGTCTATGGCATATACCGTCAGGTAGTGTTGAATCTACAGAGTTTCCTCAAGAGGCAGCGG
>Ga0209272_10002341_pt1 | contig 10691 bp, 7 predicted proteins | sample tdDd002_FD_187125 | JGI IMG/M metagenome (GOLD analysis project Ga0209272, IMG submission 187125) | Marine sediment microbial communities from the Atlantic coast under amendment with organic carbon and nitrate - tdDd00.2 (SPAdes)... | ecosystem: Environmental > Aquatic > Marine > Coastal >... | reverse complement strand
TGGTGTGTTCCATTTTAATATGCAAAACTTGTTGGGGCCCATTGTTTTGGGACTTGTGTTCGGATACATTGTCCAGTTAACAAATTCGTTGTGGGCAGGTGTAATAGCCCATGCAACCAATAATGGTATTGCTGTTATTCTAGGGTATTTTGCTAATATGGCTTCTAACAGCCAAGCGGTTGCAGAAGCTCAAGCACAGCAATTAAATGATTCAGCTTCACTTCTGATTACACTGGTTTTTCTTCTTGTGATTGCTTCTGGACTTTGGATTGTAATTTGGAAACTTCTTCAGTCATTACGTAATGACACCAACAAGTTTGAAGACAACTCTAAAATTCGAATTAGAGGTGTTGATTATTTAATACTAAGCCAATATAATGATTCAGTGGCTGCAGTTCGAGTGGATGCACTTGGTAAAGACGAAGCAGCTAAAGAAGTTAGAAATATTGAAATATCTAAGCTAAAGAGACTTAACCCTCAAAACATAAGTAAGTTATGGGACGACCCAATTAAGGAAGGTGCCAACTACTTGCATTATCTGCCATGGTTAGGTGTGGTTGGCTTGTACGCTTGGTATGTAAATATGCATTTAACCTACGTTGGATAGGTAATTGATGACAGTAAGGATGTGTTTGTATGGACAAGTATTCAGGCTTGGCTTACGTATACGATCAGATCATGGACCATGTTCCATATGATTCTTGGGTACAAGATTTAGAAAAAGTATTTGAAACGCAGGGTGTAAAACCTGTTAGGATTTTAGACTGTGCTTGTGGCACTGGGGCTATGGCAAATAGACTTGCAAACAAAGGTTATGTTATGACTGGGATTGACTTGTCTGAAGAGATGTTAGTCCATGCCCAAGAAAATGCTCTAGAACAAGAATTAAAAGTAAGATATTTAATGATGGATATTCGCGAAATTGCTATTAAAGATAAGTTTGATGCTGTTATAAGTTATTTTGACGGAGTAAATTATTTAATTGATAAAGCTGATTTAGAAGAGTTTTTAACAGGCGTTCAGCGGGTTTTAAATCCTGGTGGACTGCTTGTTTTTGACATTAGCTCAGCATATAAAATGGAGCGAACTTTAGGTAGAAATACATTTGCAGAGTCCCATGAAGATCTGGCTTTTATTTGGGAAAACTACTACGATAATAAAACCAGAATGCTTCAATTTGATATGACCATGTTCCTTGAAGAAGAAGATGGATTGTTTGAAAGACACTATGAATCTCATCAGTTAAAGGCACATACTGTGCAAGATATTGAAAGAGTTATACCAGAAAGTCTTGAACTTTTAACTTCAATAGATGGAGATAATATGGGTCCAGTGCACGAAACGTCAGAGAGAATTCTATTTATTATAAGAAAGAAAGCATAACAGGAGGCAAACAATGAAAGGCAAAATTTATTCAGGTGTTACGTCTGATTATTCTACGAGAATTTATGTAGCCATTACAACAGATATGGTAGAAGATGCACGTGTGCGTCATAATGCTACACCACTTGCAACAGCAGGGCTTGGTCGAGTGATGACAGCAGCATCTGTAATGGGCAAAATGATGAAAAATGAAACAGACAAATTAACATTAAGTTTTAAAGGTAATGGGATTGTTGAAAATATTCTTGCGACATCTTGGAGCAATGGCAATGTTAAGGCATATACAAGTAATCCTGATGCAGTCCTGCCATCACGTGCTGATGGTAAAATTGATGTAGGTGGATCACTTGGTGAAGGTAATGTGACTGTTATTCGTGATTTAGGCTTGAAAGAACCATTTGTTGGTCAAGCTGAACTTGTAACAGGTGAGATTGCTGAAGATCTTGCAATGTACTACATGACATCTGAGCAACAGCCTTCTGTAATTTCTTTAGGTGTATCATTCGATAAAGAAAGCGGTAAAGTGTCGGCTGCTGGTGGTATTTTCATTCAGCCCCTTCCAAACGCTTCTGATGAAGTGCTAGATAAGATTGAAACATCCATTCGAGTGTTACTTCCAGTATCTCAGCTGATTGAAGAAGGTATGACAGGTCCAGAAATTATGGAAATGGCCCTGAACCAATTTGAAACACAAATCACTGAAGAAGACGATGTAGAGTACAAATGTGATTGTTCTCGTGATCGTATAGAGGGTGCACTTATTAGTGTTGGAAAAGAAGAGTTAAAAGCTATTATTGAAGAAGATGGTAAAGCTGAACTACATTGCCACTTCTGCAACACATACTACAATTTTTCAAAAGAAGAATTGGAAACTATTTATAACAAAATGTAAGTTTAATTATTGGATGCAAGATTGTTTTTTAACGGATACAATCTTGCATTTTCAATGGGTTGGCTTGGATTTAATATTCTGACTTTAATGGATTGTTAAAAAAGTGTTGACTTGTATTTGTCTTCTGCGTATAATAAATCTTGTCCGGTTCATGACCGGCGACAAACGCAAATATGCCCAGATAGCTCAGTTGGTAGAGCAGTGGATTGAAGCTCCGCGTGTCGGCAGTTCGACTCTGTCTCTGGGCACCATTTGAAATTTTATTTCATTGCGTTTTTTGATCTTGTTTGGCAGGTGAGTCCATGACCATGTGACCAATTGGATCTGAACTAAATAATTGCGCCGTTAGCTCAGCTGGATAGAGTGTCTGACTACGAATCAGAAGGCCAGGGGTTCGAATCCCTTACGGCGCACCAAAAACATAACAAGGCCCCGTTGGTGAATACACCGGCGGGGTTTTGTTTTGCGCGTTTAATTTTCCGTTATGCGTCGTTGCAAGAATATCAAAAATCCTCACGTACTTCGAGTACGCTCCGGTATTTTGATATTCTTGCGCCTAGCCTAACGAAAAATTAAATCGCGCAAAACTTAGTATGTATTACTCTGCGTTGTAGTCATAATGGAAATCCTCACGTACCTTAAGTACGCTCCGGTATTCCATTCTGACTGCGCCTTGATTAACCGGAAAACTGCCTCCTTAAAAATCAAAAAAAATTGTCTGTCGTTGCAAGAATATCAAAAATCCTCACGTACTTTGAGTACGCTTCGGTATTTTGATATTCTTGCGCCTAGCCTAACGAAAAATTAAATCGCGCAAAACTTAGTATGTATTACTCCGCGTTGTAATCATAATGGAAATCCTCACGTACCTTAAGTACGCTACGGTATTCCATTATGACTGCGCCTTGATTAACCGGAAAACTGCCTCCTTAAAAATCAAAAAAATTTGTCTGTCGTTGCAAGAATATCAAAAATCCTCACGTACTTCGAGTACGCTCCGGTATTTTGATATTCTTGCGCCTAGCCTAACGAAAAATTAAATCGCGCAAAACTTAGTATGTATTACTCTGCGTTGCAGTCATAATGGAAATCCTCACGTACCTTAAGTACGCTGCGGTGTTCCATTATGCCTACTCTTTGATAAATTGAAAAATGTTGAAACTAGCTCTTGAAGTTAATAGAAAAATATATACCATATTATTGAATAGATATATTTATATGGATATAGAAATAAAAACCTCCTTGTATTATATCAAGGAGGTTTTTGGTTTTTTAGAGTTGCGGAGATTGTCATAACAGATTTGATTTGGAGGCATAATGCGTGTAATTATTGAACACATAGGTTTAGCATTACTAATTGTAGGTGGCATCATGTTTCAAGTTCAAACTGGAATCCACCGGTCTTTATTCATTCAATGGATTGTAACGATTTTGATTTTGGTTTTATATATCAGAAAAGATGTTGAGCAGAGAAAAGAACTTCGTTTACTACTTGTATTGTCCCTACTATTTTCTATCTATACAATGGTAAGTTCAGTGGTGCAAATAAAGTAAGTATCATAAATATGACAGATGGAACGAAAAACGTATAATTTCCTTTCAAGTGGGTATACATATCCTATACAACAACCTAACCCGAATGGAGGCGAGATTATGAAATTACCTAAAATTCCATTTTTCACCTTGGGCAGTTCAGAAACAGTGAAAACATCAAAAGAAGAAGCAGACTTGAAAATCAGAAACGATCAGGATGATCATCATGGTCGAGAAAAACGGTCCATTCGGTATCGTATATCCATTGACCACAAAGATGACTTAAACGAGTTTGACCAGTTTAAAGATAGCTCAATGAATCGTTAAATCAAATTAAATTGTTAGTTCCGTCAAAAATGATATAAAATTTTGACGGAACTTTCTATTTTTTTGACTTTAATTTGACGTTATCATCTAAAATGTTAGATAGGACGCTAGGAGGTGCGACTATGAAAGTTAAATATAAGGTCTGGCTTGAATCAGACAACCATGCCAAAGCCTTTGGGAAAGGCCCATATGAACTCCTAAGGCACATAAAAGTTTGCGGCTCTTTGAACAAAGCATGCCAGATTATGGGGATTTCTTATACCAAAGCGTCTTCAATTCTAATGCAGTGTGAGGAAGCAACAAATATGGAACTATTACACCGATCTGCGGGAGGTTCTTTTGGTGGTGGAAGTGACTTAACACAAGCTGGTGAGAAGTTAATGAAAGATTATGAGACCTTCATTAATGAAGTGGATTTAACCATAAAGCAGCTTTATACGGAACACTTTGAGTTTGGTTAATGGATGGGAAGAGTTGACAGGGTGTTTGTAACTTAGTCATGATACTATATTATTACTAAAATTGAATTAATACATGAATCATAGATAAGGCAATTATACTTACAAGTTGGAAGGTATCGGGGGACACTATGAACATTAAATTGTTAGGAAATGGTGCAATCTTTCATGGGGATGAAGAAATTGTACTATCCTTCAAAAAAGCGTACGCGCTTCTTTTTTATCTACTCATGGAGAAATCTACTACACGTGAACATATTGTCAATTTATTATGGGGTGAATTGACAGATGATTCTGCCAAAAAGAATCTAAGAAATGCTGTATACGTTATAAGAAAAACGTGTGGAGACCAAATCATTCTAAGCCCAAAACGGGATATTTTAAAAATAAATGAAGAAAATATCGACTGGATTGATGTAAATGGTATTGAAAATTTATCCAGAGATGAAATATTAGAACTGCATGAAATGGAATTTTTAAATGGATTTCATCTAAAAGATGCCCCTTATTTTGATGAGTGGCTAACCATCCAAAGGTATCATTTTAAAGAAAAACTGGTTAAACGTATAAAACATTTGGCTGAAGTCTGTCTAGAACAGAGCACACCTGAATGTACTGAACAGCTAAGTCGAAAATTACTTTACTTCGACTCTTTTGACGAGTCCGCATACAGACTCCTATTCAGGGCACTCGAAATGCAGGGCAAATACTCAGCGGTCGCAGACGCTTATAACGAGCTGTGTGAGACTTTGAATGAAGAGTTAATGTTAAAGCCTGACGATTCCACTAAATTCTTATTTGAAGAGATTATGATGGTCAAATCCAGGGAAGAAAGTGTGAACGACTTCCAAATTTATGGACGTGTTGAAGAGATAAACCTTTTAAAAGCAAGTTTATATGGACACATAAAAACGGCTAAAGGCAAAAGCACATTATTAATGGGGGAGTCAGGAATTGGGAAAACAACCATCCTGTCAGCCTTTAATGACCAAATAGAAGACCAACACACCGTTTTACAAGGACGGTGTTATAAGGCAGAGGTAGACTTTCCGCTGAGTCCTTGGTTTGCTCTTTTAGAGTCCATGGCTGAACATGTTAGAGCACTTCCAAAAGCCAATATACCAGAAAGTCTGGCATTCATTGATAGACTTACAGACAACGCTGAGCTCATGTTAAATGATAACAATGAAAACTTAATGATGAATAGTTATCGGGTTGAGAAAATCATCTTTGAATTGTTCGATACCCTTCTTCAACATAAAAGGATTGTTTTGCTATTTGAAGACATACAGTGGATGGATAAACTCTCTTTAAAACTCCTTGCAAAACTTATGCATAAACCTATTTTTATCGTTGCAAGTGTAAACACGGACTACACGTCTAGAGACTGGCATTTAAACCATTTTGTAGGCATTCAATCCCTTACAAAATTGCCTGTAGAAGCTTTCTCTAAAATTGAGACCTTTGAGTTTATTGAGTCAAAACAAGGGCACGCAAAAATGAGTATTCAAAACCTTGAGAAAGTTTATGAAGAAAGTCGTGGCAACCCCTTGTTTATAAGTGAAATGTTAAATGCATACGACTGGACTGAAGAAGAAAATTCAACTCCGGGTCGCGTGGTAGATGTGATGCAAATGCGCTTTGCTGCCTTATCACGTGATGAACAAAAAATCCTAAACATTGCGTCGAACTTCTATGATCATTTTAACTATGACGACCTCAAATCAATTTCAGGTATGGATGAGTTTATTATTTTAGATGTTCTGGGCCAACTGGTAAAAAAACATATGTTAGAAGAGGTCACAAAAGGAGAAGAGTTAGTTTTCACATATAGTCATAATGTGTTTAGAGAATTTGTATATCATGACCTCCCCCTATCGGTGAGACGTGTTTATCATTTGAAAATAGGTCAGTATCTTGAGAAAACATCAAGCGATAATCCGTCTTTGAATCGGATCTACCGTATGTTATACAATTTCTCAATGGCAGGAGATCAACCTCGTGAACTTAAATATCGAATTCAGTTTGTGACAGACTACTTTAATATCAGTCACGAAATGTTTCCTGTTGTGGGGTCACATATTCACAATGACTCTGAGTACTCCAGTCTTGTGGACGTTAATGAGATTCATAAAGAAATCAACAGGATGGAGACCTTATATCAAGCCATTGAACCAGATATTACGTCTACTGAAGCGTATGACTTCATGACCCTAAACTATTTAAGACAAGTGGGGAGGTACTATAACATCAAAGGTCAATATGAAAAGGCCTATGACCTCATTTCAAAGATGTATGACAAAGCCAAAAATATTGAAAATGACCAGTACACCATAAATGCGCTTCTGCTATTAATTCACTATTATATTAATGTCCGTGACCTTGAAGGTTTAGATCAAGCCCTAAATAGTGCGTTTGTTATTGCTAACAAAATGGACTCACAGGGGACAATAGGAATTTTGTTACGTCTAAAAGGCTACAGCAAAATTTTAGAAGGTCGTTTTGAAATTGGCATAAAAATACTTAGGCGTGCAATTAGTGTCTTCAAATCTCTAGAGCAAAAAGAGAGTTACACCTTGAATATTGTCGGAGCCCATTACTATATTGGTGAAGGTTTTAGGTTCAAAGGGGATCTTTCAGAAGCGATGGATGAGTATAACTTTGCAATAGATCTATGTAAAACGAATGGTTATAGTGACAAACTTGCATTTTTATACGGCGCACTGGGTCAGGTTTATTACGAACTCGATAAATTTGACGCTGCTAAGACGTATTTAGAAGAAGCCAAACAACTCTATGAGCGTGTTGAAGGCGCTTGGGGACGTACCATTACCATGGGCTATTACAGTTTGGTGTTACTAAGAGCTAAACGATACAAGGAAACATTAAAGATCATAAAACATATCGATGAATGTTTCGACAATGTAGTTAATCCATACCATAGGGCGCTAATTTACAGGATTAAAGGGGAAATATGTTATTTGGGCAGAGACAGTAAAATCAATAATAAACTCTTTGATTACATTACGTGTGAAGAGTCCAAATACTGTACTATGGCTATTGAATCATTCTCAAAATTAAACTCAACGTATGAGATGGAGTTAATGGAAAGAATGAATGCGCTCTGTTCAAAATGTTTGAACCAATTTTAAAATAGTCAAAAACTTTCGACTTTTATTTGACGATGAAAACGTATTCTTGTTTTGCATCGAAATATTTTGATAATTAACGGAAGTGGAGATGATGTATTCATCTTCAGACAAGGGGGTCAATAATGAAAAAGGTTCAAAAGGCGCAGTTGCGTTTAGGGATATTTATTCCTATGGCAACCATATTTTTAGCGGCAATTATTCTAGGTCTTGTTGCGCCAAAAGCTTTCTTTGATGCTGAGAATGCGATTGTTCAATACGCATTTGATAGCTGGGGATGGTTATTCCAACTAAGTGGTAACATACTACTTGCAATCTGTGCTTGGGTGGGACTTTCTAAGTACGGCAAAATCAGACTGGGTGGAGAAGATGCAAAACCAACCCTTTCTAAGTGGAACTGGTTTGCCATTTCACTAACAGCAGGTATTGCAACAGGTATCTTATTCTGGGGTATTGCAGAGCCTATTACTCACTTCATGGCACCACCAGAAGTTCTTGGTTTAGCACCAGGTTCTGAAGATGCTGCAATGTTTGCAATGTCACAGTCTTATATTCACTGGACGTTCATTCCTTATGCAATGTACTCTGTAGCGGGCATTGGTATTGCATTTGCGACGTATAACATGAAAAAACGTTACAGTGTTAGTTCAGTACTATACCCAATCTTCGGTGAAAAGGTATATGGTTCAGTTGGTACAGTTGTAGACAACCTATGTCTATTTGCTATGGCTGGTGGTGTTGCTGCCGTTCTTGGTGTTGCAACTACACAAATTTCAGCTGGTCTTAACTACCTATTTGGTATTGAACCAACTAAAACAGTTTGGATTGCAATTGTTGGTGTAATTGTTGCATCTTATGTAATTTCAAGTTATACAGGTCTAAACAAAGGGATCAAGTTCCTTGCAGATAAAAACTCAAAGTTATTTATTGCAATGTTAATCTTCATCTTTATCTTTGGTCCTACTAAGTTCATTTTATCACTTGGTACACAATCAACAGGGTACTTCCTAGACAACTTCTGGTCTAGAACTCTTATGACAAGTCCAATTGATGGATCACCTTGGCCGAGATGGTGGCCAATATACTACTGGGCAATTTGGTTAGCATATGCACCGCTTACAGGTATGTTCCTTGCTAAAATTTCAAAGGGCCGTACAGTACGTGAGTTTATGACAGTTAACCTTGTTCTACCTGCAGTATTCGGTATGTTCTGGTTCATGGTATATGGTGGTGCTGCAATCGATCTAGAACTTAAAGGGGCAGGTATGTGGGCTGCAATTCAAAGTTCTGGTCTTGAAGTATCGGTATTCGAATTCCTTAAGAACTATCCACTTGCTACGGTCATGAGTGTTTTATTCATAATAGCCATTTACGTTTCGGTTGTTACTCTAGCGGATTCCATGACATCTACCGTATCGTCATTATCAACATCGGCTCATAACAATGCAGAAGTTGAACCTCCAGGTCAAGTTAAACTATTCTGGGGTGCAATCATGTCTTCTATGGCTATTATCAACTTACTTGCTGGTAGTGCTGGTGAAATAAGTGGTATTGATGCAACGAAACAAATTGCAACTGTTGCAGGTTTCCCAATTTTATTCCTTATGCTATTGATGGGATACTCAACAATTCGTATGTTTACAGATAGAGAAAAGTACGATGTAGCATACTACCCGGAGCTGGCAAAGGGCACAGATGTTGAAACATCAGTTGAAGTAAAATCTGAAGAAGCGGTTTAGTTCTAAACCGTGTATCCATTAAATCAAAATATGAAAATGTATGTTGAAATTAAGCAAAGAGAGAGATGAGAAAGGGGCTTTTAGCCCCTTTCACACTGTAAATTAGAGCAACACGCATAGACAAGATCAGTTTGTTATGTGTTCATTATTTACTGGGGACTAGTAATAGAAAAGCTGAGGAGAAATAATCAATGGATCAATCAATCATTTTAAATGGTGAAAATTTATCAATAGATCTCTTTAATGAAATCGTTCGCGAATATAAACAAATTGAAATTGATGCTGAGAAGTACGAAGAGTTGAAAACAACAAGACAGTTGGTATTCGACCTAGCTGACGAAGGTGTTCCTATTTATGGTTTCACAGTTGGCGTAGGTTGGAACAAAGACCAAAGAGTCTTTTCAAAATATTTTGCAGAGTACAACCGTAATTTAATTTATGCACATTGTGTTGCAAGTGGTGAACCCATGTCAGAGCTTCATGTAAGAAGTGCTATGTTAGCAAGACTGGGAACCTTCCTTGTGGGTCGCACCGGTGTCCAGCCAGAGCTGATAGCAATGTATAAGGAGTTCTTAAATAGAGGAATCCATCCAGTTGTACCTTGGGACGGATCAATTGGACAAGCGGATATTGCAACTATGTCTCATATAGGGCTTGCTATGATTGGCGAAGGGGAAGTTTTCTATAAAGGTGAACGTATTCCTGCCATTAAAGCTTTTGAAGCCGAAGGTATTGCACCTATAGAACTTGGACCAAAAGATGGACTGGCAATTGTATCTACAAATGCACAGGCAGCTGGTCCCGCATGTATGATTTTATGGGAAATGAAACAGCTCGTAAAAAAAGCGAATATCTTATATGGACTATCTCTCGAGGGCTTAGACGGTAATATGACCCCTCTTAATAAGGATGTTAACCAAGTTAAAAACTTAAAAGGTCAAATGCAGTGTTCTGAAGAAATTCGTGGCTTTATGAAAGGCAGTTATTTAGAAGCTAAAGATATCACAAAGTCCCTTCAAGATCCATTAAGTTATAGAGATGTTGTTGCAGTACATGGTGCAGTATACGACGCTATCGATTATGTATGGGATATGTTAGAGAATCATTTAAACACAACTGAAGATAATCCATGTATTTTGCCAGATGAAAGAAAGATTATTTCATGTGCAAACTTTGAAGTGACTAACTGGGCGCTTGGTCTTGAAATGTT
>Ga0209272_10002339_pt1 | contig 10705 bp, 10 predicted proteins | sample tdDd002_FD_187125 | JGI IMG/M metagenome (GOLD analysis project Ga0209272, IMG submission 187125) | Marine sediment microbial communities from the Atlantic coast under amendment with organic carbon and nitrate - tdDd00.2 (SPAdes)... | ecosystem: Environmental > Aquatic > Marine > Coastal >... | reverse complement strand
TATTGCGCGCGCCGGTAAGGCCCAGATCTGACACTTCAGCTTCACCGGGACCGTTTACCACGCATCCGATAATGGAGACGTCCATAGGCGTTAACACATCTTCCAGGCGCTGCTCCAGCGCGTTGACCGTACCAATAACGTCGAATTCCTGACGAGAGCAACTTGGGCAGGCAATAAAGTTGATGCCGCGAGACCGAATACGCAGTGATTTCAATATGTCGAAACCCACTTTGATTTCTTCTACCGGGTCGGCCGCCAGCGATACGCGCAGGGTGTCACCAATACCTTCAGCCAGTAACATACCCAGGCCAACCGCACTTTTCACTGCGCCAGCCCGCTGTCCACCCGCTTCGGTTATGCCCAAATGCAGAGGCTGGTCAATTTCTTTGGCCAGCAAACGGTAGGCACCGACGGCTAAGAACACGTCAGAGGCTTTAACTGATACCTTAAACTGGTCAAAGTTGAGCTTGTCGAGGATATCAACGTGACGCATGGCGGATTCCAGCAACGCTTCCGGCGTAGGTTCACCGTACTTTTCCTGTAGGTCTCGCTCTAATGAGCCGCCATTGACGCCAATCCGAATAGGAATATTTTTTTCACGAGCGCAGTCAACAACCGCTTTTACCCGTTCGATATTACCGATATTACCGGGGTTAATGCGCAAACAGTCTACACCGTATTCAGCCACTTTCAGCGCAATGCGGTAATCAAAGTGAATATCAGCGATTAACGGGATATCCACTTGCTGGCGGATTTGCTTAAACGCTTCTGCCGCATCCATAGTGGGAATAGATACGCGGACAATCTCGCCTCCCACTGCCTTAATGCGATTAATTTGCGCGACGGTCGCCTCTACATCGGTAGTCGGTGTATTTGTCATCGACTGAACGGCGATGGGCGCACCATCACCAATCGGCACCTTGCCAACATAAATACGAGTAGATTTTCTGCGCGTAATAGGGCTATCAGCAAACATTATTGTTCCTGCATAGGTAAGTAAAACTTCGCGGTACGTTTGGGATCAAACCCAGACATATCGACCGCATCACCATCATAATCAATTTGCACAACATGGGGCGCGCCCAGTGTAACCTCGAAGGGCGGCACACCCGATACCGACATCACATACCCTTCAGCTTTGATGCCAAAAGCCAGGGCTTCACCGGTTGAGTCTGTGACATTGACCCAACACTCTCCGGCAAAGGTAAATGTCAGTGCAACCTTGCCAGCTTCATCCCGACTAGTTTCCTGATTTGTTGCAGGTAGTGAAAGTCGACCTTCCAGGTCTGAATCGGTAGTGTCGCTACTGTCCTGCTCTTCTAAGGGTGCAGTGTTGGTATCTGACACTTCAGGCGTCGTAAGGACTTCATCCTGGTACGTATCGTCTGCTCCCCCTTCATCATCGTTCAGCAAGGCGTCTGCTTGTTCGGCACTGTTTTCTACATACGCAGAATCATCAACATCGGTGTCTACAGCACTGGCGGCAGGCTGTGAGGTTGCTAATGAACTGCTGGTAGTCGATGTCGTGGTCGAGGACGGAACAAAGTCGTCGTCGTTAGCAGGTTGCTGATACCACCATACAACGACACCAGCCAACAAGATGAGCGCAATAATGTAAGTAACCATCATCCAGCGGTCGTCATGGGCTTGTTTAGCCACGCGCTTTGAGAAACTCTGTAGCTTAGCTGGCGGCTTTGGCGCAGTATGGTATTGCTCAAACAGAGCAATCAACTCTTCCGGGTTCAGCCCAACGTTTTTGGCGTAGAGACGCACATACCCTTTAAAAAAGGTAACCGAGGTATTTTCATCTAAACGGTTTTCTTCCAGATCAGAAATAATATTGACCCGCAAAAACAGCTTATCGGCGATAGCCTGTTGTGAAAGCCCCTGCTTTTCCCGGGCTTCCCGTAATAATTGTCCCGGGCTTGGTGTGGCCGGCACGTGCTGTTCATCAGCTTCTAGCAGCTGCTCTTTATCCATTTATGTACCCAGATTACTGTGTCTGTTCAGCTGGCGGTACCAGCCATAATTTCGTTCCGATTTTGATAGACCCGTTATTGTCGAGGTTATTCCACGCTTTCAGGGTATCAAGCTTTATATTGTATTTCAGTGACAGCCGATAGAGGTTTTCTTTAGGCTGTACAATGTGAAACTTAACAGGTTCGGCAGCAACAGTATCCTCAGTGACGCTTTCTGCTTCGGTAGCGTCATCAGTATTGGTGTCGGTTTCATTAGCATTGTCGGTAACGACTGCCGACTGGCTATCCGCAGACTCTGGCTTAGCAAGCGTGATGTCAGCAGCAGGTTTTGTTACTGCGCTGCTCGGTTCGGTGCTGGATTGCAAGTCTGCCACACTCACGGTGTCCGGCTTCACATTTTGCTGCGGCTTAGTTTTAACCTTAATAACCGGCTGCGGCAGTTTCTGTTGCCTGTCGATGTAGAGTTTGGTTAGCGGACTATCTGGATACATGGTTAACAGCATGTCGCCGTAGCCGTTCGCGGTTAATAAGTCGCCTTGGCCCGTTGCTATCTCAATAGCCATCCACAGGGAATCCGGCGATACACGGGCGACTTTTTCGTATTTACGCAACGTTTGCTCAGCGAGGTCGTACTGCTCGGTAGCCACGTACATTTCCGTCAAAATAAACAGCGTTTTTGCCCGGCCGGGTTGATGTTTGAGGGCGCTGTTGAGGTATTCGATGGCATCTTCACCCTGCCCCTGGCTCTGAGCACACAGCGCCATGTTCTCGTAAGTCGCCGCTGAATTTGCGTATTGCTTGGAATTCACGGCCTGCAGGAAAAAGGTTTTGGCTTCTTCGTAGTCGCCTTGCTGACACAGAAACGCGCCGTAGCTGTTGGCGATATCGGCGTTACGTGGTGCCAGACTCATTGCGGTTTCGTATGCTTCCCTTGCCCGCTCTACCTCGCCGACGACCTGATAATAATACGCCAGCCCGTAATGACTGTCGGCCAGGCGTGGTGCAAACGACAAGGCTTTATCCAGATTCATTTTTGCCTGGGTATAGTTGCCGTTTTTCAAATAGGTCAGACCCAGTGAAATGCGGGTTTTCGCCGCTTCATTCTGATCGAACTCGGCGCTGAAATTGCCGCCCTGATTTTCGCTAACACAGCCTGATAACCACAGTAGCGTTACTAGCATTACTATTCTCATTGCGGGCGCTAACCTCTTATCGTCCTTTATATTATTGAGACATTTTTACCGAAATCGACTCGCCCTTCATCTGTTTTTTTAACATGCGCTTAGTGCGGTCTACGACATCACCGACTAATTGGCCGCAAGCGGCGTCAATATCGTCGCCTCTTGTCTTACGCACAATCACGGTAAAGCCATATTCCATCAGCACTTTGGCGAACCTATCGATACGCGAGTTACTGGAACAGGTATACGGCGAGCCCGGATACGGATTAAACGGAATTAAGTTAATCTTACAGGGCGTTTCTTTCATTACCTTGGCAAGTTGGTGAGCGTGATCGGTAGAATCATTGATTTGATTCAGCATCACGTACTCAACCGTAACCTTACCCTGGTTCGCCTTTGACTTGCTTAAATAACGGCGTACACCGGCAAGGAAAGTTTCAATATTGTATTTCTTATTGATAGGCACGATTTCGTTGCGCAACTCGTCATTTGGCGCGTGAAGTGAAATGGCAAGGGCAACATCTATCTGATCGCCCAGCATATCCAGTGCTGGCACAACGCCTGACGTGCTAAGTGTCACGCGGCGCTTAGACAAACCAAAACCAAAGTCGTCCATCATGATATCCATGGCTGGCACAACGTTTTTCAGGTTCAGTAAAGGTTCACCCATACCCATCATAACGACGTTAGTTACCGGGCGCTTCGCGGTGTCTTTAGATAAGCCCAATGTGGTGGCAACCCGCCACACCTGACCGATAATTTCGCTCACAGACAAGTTGCGGTTAAAGCCTTGCTGTGCGGTTGAGCAAAAGGTACATTCCAATGCACAACCAACCTGTGAAGAAACACACAGTGTGGCGCGATCTGCTTCCGGGATCCACACGGTCTCCACTTCCTGACCACCTTCCAAACGCAAGGCAAACTTGATGGTGCCGTCGGTTGCGTTTTGCTGATAGGCGATTTCAGGCGCAACAATTTCACAATGCTCAATGAGTTTCGCGCGCAGGTGTTTGTTCAGATTACTCATCTGCTCAAAATCACTGACGCCCTGCTGATAGATCCACTTCATGACCTGATCAGCACGGAACGGCTTTTCGCCCATCTCCGCGAAAAACTCGCGCATTCCCTGCCGATTTAGATTCAATAAATTCGTTTTAGCCATAAAGCACTTAACCTACTGTGAACATCGTTAACGTTGCAACCTGCATAGAATACCACGGGATAACCCGTGACGCACAGACGCAAAAGGGAGCCGAAGCTCCCTTTTTAATCAAAACCCGGCGTCTTATCGAGTGCGTGGGCAGATTTCTTCTTCAGAGAAGAAGTAAGCAATTTCGCGAGCCGCTGATTCAGGTGCGTCAGAACCGTGAACTGCGTTTTCGTCGATTGATACCGCGTAGTCAGCGCGCAGAGTACCCGCAGCTGCTTCAGCTGGGTTAGTTGCACCCATGATTTCACGGTTTTTAACAACGGCGTTTTCGCCTTCTAATACCTGAACCATTACCGGGCCAGATGTCATGAAGTCAACCAGAGCACCAAAGAAAGGACGCTCTTTGTGTTCTGCATAAAAACCTTCTGCTTGTTCTTTGCTCATGTGAACCATTTTAGAAGCAACGATGCGCAGACCTGCAGATTCAAAACGATTGTAGATTGCACCGATCACGTTCTTAGCAACGGCATCAGGCTTAATAATTGAAAAAGTACGCTCAAGAGCCATCTTCTGTCTCCGGTTGTAATAGTAAAAATTTTGGCCGCGAATTATAGGCAATCTTTTGCGCTGTGCCTAGGGGCACAGCAACAATTATCAAAAAATCTTCACAATTGGGGGAAATAGGCGTTTACGCGGTTTGCTTCGCCAGGGTTTGAATTTTGCCTACTATTGCGCGCAACCCATTGCCACGGGTAGGGGAAATATGACGTTCAAGGTCGAGTGCCTCGAAATAACCGTCAATATCAAAATCCAGAATTTGTTGGGGTGTTTTGTCGTTATAGGCCGCCATGACTAGCGCCAGCAGACCATGCACAATCACTGCATCGCTGTCGGCATCGAAGTGCAGTTTGCCCGCATCAACCGAAGTTACAAGCCACACACTGCTTTGGCAGCCTTTTACCAAACGCTCAGGGGTTTTCTGTTCGTCCTGTAAGCGCGGCAACGCCTTGCCCAGGTCAATAATATATTGGTATCGCTGTTCCCAATCATCAAAAAAGGCTAAGTCTTCAATGATTTCTTCGCTTGAGGGTAATGACATAATCGGGATTACTTATCGTTACTGAAATTAAAAAAACAGGCCGGCTTCAAGTTGCGCTTCTTCGCTCATCATCTCTCTGGACCAGGGCGGATCAAACACCAACTCTACCTTAACGGATTTAACATGAGGCACTAAGCCAACGCGATACTCTACATCACCCACTAATACCGGGCCCATGCCACAACCTGGTGCGGTAAGCGTCATATCAATCGTTACGGCGCCTTGCTCCTGGTCCAGCTTAACTGCGTAGATGAGGCCCAGAGACACCAGATTAATGGGAATCTCCGGATCGTAAATAGTTTCCAGCGCGTCCCAGACTTGTTGCTCAGCAATCTTTCCATCGGCGGGTACTTCAAAATCAAGCTCTTGCGGCTTTCTGCCTATCGCATCGGCATCTGTACCATCGATACGCAGCATGTTACCGCGCCAGGTAACCGTGTAGTTGCCGCCCAGGTCCTGGGTAAGATTGACGAATTCGCCGCCCGGTATCATTACTTTTTCGCCGGAGGGGACTTTGCGTGACCGCACTTCGCGTTCGGTCACTACCATTTTTTGTTTCATTCTACAGGGTTACCCGACGTTAAAGCTTTCACCACAACCGCATTCGTCCACAACATTCGGATTGTGGTACTTAATGACGCCGTTTATGCCTTCCTGTACATAGTCAATTTCGGTATTGCGAATTAACTGCAGGGCATCTTTGGCAACAGCAACGGTAAGCAGGTCTGATACGTTGAGAATTTCGTCGTCTTCTTTGCTTGCGTCGGCAAAGTCCAGCACGTAGGCATAGCCAGTGCAACCGCTGACCTTAGTCGACAAACGAATAATTTTACCCGGCTGCTTTGCCAGTTTTGATTCAAAGTGTTTAATTGCGCTATCAGTGAGCGTCACCACATCCTGACTGGGCACAAAGGTTTCAACGGTCATTGTATGCTCCTGTTAAGCCAACATGCTTTGTGCCTTGCGAAGCGCGACAAAGAACGCGTCCACTTCGTCAAGGGTATTGTATAAAGAAAACGATGCACGGGCGGTGCCATTTATACCTAATCGGTTCATCAGCGGCTGCGCACAGTTATCGCCGGTACGGATTGCCACGCCCTGGCGGTCCAGAATAAAGCCGACATCTGCCGGATGGGCATTATCCATAACGAAACTCAGGATCCCCACTTTGTTAGCCGCGGTGCCGATCAAACGCATACCTTCGATGTCCTGAGCCTGCTTCATGGCAGCGTCAATCAAAGACTTTTCGTGCGCCTGAACAGCTGCTAAATCAAGGCCACTGAACCACTCAACTGCTGCCCCCAGGCCAATAGCGCCCGCGATGTGCGGTGTACCAGCTTCAAGACGATTTGGCAGATTACCCCAGGTTGCGGTTTGGTACGTCACATCGGCGATCATTTCACCGCCGGTTAGCCACACAGGCCAGTCGGCAAGAATAGATTTGCGGCCCCACAATACACCAATGCCGGTAGGGCCAAATAACTTGTGTCCGGAGAAGGCATAAAAATCACAGCCTAAATCCTGTACGTCAACGCCGCCATGAGCAATGCCTTGAGCCCCGTCAACCAAAACCAGTGCACCGTATCGCTTGGCCATTTGTACCAGTTCTTTCACCGGATTCACGGTACCCAGCGCATTTGATACGTGTGGAAACGCGACCATACGGGTATTCGGGCCAAGGTAACTTTGGAACGTTTCGATATCCAACTCGCCGTTATCAAAGATGGGCGCAACACGAAGTGTGGCACCACTTTGAATACAGGCTTGCTGCCAGGTAACTAAGTTCGCGTGGTGTTCCATTTCGGTAACAACCACTTCATCACCGGCTTCCAGTTGTTTGGTCAGGCCATGGGCTACCATATTGATACTTTCGGTAGTACCCGCTGTCCAGATCACTTCTTCACGACTATTTGCATTAATGAACGAAGTAACCTGATCACGTGCTTTTTCGTATCTGCGCGTCGCTTCATCAGATAGCTTGTGCGCGCCGCGATGCACATTGGCATTCGTTTGCGTGTAAAAGCTCATTAGCGCGTCGATAACCGCCTGCGGCTTTTGTGTTGTCGCGGCGTTATCCAGATAAACCAGCGGCTTGCCGTCTACCTGTTGTGACAATATTGGAAACTGCGCGCGGATGGCCTGAACGTCGAAACTCATTTGACCTCCATGCTCACGAAGCGCTCACGCAAACGGTGTAGCAACCAGTCACTTACGGCGGCATTTGGAATTTGTGTGATCAATTCCTGAATAAAACCGAAGTTCAGCATGATCAATGCCTGACTGCGGCTGATTCCGCGCGTTAACAGGTAATACAGTGCTTTTTCTTCGATTTCAGCCACGGTAGCACCGTGAGCACAGCGCACGTCGTCAGCGTAGATTTCAAGCTCTGGCTTGGTATTGACCACCGCACGGCGAGACAACAACAAATTACGGTTGTTAAGTTCTGCCAGGGTTTTCTGGGCATCGCGGTGAATGTGAATCCGCCCATTAAATACCGCTTTGGCGCGGTCACCCACGATACCGCGGGCATTCTCTTCGGTTGTACAATTGGGTACAGCGTGCTCAATGGTAGAGTGCAGATCGAAAAGCTCCCCTTCCGCCAACAAATAAATGGCGTTCAGGTTTGCATTCGCAAATTCACCGGTGTATTCCACATCGACGTCAAGACGCGACAATACACTGCCGTAACCAACGATATTGCTGGTTAACTGCGCTTTCTCTGCCACTTTGAAATGACAGCTTCCCACATGCATAGCATGTTGGGTATACATGGCAAAGCGATAATGCTCCAGTTCAGCCTGGGCTTCCAGCACATATTCACTAACAAAGGTATTCAGGCTGTCTGCATCGCCGAAGCCATCTTCAATCACAGAGACTTTAGCACCAGCTTCAATATGCACCAGTACGCGTAAATGCTGATCACCCGCGCTGGCCGCCAATTGGGTTAATCGAATTGGTGTGTCAATGACGGTATTAGCCGGTACATGAATGTACACACCTTCTGTCAGCAGGGCATCGTTGACCTGACCAAACAAATGGTGGGATGGCTTAACCTGGCCTAATAGCGCCTGGATACTGGCTTGTTGTGCTTCATCTGCTTTTGAGAACAGCGTAAACGTAAGCCCTTCCGGCACCTGGCCTTGCTCATCGCTTACCTGATTGCCCGTAAAGGACAGGCTGTAAGCGTCGAGTCCGTCTATGGCAGGCGCTGTAGATTGCTGTTCTGACGGTCCTGCCAGACTAACGGTACGCTTTTCAACCGGCACCAATGGTGTGAAACGCCAGGCTTCCTGACGGCGCACGGGCCATTTAACGTTAGCTAACGCTGCCGTTGCTTGCTGACGATTGCCTGACAACCAGTCATTTTGACGTTGGCCTTCAGCAATTACTTCTGACAGCCACTGGCTCATGCCTCGCTCTCCTCGTAGGCTTTACCCAGGAACGCATAACCTGATTTTTCGACTTCCAGTGCCAGCGATGCATCACCGCTTTTGACGATTTTACCGTCGGCCAGAATGTGAACGAAGTCAGGCTTGATGTAGTCGAGCAGACGCTGGTAGTGAGTCACAACGATAAAGCTACGCTCGCCGTCACGTTGGCTGTTTACGCCGTCAGCAACCACTTGCAAAGCGTCTACGTCAAGCCCTGAGTCGGACTCATCAAGAATACACAGTGACGGTTCAAGCAGAATCATTTGCATGATTTCGTTACGCTTTTTCTCACCACCGGAGAAACCTTCGTTAACGCCGCGCTTCAGGAAGTCCAGAGGTAACTGCACTTGTTTACATGCTGCTTTGGCTTTTTTCAAAAATTCAGCAGCCGTAAGGGGTTCTTCGCCTCGGTGTTCGCGCAACGCGTTAACGGATTCTTTAAGGAATTCCATGTTGCTCACGCCAGGAATTTCTACCGGATACTGGAATGCCAGAAACAAGCCTTCACGAGCTCGCTCTTCGACTTCCAATTCTAATAAATCTTTGCCATTTAACGTTGCACTGCCGTCGTTCACTTCGTATCCGTCACGGCCAGACAATACATAACCCAGCGTACTTTTACCGGCGCCGTTAGGTCCCATGATGGCATGAACTTCACCAGGTTTAATCTCCAGGTTTAACCCTTTGATGATTTGCTTTTCTTCAACACTGGCGTGTAAATTATTGATGGATAACATTAAATTCTTTACCCCACAGAACCTTCTAAACTAATTTCAAGTAGCTTGCCGGCTTCTACCGCAAACTCCATAGGTAACTCTTTAAAGACTTCCTTACAGAAGCCGTTGACGATCATTGATACCGCCTTTTCTGCATCCAGGCCGCGTTGCTGACACAGGAACATTTGCTCATCACTGACTTTAGAGGTGGTGGCTTCGTGTTCAACAATGGCGGATGGATTACGGCTTTCAATGTACGGGAATGTGTGAGCACCGCACTGATCGCCAATGAGCAGTGAATCACACTGCGTAAAATTACGTGCGTTATCGGCTTTTGGACCCATTTGAACCAGACCGCGATACGCGTTGTTACTCTTACCCGCTGAGATCCCTTTCGAGATGATGGTAGAGCGCGTGTTCTTACCCAGGTGGATCATCTTAGTACCGGTATCGGCCTGCTGGCGTCCACGAGTCAGTGCTACCGAGTAAAACTCGCCAATACTGTTGTCGCCTTTCAATACGCAGCTAGGGTATTTCCAGGTCACTGACGAACCGGTTTCTACCTGAGTCCACGAAATTTTCGCATCGTTGTGACAAATACCGCGTTTTGTGACGAAGTTATAAATGCCGCCCTTGCCGTTTTCATCGCCCGGGTACCAGTTCTGCACAGTTGAGTACTTAATATTGGCTTTATCCAGCGCAACCAGTTCTACAACTGCCGCGTGCAATTGGTTTTCATCGCGCTGTGGCGCGGTACAGCCTTCCAGGTAGCTTACGTGACTGCCTTCGTCAGCCACAATCAGCGTTCGCTCAAACTGACCGGTATTCTGTTCGTTGATACGGAAGTAAGTGGACAGTTCCATTGGGCAACGCACACCCTTTGGAATATAAACAAATGAACCGTCCGTAAACACGGCGCTGTTAAGCGCAGCGAAGTAGTTGTCGGTACGAGGAACCACAGAGCCAATGTATTTCTTAACCAGTTCCGGGTACTTTTGGATAGCCTCAGAAATAGGGCAGAAGATAACGCCCGCTTCTTCCAGCTTTTCGCGGAAAGTGGTTACCACCGATACCGAATCAAATACCGCATCCACGGCGACACCAGCAAGCATTTCCTGCTCGTGCAAAGGAATACCCAGCTTGTTATAT
>Ga0209272_10002338_pt1 | contig 10709 bp, 9 predicted proteins | sample tdDd002_FD_187125 | JGI IMG/M metagenome (GOLD analysis project Ga0209272, IMG submission 187125) | Marine sediment microbial communities from the Atlantic coast under amendment with organic carbon and nitrate - tdDd00.2 (SPAdes)... | ecosystem: Environmental > Aquatic > Marine > Coastal >... | reverse complement strand
ATCGGTTTGGCTGGACAGGTAGTCGTAAGCTTCACGGCTTATTTCATACTGAGGGTCATTTTCATCCTCGCACCAGGTCAGTACGACTTCGCCAGGCTTCACGACGTGAAGAATGTTGTCGACGTGACCGTTAGTTTCATCGTTATACAGTCCTCGTGGCAGCCAAATTACCTTGTCAACATTGAGGTGTTCACACAGAACGGCAGTGAGCTCCTCCTTGCTTAAGTCTGGGTTGCGGCTTTCATGAAGGAGGCACTCCTCAGTGGTGTAGAGCGTGCCTTCACCATCAACGTGGATTGAACCGCCTTCCAGAACGATAGGCGCTCTGTAGCGTGAGTCTCTGATAGCTTCACACATTTTTTGTGCTACCTGATCATCACGATTCCATGGTGAATAAAGGCCATCAACAAACCCACCCCATGCATTGAACTCCCAGTCGACACCACGGCGTTCACCTTTGTCGTTGGTGACGTATGTCGCGCCAATATCACGCATCCATGAGTCATCAGTAGAAATCTCAAGTACACGAATATCGTCTGGTAAACGTGAAACCGCGTTATCGTATTGCTCTGAACTCACCAGCATCGTCACTGGGGTGGTTTTGCTGATTTGCTTAGCGACATCGGTAAACACTCTTTGTGCTGGCTTGGCGCCATTGCGCCAGTTGTCTGTACGCTCTGGCCATGCCATCCAAATTTCACTATGAGGCTCATGCTCACCGGGCATTCTGAAACCATCTTGTTTTGGAGTCGTTGTAAATACTTTTTTCATGATTTTTCTCCTGAACTAAGCCTTCGCTTCTTGCTGTTCTACTTGTTCTTTTTTGCGTTTTAGTGCACCTAGCAAAATCCATTCACCCATCAAGATTGTGGCGATGACACCTGCCAATACGGGGCCGGTATAGCTCCAATCTGCGACCGTAAGATCGAGTGCTTCCGGGAAGATAAACAATACGACAGCTTGGAAGATGACAAAGAAGCACACGATGGACATTAGCCATTGGGCACCTATGCCACCTGGCACTTGAAATGGACGCTCACGCTCGCCATCAACGAGGCGCAGCTTTAGATACGCCGGGAACATGAACAAGTAAGGTAGTAGGAAAATACAGCTAGAGAAGGCGAAGATTGACCAGAATAAGTCATCGTTACCTTGTGCAAACAATGCGTAAGACAAAATCACCACGGTAGAAACGATACCAGTAATGTTGTTTGCACCGACTGGTGAACCTTTTTCTGACACTTTTGCCACAGGAGCTGGTAGCTCGCCTTCTTGTGCCGCTTCTGCTGCTGCTCGGCTTGCCCCCATAGTCCAGCTCACCATGTTGCCGATAAGGGTTAGCAGGGCGAGTGTGCCGAACAGGTACACCATGGCAGTACCGAATACGCCGTCACCAAATAAGGTTTTGAAGGTATCGATAAGGCCGGCGACAAGGCCAATACTTTCAACAGGCAGAGCCATCAAAATACCAAGGGTACCGAAGATGTATAGGAAGGCCGTGATGCCAATAGAAAGGAAGACCGCTTTAGGCATGTCGCGAACATCTTTCATCTCTTTGGTCATGGTCGCAACCAGTTCGAAGCCCATTAGGTTAAAGACAATCGCGGGTAAGAAGGAAACTGCCGAATCCATATTTGGAATCATGGCTGAGAAGCTAAATTCGTTAGCGACACCATTGTTCATCGCATAGACAAAGCCGCCCACTCCAAGTGTGCTAATCACGATGATTTTCAACACTGCACCGACGTTCGTTACCCAGACACCAATATCAGCAGACACATTGCAAATCCAAACGGTTAGCCAGGTTAGCAAGATACAGATGGCGATCTGTCCCCAAAGGGAGAGCTCCGGCATAAATAGCTCGGCAAACATTCCGGCAAACATGATGTAAACCGCTGGCATCCATAAGCCAACATTGATCCAATAGAACCATGTGGTGCGGACTGCCCATTTGAAATTAAACGCTTGTTTTACCCAATCGTAGATCCCCCCGTCGCCTGGGTAGGTTGTGCTTAATTCGGATGTGATCAACCCATAAGGGATGACAAAAAAGATTAACATCAACACCCACCAGCCAATGGCACTAACACCGATACTGGCAGAGGCGGTTAATGTGTCGACTACCAATACTGCACATAAAGTAAATAGTGCAATAGCCGTGACTCCCATTTTACCTTGAGTTTCGTTACTCATCGCTCTTCTCTCCTTAATTCCAACTCGCTAGTTATTAAAGGAGAAATTTCCGTAAAGAACTTTGATGAAAACTGAATATCGGTTTTGGTTAAATCAATTAGGATTAAAAATAAAATGGCTTCAACATAAATAGAGAAAATATACCCAATAGACCGGACAATTGATTTTGATCAATATTTGACTTTTAGGATATCGATAAAAGGCTGGATAATTAAAGTGTCTCCGAGATCACATATCCAATTTGGAAAGTGGATTAATGATATTTTTGTGATTTAGGTAAGGTTTAATAATGCAGCTTTTAAACAAGAGTCGATTTGTGATTTTTATCCACAATCACAAGGATTTATTTCAATACAGTGTGATAAGTCTTTTTGACTTCACTTATTCGGAGAACTCGATATGTCTAAGCCTATTATTGTTGTCGCTGTAGGCGGAAATGCTTTGCTACAACGCGGTGAAATCATGAGTTGTGAAAATCAACAGAAAAGCATCGCGCAGACAGCAAGCTCATTAGCAGAGCTCAGCAAAGATTATCGTTTGGTCATTGTTCATGGCAATGGCCCTCAAGTGGGCTTACTTTCGTTGCAAAATGATGCTTACAAAGATTGTCCACCCTACCCATTTGATGTACTTGGTGCCGAAACGCAAGGAATGATTGGCTACCTTATTCAACAAGGGCTGAATGCTGCCATTGAAGACCGTTATACCACCACCATTCTGACTCGCATTGTTGTCGACGAAAACGATCCAGCGGTGGCAGATCCTTCTAAATTTATTGGACCTGTGTATACCGAAGAGCAAGCCAAGCAGCTTGCCGAGCAAAATAGCTGGATTGTAAAACCAGATGGGGCGCATTGGCGTCGTGTTGTGCCGTCTCCGAAACCACTGGAAGTATTAGAGATCAAAGCCATTCAGGACCTATTAGAGAAAGAGCATCTCATCATTTGTGGCGGCGGTGGTGGTGCCCCCGTGGTCGAAAAAGACGGTGCCTATGTGGGCTTTGAAGCCGTTATCGATAAAGACATGACTGCCGCATTGATTGCTCAACAAATTGGTGCCGAACACCTACTTATTCTGACAGACGGCACTCACGTCTGTTTGAACTGGGGAACACCAGACGAAGAGAAGCTGGAAAATGTATCCGTTGAGCAAATGAAACAATACAACTTCCCAGCAGGTTCCATGGGGCCTAAAGTGGATGCATGCTGTCAGTTTGTCAAAGAAACAGGTCAAAAAGGGCATATCGGTGACCTGACTTGCGCGTTAGAGATCATTGAAGGAAAATCCGGTACTCATATCCGCCGATAAAACCATTACTGTTTGATAAGCTGTTTAAAGGAGAGCTGGCTAAACTTTTCATTCTCTCAATGGATCTTTGGCAAGCGCTCCTTTATCTTTCTAATTAGTATTAGACTTAATGTATGGCAAGCATATGCGAAAAGTTAAGACAGAAGAAAAATTACGGAGAATTCACGAAGCTGTTGTCCGGTTGATGGATAGGCGTGAAGCAACGGATATCTCTATGTATGATGTCGCTAAAGAATGTGGCATGGCAACATCAACGTTGTACCATCACTACCCCAACATAGAAGACTTGTTTCATACATTATTAAAGGATGTTTTTGACGAGTTCGACCTATTATTGGAACGATGTATAGATGAAGAAAAAGTCTCGCATTGGACTGATATTAACAAGATGATAGAAACTGCCTATGTGGACTATTACAATAATAATCCTATTGCGAAGAAGCTAATATTAGGACGCCATACATTCTCTGAATTAGGCCATGCCGATACCGAGCATGATCTTGAATTAGGTCATCAGGTTGAAATGATTTATAGACGTTTTTTCGATATCCCTCAACTGTCGCAACCTATTAATATTTTTGCCATATCACTACAGGTTGCTGATAAAATTTATTCTCTTTCCTATCGAAAATTTGGTTATATCACTCCAGAGTTAGCTCAAGAAGCGGTACGCCTTACCGAGTCGTATATTCAAATCTACATCCCCAAAATTTGTCAAAGAGTCGATTCAGAATGAAGCTCTGAGCATTCCTTCTGGATAATTCAAGAATTGAAACCCAAAACCAATATATAAACAGCATTTTACTGAGGGAACTTATTCGTTAACGATACCCACTCTAAAACTGACGTTCAGCTCAACAAGAGTAATACGAAAGATGCTATCTCAATGGCATCAAAAGCAAGAGAATCATTAAATGCTATTTTGACCTCTATTGGACAAATACAAGAGATGAACACTCAGATAGCAACGGCAGCAGAAGAACAAAATGCAGTGGCTCAAGAGATCAATCAATCGGTCATCGAAGTAAATAGCCTTGCTAAAGCAACCAATGAGAATGCGGAAAGTACAGAGCACTCAACGAAGCAATTATCCCGTGTAGTGGAAAGCTTATCTGAAATTACAGGCAAGTTTAAGCTGTAGAAATCTATATCAAAACTAAACACCCTAAACGACGAAAGCCCAGCATTTCTTCGGGGACGCCTAGTCTGGGCTTTCTAATGTGGCGGAGAGATAGGGATTTACTGCTCGCAAGCTCGCGCCCTTCGGGCTATCGGCAAAGCCGATGTGCTTTCGCTTCGCTCAGGTGAACCCTCATCCAGGCTTCTTCACCCTATCTCATTTTTTGCCAAGCAACAGATGTAAAAAAGCCAGCAATTAAGCTGGCTTTTTTGAATGTGGCGGAGAGATAGGGATTTGAACCCTAGATACGCTACAAACGTATGCCGGTTTTCAAGACCGGTGCTTTCAACCACTCAGCCATCTCTCCGTTATGCGGCGAATAATACGGGGCTAACTTATGCTTGTAAAGCAGATTTTTAAAAATCCGGCTTATGTGATTAAACCTTGAACAACAGGGCGTTATCGCAGATGAATACATGAAACTTACACCGAGAACTTTCTCATCTCGTGGTTTAAATCCGCCAATGACTGGCTGTCATTGATAACCTTAACCACTTATCCGGTTGAGTTTTGGATTGCAGAACCATTAGAAATGCACTTGATAATGAATGTAAGCAATGGCTTAGAGCGTGCCAATTAAAACTGGGAAAAAATCACGGTGTTGCGATCTGATTCTGAGTTGCTTAACAGAACTTTTCCAACTAACTGTCCCATAATAGTTTTATTCGACCAACTAATCAGCCATAAATGGCTAGAGAACTAATATCAATTGTCTAAGCCAACCTGATACATAAATTGCATAATAACTAGGGAAGACCAGCATGTCAGTTGACAAAATGCCAGATCTACTAATTATTGGATTTATATTCCTTACTGGATGGATAGCCCACGTCATTAGTTCAAGAGCTCATATTCCACGCGTAACTATTCTGCTTTCTATTGGTGTTATAGCAGGGCCGGCTGTACTTGATTTGGTTTCACCGGAATTTACACAACACTTTTCAACGGTGTCACACTTGGCACTGGCGATGATTGGCTTTTTACTGGGGGAAAGCTTTGCTGGTCGTGACATTAAGGCAGAAAGGCGACAGATCCTTTTTATATCTCTAGGAGCATCAATCGTTCCTGCTATTGCGGTTTTTAGTTCTGTATTACTGGTGACTTCAGATCTCGCCTTAGCACTGGTTCTCGCAGGTATCGCAACCGCAACAGACCCAGCAGCAACGGTAGACGTCATACGCGAGTTTCGGGCTCGCGGACCTGTATCAAGAATACTTAAAGGGGTCGTTGCCGTTGATGATGCCTGGGGAATAATTATATTCTGCCTGCTGCTGGCTATTGCAACCGCCTTATCTGGCGAGGGTACCAGCATTGTAGATATAGCATATGGTGTCTGGGATGTCTGCGGTGCTTTACTACTTGGAGCGTTGATTGGAATTCCGATGTCGGTAGTTATTGGACGACACCGACCTGGCGAACCTACTATCGTCGAGGCTATGGGATTTGTTTTTATCTGCGGAGGTTGTGCAATCTATTTCGACGTATCCTATTTGTTGGCTTGTATGATGCTCGGGGCAACAGTCGCAAGAAGGGCGAAGCATATCGAGAGACCTTTTCATGACATAGAAACAGCCAGCGATCCATTTCTTATCATCTTTTTCATTCTATCAGGAATGAACCTTGATCTATCAGCACTGAATACACTAGGTATCGCCGGGATTGTCTATGTTGTTGCACGATGTATAGGCAAAATACTTGGGGCTCAAATATTTGCACATTGTGCTCAGTCATCGCCGCAAGTTACCAAACATTTAGGGTGGTGCCTGCTGCCCCAAGCAGGGGTTGCTATTGGTATGGCTCTCTTGGTAAGCGAGAAGTTACCCGAAATTGGCGAATCGGTATTAACCTTAGCAGTGACGACAACGGTACTCTTTGAGTTGCTAGGCCCACTCACTACACGTTGGAGTCTTTATAAAGCAGGAGAAATACCAAAAGAGTATTAATTCTTCCTACCTTTAGCCGAAAGCATTGCAGCTGTTCTCCATGCAGCTCAGCATCTACACCTACAGACCACAAACAGTTACAACACAGCGAAATCAAGCAAAGCGAGCAAATTACAAACCTCAAATTGTCAAAAGGTTTACTCAAACGCGCCACCATTTCGATAAAACCAGAAATAACGTATTGACAGAAACCATTCCTGAATTTATATTTCCAAACATATCGAAACAACCGTTCTTACAAGGCAACAATTATGAGTCCTGAAATTATTACGATGATAAAAGAAGCGGCAGACATGTTTGTGTTCTTAGCCGCTGAGCTGACTATCCTTTTTCTTGTCGTCAGCTACCTGGTGGGCATTTTGCAGGAGTTCCTGACTCCCGAGAAAATCCAGTCAATCCTAAGCTCGCGCAAAGGCAAGGGATACTTTATTGCTGCACTGCTTGGCGCCATTACGCCGTTCTGCTCCTGCTCGACGATCCCTTTCCTGAAAGGTCTGCTTCGAGCTCGTGCCGGTTTTGGTCCGATGATGGTCTTCCTGTTTGGCAGCCCGTTACTTAATCCTGTCATCATTGGTCTGTTTGTCGTGACCTTCGGTGTAAAAGTCGCTGTATTCTATTTCCTTGTTGCGATGGTGGTGTCGGTAACAGCAGGTTTTGTACTGGAGAAACTGGGCTTCGAGCGATATGTACGTAAGGAAGCTTATGAGACGGCAGATACCGGCTCAAGCTGTGGTACATCTTGCAGTGAGGCTGCACCAGCAACAACATCATGCTGTAACTCAAGCGCTTCAGTCGAAGTCAATGCGTGTGGCGAAGCTGTTTTAACCGTCAAAGAAGAGAGCCGTTGGATGCGCGTTTGGCGTGCAACATGGAAGGACTTCAAACAAGTATTTCCTTACTTGCTTGCAGGTATCTTGCTGGGCTCGTTCATTTACGGCTTCATCCCAACAGACATGATTGCGAAATATGCGGGTGCCGCAAACTGGTATGCAATCCCTGTCGCGGCGGTAATTGGTATTCCTCTATACATTCGTGCAGAAGCCGTTATCCCGCTAAGTGCCGCACTTGTTCAAAAAGGAATGGCCCTAGGTTCGGTAATGGCATTGATCATCGGCAGTGCGGGCGCAAGTTTAACCGAAGTCATCCTTCTGAAGTCTATCTTCAAGAATCAGATGATAGCCGCTTTTCTTACCGTCATCCTCGGGATGGCAATCGGAGCCGGTTACCTGTACTCCTACCTATTTGGTTAATCCTGGCTGTTTTTAACCGTCTACGCCTCCCTTCCGGGAGGCGTTTTTATATATATAAGCTAAACATTGCAGCAAATACTTACGCTCTAGTAAGCCACACCAATACGTTAGTTTAGATAATTGCCAGCCTCTAGTTCGTCAATCATTGCTACTGCGTAATCACTCACAGAAATATGGCTTGCCCCCTGCTCGTCGGCCAGCAACTGCTCGCCACCAAGTCAAACTGGCGTACTTCAACGTCCGCATCATCGACCCTAAACGACAAAAGCCCAGCATTTCTTCGGGGACGCCTAGTCTGGGCTTTCTAATGTGGCGGAGCGCTTCGAGGGTATTGCGGATTTACTTCGCCCTGCGGGCCGTTGCTCTAAAACGCCTTCGGCTAGCAACGTTGTCTCGCTTCGCTCGGCTGAACCCTAGATCTTAGGTATAAAAAAACCGCTGATAATTCAGCGGTTTTCTTGAGTTTGGCGGAGAGATAGGGATTTGAACCCTAGATACGCTACAAACGTATGCCGGTTTTCAAGACCGGTGCTTTCAACCACTCAGCCATCTCTCCGTTGTGCGGCGAATAATACAGAGTGCGACCAAGGTTGTAAAGCACCATTGATTACCTTATCAATCAACTGATGAGGTTTTCATCAGGTAGCCCATTTACTCGTCATCTCGAACTATAATTCCCTTCTTTCGCTTCGGATAATCATAGTAAATTGTTGCAGCATGCTCGCTAAAAATAGCCTGCCAGCAGTCGACCTCAAAGCCAAAGACTGCCACGCCGCAGGTTGGCATGTTATCGATGCTCAAACCCAACATATTAACCAAATCATTAATGGCCGGGTTGTGACACACCACCATTAAGCGGTCAACCTGAGTAGTGCTTGCCTTAATAGTATCCAGCAGTTCAAAGGCCGATTCGGTATACAATTCAGACCGAGTTTCTAATTTTGGCTGACTAGAAAGTCCTTTAGAAAAGAAATAGGCTGTCTGGGCAGCCCTTAGCGCCGAACTGGAAACAATAAGCTGAGGGCCAGTTTGCCAGGCATTAAGACGATGCACCATTTCAGGCGCATTTTTCATTCCACGCTCATTTAGCGGCCGCTCATGATCATCGAGTGTAGGATCATCCCAGGAAGACTTTGCATGGCGAACTAGAAAAAGTAACTTCATTCTCAACGTCCCCTCCAACGTAGCGCAGAATCGCATTACTCATTCCAAGTATATAGAAACGTTTGGGAACCGTCGTAAAGGGAAAGAGACAAACGAGGAGAAAACCAAAATATGAGAGGAAATTTGGCCCCGGAACTCCAAGGCCCAAGCGGATCACATTGCAGATTTAACGGCACGTGCTAGCTTGCTTGCAGCCTTCTTAGGATCCGGATCCTTTGCATTGAAGAAATTAGTTACCACGTCAAAGATGGCAGCCTGGACATAACTTGTCGTGGCAAGCCCTTGCGAGACACTCGGAACAAGGCCACCATTGGTGGATGTCGATTTAAACGTCGCCATTGAATCTAATGCGCACTTGTCGAAATTACTCATGTCCATATCGAGGCGAACCGGAATTGATCCTTTGTTTAAATTGAATATCTCCTGGAAGTCTTTATCTAAGATGGTACGGGCCAAATCTTTTTGTGCCTGGCGATCTTCTTCCTCGCTGAGTTTGAAAAATGCAAAGCTGTCGATGTTGTAGGTAAACTGCCCCTGAGTGCCCGGAGCAGCAACACACAGGTAATCTTTGCCCGGTGTTTTACCGGCTGCAGCAAACTCGCCTTTCGCCCAGTCGCCCATGATTTGCATTGCAGCCTCGCCATTAATCACCATCGATGTTGCCGAGTACCAATTCCTTCCCCGATATTTAGGGTCAATATAGTCACGCATTTTACGATACTGAGCAAAAACCTCCGTCATTTGCTCACCACCCAGTACGTCCATATCCAGATCGACAAAAGCTTTTTGGTAATCGGCGGCACCGAGAACGGCAAGCGCAACGGCTTCAAACAGCGTAATGTCCTGCCATGGCTGGCCGCCATGCGCCAACGGAATAAAACCAGCCGCTTTGACTTTGTCGGCAACGTCAAAAAACTCTTTCAGGCTTGTCGGCACTGATGCACCTGACTTTTTCAAAACATCAGGATTCACCCACAACCAGTTCACACGGTGGACATTGACTGGCACGGCCACATAATCACCATCGTATTTCATCACCTTGGTGACAACTTCAGGTAAGACACTGTCCCAATTTTCGGCAGTGGCGACATCACTCAAGTCAGTGAGAAAGCCCAGCTTTCCCCATTCCTGGATATCATGGCCTTTGATTTGTGCCGCCGACGGCGGATTGCCAGACACAGCTCGGGTCTTGAGCACCGTCATCGCGCTTTCACCGCCACCACCGGCAATAGCAAAATCTTTCCAGCTATTGCCCTGCTCTTCCATCATCCCTTTCAGTACCGACACCGATTTGGCTTCGCCGCCCGATGTCCACCAGTGTAGTACTTCGACTTCGCCTGCATGTGTCACGGCAGCCGTAAGCGCTAGGGTTAGTGCTGAAAGTGTCTGTATTATTTTCATTATCTCGCTCTTACGGCAAATACGGCTAGTGACGCTATTCTTCCAGCAAACGCGGAATATAGACTTTAACTTCCAACCCGCCTTCTTCAGCGTTATGGATAGTCATATCACCACCGTGGGCGTGAATAATATTTCGGGCGATCCCCATTCCCAAACCATGCCCCTCATCATCTTTGGCAATACGAAAGTACGGCTCAAAGACTGTCTCCAGCATTTCTGCCGGGATACCTTCACCCTTGTCTTTGATAATCAGCACCAACGCATCGGACT
>Ga0209272_10002337_pt1 | contig 10711 bp, 5 predicted proteins | sample tdDd002_FD_187125 | JGI IMG/M metagenome (GOLD analysis project Ga0209272, IMG submission 187125) | Marine sediment microbial communities from the Atlantic coast under amendment with organic carbon and nitrate - tdDd00.2 (SPAdes)... | ecosystem: Environmental > Aquatic > Marine > Coastal >... | reverse complement strand
CCTCATCTGAACAAGTTAGAGCCGAAATTCAGCTAAGGATTGCCGTACTAACAAAAAAAGATGAAGAGGAACGCAAAGGTTTACTTTTCAACCAGTTTGTCTGAGTACAATAGTACTCTAAGCCAAAATATCTTAAACATTTCACTTCACAATCATGATTCATCGATGGTGATAGGTTTAAGCAGTTCAAGCCAGTCATCTCCACTCATCTCAGTCACGCTTGCCCCCTCTTGCTGATAGATACTCTGTGCCAGGCTTTGCTTAGACTCCTGTAACAACTGGATACGCTCTTCCACTGTATCTTTGCAGATCAACTTATAGACAAATACAGATTTGTCTTGCCCTATACGATGCGCTCGGTCACTCGCTTGCTGCTCTGCGGCCGGGTTCCACCACGGATCCATGTGAATAACGACATCGGCTGCGGTAAGGTTCAATCCTGCACCGCCGGCCTTTAAGCTGATTAGGAAAACGGGGACTTCATGTTGCTGAAAACGTTTGACTAAACTTGCACGGTCGCGGCTCTTACCCGTCAATTCCACATAAGTGACGGCTAATTGCTCCAACAGCTCACCTATCAAGGTTAACATGCTGGTAAAAGAGGAGAAAATAAGGATTCGGCGCCCTTCGGCAAGCATGGAGGGGAGTTTATCTGCCAACCAATTGAGTTTGCCTGAGCTGCTGGCAAATTCAGTTAGGCCCTGTTCGACACTTGCCTGAATAAACGCCATCGTATTGTCATTCTCATCATTCGATGGTGTAGCGCCTTCTTGTTGGCGAATAGCATTATGGTGGAGTTTTAACAGTTGAGGGTGACAACATACCTGCCTGAGTTTCAGTAGCGCATTACTTATCGCCAAACGATTTCTCTTAATGCCGGAAAGCTTCACCGCCTTACGCACCTCTTCGGACATAGTCAAACGAATGGTTTCGTAAAGATCGCCCTGTTCCTGAGTTAAGCTGATATATTCGTTGATTATTGTTTTTTCAGGCAGTTCGGTCGCTACATCCGACTTTATTCGGCGTAGCATAAAAGGACTGATCCTCTTAACTAAAGCCAGGCGTCTTTCATCATCTTGATCTTTTTCTATCGGGTGTTGATACAAGCGCTGAAATTGCGCATAGCTGCCCAAAAAACCTGGCATCAAAAAATTAAACAAGGACCACAATTCGCCTAAATGGTTTTCCAGTGGCGTCCCCGTTAAACACAGTTTATGTGTGGACGATAAACTCGCCACCACCTTAGCAATACGACTACGGACATTCTTAATGGTTTGTGCTTCATCCAAAACAATCAGATGGAAGTGTTTATCGGCCCAAAATTGTGAATCCTGTTGTAGGGTACCGTAACTTGTTATTAATAGGTCTGCTGATTCAACTTGTGATCCCAGCTTGTGACGTCTGGGACCCGACCACAGGAGCACATTAAGCGCCGGAGTAAATGTTTGCGCCTCATGGAGCCAATTTGCCAGTAAACTCGTCGGAGCAACCACTAAACAAGGCTTGGTTAATCGTCCGGACTCTTTATCGAGTAAAATACTCGCCAGAGTCTGAATGGTCTTTCCAAGCCCCATATCATCGGCCAGGATCCCGGCAAAAGACTGGTTTTGCAAAAACTGTAACCAATTCAAACCTTGCTGCTGATACTCTCTCAACTTGGCGTTTAACCCATCAGGTTGAGGCACAAAAAAATCATTGTGCTCATGACTCTCTAAATATGAATAAAGCTGCAGGGCTTTATTATTTAACCAGGTGTTTCCCTGCCAATGCCACTGTTTCTTCTGCCCCTTTATCTGCGAAGATAGCTCGGCAAGCCTGGTCACCTGGTGCATGGGAAGTGTCAATGTTTCAGTATCAGACAGTGGCCTTGCTTCATATAATTCAACCAGTACAGCCAAGATCTGTTTAACCCGTTCTACCGGTAAGGAGAGTCGTTCGCCACTATCGAGCTCCATTAAAATGGTATCTTGATCTTCAATATTGTCGACAAGTCCCAAACGAATCGCTTTGACAAGATAAGGCAACAGATTGACTTTCTGGCCATTGACTTCGACACCTATCTCCAGATCAAACCAATTCTTACTCGAAGAATCTTGAGCAACGTCACCATACCAACGTTGGGCTTTGACGATACTGAATCGGTTCTTCATATCAAATTCAATGCACCATCCCGCCAACGATAGCCGATAGAGTGCTATCATCTGCTCACTCAATACATTGGGTAGCAGACGACAACCAAGTGGGAATTCCTGCCACACGGGAGATTCAAACACCGAAGTCAATAATGGCAGATCTGACAGTTGGATGTTCCATTCTGCGGCTAAATTTAAACAGTGTGGCACTTCTTGAGCGTAATCAAAAACTTCACTCAATGAGTAAACGACCTTACCATTGACTAGTGAGAAGTTAGCAAGGTCCAATGACAACCCATGCGTATTATCCCAAGGAAGTTCGACATGATGCCGGGTAATTCTCAACTGCGGTTGCCAATCGAACTCGGCATCGGAGCTGATATCAGGCATCGAAAAAAAGTCGGAGATGAGGATAAGACTCATGCTTGCAAGATCAAGATAGCTATCGGCATCGATCTCAATAAATGGTGCCGGATCCACAAAATCTTGATGATAATGCTGCTCAATTTTTAATGCTGGGTTTGAACACGTTTCCCAAAAACACCGCTGAGTCGAAACCAGGTGCCGGATAAAGTCGAGCCCGGCCAGTTCACTCAGGTTTAATGAAACGGCCTCGCGTTGTTTTACTTTTTCCTTTTCACTGCATTGCTCAATCAAGCTAGCTAGCTTATCCAGTAGGTATCGATCGGCCTGTGTGACAAACTTAGGCACTACACTTTTGGTGAACACGTCTAATCCCAGGGAGCTCTTAATCGAATAACTGCCGATTTTACTCAGGTAACCTTTATGTACAGAAAGATGTAATCCATCTAGGTTATCTGACAAGAGATAGATGATCCGGTGACGAGCCATATTGGGATAGGGATCGAAACGCTGGCTTAACTCTGTCCTGAGCAGCCTTTTTGCCGTATCTGGTCTTTTTTTATCACTGGCGTAAGGAGTTATTGGATATTGTTTAGCAATATGATCGATTGCAATGGCGGCCAGGTGTTTACAAGCCTTCTCTTCATTGTGACAAGTACAGTGAGAGTTGGTCGATGCGACAACAGGCCCTGCAGACCAATCGAGCGCTGAATAGGTAGAATTAATACTTGTAGCCGAACCATGACCCGATGGCTTCTGAGTACTGCTTTGAATATCGACACTATTCACGCCGTCGGGCTTAAACTCGGCACTAACAATCAAACCTGACTGTTCGCTCTTAACTAGCATCCCTGCTAACAACAACTGCATACCATGAAATATTGCAGACTGACTAAAATACGCTTCTAGCTGTACCAATGAGATCGCCTTGCTCTAATCTTGATGACTACTTATGACTTAATAGATAAGACCAAATAGTTTATGACTTAATAGATACGGCCAAATAGTGGATGGCCCATTAAAATTAAACCGAAAGGGAGAACTATAACATTGATTTTGAAGGACTACAGGTTATTTCAATTAATAATTAAAAAAGTCACCTAAAAGGGTGACTTAAGTAAACTATTCGAATCTACAGCCAATGAAATGGCAGAGTAAAGAACTAGAGAAACGAGTCTTTATCCTCAACCGGTCCTTTTATACTCTTCTTGCCGGAAAACATCGCAGAAATTATCCCGGGTTGATGGCGGCGTTCAGCCTGTATAACGGCGGCAACATGAAGCCCAATTAAGAGCATTAAAAAGTAGACACTATAGAGGTGAACTTTACCTGCGATACTCTTAACGGGTTTGATCTCAGCAAGCTTACTCTTATCAACCCCAGTCTCATCGTAAGGTTTAATTGCAGTCGCATCGGCGTCATCGGCCGCTATATACTGAGTGATAGCTGAGCCGAAAGGAGGATAATAGATATCGGTACCGGCCCTGAATAGGCCTGTTGCCATGATCAAGGTCAGCGTCAACATGATGGTCAAAATAGCTAGCTTACCTAATGGATTGTGACCAACATACTGCGGATTTCGGCCATCTTTAAGTGCCGTTCTGTATTGTTTGATGGCACGAATATTGGGAATGTTATGGGAGAATTTTGCATAGCGGTTATCCATAAAGCCCCAAATAATTCGTACCAATAAATTCGCTGCGAACAGGTAACCTATAATGACATGTAACTCTTTGAGTTTAATCTTGGCCTCAAGCGCATCTATGCCTAGATCTTTACGAAACAACATAATTAAACCGACAAAAACCAGGCTTAACACCAGTAACACATTCACCCAGTGAAATATTCGGCTAGGCCTGTCCCAAACCTGGTATGTGGTTAACTTGTCAGCGCTGTTATCTCTTTTGTGATTGTCATGGTTTTGCATCGCTATTCCCCAATAAGCATAAACGTAATTTAGCCATAGCTTACGCCGATCTTAACTATTTTCAGTTAATCTTCATTAATGAAATAATCACTTAAAAATAATGTACTTATGAAGATTGATAATGAAAAACATGCTGACTAAATGTATTAACCCCCTTATTCCATCAGTGTCAGCAAATGCTGTTTAGGCATAGGTTTATAGAAGTAATAACCCTGAACAGCCTCAATATCCGCAGAACGAACAAATTGAAGTTCCTCCTCTGTTTCTACACCCTCGGCAATCACGTGTAGATCCAGCGCATGACTCAGGGTTGTGATCGCTTTTACCAAAGCTTGTTGTTTTAGCGAAGAGCCGGAATCTTGAATAAAACATTTATCTATCTTGATATGATCGACGGGGAAATGGCTTAAATAGGATAGAGAAGAGTAACCCGTTCCAAAATCATCGACAGCGATCTGTATTCCCATACCTCTTAGCTTCTGGAGTGCATCGATGAGATGTTGATGCTGCTTCATCAAGAGCGACTCGGTGATCTCCAAAGTAATACCATCGAAAGGGAAACTATCCGTGGTGAGATCCACGGCGATATTATTGATAGAGGTGACAAGACAGTCCTGTAAAGCATGGGACCAAAACTCGTACATAGAAACATTGATCGAGAGACCAATCTCGATCCCTTTACGCTTAAACTCCAGCAGAGAAGCCATGGCTTCTTTACGCACCCAGTGACCCAATTCGACAATCAATCCGCTACTTTCCGCGACGGGAATGAATACTTCGGGGGAGATGAAGACTCCTTCATGCTCCCATCTTAATAACACCTCAGCACGAACAATTTTATTCTCTTCCAGACAGACTATCGGTTGATAGTAGAGTTCGAATGCATTGGTCTCCAGTGCAAACTTCAAATCGTTATGTAGTTTAGCTGTTAGCTCTGCATCCTGTTGCATCTGAATCGTAAAGAAATGAAAACAGTTTCGCCCCTCGCTCTTCGATATATACATCGCCTGATCGGCACAATTCAACACCTGCTCAAGATTCATGGCATCTTCGGGGAATCTGGCAATACCGATACTGATACTGGTTAATACACGCTTGTTTTGGCCCAACTGATAGGGCAACACAACTGCGTCATTGATTGCATGTGCTTGTCGGACAAGATCGCTCTCTTTGACCATACCGGGCAGGAAAAGAGCAAATTCATCTCCTCCTAACCGGGCAACCAAGGCCCGCTCTTTAGTACAGGCTTCGATTCGCTTTGCCACCTCAACTAGAAGCTGATCTCCCTTATCATGGCCTAAGGTATCGTTAATCTGCTTGAAATTATCAAGATCCATCAACATAAAACCAAAACCCGGGGTTAAGCTATCAGACTTAATTTCGGCTTGTACAATTTTAAACAGATAGTTACGGTTTGCCAGTTGCGTCAATGAGTCATAGTTAGCTTGGTAATCGATAAGGGCTGAAGCACGTTTACGTTCGGTAATATCACTGAACAACCACGAGTAACACAGTTCTTGTGAACCACGCTCTTTAAACATGTTCACAGTCAGTTCCAGATAGAAACTCTCACCGGACGCTCTTGTGCCAACGAGCTCTCCCTGCCAGACTTCTTTGCTAGCCAAGCTGGCAAGCATACTATCGAGTGTCGCTTGCCCCGAACGCTCAAAAAATGTTTCCGGGTCAAATTTGACTTCAAGACCCGAAGCCAGCTCTGTTATCGCGTAAAATGCCGGGTTAGCATTTAGCACTGTCCAATGAAAATCAGTGATCACCAGCCCCAAGGGGAGATGGTTAAAGATATTTCCCGTTAACCGCTCGAACTGAAGCGCCCTGCTTCGCTCGATGGCCAAGCTTGCAAGTCTGGCCGCTTCCGAAATGAGTAATAGGTCTTTTTGTGTAGGAGACTTAATGGTGTCATAGTACATAGCAAACGTACCCAGCACTTTTCCCTGACTTCCCTTGATAGGCTCAGACCAACAAGCGTAAAGACCCGCAGCCAAGGGCAATGCTTTAAAAGGCTCCCAAAAAGGGTGAGTCTCGACATCTTCAACAATAACCCTTTGACCGGTAAATGCCGCTGTGCCGCAAGAGCCGACACCGTTACCGATCTCAATACCATGAATCGCTTGATTATAATCATCGGGAAGATTTGGAGCCGCACCAGTAAGAAGACGTTTACCGTCATCACTCAATAGCAGCACTGAACCTATAGTGCCCAACTTCTCCTCTTCAATGAGAAGAACCAGAGCGATAAGAACCTCTTCGAGAGGAGAGCCATCTAATAGCATGGTTAGTATCGCGCCGTAGCGCTTTATACTGATATTAGAGTCGGTTAGGCTCGGAATAACGGGTATTATTGATTCATAGCTTAGGCTCATACAGCCCCCTGATTTACGGGTTTTTATCCTTAAAAATCCTATGACAATAAGGATATACTAATCATAAACTCTATGTAAATAAGAGATTTAGGTTTAAATTGATGGCTTTTGGTCTGGTCAATTTGTCAAGCTAACTGGCGATATAGTTTAGCAAAAAAATCAAAAACAAAATCTTAGGTTACAAATAATCCCTGGCCCGATTTATACAAATCGGTTTTATTATTACGGGAAAATGTAAGCAGTTCTATGGCTAAGCGTGATGGGAGCGTTCTGGTTTACGCTAAGAAGGGTTTCGGATAAACAAAGTTAACCAGCACAATATAGACTCTGCTGGTTAACATTCAGTACGCTAAAATTCGAAATCAATGGTATTGATTATTCAGCGATACGCTCGAGTTTGGCTAAGTAAAACCCATCGAAACCTGAGTCCGCGACACTGATAGTCTCATCATCGATAAACTTAAAATGCTCATTTTCGGCAAGAAAAGCATCGACCTGGTTACGGTTTTCTTCCGGCATAATTGAACAAGTGGCATAAACCAAGATACCACCAACTTTCACCATACGACTGTAACTTTGTAAGATGTGCTTCTGTAGCTCAACCAAAACAGGCAGACGCTCCGGCGTATCGCGCCACTTAGCATCCGGGTTACGTTTTAGTACACCCAATCCCGAACACGGGACATCGAGTAAAACTCTGTCGGCGCTGAGCTTAAGACGCTTAATCGTCTTGCTGCTGGCAATAATACGAGTCTCGATATTATCGGCATTAGCACGTCGTGCACGCTGCTTAAGGCTATCAAGCTTCCACTGCTCGACGTCCATAGCTAACAGACGCCCCTTACCTTTCATTTGAGAAGCGATTGATAATGTTTTACCACCCGCTCCGGCGCAAGCATCGATGACACGCATACCCGGCTTTGCATCGACAGCGGCCGCAACCAGTTGAGAACCAGCATCTTGCTGCTCGAACCAGCCCTTTTTAAAGCACTCGGTACGGAACAGCGCTGAGTCGGAAGTGACCTCCAATGCAGTATCCACGCCTTCAACTTCTTGGGTTTGAACCTGCTCGTTGCGTAACTTCTTGGCTAACTCTTCACGGCTGCACTTTAATAAGTTCGTACGAATAAAACGCTTAGGTTGCGTATTTAATGCCGCACGCTCTTTGGCCCAAGCTTCACCAAGCTGTGCTTGGCCCATCTCATCAAGCCACTCGGGACAACCATCCCAAAGTGCTGGTTGCTTCTTAGCCTCTTCGAGACGAGCAAAATATTCGGCTTCTACAAGCGGCAGAGAGTATTGCAGCTTAGGCAGTTCAAGTTCATGAAACAGGTGCCATGCATTTATCAGACGCGTACCCAAGCGAGACATCTCTTCGGGTTTCACATCGGACAGGAAGCAGTACAAATTCAATCTACGTAAGATATCTCCGGCAACCTTGGTGATACGAGCCTGTTCTGATGGCGCAAGTTGAAGGCCTGAAAAATGTACCGAGTACGCTCTGTCTAAAGGTTTACCTTCAGATAAGACCATATCTAATACACTAATAACCAATTCTGTCGAGCTAGGTGAAAGCGGAGAGTTAAGCATGAAGTTGCCTGTTGTAGATGCATGAAATAAAAACGTGTGGATCATAGGAGTTAAGCAAGCAATACGCAAGTAAACTCTCGCCTCAAAAAACAGAATAAGTGACGATATAATACAAAAGCGACCCTTAGGCCGCTTTTTCATCATTGAATCCGCCCGAAAATGAGCGTGAACTTTTTAAATCAGCTCGGTTAACGATCCCAAGGGTTCAGTGGTAACTTGTTATCTGCTGAGCTCTCTTTATTATCTGAGCGGTTATTGCTCGAAGACCGACTTTTTGAAGATTTTGACTTGGAAGAGACACGCTTAGAATAGTCAGGTTTTGTTGATTCAGAGCGTCCGCGCGCTTCTTTAGGCGCAACATCTCTGACAGGCTTATTTTTTGGAACGAAGTTCAAAACAGAAACTGGCACGACTTTACGCGGTTCAAATCCTTCAACTACCTTTCTCTCAATGAGATGATCTAAGCGCTTTTCAATCATGCACAGGTTTTTAAAATCATCTTTCGACACCAAAGAGATAGCTTCACCCGCAGCCCCCGCTCGGCCTGTACGACCGATACGATGCACATATTCATCGGCAGGGAACGGCAAATCGTAGTTAATCACTAGCGGCAGCTCATCAATATCGATACCGCGGGCAGAGATCCCGGTAGAAATTAAATATTTAACCTTACCGGCTTTAAAGTCAGCTAAGATCTGCTCACGAATGGCTTGTGTACGACCACTGTGTATCGCCTCGGCTTCGATGCCGCGCTTCTCAAGCTGGCTCACAAGCTTAGCTGCGCCGTGTTTAGTTTCGATAAAGATCAGAGCCTGTGGCCAACTATTTTCTTGAATCAGATGGCTCAGCAGCGCCGACTTCTTATCTTTATCTACTGTTACCAGCCACTGGTCAATATTGGGCTTACCTTCACTTTTTTTAGTAACGGATAGCTGAATGGCGTTGGGAATTGTGTCCTTAGCCAGTTCTCTGACCTGCCTTGACAACGTTGCCGAAAATAACAGGTTTTGCCTCTCTTCAGGCAGAATATTGATTATCTTGGTGATATCTTCGATAAAACCCATATCGAGCATTCTGTCAGCTTCATCCAGGACCAATAGCTCAATTTCATCGAAATGGATCGCTCTTTGGGTGTACAAGTCACGTAAGCGACCCGGTGTCGCCACAACTATGTCGACGCCATCAATTAATGCCTGTTTTTGCGGCGCATAATCGACACCACCATAAATGGCTACGGATTTAAGGTTAAGATTTTTGCCGTATGCCTCAATGCTTTTACAAACCTGCACCGCGAGCTCTCTGGTCGGTGTAAGTATAAGCGCACGAGCCCGTTTTTTTCGTTGCGTTTCACTTGTGGCCAACATTTCAAGGGTTGGCAACACAAAAGTGGCAGTTTTACCACTACCCGTTTGCGCAGCCGCAATTAAGTTTTTGCCTTTAAGCGCCAGCGGAATGGCTTCAGCCTGAATAGGCGTAGGCGTCAGATAGCCCAGTTCGCTAATAGCATTTAAGATTGGGGCGCTTAATCCGAGTGTAGAAAATGACATGTAAAATCTCAGAGTGATAATGATAAATAGCTGAAAAAGCCGATAGAAAAAATCAAATGGCACTAACAGAATAATTGTGGGTGATTATAACAGAAGAACCCGAAGCAAGTTATCAAAGACTCATCACAGCAAGTCTACTACAACGGGCTTATCACAACACAAAACCCTGTCAGCGCTTTTAAAAATGCTAACAGTTTATGGAGTTATAGTAAAAATCTGCAACTTCAACTTTCTCAAAATTAAAGTTTAGCAAACTATCCTCAGGCGATGGGTCACTTGAGTTACTCAAGGGAATTGTCAATTCAAACGCCTCAATCTCATCTACCAAAACCGGGAATACCAGCATATACCATTGACTGAAATGGTCGATAGAACCGCTCGGTTCCTGCTCGGTGACAGAAATGTCACTCGGATACATTTGGGAGGAAGAAGTCGATAGTCTTACAAATACGTTATTGGGTACCAGTGCGTTAGCCTGTGATTTTGTTCTGATCAGCAAGGTGATTTTCAAGTTCTCGCCGGATACGTATTCGGGCATAACAGTGATTGAAACGTCACCAAGGATTTTCTCAATCGCATCATCTCTTGTTGTATGGTAACCACAACCCATAGATGGCGTAAGTTGGCCATCGTTTAGATCAGGCTTGAAATAGGTTCTCGTGGTCGGGTAGGCAACACAGCCACTCAGCAGTATTAAGCAGAGTAAGACTCCCGCGATTTTATGATTCAAAAAAAGCCTTTTCATAAAAATAAAATATGCGATGAATACTA
>Ga0209272_10002335_pt1 | contig 10716 bp, 4 predicted proteins | sample tdDd002_FD_187125 | JGI IMG/M metagenome (GOLD analysis project Ga0209272, IMG submission 187125) | Marine sediment microbial communities from the Atlantic coast under amendment with organic carbon and nitrate - tdDd00.2 (SPAdes)... | ecosystem: Environmental > Aquatic > Marine > Coastal >... | reverse complement strand
ATAGATAACTCATTGCGACGCCCCAACCCCACATGCTGAGAATGCCCATTTTTACTGGGAACTTGATGTCACCTGCAGCCTTAAGGGCAGAGATAAAGATCAAGTTAAACACTCGACCAGCTTCAAGAATGATCGAACCTGCGATCAGTGTTGCGGTAAGTGCAGCAATCTCAGGCTCAGTAGTAAAGAGTGGAATAATACTGTCGCGTAGCAAATAGATCACCACTGTCAAAATGGTCGATACGCAGAAACCGATGAAAAAATATTTTTGTACCAGTTTCAAGATGGCGTCTACCCAGCCTCGGCCAATATAGTAGCCCGCTTGAATTTGACTGCCTTGACCGAGTGCTAAAGCAAAGGCGAAAGAGAGACGCGCAATGTTCTGTGCATAGGTAAAGGCTGCGAGTGAAGCCGTACCCATCTGAACGATAAAGAAGGTAATACAGATTTGCGCCATGTTGTAAGAGAGCACTTCACCCGCATTCATCACCCCTATTTTAATGATGCGAGTAAAGATCACTTTTGGGATTTGCTTAAGCTGTGCGAAAGGCAGCGCAATACCGCTACGCTTGACGACCAAGCATAAAATGAGTGTACCAATCACTTGGCTAATGACCGTCGCAATCGCAACACCTTGAACGCCGTATACCGGTAGGCCAAAAGGTTGATAAAGAGCGATATAGTTACCCACAATATTAATCACGCCACTGATCAAGTTAACGTACATCGGTGAGCGCGAATAACCATGGCTGCGTAAAATGGTCGTGAGCACAATGCCGAGTGTGATGTTAAATGTCATTGCGCCGCTGATCAGTAGGTACTCTTGGGCGTATTGTTCAACTTGCGCTTCCAGTCCATATAAAGGCAAAAAATGATAAGCCCCAATGACGGCGAGAAGGCTGAGGAAAACACCGACCAAAGCTGATAACGCGATACTGGCAACGCCAACCCAAGCTGATTCTTGATGTCGCTCAGAACCGTTGTATTGAGCGATTAGAATGCCAGTCCCACTGCTCACCATCGAAGAAACAATGATCAAAAAGAATGAGAGTTGAGAGATCACCCCGACTGCTGATACTGCTTTGTCTGAATACCCACTAAGCATGAACACATCACTGGTGTTTAGGGCTGTGCGCAGTAGGATCTCCACAAACAGTGGCCAAGTTAGCGCGACAATGCTCATTCGCTTGTCAATGGAGTTAGCAGGGTTCGACATTGAGGATATCTAAAAAGTGAAAGGACCGGTGATTATATCGCCACACCAATAGTAAGGATAAAGGTATTCTCACTAAATAAGAAAAAGGGTACTAAGCTCTCACTTGGTACCCCTTCAATGAATCTTTTGAGACTCTATTTATTTTCAGTAAAGAAATCGTTGTACAGCATGTAAAGGTGAGCAGCGCTCCAAGAGAAGTTTGGTGCACCTTGCTGAGCGCCAGTTAGTGGGTTGTAGTTTTCACGAATCGGACCATCTTGCACTAGACCGTCGGCATGGTTGAAGAAAGCCGTCGCCATCTCAACAGCGTCATCGCGGTAGCCATATTTTTCCATCCCTTTTAAGCCAAAGTAGAACTGGTCTACCCAAACACGGCCTCGCCAGTAAATATCCGGGCCAAAGGCAGGGCTAGAAAGAGCTGCCGTTCCTAGTGGGACATACGAGTTAAACTCTTTGCTGTCTTTCATCACTTTCACAACGGCATCAGCGTTTGCTTGTGTTGCCGCGCCATTAAATAGTGGTGACCAACCTTCAGGGCCTTTGCCACGCTCAACAATCGGTTTACCCGCACATCCATTAGCAAGTGGCTGCTCTTCGATACGGATATCGTAGAAGAAGCCTGTGCTTTCATCGAACATACAGGTGTTGATGTAGCTGGCTAGCTTATCGGCTTTATCACGGAACTCATTTGCTTCTGATTGTTTGCCAAGAATATCGGCCATTTGTGCTAGGTACTGGTTGTCACTGAACATGTAGCTGGCTTGGTCTACCGACTCTTGCATCAATGAGTAACCTAACAAGGTGCCATCTTGGCTACGGTTCTGAGCAAATGCCACGTCCCAGTCAGCGCGGTCACCACCTTTAGCCACATATTCTTCTAGCTGATTGTTATCGATAAAGCCAAAGACGGCGGCATCATCACGACCGGATTCCCATGAAGCCGCGGTTTGAGCTGGGATCTCAATATGGTCATATTGGCCATTTTTGATGATCTCATTGTATTGCTCTAGGCCTGAGAACGTCTGCTCTTGATCGCCGCGTTTAACGGTAAACAGCATTTGTCCACTTGGTGTGTTGTGTGCTTTGTCGCGAGCAGCACCGTACTCAGGTACGCCATTTCCATTGTGATCGCGGTTACGTAGCCACCAGTTGTGGTAGGCAACCAGTTTTGGATACATCTCTTCTAACCACGCTTTGTCGCCAGTGGTTTTGTACACTTCCATAACCGCCCAAGCCGCAAGACTAGGCTTGGTATTACGCTCATTCCAGTTACCGCCGTCACCACCACGCTCTGGGCTTAGGTTATACGCGAGAAGATCTGGCACGTAGCCTTCATCCCAAGGTCGCACTGCATCATCGGCTTGAATCTGATAAGCGAACATAGCGCGAATGTTATCTTTGGCGACATCTGGGTTAAAGTGTGCCATTGCGTAGGCTTGCTTCCATGTATCCCATGGCCAAGTTTGGTTACCTGAGAACCAACGTGCTGTGACCGAAGGCGTAACAGAATCAAACTTCATCGCACCAGCCACACCACGCCAGTTGCCGTTCAAAGTTTCCATAGCTTTGACTGCGACACGTTCTTGCTCCGCAGTCGCATTTGGATTGGTGAGTCCTTTTTCTAGGTAGTTTTCCCAGCGCTGCTCTGAAGCTTCTAGGTATTGTTCAGGGTGAGCCAATACATCCGAAATCTTTGCCTGTTCAGCTTGATTCTCTTTAGCCGTTAATAGGTGAGAGTAGGTCGTATAAATGGTTGTGGAACCCGAAATATTTGCTTTTGAGGTAAAGGTTAGACCGTCGACTTTAGTTTGAGACTCAATCGATTTATGGATTTGGTACTCAGATTCACCAGAAGTGAGTAATGACCAAGTTGCTCTTACCTTACCAAATGTCACCTTTAGACCATCTTGTGTTGCTAAGATCTGACGGTCGTATTCAGGGTAAGCTTCATCAATGGTTTTCTCTGACTGCGCTTCACCCTCTTTGGCGTGGTATTTCTCCAATAGTTCACCGTCCCAAACTAACTCTAAAGGTGAATCGGATGTGATCTTAGTTTCGAGTAGAGAGGTGCGATTAGTTGCAAAGCGCAGCGTCATTTCAACCGTGACATCGTCAGACGTCAAGGTTTGTACTAAGGCGCCCGGTAAGCTGTACGCTTGCATTGTGAAGTTAACTTTTTTGCCATCTTTGAACACAGTGAGGCGGTCAAAGTTGTTGGCCATGAAGTTGATGTACTCTTCAGTCAGCAGTGCAGTCCCCGGGAAGCCGCCCATGCCTTCTTGATTGTCTGGCAATAGGTGGCCGTGCCAAGCACCGTAGTCAAAAAATGGGTTGAAGCGCTGGTGGTCATCAAAGTCATAATCGCGCATGTATTCTGGTGAACCTGTGCGATCAATGACGTTTTTAAACTCAAACGCATGCAAAGGGTTTTGTGAGTCGACAGAGGCGCAACCTGTAGCAAGAAGTGCTGTTGCAATAGCCGCAAGCAAAGGATTTCGTTTCATCGTTATTCTCTTTTAATTTGAATGCTGTTGCGGCAATAGGGGATACCGAACAGCTTTCTGATATTAATCTCAATGGCTGATGAGTAAATCAACCAAGTAAATTTTTGTGATCTATTTTCAGTAAATTTTTACTGGTTCGTTTTTATTGGTATTGAAACAAAAAAGGGCACCGCGAGAGTGCCCAAAAGGGAAAGTTAAGAACTATTGTTTTTAAGCTTGAGTAGCCGGTTTATTGCTTGTCTCTAGAGTTGTTTTGAGAGCCTGCTTTTTCTCAAAACGAGAGATCCACCACCAAGCCAGACCTGAGAAGACAGCGGTCATAAACACGTTGATGAAGAAGGCTTTCACTAGGTCAACGCCTGTTGGGAACGCTGATGCTGTCATGCTGACCACGAAGATAGTGATAAGAACAGAGACAACACCCATGCCTTGTTTACGTGTGCCCATGCGGAAATCACGTGGTGTATCATCGTGCTTCAAACGGAAGACGAAGTAAGCAACCATGATGAAGATAGGTGGCAACATCGCTGTACCCGCCGTTAGGTTGATTGCAGTGTTCATCATCTCTTGTACCGATTCAGATCCGAAGCCGTTCACAATCAGCATCACGAATACAAAAGCGAATTGCCACCAAGCCGCACGCACAGGTACACCGTGTTCGTTAAGCTCTGTCGTTTTCTCGCCGTATACACCTTTTGGAATTTCAGAGAAGTGAATTTTTACAGGTGCTGCCGTCCACATCATCATAGAACCGAACATAGCAACAAATAGGACGATACCCACGAAGCGGCCAACCAGAGCTTCTGAAATGTTGAAGTACTGCGCCATACCAGTAAAGATTTCGACCATACCACCTGCATAAGTCAGATCTTCACGGGCGACAAAAACGTTAACTAGCAGTGAGCCTACAGCGTACATAGTACCGATCGCGATACCAGCGCCGATGATCACTTTAATAAATGACTTATGGCCACCTTTTACATCGTTAAGGTAAGCGGCTGCGGTTTCGGCACCACCTGCTGCTTGGAAGATCCAACACATAATGCCTAGCGTCGCCCAGTTGATGGTTGGTGACATGGCTTCAAGTGTAATTGGTTGGACAGGTTCATGGTTGCCACCTAATGCCATCACTGCACCAATCACGTAGATAGCGAATAGAGCAAAGACGCCGTAGGCCACAATTTCAGAGATCTTACCTAGCCAGGTTGCGCCCTTAGTCGAGATATGTGTTGCTGCCGCGAAGAGAATAATAGAAATCGCTGACGTTACCATTGGTGAGAATGCGTACTCGTAGCCAAGCATCGCGTATGAAGCGTATGCAATCACGTTTGGTAGTAGAGAGACGAACCAGAACAAGTTCACAAACCAGTAGAGGAACGAGCCTAGGTAAGCCGCTTTCGTGCCGAGTGGTTTTTTCAGCCAGTCATACATGCCTGACTCAGAGTTTTTGTTGGCAGAAACAAATTCAGCAATGATGAATACGAACGGGATGAAGTAGACAAGAGTGGCAAGTAAAAAGATAGGAGCCGAGCTCAAACCCAGTTCGATGTTGTTGTTTACGATGTTGCGAACGTTAAATACCGCAGCAAAGGTCATGGAAAGTAGGGCAAATTTGCCTAACTTACCGCGCATAGATTCAGACATGGTGTCCTCCGTTTATTGTCTATTAGGACTAGATGTTGTGTTGTTATTTTTAAGTAGCTATATCCCAGTAGCCTAGAGGTGGAGGAAGGTTACTTGGATATAGCAGCTTGCGGTTTTAGCGTCTACAAAATTATCAGTAGCACTTGGGTTATGCTTAAAGGCAGAGAGGAGAAACACTCTCTGCCGAGCTTTAAGTTTTTAGAGTTACTTCATCATTAGCGTTGGAGAAGCCTCCTTCATACGCTCTTCTTGATTCAGTGAGTTTTCGTATTTGCTGTATTTCCACCACGCAAAGCCTAGGAAGATAACGATGCCACCCACGTTGTAGAAGACGATGGTCATGATGTCTGCACCTGTTGGGAACATGGAAGCTAAGAAGCCGACAGTGAAAATACCGATTAGGATTGAAACCACCGTAATGCCCGTCATGCGTGAACCCATTTTGAAATCGCGCTCTAGGTGATCCAGTTTTAGGCGAAGATTTAGGTAAGCCAGCATGATAAACAGTGGTGGTAGCATGGAAGCGGCTGCCGTCATGTTGATCACTGTATTCATTAAATCTTGCGCTGTGTTCGAACCTAGCGTTGGGATGATCATTAGAGGGAAAACAATCGCGTATTGAACCCAAGCTGCGCGAGCTGGCACGCCATTTTCATTCAGTTCAATTGTCTTCTTACCAAAGATGCCTTCAGGGATCTCAGAGAAGAAGATTTTCACAGGTGTTGCTGTCCACATCAGTAGAGAGCCGAACATGGCAGTGAAAGAAACCAAACCTACAAAGCGGTTCATTAGGATTTCAGGCAGGCCGAAGAAGCTTGCTAAGCCTTCAAATACTTGGACTGAGCCACCGGTGTATTTTAGGTCTGCGCTTGAAACGAATACGTTGATAAGCACTGAAGCGACGGAGTAAAGGGCACCGATGAAGATACCAGCAATGATGATGACCTTAACGAAAGATTTAGAACCCCCTTTAACGTCATTTACGTATACCGCGACAGATTCCGCACCGCCTGCTGCCATGAAGATCCAAGTCGTAATACCGAGGAACGCCCAGCTGAAATCAGGGATCATTGCATCAACGGTGATTGGGTCTGCAGGTTGAACGCCACCAACTAACGCAGCTCCTGACAACAGAATGTAAGAGATTGTCAGTAGTAACATCAGAGAGGAAGTCACTGAGGTAATTGGGCCCAACATTTTCGCGCCATTGGTTGATACATAGGTTGCAAACGCAAACAGAATCATACTAAGGGCGGTCGTTGCGAAAGGCGTCAGAATGTACTCATAGCCAAGGAAAGCGTAAGAAGCGTAAGCAATAACGCGTGGTAGCAATGAGGTAAAGAAGAATAAGTTTACGAACCAGTAAGTGTAAGCTGAGATGAATGCCCAGCGTCCACCTAGTGAGCTTTTTACCCAAGCATATACACCGGCTTCTGAGTCTTTGTTGAGGGATACGAATTCAGCAATGATTAAGCAGAAGGGGATGAAGTAAAAAATGGTCGCCAAAAAGAACATTGGAGCGGAAGCAAGACCGATCTCTATGTTGTTGTTGATGACATTATTGAAGCTGAATACCGCTGCAAAGGTTAAAGAAAGTAAGCCAAACTTGCCTATGGTATTACGTTTAGAGTCAGACATTTTTATATCTCCGAAGAGTCACGTTTTGTAGGGTTTTATAGAGGGCTTACGGTTAGTCGCAGCCCTCCAGTTATTATTTTTCTAATGTCTTGTTACTTATTGAGGAAGTAGCCATCTTCAATGGTGACTTTCAGAACGACTTTGCGTACTCGATTGTCACCATGGAAGCGATAAGCTTTGCTGTTGTCGAAAACAGCGGCTTGGCCTTCGCATAATTCGCGTACTTCCCCTTGACCCGTTAAGTATTCGCGGTCTGTTTCGTCGCTGTACTGTTCTACTTGCTCTAACTGAGACTTATCTGCGAACTCAACGGTTTCACGTCCTTCTAGGTAGTAATGCACATCAAAGTAGCGGCGGTTACCTTCGAACGTTTTGGTATTGCGGGCGATGCCGTCTTCAACCATGTACACCAGTGAGTCACCGATTGAGTGCATGACGCCATCTTTGATGTTGGCGATGTTTTCAATCGCTTCCACGCAGCGGTTCCATTTACGACCATCGCGGTAAACCACTTTGAATTGCTCTAAGCTTTCTAACACGATCATGGGTTATGCCTCGTTTGCTGAAGTTGAAGTAGTAAAGAAAGAATTACCAAAGTTGTGCGCTGCTAAGGTTTGCGCAGTGCAATCTCCCGCTGTCAGTGGCATAAGTGTTAGGCCGTAGCGGAACTCATCCATGTAAACGCGGTATGAATCGAGCACTTCGCTACCCCAAGAGTTAGAGCCAAGACCCATCACTTGGTGGTCAAGGTTTAGCGTGATGTAACCACTCTTCTCTAATTCAATCGTGTGCTGTGCTTCATGCAGATTTTGGTTGGTGTAGAACCAAGCGCTAAAGTTGATCTCTTGTTGAGGTTTCACCAGTAAACCCGTGCCGTTACGGTTAGTCAGAGCTGCCCAGCGAACATGTTGACGGTTACCGTTGTTTTGTGGGAACGGGTAGTTCTCGAACATATCAGCTACCGTGCTTTGGTAAACATCGATCATGTTGGCTTGTTTGCTGTCTTGGTAGTTCTCTTCTGGGCCACGACCGTAGTATTTCACTTGGTCGAAATCGCCATTAATGCCAAGGTCTAAGCCAATGACTGGGATGACATGAGGGTAGTCACCGTAACGCTCGCCGCTTAGCTCAACATTCAGTTGGCCTTCAGAATTCACTTGGTAGCGGTACTCACAGCGCATACCAAAATCGAAAACTGGCGGAGCAATAATGCTGGTGGTGGTGATTTCTATTTTGCCGTTAATCTCTTCCACATTTAGGCTGCGGAAATGCTCTTGCATGATTTGCAGGTGCGCTGGTTCCCATAGGCCTTCATGCTCTTGCTTGTGGTTGTCGATCATTGGCTTGAAGAAGTTGAGCTTAGGCTCTGACTTGATCAATTCTTCACCGTTCACAACCCAAGAGGTCAATTTACCGTTCACTTTGGAGAAGTTAAGCGCAAAGTTGTTACCTTGAATTAGGTAAGCAAGGCGGCTCTCTTCAATGTTTAGTGCGGTTGCGTTGTTGTTTACAAATTCAGCTTCTACAGCCGTGCTTGCTTTTAACTGATACTGGTAAATCGCAATATCGTGGTTCGCTTCACTGTAAAGCGTGCGAGAGTCTTTACGGACTGTGAAGTTGATGAACACTTCACGCTCGTCCAGTTCAGGAATCGCAATTTCGATTTCGCGCTCAGAGTTTGCCGCCAAATCTTCCACTTTAAATTGAACCGTGCGTAGTGTTTCGCCTTCAGCGCGGATATCAGCGGTAATGGTGTAGTCGTTTAGGTCAGTGAACCAAAGCTTGTTCTCAACAATAAACTTACCTGCTTGGTCGTCTACTGAGCGGATTTTCACAGGCGCAATCACTTGCTTGTACTCTTTTAGGCCAGGGCCCGGCGTTTGATCTGGGTAGATCAAGCCGTCCATACAGAAGTTATAGTTGTTCGGGTAGTCACCGTAGTCACCGCCGTACTTGTAGAAAGATTCGCCTTTCTCATCACGAGCGAGAATGCCGTGGTCACACCATTCCCAAACGTAATGGCCTTGAATATGGTCGTGTTTGTAGAACACATTTTGGTATTCAGTCAGACCGCCCGGGCCGTTACCCATTGCGTGTGCGTATTCACAGATGATGCGTGGTTTTTCATGTGGGAACTCACCGAAGTGGTTCATTAGCTGCGCACGTGAGTACATGGTTGAAATAACATCAACGACTTCAGCATCACGGTCTTCTTCGTAGTGAACAAGGCGAGTGTCATCAATCGCTTTGGTCGCATTGTACATAGAGCGGATATTGCAGCCGTAGCCAGACTCGTTACCTAGAGACCACATGATGATTGATGGATGGTTCTTCTGAGCGTGAACATGACGCTCGGCGCGATCAACAAATACGCCTTCCCAAGCTGCGTCATTGGTAATGCGGCTTAAGTCACCCACGTTCGCGAAACCGTGAGTTTCAACATCGGTCTCAGCCATTACAAATAGACCGTAGATGTCACACAGTTCGTAGAAGCGAGGATCGTTCGGATAGTGTGCAGTGCGTACCGAGTTGATGTTGTGCTGCTTCATCAACACGATATCTTTTTCAACTCGCTCCATGCCCACTGCGCGACCTTTTAGGTGGTCGTTATCGTGGCGGTTTACGCCGTGTAGCATCACATATTGGTTGTTGATGTAGAACAGACCGTCACGTACTTTGATATCACGGAAGCCGACACGTTGAGGAATCACTTCCAGTGTTTTACCTAGGTTATCTTTTAGAGTGATAACGAGCTGGTACAAGTATGGATTTTCAGCGGTCCAGTGTGTTGGATTTGCCATTTCAATATCGAAGTGAGCTTGTGCCGAGTCATCGATAGTCAGGTTGCTACAAGAGCCTTGTGCAACAACCTGACTTTTATCTAGTAATGCATACTCTAGAGCGTATCCAGAGGCCTGCAGGTCAGTTAAGTTTTCAAGCTCAACTTGGCAAGAAAGTGTTGCAGCAACGTAATCGTCAGCGAAATCAGTACGAACCGTAAAGTCTTTAACGTGAACTTGCTCTTTACCCACTAGGTAAACATCGCGGAAGATACCAGCGGTCCACCACATATCTTGGTCTTCGATATAAGTAGAGTCGGCCCACTGCATAACACGAACAGAAAGCAGGTTTTCACCCTGTTTAGCAAACTTTGAAATATCGAATTCAGCAGTTAGGCGGCTGCCTTTGCTAAAGCCAACGTACTCACCGTTTACGTATACTTCAAAGTAAGTTTCAACGCCGTCAAATTTGATGATGGTCTGTTTGTTATTCCAATTTTCACCAAGAGTAAAAGTACGTTGATAAGCACCCGTAGGGTTATCACTTGGTACGAAAGGAACATCGATTGGGAAAGGGAAACCTTCGTCTGTGTATTGAAGGTCACCGTGGCCTTCCATTTGCCACATGTTCGGAACCGTGATCTGGCCCCATTGGTCCATTTTTTGAGAGTAAAACTCTTCAGGTACCAACATTGGGTTAGTGAAAAAGTTAAAGTTCCACTGACCGCTTAGCAGCATGAAATGGCTGCTGAGTTCGCGTTGAAATGTTTGTGCGGTTTTAACTGAGTCGTATGAGAAGAAGTAAGCACGTGGTGCTAAACGGTTCTCATGTAGATGTAGGAAGTTTTCCCAGTTGTTCACGATGATTCTCCCTCGGCTTAATGCGTCTGATGACTGCCGACGTTCTGTTGAAAAATGCTCAGTGAGCTTATGG
>Ga0209272_10002333_pt1 | contig 10720 bp, 6 predicted proteins | sample tdDd002_FD_187125 | JGI IMG/M metagenome (GOLD analysis project Ga0209272, IMG submission 187125) | Marine sediment microbial communities from the Atlantic coast under amendment with organic carbon and nitrate - tdDd00.2 (SPAdes)... | ecosystem: Environmental > Aquatic > Marine > Coastal >... | reverse complement strand
TTAGAAGCTTCAACGGAGCTCAAATCTTCGAAGTTATAGGGCTGGACAAAGCAATTGCAGAACAGTATTTTGCTGGTACTCCGTACCGGTTATCAGGCGTCAAATTCGATGTGATTGCCAAAGAGATATTGATGCGCCACAAGAAAGCGTTCGAAATCAATGTTGATGCTCAGCAACTTGAATTAGGAGGGGACCTTCACTGGAGAAAAGGTGAAGGAACTCACCTACTCAGTCCCGATGCCATAGCAAAGTTACAACATTCATGTAGGACTGATGACTACAGTATTTATAAAGAATACGCTGGACAAATTAATGATCAGTCAAGAAAACTGAAAACAATTCGTGGCTTGTTGAAGTTTAAAAAACAAGAATCCATCCCTCTAGATGAAGTCGAAGCGGTTGAAAATATTATTCAAAAATTTGCAACAGGAGCCATGTCATTTGGTTCTTTGAGTAAGGAAGTACACGAAACATTAGCAGTAGCCATGAATAGAGTTGGCGGCAAGAGTAACTCTGGAGAAGGTGGAGAAGACGACAAGCGTTATGTTAAAACAGATAATGGTGATTTAAAAAGAAGTGCAATTAAGCAAGTTGCAGCAGCACGATTTGGTGTAAATGCAAACTATTTAATTAATGCTGAAGAATTACAAATAAAAGTAGCGCAAGGCGCTAAACCTGGAGAGGGTGGCCATTTGCCAGGGGCAAAAGTGACTGAAGAAATTGCAAAAGTTAGGCACTCGATACCTGGGATTGATCTTATATCACCACCTCCACATCATGATATTTATTCTATAGAAGATTTAGAACAATTGATTTTCGATTTGAAAAACATAAATCAAAAAGCACGTGTAAGTGTTAAATTGGTTTCAGAAATGGGTGTTGGTACAGTTGCGGCTGGTGTTGCTAAAGGTAGTGCCGATATGGTACTCATTAGCGGTCATGACGGCGGTACTGGTGCGGCACCAATTACGTCTATTAAAACAGCCGGTGTTCCTTGGGAACTAGGGCTTTCTGAGACCCATCAAACATTGCTACTCAATAATCTAAGAAGTCGTATTGCAGTGCAGGTTGATGGGCAGTTGAGAACAGGACGCGATGTTGCTATTGGCGCACTGCTTGGCGCGGAAGAATTTGGTTTTGCAACAGCTCCCCTTATTGTTTGTGGATGTATTATGATGAGAAAGTGTCATAACAATACATGCCCAGTAGGCGTTGCAACCCAAGACCCTGAGCTGAGAAAACAGTTTAAAGGAAAACCAGAACATGTTATCAATTTCTTCCGTTTTATTGCTATGGAACTGAGAGAAATTATGGCTGAGTTGGGAATCAGAACATTAAATGAAATGATTGGACGAGTTGATCTTTTAGAGGTAGATGATGCTAATCGAACATGGAAAACGAAGGATGTAGATTTATCACCAATCCTTTATAGACCAGAATTACCATCACGATTTGGTCATAGAAAGACACAAGAACAAGCAGATCAAACTGTAGACGTACTGGATCGTAGAATCATTGAAAAAGTTAAGGATACACTTGATGATCAAAAGCCTATCAAATCAACATTTGAGATAGGTAATGTAGACCGTTCTGTTGGTACAATGTTATCCGGTGAAGTTGTAAAACGTTTTGGTAAAGAAGGGTTAGCTGAGGATACTATTCATTTAACACTTCAAGGGACATCTGGACAAAGTTTTGGCGCTTTCTTAGCACCGGGTGTAACTCTGGAGCTTGAAGGTGATGCCAATGACTATCTTGGGAAAGGATTGTCAGGTGGAAAAATCATTGTTAAGCCTCATGAAAAATCATCTTTATTAGCTGAAGACAATATTATAGCTGGTAACACTTTGCTATATGGTGCAACGTCAGGTCAAGCTTATATTAGTGGTAAAGTAGGTGAACGTTTTGCCGTTCGTAACAGTGGAGCCTTAGCGGTTGTTGAAGGTGTTGGTGAGCATGGTTGTGAGTATATGACCGGTGGTAGAATCGTTATTTTAGGTCAAACGGGTCGTAATTTTGGAGCGGGTATGAGTGGTGGTATTGCATACGTGTTAGATGAAGATCAAAAATTTACTGCACGTTGTAACTATGAAATGATTGAAACAGAAAAGCCATCTAATGAAGACTTGCAATTTGTTAAGAAAATGATTGAGAATCATATTAGATATACTGATAGTCCAAAAGCAAAACGTTTATTGAATCAATGGGACCAAACGTCGGCGCAATTAATAAAAGTAATCAGTCCTCAATATCGCGAGATTTTAGAATCGAGAGATGACATGATGATTGACTGTCTAGCGGGGTGATGAGAGTGGATAATCGAGCAGGATTTATGAAATACAATCGGAAATCAGCAGAAAAATTGCCTGTGGATGAACGGATTAAACACCATCGTGAAATCTACATCCCACAGTCAGAAGAGGCTATAGCCAAACAAGCGGCAAGGTGTATGGATTGTGGGGTTGCATATTGTAACTATGCATGTCCATTAGGAAATGTGTTGCCAGATATTAATGAACTTATAAAAGATAACCAATGGCACAAGGCTTTGGATATCCTTCATAAGACAAATAATTTTCCAGAATTCACTGGTAGGCTGTGTCCAGCACTTTGCGAAGCTGCATGTACTTTAGGCATTAACGACGAAGCCGCAACAACAAAAGAAATTGAACTGAGTGTTATAGAAAAAGGATTTAAAGAAGGGTGGGTTCTACCTAGACCAGCTGTTATAAAAACGGGGCAAAAAGTTGCTGTTGTAGGCTCTGGGCCCGCTGGCTTAACAGTTGCTCAACAATTGGCCCGATGGGGTCATGCTGTGACAGTTTATGAACGTGCAGACGAAATTGGTGGTATTTTAGCCCTTGGTATACCTGATTACAAACTTGAAAAATGGGTTTTAAGAAGGCGTCTAGATCAACTGGAGACAGAAGGTGTTCGTTTTAAAACAGGTGTAAATGTAGGTGTAGACCTGTCTGTAGAAGCATTGAAGTCAAAATATGATGCCGTTTGCTTATGTGGTGGCTCAACGGTACCAAGAGACTTAGGAGTCGATGGTCGTGAATTGGATGGAATTCATTTTGCCATGGATTATTTGACACAACAAAATGCGATCAATTTAGGTAAAGTGAATCAAATTGAAGCACCTATTAATGCACATGGTAAAAATGTCGTTATCATTGGTGGTGGTGACACAGGTGCTGATTGTTTAGGTATTGCTATTCGACAAGGTGCTAGTGAAGTATATCAGTTAGAATTGATGCCTAAGCCACCACTCGGAAGAACTGATCATATGCCTTGGCCACATTGGCCAATGATTCTCCGCACAAACTCAGCTCACGAAGAAGGTGGTGAGCGACAGTGGAGTGTTGCAAGCAAATATTTTAGTGGGGCCAACGGAAAAGTCCAAAAGATTCATTGTGTTCAGTTAGAATGGGTAGAAGATGAAACGGGTCAACGTCATATGGAAGAAGTAAAAGACAGTGAGTTTACACTTGATGCTGATTTAATTCTTTTTGCTATGGGTTTTTTACATCCTGAGCAAGATGCATTATTAGAAAAATTAGGTGTTGGTTTTGATAAAAGAGGCAACGTGACAACGAATGAACAGAATCAAACTAGTATACAAGGAGTCTTTTCAGCTGGTGATATGCATACGGGTCAATCTTTAGTATGTAAGGCTATTGCCGATGGACGACAAGCTGCGAAAGCCATGGATGATTATTTGAAGCATGATGCATAAAGTACTGAAGAGTGCAGATATTAGGAGAGGGAGTTTACCCTCTCCTTTTTGTGTAGTAAAAAAGTTATAAAAAATTGATTAAAGCATGTGTATTTGGGATATAAAGATTTATGTGCGGTTTTTGGAGAGTTACATAGATTATTTTATAGAGATCTAATTCATCGAAAACAACAGGAATCACCTATCTATATTTATGAGAACGGAAATGAAGAGTCATAAATGGGCAGATTTAATCTGAGAAATCTTGAAATTTTCAAAAAAATAGAATTAGTTAGAGGATTTTTGTAACTCTCCTAGAATTATAACTAATGTGTCACAAAATTTGCGCAATTCAAAAACCTTTTGTATACAGCGTCTCAAAAAGAAGTATGGCAAACGTATGTATTGGAGTGAATTGACGCACAATATCAAAATACGAGATCAAGGAGGAACAGAGTTATGAGGGATTACAAAGTTGACAGAATTCGAAATATTGCTTTATTGGGACATGGTGGTACTGGGAAGACAACTTTGACTGAGGCTGTTCTACACACGTTGGGATTAACAAGTCGAATGGGTAGCGTTGACGATGGCACAACTGTTTCAGATTTTGATAAAGAAGAAATGGCAAGAAACTTTTCAATGAGAACATCCGTTATTCCAGTAGAATGGAATAATTCGAAATATAATTTAGTAGATACACCAGGGTATTTTGACTATGTAGCGGATGCCAATGGTGGTATGCGTGTATCGGGTGGTGCAGTTATTATGATTGACGCTACGTCAGGTATACAAGTAGGAACTGAAAAAGAATGGCGTTACATGGATGAGCGTGGTAAGCCAAGAATCTTATTCATAAACAAAATGGATAAGGATAATATAGATTATATGAAATTGATTGCTGAGTTAAAAGAAAAATTCGGTAAAAAAGTTGCTCCGTTTGTTGTACCAATGGGCGACGGTGAAGACTTTAAAGGATTCGTAAACGTTGTAGACATGAAAGGCCGTGTATTTGATGGCAAGAAATGCAATGACGCTGATGTTCCAGAAGAGTTAGCAGACCGCATTGCAACAATCAGAGATAATTTGATTGAAGCAGTTGCTGAAACATCTGAAGAACTAATGGAAAAATATTTTGAAGGTGAAGAATTTACAACTGAAGAAATACATGCTGGTTTGAGAAAAGGCGTTATCAATGGTGAAGTTGTTCCTGTACTTGTTGGTTCTGCAACAAGGCAAATTGGTGTAGAAACACTATTAGAAATGATCTTTGATTATATGCCTACTCCCAAGGATATGTTCGAGGGTGAGTATTGGGGAACGCACCCTGATACAGGCGAAAAAGAAATTCGTCATATAGATGAAAAAGAACCATTCTCGGCACTTATTTTTAAAACAATTGTGGATCCATTTGTGGGTAAAATATCACTCTTCAAAGTGTATTCAGGATCGATTGAAAAAGATATGGAAGTGCTCAATGCTAATAAGGATAAAACAGAAAAAGTCGGTTCTGTCTTCTTAATGAGAGGTAAGGAGCAACTTGAATGTGCTCATGTTGTAGCTGGAGACATTGGTGCAACTGCTAAAATGACTTATGCAGAAACAGGTGATACCCTTTGTGATAAGAATAATCCGATAAAATATAAGGGTATAAAAGTGCCTGAAGCTTGTTTATACATGGCAATTGAGCCAAAAGCAAAAGGTGATGAAGAAAAAATAGGTACTGCGTTAACGAAGTTACTAGAAGAAGATCCTTCTTTGAAGATTGAAAGAAACCGTGAGACTAAGCAACTTTTAGTTGGTGGTCAAGGCAACATGCAGTTAATGGTAGTAACGAATAAATTGAAGAATGATTTTAAAGTTGAAGTTGAACTTGTAGATCAAAAGATTGCATACCGTGAAACAATTAAAGGATCTGCAACAGTACAGGGGCGTTATAAGAAACAATCTGGTGGTGCTGGTCAATTTGGTGATGTTCACATTCGATTTGAACCTTCACCAGAAGCGTTTGTATTTAATGAGAAAATCTTTGGTGGTTCTGTTCCAAGACAATATATTCCAGCTGTTGAAAAGGGACTTCATGATTGTTTAGATAAGGGTGTATTAGCTGGTTATCCTGTGGTTAATCTAAGTGCAACCTTATTGGATGGATCATACCATGCGGTTGATTCAAGTGAAATGGCATTCAAAATGGCAGCATCTATGGCTTTCAAAAAAGGATTGGTTGAAGCCAAGCCAGTAATGTTAGAACCTATTATGCATGTTGAAATCGTTATTCCAGATGATTACATGGGCGATATAATGGGTGATATGAACAAACGTCGTGGTCGTATCCTTGGTATGGAACCAAGCTCTAAAGGGTTCCAAAAAGTAGTAGCAGAAGCACCTTTAGCAGAAATGTTTAAGTATGCTACAGACCTTCGCTCTATGACGCAAGCACGTGGCGAGTTTGTTATGAACTTTGAAAGATATGATGAAATGCCTTCAAACTTAGCTGAAAAAGTAATTACTGAGAAAAACGAAGAATAAAACGAACAGATAATTTTACATCATATGAATCCCCTTACTCGTGTAGGGGGATTTTTGTGTACACAATGAAAGAGATAATCACAGAGATTGTTTTAGTATTTATGTGAAAAACGTTATAATAGACCTAGCTTTAGTATGTGATGCCGCCCAATAACTTAGGGTATACAATATAAGAATAAGATGGGAGTGAATGCTGTGATTTGCGAACGGTGTAACAGTTTAGATGCTACGGTTCATGTAACCAAAGTTATAGATGGTACTAAGAAAGAAATACACATGTGTGAAAATTGTGCGAAAAAGCAAGAAACCATAGATTTTGAGACGCCATTTACGACGAATAATTTTTTAGCGAATCTCATTGATTCGGTTCAAAGTTCACCTCTAAAAGTAAACTATATTAAAACGACGACATGTAGTAAATGTGGCATGAACTACGGTAAATTTAAACAAACTGGACGTTTAGGGTGTGATGAGTGTTATCAGACTTTTGAAGAAAAACTCATTCCTTTAATAAAACGTGTTCATGGGTACGAGAATCATACAGGTAAAATACCAAAACGGGCTAGTGTGGCAATCCGTATGAAGAGAGAAATTATGGATTTGCAAAAAGAGCTAGATCGTGTTGTAAGTAAACAAGCTTTTGAAAAAGCAGTTGAAATAAGAGATCGTATTCATTATCTAGAAGAAGAGCTCAAACAAAGTGGTGAACATAATGACTAATTGGATGGATAGAGAAGGCCCTTTAAGTGAAATTGTTATAAGTACTCGTCTGAGATTGGCGCGTAATTTTTCTACTTATCCTTTTCCTATGGCATTAAATCAAAAAAGTGCCATGATGCTAGTTGAAGATCTTGAGAATAAAATAAACGAACTGGACACCGTTTTTGGACATAAACATGAATTGGTGCGGTTGTCTGAACTTAATGCCGTTGAAAAAAGGATATTGCTGGAAAAACATTTGGTCAGTTCTGATTTTATTAAGCCGGGCTTACCTAAAGCTTTAGTATTAAACGAAGATCAGAGTGTTAGTATTATGATTAACGAAGAAGATCATATTCGATTACAATGTTTGTTATCTGGATTACAATTAAAACAAGGTTGGGAAATTGCAAATAGGATAGATGACTATATTGATGAACGACTCCCTTATGCTTTTGACGATCGTTTGGGGTATCTAACCTCGTGTACAACCAATGTAGGGACAGGATTGCGAGCTTCTGTTATGATGCACCTGCCAGCATTAACGATGACGGGTTACATAGACCGCATTTTTCAAGTAGCAAGCCAAATGGGTTTAGCCATAAGAGGGATGTTTGGTGAAGGATCTGAAGTCTTAGGGGATATGTACCAAATATCTAATCAGGTGACTTTAGGGCGTACAGAAAATGAGATTATGTCTTCTTTAGATGAAGTTGTAACACAAATTGTTGAACGCGAGCAAGCAGCAAGAAAACAATTGGTTGATCATAACCCCTATCAAATAGAAGATAAAATTCATCGTGCTTATGGCGTACTAGTCAATGCACGTGTGTTGAGTTCGAAGGAAGCGTTAGAAATGCTTTCTTATGTAAGGATGGGAATGGGACTCGGTTTAATTGAAGATCTATCGTGGAATATAATGAACAGATTACTATTAGAGATACAACCAGCTTTTTTACAAAAATTTTATGGAGAAGAATTAAGTCCGTTCGAGCGTGACGTCAAACGTGCGGAGTTTGTTCGTGGAATATTAAAGTAAACTCAAATTATTCTCGATAACAATCAGTGGGGGGATAAACCATGTTTAATCGATTCTCAGAACGTGCAAAACAAGCGATTCAAATTGCTAATAATGAAGCAAAGGATATGAAACACCATTATATAGGAACTGAGCATGTGGTGTTAGGTGTTATAAAAACGGCTGATGGTAATGGAAGCAAATTGCTCAAAAAAATGGACGTTGAGTATGATGTTTTGAAAAAAGAGATTATGGGATCTGTTGGAGAGGGACATAGTCTTGAAACTGCAAAAGGGTATACGCCGAGGGCTAAAAGAAGTTTTGAAGCGGCTTTTGTTGAAGCAAGACGATTTAAACACGCTTACGTTGAAACAGAACATTTACTTTTAGGTGTTCTAAGAGATGCAGATTCTGTAGCAACGAAAATATTGGCGGGCCATGGGGTAACCTTTGAATCGTTATTTGAAGAAATTCTTAAATATATAGGGATAACAGATGAAAATAAAACCGAAAAATTAAGTAAGGAAAAAAAATCGGAATCTCTTTTAGAGAAGTATGGAAGGGATTTAACACAACTGGCTAGGGACCAAAAGCTAGATCCTGTCATTGGACGAGAATCGGAAATTAGTAGAATGATTCAAGTATTAAGCCGAAGAACAAAGAATAATCCTTGTATGATAGGAGAACCAGGTGTTGGTAAAACAGCGGTTGTAGAAGGGTTAGCACAACAAATATCGGTTGGAGATATTCCTGAAATTCTAAAAAACAAACGCGTTATTTCATTAGACATGGGAATTATACTCGCAGGCGCTAAGTATCGTGGGGAATTTGAAGAGCGCTTAACGGGAGTCATCGAAGAAATTGAAACCGATGGAAACGTAATTCTTTTTATAGATGAAATGCATACCATTATAGGTGCGGGTGGAGCAGAAGGTGCTATTGACGCATCGAATATTTTAAAACCGGCTCTTGCGAGAGGTTATTTACAAGCGGTTGGTGCAACGACCTTAAATGAATATAAAAAACATGTTGAGAAAGATGCTGCTTTTGAGAGGCGATTTCAACCTATAATAGTTGAAGAACCAAGCGAAGAAGAAGCAATTGAGATCTTAAAAGGGTTAAGAGATCGATACGAAGCACATCATAAAGTAACCATTACTGATGAAGCTATTGAAGCGTCAGTTGTGCTCTCGTCGCGCTATATATCAGATCGATTTTTACCTGATAAAGCTGTAGATGTAATGGATGAGGCAGCTTCTCGTATTAAGTTGCAGGTTGCTACACAACCAGAAGATTTACAAGTATTAGAGCAAAACATTGAAAAAATACAAATTGATAAAGAGAAAGCTGTTGAAGAACAGGCGTTTGAAGAGGCAGCATTACTTAGAGACCAAGAAAAGACGTTGATAGAAGAATTACAAGATTTAAAAGAACTGTGGAAAAACAGACAAGCTTCCAATGAAATTGTTACCTATGAAGATATTGCTCATATCGTTTCTGTTTGGACTGGTGTACCTGTTCAAAAAATTGGGATGGAAGAATCTGAACGTTTATTAAATCTGGAAGAGGTATTGCATAAAAGAGTTATTGGACAAGATGAAGCCATTGGAGTTGTATCTAAAGCCTTGCGAAGAGCGCGGGTGGGATTGAAAAATCCCAATAGACCAGTGGGTAGTTTCGTATTTTTAGGTCCTACTGGAGTCGGTAAAACAGAATTGTGCAAAACTCTTGCGGAGGTTTTGTTTGGCGATGAATGTGCCCTAATTCGATTGGATATGTCCGAATACATGGAGAAACATGCCGTCAGCAAATTGATCGGTTCGCCACCGGGGTATGTTGGTTTTGAAGATGGTGGCCAATTAACCGAAAAAATTAGACGTAAACCGTATGCAGTTTTGCTTTTAGACGAAATTGAAAAAGCCCATACCGATGTATTTAACATACTATTACAGGTTCTTGATGAGGGTCGACTAACAGATGCTAAAGGTCGGACGGTAGATTTTAAAAATACAATTATTGTTTTAACATCAAACATAGGAGTTGAAAGAATAAAAAAACATAGACCTTTAGGATTTGCTAATTCAAATAAAGAGCCCAATGAAGCGCATGAAAATATGCGTCAAAAGCTTCTTGATGAAATGAAACATGTGTTTAGACCAGAGTTTATGAATAGGTTGGATGAAATAGTCGTATTCCATAGTATAACTAAAGACAACGCAGAAGCCATATTGGATGTATTAATGGTAGACTTAAGTCAACGCCTCAAAGGGTTAAATTTAAAAATTACTTTATCCTCTGAATTAAAGACATTGCTGTTGGAAGAAGGTTTTAGTGAAGAATATGGTGCACGACCTATAAAACGTGTAATCACAAGATATATCGAAGATGCATTGTCTGAGGCAATGTTAAAAGGTAATGTCGCTGAAGGTGATGTCTTAGAAGCGTACATTATTGACGACGAAGTTCAGTTTAAACCCATATAGTTAAAGAACGTATAATTCATAGGGGTTTGTATAAGATTAGAGGGTGGAATAATTGGGTAAAACTAAAACACAATACGTTTGCCAAGAATGTGGATATATGTCGCTTAAATGGATGGGAAAGTGTCCTGAGTGTAACACATGGCAGAGTATGGTTGAAGAAATTGTTGAAGAACAAAAAAAACTCGGACGCAAAGCGATCGTTTCTAAAGCAAAACCTGTAAGGTTGGGTGATGTTAAATTAGAAAAGGAAGAACGGTTTTCTACTGATATAAG
>Ga0209272_10002331_pt1 | contig 10720 bp, 9 predicted proteins | sample tdDd002_FD_187125 | JGI IMG/M metagenome (GOLD analysis project Ga0209272, IMG submission 187125) | Marine sediment microbial communities from the Atlantic coast under amendment with organic carbon and nitrate - tdDd00.2 (SPAdes)... | ecosystem: Environmental > Aquatic > Marine > Coastal >... | reverse complement strand
ATCACTACTTAAAAGATTAGAAGTTCATTTAAATTTATTACAGGCAAAACAAAAAATTAAAATACACAACCAAAACTTGGCATTCCAAGTGGCCGAAAGAACCAGTGAGCTTGAACATACTAGAGATATCACAATCAATGCATTAGTGGGATTATTAGAAGTAAGAGACATCGAATCTTCTAATCACACAAGAAGAACAACTCATATGATGAAAGCCCTTTGTGAACATTTATGCAAAAAAAGTGAATATAAGGATATTTTGGATTGTGATAAAATAGAAGCCTTATATAAAACTGCACCTTTACATGATATTGGTAAAGTTGGTGTGCCTGATAACATCTTATTAAAACCAGGCAAGCTCACAGAAAATGAATATGAGATTATGAAGGGACATGTTGGTTTTGGTGTAGATGCCATTCAATCTGAATACAGAGATACCAAAACAGACTTATTCATGTATACTGCTCTAAATATTATTGCAGCTCATCATGAAAAGTATGATGGTACTGGTTATCCTAACGCCTTAAAAGGTGAGGATATACCAATTGAAGGACGCCTAATGGCAATTATCGATGTTTATGATGCATTGGCAAGCAAAAGAGTTTATAAAGATGCTTTTTCACATGAATACTCATTGAATATCATCAAGGAGGAAAGCGGAAAACATTTCGATCCTAAGCTAGTCCAAGCTTTTATAGAAATACATGATACTATTATAGAAATATCCAATCAATACAAGTCTAAAAAAGAAGGTGAAATCGTTGAAATCATTTAAAATCCTTCTTGTTTTCCTTTGTATTTTATTGCCTATTCCAATTTTTGCAGAAGAAAAAGTAGACTTGACTCAAGAAGAAATTGAATACATTGAATCACACCCTGTCATCACTTACGGTGTAGATCCTGCATTTGTACCATTTGAATTCATCGATTCAAATGGTAATTATGATGGCCTTGCCAGTGATTACATTGACATTATCAGTGAACGTACTGGACTCAACCTTGTTCTAGTAGAAGATCTTACATGGTCTGAATCCTATGAAAAGGCTGTAGAAGGCGAAATTAACATACTACCTTGTATCTCAAATATAGGTAATAGAAACAAGTATTTTTTATTCTCGGATGCCTATTATCAATTTCAGCGTGTTATTATAACAAAAAAAGACAGTTCCATAAAAAACTTCAAGGACCTGTATGGTCATACAGTAGCTATTCAAAGTAATAGTTCCCACCACAGCTATCTAGAAAACTTCAAAGAAATCAAACCTAGTTTTTATGAAACTGCAAGCGATGCTATTACAGCAGTCGCAGAAGGACATGAAAAGGCTTTTGTAGGTAACTTGGCAACTTCAAGTTATATCATCACAAAGTCAGGCTATAGTGATTTAAAATACAATAGTTTTAAATCAGACTCAGTCTCTACCCTTCATTTTGCTATCTCAGCAGATGATCAAATTTTGTTAGGTATCATCAACAAAGGACTTAGATCTATTACTGAATCTGAAAAAATTGAAATTCATAACAAATGGATCAGTATAGAAAATAACTTTGATTCATCTGGTCTAATTAGAATTCTAAGTTTAGTAGGTGCAATTATTATTTTTGCATTCATTATCTCCTTCTTTTGGATTATTAGATTAAGAAAAGAAATTAAACATAGACGGGAAATTGAGGAAGCCTTAAGACTTGCAAAACTTGAAGCCGAAAGAGCAAATGATGTAAAATCAAACTTCTTAGCCAGAATGTCCCACGAGATTAGAACACCATTAAATGCCATCACAGGTTTGAGTTATATCCTAAATAACACAAGTTTAGATAAAACACAAAAGTCACATCTAGATAAAATTAGACACGCTAGCTCAATTATGTTGTCTATCATCAATGACATTTTAGATTTCTCCAAAATTGAAGCAGGTAAAGTATCCATTGAATCTATTCCCTTTGATTTAGATGATGTAATAAAAAATGTATTCAACATTATTTCTCATAAAGTCGAGGAAAAAAAACTGGATATCACATTTTCAAAAGATCCTAAAGTACCTTCATATGTAATAGGAGATCCCAAACGATTAGAGCAAATACTTCTAAACCTTATCAACAATGCTGTGAAGTTTACAGAATCTGGTCAAATCATTTTGGAAGTTTCACTTATAGGATACATTAAGGAAAATTATAAAATAGAATTTAAAGTCATCGATTCTGGTATCGGTATGTCTGATGATCATTTAAAGAAATTATTTGAGCCTTTTTCACAAGAAGATGCTTCTATATCTAGAAAGTATGGCGGTACAGGGTTAGGACTTTCTATTGTAAACAATTTAACTGAACATATGGGTGGAAAGATAAATGTTGAGTCTAGATTAAACGAAGGCTCTACGTTTGTAATAGAACTACCTTTTGTACTAGATGAAGACAAAATTTTAGAAATTCAGACCAACTCAGAATATGTAAAAGAGATTAAGACTTTAGTTTTATCCAACGACTTACATGAACTCTCTTTGATTAGAGAATATCTCAAGAGTTTTGGTATAGACAGTGAGTTCACATCATCATGTGAAAATTTCTTAGAACTCATTAATGGTACTCAGAGTAGAAAAACAAAACCATATGATTTAGTCATCATTGATTTCCAATCTTTAACATCACCTATAAATATAATCCAATTGCTTAAAGATAAGACTTCATTAAAGGCTATATGTTTATCTCCATTAAATGAGGACTTCATGGAACATGACCGATTGATACAAGTCAATAAACCCATATTCCCTTCACTCTTATACAATGGGGTCGTAGACCTATTCAAATATAAGATGATGGCCAATCATATGGATAAACCAGTTAGACCTTGTGATACCCAAGTTATTGAAGGGTCTGTGCTTATAGTAGAAGACAATAAAACAAATCAGCTTATTGCAAAATCACTGTTAGAAGCGTTAAATATAACTATTGATCTTGCTGATAACGGTCAAATCGCTTATGAAAAATCTAAAGTAAATGATTATGATGTCATCTTAATGGATCTACATATGCCTGTTATGGATGGTTATGAGGCAACTAAAAAAATACTAGCACTAAAGCCTGATACGGATATTATAGCCATGACAGCTGATGCCATTGATGGTGTTAAAGAAAAGTGCCACGCTTATGGTATGAACCATTTCATCAGTAAACCATTTGATCCTGAAGCTTTTATCAATGAAATATGCCAGCGCCTAAAAAAAGAAGTCAGTCATCAAGAAGATTCAATTATTGACTATAAAAAAGGTGTTCTATTAATGGGTAACAACGATAAGTTATATCAACAAGTTCTTTTAGCCTTTTATGATGAGAATAAAGATACCTTAAAGGATCTTGAATCAGCCTATCTTAATCAAAATTTGAAAGAAGTCCGCGATATTGCTCATAAGGTCAAAGGCGGTGCTGGAAGTATTGGTTCAGATACTGTTCATCAACTCGCAGGTAACTTACAGGAATATGCTGAGTCAAATCAATATGATGAAGTCAAACTCATGATTGAACATTTTAATATCCATTTCAATGAACTTATGAATCAAATTAAAGAAGATTATCTATCATGATAATCTTCTTCTACGTAAAAAAAAACTACCTGTTGGTTAGGTAGTCTTTGGGGCTAGTATTAGAGAGGCTTTCTCTTATACGAGGTATGAAGGGGTCATTTCATAACTTGTATTCATTGTAGCACCATAGGTTTAAAAAATCAGAGAATATAAAGTTTTTTTATGTATTCTTGATATATTATGAAAATCTAAAAGAATCTTTATTTTTTATAAATTAAATTAATATTCTGTCAACTCTTGTTATGAGTCTAAAATTCAACTATTATATTTACAGGTAGTGGCAAGTAAGTTATGAAAACAAGTTGAAGCTTCATAGCAAGAAGTTTTCTATAATTATAAGTATTATGGACATAAAAGATACCACTCTGGTTACACAGTGGTAGAAAAAATATTGATGTTATATATCATGTTTTTACTTCTTGTAACTCAAGACTAGTCTTTTGACCATAATATATAAGAAGTTGCCATTTCGCAGGCATTGTATCGGCTTTTTCAAGTTCTGGAATAGCAATCAAAGTCTTATAGTTTGCATGTCGGTGGGGTCTTAAAAAGTTATAATATACAACCCACAATGAGACTCCATAATAAGCATCTTGAAAATTGTGAAAACCATTTGTTAGCTTATATGACCTTTTGAAGGTACGATTAAGCCTTTCGATAATTTGTTTAAAAGGTCTGAAATTAGTTGAAACCTCATCGTCGTTGGTTAAACCAATAACCTGAGTCACTTCAAAACTGTGTTCTGGGTTATTTATAGCAAACTGTTGTGCAGCCAAGGGATAAGCACTGTATCCATCAGCAACGAACGTTAGATTTTGTGGGAATGCACTGTACTTTCTAAAGGCATCTCTCATTGCTAGTATACAAGGTCCAACACTTCTATTGTCTGAAATAGTATAGCCCAATATTGTACGTTTCACAGCATCAGCAATAAACCACACATAGCCTTTGATTCCTTTCACTTTGATGTATGTCTCATCAGCAGTTAATTCGCTAGAAGGATTCATCTCAATGCGGTCAGTAAAGGGTTTGATAACAGCAGCAGCAGTCTTTGCATAGTTGGCGATCATCGTGTGAGAAATGTTAACATTATGGATTTCTTTCATGGCTTGTCGGGTTTCTCTAAGAGATAGTTTGAGATTGACGTGATATGTCAGACAGAGCCCCATTATATGAGCGCTTTGCTTTCGAAATCTTAGAGATGATGCGTTTTTAGGTAATGAATCTAGGTCCACTTTGAAGAAATCGATAGTAAACTCTCTATAGATGTAATGGAGTTTGTACTTGGAAATCTTAGAATGTGAAGCATCCTTAGGAACTTTCTTCTTGTTCTCAAGGTAATAAGAACACTTGAGATTTCTGCACTTATGTATATGAAAAAACTTCTTGCTCTTAATTTTTTCAAGAGTGTGGTTACAGTGGGGACAAGCCAGTCTGATAGGTTTAGTAGAGTAACTATTGGCATTGAATCTCTCATGGCAAACTTTGCATAAGAACTGGCCTTTATCACCATTGTTGTTATACAGGTAATCATGAGGCGCGGAACACCTTGGACAAGTAATGTTGTGATCTATAGTTCTGTCTGAACGTCGTTTGATTGGTGTGATTTTATCATTGTATTTATAGAAATAGTAATTAATGAGAAATCTGTAATCGTGTTTGAAGTAGGTTTTAATCAAAGGTAATTCATCGGTTTTGAAACGCTGATATGTAGGAGAATGTAATTCTTCATGACGCCATTGTCTGAAAGAATTAGTTCTCATGATAAATAATAATAGATGATAAATATATTCATGAAGAAGATGGATATAATTGAATAAAAATAGTATAATTGAGTTCATAACGATACCTATTACCTTTTTAGTTTAGTTTTGTGTGGTAACTCAATTTTACTAGAAAAACGAGGGGTGTCGTTATATTTTTTTGAAATTACTGAAATTGCAAGGTTTATAAGTGATTTTATGGAGATAAAATGTACACTACCATATAGAAAGGGAGGTGATTTAAATGATGATTTTATTATTCATTATTATCATTGCAGTAATTTATTACAATTCAAAAGGTCAGGGCCTAGATTTTATTAGGGAAAAGAACAACGATCCAGAAGAAACATTAAAACAAAGATTTGCAAAAGGTGAAATTGATGAAACGACTTATTTAAAAATGAAACTAACTATAAAAGAATAGATTAAATATTGGAGGTATTACAATGATGAATGGTAATTGGTTTGGAAATGGTGGATGTCCACTTTTAGGTGGTTATGGTGGTTTTTCTATTTGGCATGGCTTAATGATGTTAGGGGTAATAGTAGTAGTAATTGGTTTATTGTATATGTTAAAAGGCCGTAAAAATGATAATAATAACTCACTGGAGTTGCTAAAAAATCAATATGTAAATGGAAATATTACTGAGGAAGAATATCTAAATCGTAAAAACGTATTAGAAAGGAAATAGGTATAAAAATGAAGAAAAACAAAGTATTAATCATAGTATTAGGATTTGTGTTGATTCTAGGTGGATTATTGGGTACATATATTACAAAAGATACTGACAGTGAAAGTTTTAATTGGAATAGAAATAATATGATGGGTAATAATTCGCGAGAATATGACGAGAATTATTCAATGATGAATAACAATTCAAGTTTTGTGGTTGGTGAAGACAATGAGGTGATTGATTTAGAGGTACTGAAAGAGAAAGTTGAATCTTATCTTAGGAGTTATGATGCTAATTTAACCATATCCGATATTTTTATATTTGAAGATAGTGAATACTACTTTTCAATAATTGAAGAAGATACTGGTAGAGGAGCAATTGAGCTTCTTGTCAATCAATTTACAGGTGATATTTTCCCTGAATTTGGACCTAATATGATGTGGAATCTTAAGTATGGTATGATGACAGGTAGAAGTATGATGACAGGTAGAAGTATGATGTCAGGGCGAGGTATGATGTCAGGTGGGAATATGATGTATTACGATAATGATATTATTGATAATTCCGAATCTAATGAAATCAATAGTGATGAGGCTTTTAGTTATGGTAAAGAATACTTAGAGAAATATGCTAGTTCATTTGAGTTATCAACTGATTCACATGAATTCTATGGGTATTATACATTCCATGTTGAAGAAGAGAATGACACAGTTGGAATGTTGAGTGTGAATGCTTTTACAGGTGAAGTTTGGTATCATGAATGGCATGGGAAATTGTTAGAGGTTTTAAGTGTTCATGATGATGAACATTAAATATAGAGATTATTAAAGAGGTGAAATTTTGAGAATACTTGTAGTAGAAGACGAAACAAACATTAGTGATATTCTAATAAAATATCTTAAAAAAAATGGATATGAATGTCAACTAGCTAATAACGGATTCGATGCACTTGAAATGTTTTCAAAACAGGTATTTCACCTAGTTTTACTTGATATTATGATGCCAGGAATAGATGGATTTGAAGTGTTGCATAGAATAAGAGAAACTTCAGAAGTGCCTATAATTTTGTTAACTGCAAAACAAGAAGAAATTGATAGACTTAAGGGGTTTGATATTGGTGCAGATGACTATGTTATCAAGCCGTTTAGCCCTCGAGAGCTCATGAGCAGGGTTAAAGTGTTTTTGAAAAGAATCTATAATGAGAGTGGAGAAATGGTTATCATAAATGGCAACTTGCGATTGTACCCAATAAGTATGAAAGTTGAAAAAAATGGTACTATCATTGAATTAACAGGAACCGAGTTTAAGTTGCTTCATATATTCATGAAAAATAAGGGACAAATCTTGACGCGTGAGCAATTGATAGAGAAATCATTTGGATATGATTATGATGGTTTTGATAGGAATATAGATAGTTATATTAAAAGGTTAAGACAGAAAATAGAAGATGACCCAAAGCTTCCTAAATATCTAGTTACTAAATATGGTATTGGGTATGTTTTTGGAGGTGGAATACATGACAATTCGTAAGTTGTGGCTAATTATTTTGATATTAGTTTCAGTGATATCTGTAGGAATAAATACCTTTATACTATCGACATTAACTGACAATTATTTTAAGGACTATTTAACTGAAAGTTATGATACACATATTAGTCAAGTCCTAGATTACACTCAGAAAGTTTTAACCAATGACAATACATCATATGAACAAATGAAAATGGAACTAGAAGTTCATTTAACTGATCCGATTATAGGAATAAAATTGTATAATCCTAGTGGTAAATTGTTGATAGAAGTGGAAGATGATTATCACCTTACAAATGATATGATGTCTGGCATGATGACTAATAGAATGAATAGCAGTTTGAGAAATGATTCATCAAATGAGATTAGACAATATGACATTCTTTATAATGATGAAGTCGTTGGTGTATTAAATGTCACACTGCACAGTATCGCAGAAAATTCATTTATTGCATTGCAGTTTAAGGGGTCACTTATAACTAATAGTTTGATTTCTATCCTAATTGTTACTTTATTAGTTGTATTAATTGGTTTTATAATTAGTAAGAAAATGAGTAAAGCCTTGCAAGATACAGCACTCTTGGCATCTTCTGTTCAAATTGGAGAACCAAATAAGTTAGCCAAAACTTCAATAAAAGAAATAAATGCAATTAGAGATAGTCTTGAAGAACTAGATATCAGATTAAAACTAAAACAGAAGAGCAGGAAAAAATTAGTTGATGAGTTGATGCATCAAACACGGACCCCATTAACCATTTTGAAATCACATATAGAAGCTATCGAAGATGGATTAATTGAAGTGAATGATGAGGAATTAGAAATCTGTCAATTGCAAATTAGCAATATAACTTCAATAATTTCTAATCTCAGTGGGATGATTGATGCTAATAAAGAAGCGGAAGATATAAAAAATGAAGAATTTGAAATTGGGAAACTATTAAATCAGATAATTTCTGGTTTGATGCCACAGTTTAATAAGAAGAAAATTAAATTAGAAATAATATCAAATGCTGATATAAAAATGGAAACAGATAAGTATAAATTGAGTCAATCCATATTTAATATTTTAACGAACGCATATAAATATACAGAACCACATGGATCTGTAAGAATAAGTTATACAAGATTCGAAAATCGATTGGTGTTAAAAATTCAAGATACAGGCGTAGGTATTTCGGAAACAGATCAAAAAAAATATTCAATGCTTATTATAGAGGTGATGTTAATTTAACCACTACAGGTGATGGTATTGGACTTTACATTGTAAAGGACAACATCACAAAAATTGGTGGTCAAATAGTTGTTAGATCAAAATCAAATGTTGGTAGTACATTTGAAATTGAATTGCCATTGAATTCAACTAATACTTAAGATAGGAGTGATCATATGTTAAAAAGAATTAAAGCAAAATGGGAACAATTTATTAGCAATCTAGCTGATTCGAATAAGACTAATTATGGTAATGGAGGTATTAATTGCTGTGAATTGAAAGATGCAAATAAACCATCATCAAATAATCCTAAATTTTAAATTTGTCTTTTAACAATAAAGCACTATAAGAATAGTAATAAAAGTATAGACTCAAAGTATCTAATTATACTTTGAGTTTTTTGTATGAAAGAAGGTGATAATATTCAATAAATCAAAACGAATTAATCTAAGGGTAACAGAAAAAGATTATGAAAAAATCAGTAAGAAAGCAAAGAAAGCAAAAATGAATATGAGTCAATATGTATCCCTGTCGGCACTCGACAGGGATTTTATCGTTATTGAAGACCTTAAAGGTAATTACTCAGTTAATTAGTAAGGGACTTTGAATAAGTTGGTGAAGATGTTTGGCATCATGGTAGAATCTTTCAGATTGGGGTATATAATAGAATATCTAAATTTGAACATAATTAAATATAGTTTTAAGGTTTAGTAATAATAAATTCTATAGAGTTCACTTCGTGATTAAGAAAAGATTAGTTCCTTTCTACTAGTTTGGAGATAACCATGAAATGAAAAATAAACGTGAAAGGAGTCGAATCTATGATTAAATGGATATCACAATTTGATCCAGTTACACAAGCACTTATTGGTACACTGTTCACATGGGGGGTTACAGCTCTAGGAGCATCGATGGTATTTTTCTTTAAAAGAATAAACAAAAATATACTTAATGGTATGTTAGGATTCGCAGCTGGTGTTATGATAGCTGCAAGTTTCTGGTCATTACTAGCACCAGGAATTGAAATGGCAGAGGAATTAGGACAAATAGCATGGCTTACTGCAGCTATTGGTTTTCTAACAGGTGGAGTTTTTTTATTCCTCATTGATAAGTTATTACCCCATTTACACATGGGGCTTGATACATCTCAAGCAGAAGGTATAAAGACAACATGGCAAAGGTCAGTTCTCTTGGTACTCGCTATAACACTTCATAACATCCCTGAAGGACTTGCTGTTGGTGTGGCATTCGGTGCTGCAGCTAGCGGTGAACTTGGCACTGCTAGTGTTGCAGGTGCAGTTGCTTTGGCGATAGGGATTGGACTCCAAAATTTCCCAGAAGGTGCGGCTGTGTCAATTCCGCTAAGACGTGAAGGTTTCTCTCGAAAAAAAGCATTTTTATATGGTCAAGCATCTGGAATAGTAGAACCTATTTCTGGTGTAATAGGGGCGTATGCTGTTATCAAGATGAGACCCATTTTACCGTATGCATTAGCTTTTGCTGCTGGTGCTATGATTTATGTTGTTATAGAAGAGTTAATTCCAGAAGCGCAAAGAGAAGAAGGTGGATCTAAAACTGATATAGCTACTATCGGTACAATGATAGGATTCTCTGTTATGATGATATTAGATGTTGCTCTAGGTTAGAAGGACATAAAATGGAGAAAGGTAATTGCTTTTAGGCAATTACCTTTTTTGATTGTTTCTCATTTTGCTTACTTTTCTATTCATTTGATGTCGGGTGATGTAAACATAAATAAACTTTTTGATAGGATTAAGCTTTTGATAGTATTTTGAAAAAAAATCATCAGGCTGATCAAATACTCCATAGTCTTGGGCTATTCCCTCCTTTTGGATGTAAGTGTTATTACCACACCAGTTTACTTCTGGAGACTTAAAATTGTCCGTAGAGACTCCATAACCTTCGAAGAATCCAGATGCATTAGAAAATTTTGATTGTAGTGCAGTTAAG
>Ga0209272_10002329_pt1 | contig 10739 bp, 9 predicted proteins | sample tdDd002_FD_187125 | JGI IMG/M metagenome (GOLD analysis project Ga0209272, IMG submission 187125) | Marine sediment microbial communities from the Atlantic coast under amendment with organic carbon and nitrate - tdDd00.2 (SPAdes)... | ecosystem: Environmental > Aquatic > Marine > Coastal >... | reverse complement strand
AGTAATAAATACGCAAAGAAAACCATTGCATTAATCACATATTCGAGCCAAAATCGCGCCCCATTTCGGCTTATAGGAACATAAGCACATAACCTTAGTCATCGGATGACTCTTGTAAATATTAAAGACTCATGCGTAAGTTGGCTTACTTAGCGATGATTTTCGCTTCAACTTCATCTCACTCCAGCTCCATTCAAAAGCAACTTGAGAAAGAATTCGATTATAACTATGCGGCAAGTATCGTACTTTCCGATAGTGATGTGTTTACTTTCGGTTTTTCAAATTTTGATCCTAATGAATATCTAAACCTAGATGAAGACCTGTTGGGTAGCAGTGAATCTGTAGAGCTCCGTAAGAAGCTTTCAGTGATGTCGCTACCGTTTAGTGTTCCAGTTGGCCATAATCGATATTCACCATATCAAACCAAAGTCAATGGACGTGGATACCTGCTTAGCGGTAACCAGGAGGTATATGCATTGGATGCAACTAAGCCTGATGATCTAGATGAATTTGTCTTGGGTGGATATTTAGAAGTCGAGCAAGAAGCATATTTAAATCGCAGCTTCATTTTGAGCGGTGCAGCAGGCACACACCTAATGTACTACCAAAATGATTACCGCTATCAAAGTAATGCGCTTGAAGATTACCAAAGCGAAATAGATGGTGTATACGTTAATACCAGTTCATTGGCGATGGTTGCAGAGCTCAATGCAACGCTAAGATATAGCCCTTACGGGCAGTTTGAGCAATGGTATTTATGGTCTTCTCCGCACTACTTCAATGGATTTGGAGCAAACCTTGGTGACGGTGACACTTTGATTAACCCAGAGGGTTGGTATTGGGTGAATGGGGTAAAGGTTTTTTATCGCTTAGCGATTTGGCAAAACATGGTTCAATCTTTCTACACTAGTTTTAATCGTGTTGATATTGGAGGGGATACGAAAAGACCTCTCAATACAGATCGTTACTATGAGGCTAGTATGGGATGGCTAATGACACCACCAATTAAAATTCCATTTGTTATCAACATGGGAGTGGGCATGAGTCTAAACTATGGTAGTGCTTTTAAGGGTGGCAGCTTGGTTATGTTTATCAATCAGGTGTAATTAGGTTGAGTATCATCACTCATTTTGAAAAAGGCCATTAAGTACGGCAGAATTTAACGCAATTTCGCCCTGCTTTTTTGGCCTTGTAAAGGGCTTCATCTGCGAGCTTAATGACATCTGAGGGGTTGCGGGCACTACGGCTATCAGCGACACCAAAGCTTGCTGTTACACTTACCACACCTCTTTTTTCGGACGCCTTGCCACGTTGCTTTTTACCTTCTTTATGATCGTCAGGGCGGCCGTCTTGATCTCGTAGTACCATTTCATACTGTGCAATGGACTCACGAGTTTCTTCAATAAATTCTTCACAGTCTTCTGCGAATTTACCCTTAAAGACGATGGTAAACTCTTCTCCGCCGAATCGGTAAACCTTGGCACCACCCTGCGTTTTGCACAACCGAGCTGCTACCATTTTTAACACGTCATCACCTGTGTCATGGCCATAGGTGTCGTTGAACTTTTTAAAATGGTCAACATCCAGCATTGCTATTGTGAACTTTCGTCCGGTGTGTTTCAGGTCGAGATCTAAAGCTCGGCGACTTGGAATCAGCGTTAAGCTATCGGTAAACGCAAGTTGATGGCTCGCAGAGGTAGAATAGATGATGATCAAGAGCCCAGACAGAGTAAACATGGTACTAGATATGTACTGAACATCAAAAAACACAAAAGTTGCAGTGGCTAACACCATGGCCGAATAGGTGATCGCGTGAATGATTCTATTTTTTTTGAGAACAAGGATTCCTAGGAAGCAAGCAAGAGCAAAGCAATACAGCACTAAAACGAAGGGTAACTTCGACACACTCGGTACGATAAACAAAGAACCCGCAGTCCATTCATCAAACCCACCCTCGACATAATAAATAAGCGTGATGTAAGACCAAAAAGAAAACATAAACAGCATAAAGACGTACGCTGCGGTCGACTTTGAGTTGAACCCTTCTTTACTAAATAAAAATACAGCTAAAAAAGAGACAGGTAACAGGCATGTCAAAATGGCCAGTTCAAGCAACGTTGTGCCAACGTGCAACGGAACTTGCAACCGAGTTTGAATAATGAAATAGGCAAAAATCATGCTAATGCACACCATAGACTCTCGCCCTTGTTTGAACGAGTAGCACATGATCAACGCACAGCTAAGTAAGATATAAGGTAGGTTTGATGCTATGCCCCAGTTCGCTCTGGTCATTTCAATAATATTATCCATGCCCAAGCTGACAGCTCCCAGTAACAGGAGTGGGAACAGAAAGCGAAAAGCGGGAGAGGTCATTAAAGATGAAACCATCTACAGTTCAAAACCTTATATTAATCGTATGTTATTCAAATAAATTATGAATCTTGTTTAATGCTTTAAATTAGGTATTAATTATCACAGACTCGAAACTAACAAGAATACGTTTATTTGCGGATTTTCCAAGTATTTTAGGACGTATTAACACAAAAATGGAGAGGTTGACTAAATTTAGACCAATCAATGAGTTGCAGGGCTTTATCGACTGCTATACTTTAGGTCTGTTGCCTAAAGGAGAAAGTTGATGCAAATCAGTTCAGACGTACACAATTATATGGAAACATTAGTTGGCCAGGTGTTAGCTTCAGACGTCTATGTTGAGCAATTCGATAACGAACAATTAGCTGATATCGCGTGTCTCGCATTGATCCAGCTAAAGCCTGTCTACATCCGTCATGATATCGACTTCTTGTCGGCGTTACCTGAAAGCAAGCTGACTCAGTTTAAGCTAAGTGTCGATGTGGCCGTTGAAAATGCAGCTGCTATGATTCGTGAGGACCGACGTGAGAATCGCGACCACGAAGTTCCGGTCATATTGACCCACACCAGTTATGATGAAGAACAAGAACTGGATTGGTTCGAAAAACCAATCCTCAACATCAATATTAAGTAATTCTAGTTTGTCTCTGACTATTGTAAGAGACGCAGAGAAAAACCAAGGAGGAGTCGTGGGATTTTTTTCACGCTTGTTTGGTGGCAGTCAAAAGTCTGCTGAGGTAAAAACTGTTGAGCCTGTCGAATACAAAGGCTATCTAATCTACCAAGAGAGCATTTCAGAAGGAGGTCAATATCGTATTGCAGGCCGCATTGAAAAAGCTTTCGAAGGGGAAGTGAAGTCACACCGTTTCATTCGGTCTGACTTGTTGGGTTCAGAACAAGATGCCAATGAGTTGATGTTGAAAAAGTCGCAGATGTTTATCGACCAAATGGGTGAAAAGATCTTCGATTAACAATTCACTCCAACTTGATACGAATCATCAAAAAGAGAGTCATTAGTGTATATGCTGATGACTCTTTTTTTATTTACTTAAATATTTGTTAAATAAGCGGTTAGCACTCATCTGGTTAGACCTCTGCTTAGTAAAGTCAGTCGTTGTTATTTTTCAGGTTGAAGTAGAGAATTATTCATTACTAGACGTTATATGTAATGAAATTTAGTATTTTTATTACAAAATACTTGAAGTCACGATTGACGTTCGCTAAAAACAGAATAATAACGGACTGTGAGGCGAGAAGTGGCAGTGCAAATGGGTGACCCCAAACACCATCATTCGTTTGCGTTTTCTTGCGTAGTGAACAGATAGAAATAAAAAAGAATTAGAGTAGAGCATTGCTCTGTTTTGGGACTAATTATTGATATGTATACAAGGAGTATGCGTTTTGCAAATCGGTGTACCTAGAGAAATACTCGCGGGTGAATCGCGGGTAGCTGCATCGCCTAAGTCGGTTGAGCAGCTAATTAAATTGGGATTCGATGTCGCAATCGAATCTCAAGCGGGGGTGCTAGCCAGTTTCGACAATGCAGCTTATGAAGCAGCAGGTGCGAAAATTGTTTCTAGTGAAGAAGTATGGACATCAGGCTTAATTCTTAAAGTTAATGCGCCAATCGTGGATGAAGAAAATGGCATTGATGAAATCGCATTACTACAAGACGGTGCGACACTAGTCAGCTTTATTTGGCCTGCTCAAAATGCAGAGTTAATGGAACAGCTCTCTAGCAAGAACATTAACGTTCTCGCAATGGACGCGGTTCCTCGTATCTCTCGTGCGCAAGCATTAGACGCACTTTCTTCTATGGCGAACATTGCTGGTTACCGCGCAGTGGTTGAAGCCGCTCATGAATTCGGTCGATTCTTCACCGGTCAAATTACCGCAGCAGGTAAAGTACCGCCAGCGAAAGTACTGGTTGCAGGTGCAGGTGTAGCAGGTCTTGCTGCTATCGGCGCTGCTGGTAGCCTTGGCGCTATCGTTCGCTCTTTTGACGTTCGTCCTGAAGTAAAAGAGCAAGTTGAATCGATGGGCGCAGAGTTCCTAACGGTAGACTTCAAAGAAGATTCAGGTTCAGGTGACGGCTACGCGAAAGAAATGTCGGATGAATTCAACAAAAAAGCGGCAGAGCTATACGCTGAGCAAGCGAAAGACGTTGATATCATCATCACAACGGCTCTGATTCCTGGTAAACCTGCGCCAACGCTTATCACCAAAGAAATGGTGGATAGCATGAAAGCGGGCAGCGTGATCGTTGACCTTGCTGCCGCAAACGGTGGTAACTGTGAATACACGGTAAAAGATCAAGTAATCACCACGGCTAACGGCGTGAAAATCGTTGGTTATACCGATATGGTAGGTCGACTGCCAACACAATCTTCTCAGCTTTATGCAACCAACCTTGTAAACCTTCTAAAACTGCTTTGCAAAGAGAAAGATGGCAACATCAATATCGACTTCGAAGACGTCGTGCTTCGTGGCGTAACAGTAGTAAAAGAAGGCGAAGTGACATGGCCTGCGCCACCAATTCAGGTGTCAGCACAGCCACAAGCTAAACCGCAAGAACCTGTTAAACCTCAACCTAAAGTTGAGGAGCCAACGTCACCAGTGAAGAAGTTTGGTGCGCTTGCTGTCGGTTTAGGCGCCTTTGCATGGGTTGCTTCTGTTGCTCCGGCAGCGTTCCTATCTCACTTCACCGTATTCGTACTGGCGTGTGTGGTAGGTTACTACGTAGTTTGGAACGTAACACACGCACTGCATACTCCGCTTATGTCTGTTACCAACGCGATTTCAGGTATCATTGTAGTAGGTGCGTTGCTACAAATTGGTCAGGGTAATGGTGTTGTTACCTTCCTATCATTCATTGCTGTACTCATAGCAAGCATAAATATCTTTGGTGGCTTTACCGTGACCAAACGTATGCTTGAAATGTTCCGCAAAGATAAATAATAGGAGTGACCAATGTCTGCAGGATTAGTACAAGCGGCATATATCATTGCTGCGCTATTTTTCATCTTAAGTCTCGCGGGACTTTCTAAACAAGAATCGGCAAGAAACGGTAACTACTACGGTATTGCGGGTATGGCGATTGCGCTTATTGCGACGATCTTCAGCCCAAATGCGGAAGGGTTTGTTTGGGTCATCATCGCGATGGTCATCGGTGGTAGCATCGGTATCCACTACGCTAAGAAAGTAGAAATGACTCAAATGCCGGAACTGGTTGCTATCCTACACAGCTTTGTAGGTATGGCAGCAGTATTGGTAGGTTACAACAGCTACCTAGAGCCACCAGCGCCAGTTTCAACTGACCTTGCTGGTATGCACGCTGAGCATGTGATTCACCTAGTGGAAGTATTCCTTGGCGTGTTTATCGGTGCGGTAACCTTCACGGGTTCAGTCGTAGCGTTTGGTAAGCTACGTGGCACGATCTCTTCTTCGCCACTTAACTTGCCTCACAAACACAAAATGAACCTTGCTGCGATCGTCGTTTCTACGCTTCTTATGATTTACTTCGTAAAAGCGGACGGCAGCATGTTCGCATTGATCGTAATGACGTTGATTGCATTCGCGTTTGGTTACCACTTAGTAGCATCGATCGGTGGTGCAGATATGCCGGTTGTGGTTTCAATGCTGAACTCATACTCAGGTTGGGCAGCGGCAGCAGCAGGTTTCATGCTAGCAAACGACCTATTGATCGTAACAGGTGCACTAGTTGGCTCTTCAGGTGCGATCCTTTCGTACATCATGTGTAAAGCAATGAACCGATCGTTCATCAGCGTTATCGCTGGCGGCTTCGGTCAAGAAGTTGTGATCTCAAGTGATGAAGAGCAGGGCGAGCACCGCGAAACATCAGCAGAAGAAGTTGCTGAAATGCTGAAGAACTCAAAATCAGTGATCATCACTCCGGGATACGGTATGGCAGTAGCTCAGGCACAGTACCCAGTGCATGAAATTACTGAAACACTACGTAATCAGGGTATTGAAGTGCGCTTTGGTATTCACCCTGTGGCAGGTCGTCTGCCAGGTCACATGAACGTTCTACTGGCAGAAGCAAAAGTACCTTACGATATCGTACTAGAGATGGACGAGATCAACGATGACTTCTCTGATACTGATACGGTTCTGGTTATTGGTGCGAACGATACGGTAAACCCAGCAGCGCTTGACGATCCGAACAGTCCAATTGCGGGCATGCCTGTATTAGAAGTTTGGAACGCGCAAAATGTCATTGTATTCAAGCGTTCAATGAATACTGGTTATGCTGGCGTTCAAAACCCACTATTCTTTAAAGAAAACACATCAATGTTGTTTGGTGATGCAAAAGAAAGTGTCGAAGCAATCTTCAAAGCTTTGTAATTTGGAATTGCCATTAATTGAAAAGACCAGCGTATGCTGGTCTTTTTTTTGTACATTCAATGTAATAGAAATGCAAAACCTTTACTTGTATCGATGACAACTTTAATTTAGATGATGTATAGTTTCTAGCAATGGAACGAACAACGGTTACAGTTTGATTAAACGTTTATTACTTAGTGTCGCAATACTAGCAGCAGCACCAATCGTGAAGGCAGACTCACTGCCAGAAAGAATAGACACTTTTACCGAGTTGTTTAACTACCAATCGGCCGAGAAATCGTACGATATACGGGTTTTGCAATCCAATTATCCGACTAAGCTGTTGTCGCCGGATTCTATGTTGCCTCAAACTGCTGATTACCCGTTGAAGGATATACAGCAGCTGTACCAACTAGCGAACACTTGCCGTGGTAAGCTACCTTTGAGCCCCTTAATCACCGAACCTTTGGTGTTTACAAGAGCTATCTGTAAAGGTACGCAACTGACTCCAAGATGGTTTTCTAGAAGTGGGCTTATCCATCCCGGTGGCGGTAGTTATGCCGCTAGGTATGTTGATAAGTATCCAGAGCTCCAAGACAAACTTGCGCAATACATGCACATTAAAGAGCGCAAGAATGTGCAAGGTGATGAATTACTCGCAAGCCTAAAGAGCATGAATGATGATGCGATAAACGCTTTAATCGCAGGTGCGAGCATGTTTATCGAACAAAACGAGCTTTGGCTTAGAAGAGGAGATCACTACTTCGTATTTCCAAAGTCAGTCTGGCAGGAAAACGTTGCCAACGCAGGACTCTCTTTTAAATTAGCGAGTCAAACCAAAAGCTGCTTCGTTAAACGCGGCAATATATGTTGGGATGTAGAAGATCATTCTCAAGTGCTGCGGATCAGCATGGTCATCCTGGTGATTGCGAACATATTTCTTGTTATCGGTTGGGCTGTCTATCGTTGGAATAGCAAGCGACAAGAGCTACGTAGCAGAATGCTTGTTTTACAGATTTTGACTCATGAGCTTAGAACTCCAATCGCCTCATTATCGTTAACAGTAGAGGGGTTTAGGCGTGAGTTTGAACGTCTTCCTGAAAGCGTATACGACGAGTTTCGTCGTTTGTGCGAGGATACAAGACGCTTAAGGCAGTTAGCTGAAGCAAGTAAAGATTACTTGCAATCGGACAACCAACCGCTTGCAACAGAATGGGTTCCTTCTGTTCAAGAGTGGTTAGAGTTTAAGATTGAAGAAGAATTTAACGAATCCGTTCAATTTGTTATCAACCAGGATATCTCGGCCAAAATTAACGTATACTGGCTAGGTACTTGTATCGATAACTTGTTGAGAAACGCAATTAAATATGGTGAAGCACCGGTAAGACTTGATGTTGAAACCAGTGCTCAAAAATTAGTTATTCGTGTCATCGATGAAGGGAAACTTTCATCTAAAGACTGGGCTCACTTAAGAAAACCATTTGTAAGTAAGAGTGGCCTAGGATTGGGATTAACTATTGTCGAATCTATGATGGGACGTATGGGAGGCAAAATGTCTCTGATAGGTCCACCTACAACATTTATACTGGAGATACCTTGTGAAACAGACTCTGCTTCTCGTTGAAGATGATAAAAACCTTGCTGATGGCCTACTTGTGAGCCTTGAACAAGCAGGGTATGAGTGTTTGCATGTGGAGCGTATTTCAGATGTAGAACCACAATGGAAAAAGGCTGATTTAGTGATTCTAGATCGCCAACTACCGGATGGTGATTCAGTAGAATCCCTGCCAGAGTGGAAGAAAATTAAAGATGTCCCGGTTATTCTATTAACCGCATTAGTTACTGTGAAAGACAAAGTCGCAGGACTGGACTCAGGTGCAAACGACTACCTAACAAAACCTTTTGCTGAAGCAGAACTGTTTGCTCGTATTAGAGCTCAGCTTCGTGCTCCTGATTCAGCAGAACAGGGCAGTGCGGACAAAGTTATTACAAACGAGCTCGAAATCGATCGCGCAACACGTGAGGTTCTTTTTAAAGGCGAACTTATCACCTTAACCCGTACTGAGTTTGATTTATTGTTGTTCCTAGCTTCAAACCTAGGCCGTGTATTTACGCGTGACGAGCTATTAGACCACGTTTGGGGTTACAACCATTTCCCAACGACTCGTACAGTAGACACACACGTGCTGCAGCTTCGCCAAAAGCTGCCTGGTCTTGAAATTGAAACGTTGCGTGGCGTTGGCTACAAAATGAAAGCGTAACGATGAAGTTAGTCCTGCCAATATTATTAGCGGCAACTTTGATGAAACCAGTCCATGGTATGGACTGGTTTTCGTCTAACACGCCTTTAAGCCAAGCCCACCAACATCTATTGGAAGATAACTTGCCAGATATGTTTCTTTCTCTAGTGGAACTTTGGCAGTCAGAACCGAATAAGGCTATTACCCCCCATTTAAATGACCTGTTAGCACAATCTCTTACTAAGGATTGTGGCAAATCACTATCTACGGTTACGTTACCGGAATGGATTAGTGGCGTTAATATCATTCGCCAAACCATTCAGAGCCCTGGACGCGATACTTACCGCTTGGTTATAAAACTTAGGGCGGTGACTGAGCTAGATGACATCATGTTTGAACGTTGGGTTGATGAGTCTATCTCAGCCGACGCTTCATTAAGCCAAGAAGACGTCGTTACCAACACGATTGCGAATGAAAAACGTTACCTAAAACGCTACAACCTAACAGGAAAAATCGAAGCTGGTCTTTATCACCTATCTATCGTTGCCGTTGATGGTCGAGTTTTTAGAACATGGATAGTTTTGGGTGACTCCAACTCTTCACAATATGTACGATGGACATCAAAAGAGAATTGGAAAGTCGAAAAAAGTGCCTTGAGAAACCCACACTGCCCACTTCCTGAACTCAATGTTGGTCTCTATGATTATGTAGATGGTCAGTACGAACAAGTTTGGCAAAAGAGTTACGAATCCAATTACCCTAACTCTCTTGAGCTAGAAGGAGTCCCTAACGATCGGTACGTGCTCGCAGTTGGTATTAACAGCCGACGTTGGCAAGGGGACATAATTGTTGAGCAAGCTCAAACTATTAGCCGCACTTATGATCTTTCCCTAGAAGAATAGTTAAAGAATCTTCATATTGGTCGATACAAAGTTCATAACGCACAATGAATTAGTCCCATATGAAGATTCAACATAAACTATTAGCACTCAGCGTCACTAGCGCATGCCTTTCTTTTTCAACCAATGCAGCGACATACGCAATCGAAGCTCGCAGTGATGCGATGGGTGGAGTAGGCACAGTATCTGCCTCTTACCTAACCGCACCTTTCTTTAACCCAGCACTCACAGCAATCTATCGTAGAAACGATGACGCCGGCATGATAGTACCAAGCTTTGGTATTAGTTATGACGATCAGGATGGATTGATCGACGAAATTGATCGTATTAGCAAACTCACCGACGACACTGAAATCGTTAACTCGCTAAATAACATCGATAACGCTAAATTAGACTTCGACTTAGGCGGTGTAGTGGCGGTTGGTATTCCAAACAAGTTTCTTTCTGCGACCGCTTACGGCAAGTTGTATACTGAATCCTTTGTTACTCCTGAAGTCGACACTTCGGTACCAGCTAGTTCTCTCGACAACAGTTATGTGCGTGGTGTTTCGATCGGTGTTGCTGAAGCAGGTATTTCGCTTGCTAAGTACACGACATTCATGAATCAGCATCTTTCTTTTGGTTTAACGCCAAAACTGCAACGCATTTATACATACTCTTATGCAAGTAGCTTTGCCGCGTTTGACACAAAAGATTTAAGAGAAAATGAGACTGCTGACACCATCTTCAACTTGGATGCAGGTGCTCTCTGGTTTTATGGACCTTTCCGCGTAGGTTTAGCTGCAAAAAACTTAGTGGGTCGAGATATTAAGACTAAAGCATTTACAGCTCCGAATGGCGATCCAATCGCTTCGTACGAATACAGCATGCGTCCGCTCTATAC
>Ga0209272_10002327_pt1 | contig 10743 bp, 8 predicted proteins | sample tdDd002_FD_187125 | JGI IMG/M metagenome (GOLD analysis project Ga0209272, IMG submission 187125) | Marine sediment microbial communities from the Atlantic coast under amendment with organic carbon and nitrate - tdDd00.2 (SPAdes)... | ecosystem: Environmental > Aquatic > Marine > Coastal >... | reverse complement strand
CTTTGGCCCGTCGCTTGCCATCCGGGCGCTGGAAATCCTACAGCGGGCCAAATATCGAAAAGACGAATGAAACCGAACAAAATGGCGGCGATCGGCGTTGGAGCTGTGGGGGCGGGCATTGGTATCAGATGTGTACACGCTGGATTTCACCAAAAGACTTTCGACTTGAACGAAAGCTCCCTTGCCGGGCCGTCACTCACAACGTTTAGCTTTGCAAAAGGAGAGTTCGAGGTTTCTCCTTTTAGCTGCACCATGCTGCCCGGGTGCTCTTGGGTATCATTGCTCTCGGCTGACGTGATACAGGGTGCCTGCTTTCAGGGGGCCTTTGATCTTGGTTTCGGTGCCATCGGCCCAAACGATCCGCAACTCACTTGCCTCGGTACTCGTCCCCAAACCGAAATAGGCGTGTGGGGCGTCGAATGACATGAAGCCTCCGCCTAGCTGGATTTCGCGAAACTGAGTGTTGCCCGCCATATCCGTCAGATAGACGCGCGCGCCGATCCCGTCGCGGTTCCCCGCCATATCCTTAAGCGCGACGCCCAGAGAATGCCCCTGGGTATTGTTGCGGAACAGCACCAAGGGACCGTTCACAGGGTGGGTCAGTACGTCCAGGTCACCGTCCAAATCCATGTCGAATTGCACAGCTGCGGCGGTCATCAGATAGTCCTCCAGCCCGGCTATATCACTCGTCTCTGTGAAATGCCCTTGACCGTCATTGCTGAAATACAGGTTCGAAGGCGAGACCTCGTTCGGAACCCACGTGCCGTTAACCACATAGACATCCAGATCGCCGTCATTGTCGAAATCAGCCAGTTTAGTATCCCAGCTCCAACCGCCGATTTCCAAGCCCAGGTTTCCAGCCCGGTCCTGGTAGGCGGACCCGTCCCATTGCAGCAATACGTTTGATCTCAGCACCTGCGGAATGCTGTCTTCGGCCTCGGCGGCGGTGATGGGGCGCACGGGCAGGAAATGCAGATCGCAATAGGCGCGCGGCACGGGTTGGTCCGCAGAAATTAGCCCACAGATTGATGCATCACGGCGCTGAATTGCCAGGTCTTTGACTAGCATAGCCTTGCACTCGGCCTTGTATCGGCCCGTCAGTTTTTGGCAGTTTTTGGCATAAGTAGGGTCGAAATTATTACCTGATTTATACCAGCGTTTGATCGCCATATTTTTCTGGCACAGCGCTTTGTCATCGGGATTCTGTACCGTGTCACAATACAGCTCTAGCGGTTGCATCTTTAGCTTTTGGGACACCCCGGATGACCGCCCTGCGATCTGGGCCATGTAAATTTCGTTGGTGCCGTCGCCAGTCAGGTCACCCACTTTGATGGCCATGGTGGTGGTAGTGGTATGCGGGATCAGCTTGTCAGCAAAGGTGATTTGTCGGAGCCCGCCCTGACCGTCGCCGTGGTAGAAATAATCGGGGATGTCGAAATCGTTGCCGACGATCAAATCGGCGGCGCCATCGTTGTTGATGTCAGAAAACAGGATCGACAGTGTCTCGCCGGGGATGCCGGGTAGATCGGTGAAATCTTGCCCCAGCGGACTGGACTGGTTCCATATGATCCGGTTTCGCGATTCTTCTCCGGGGATGCGACGGTACCAGCCTGCGGCCCAGTTCCCAAGGGCGACATCCAGATCTCCGTCCCGATCCGCATCCGCAAAGCTCAGCGCAAGTGTCAGCGGCGCATCAGGCGTGTTCGCGACACGAACGGGCGCTTCGGGCCCAAAGCGGCCGTCCACGTTGCGCCACAGGTAGTTGCCCTTGCCATAGCTGGTCAGGAACAGGTCAGGCCATCCGTCATTGTCCAGATCGGTTAGCGCAGCGTTAAACATCAGCAACCCGGATAGCGGCCCCAGATCCAGTTCAATTCGACTGAAATTCCCCGTGCCGTCGTTCTCGTACAGGTACAGTGTCTGCTCGGTCGAGGCGATCGCGATGTCCATGTCCCCGTCCCGGTCGATATCGGCGGCGGACAGGCTGCGCCCTTCCCAGAACGGAGGCCACATGTCGCGGAAAGAAAACTCCAGCGGTTTGTCGATTCCGGCTGTGCGGGCCTCTACTCGGGAAAAACCGGTTTCAGCGGCGGGCGAGGGCGGATTGAAATATTGAGGGTCCACGCTGATCCGGTCCGCGTCGGGGCTGGTGACGGTCCAGACGGGGGCGGTGTCGGCATAGGCCGCGCCCCACATAGCGGGCTGTGTCTCGGCGCTTTGCAGCATTTCCAGTGCGCGGTCGGATTGCCATTGGTAATAGCGTTGAACGCCTAGACCTGTGATCGCCCCACATACGGCCACGGCCCCACCCAGTAGCCAGCCGGCCCGCATCCCCAGAGATTGCGATACGATCAGAAATGAATAGACCGAGAAGCTGCCCAGCGTGAACAGCAGGGCCATTACGTAGCCTTGCTCTAACCCTGTTGCCAGCAGTGCTCCGGCCATGACCACATCAAACCCGATCGGGCATGGCAGGAAGACGCCAACAAGCACCAATACGGCCAGCGCTAGCACGGAAAACTTCAGCCCCATGATCATCTCGCTGGGCAATGCAACCGCAACAACAGTTCCCAAAAATCCGGCCATTAGCATCAGCGGAACGGTCATCTTTATTATGTACCACAGGTTCTTGCCAAAGCTCTGCGCGACACCCAGCAATGCGGTCGGCACTTCTTGCGTGGGGGGGCCAGAGGTGCCCAGTTCGGCATCGCTCCAGGTGACGGGTTGTAGGGTCTCATCAGGCGCAAGTTGCGTTTTGGGCAGGACCCGACAAATCAGCGGTACAATGGCCAGGATGATCAGCAGGCTAAAAGCGATCTTTGTCACAGCCATATAGAAGGGCATCAGACTGAACAGCATCGTCAGTACAACAACGTTTAACGTAGGCGAAGCAATCATCGCGCTGAGCGTGGTTTCTGCCCGCAGCCCGCTGGAATACATCCCGCGTGCAATTGGGGCGGCACAGTTCACGCAAACCCCCAATGGCGCGCCGATCACCATGCCCAGCATGGAGTTGGCAAACCCTCCGCGGAAGCTCTTGGCTTTTAGATAGGACAGGGCGGTCAAAAAGGCTGCTGCGAACAACACGCCAAATGTCATGCCCTTCTTGTTCGTATTGACCCAGTTCAGCGTGGACCAGAAAATGCGGTCCAGCGTGGTCATGTCCGGCGTAATGGCGAATTTCGCCTCAAAGCTAAGTGCGTCCTCAAGCTGGATTGCGCCGGACATCATCGCCTTTTCGTTCAACGCCGGGTAGCGCGAGCCAGTCCAGAACAGATACGCCAGAATGCCGACGATCAGAACCGCAACAGCAAAGCGCTTTTGATACGGTTTTTGGATAATTTCGGCGAGGGCCATGGTGTGGCCTCCTGTTGTGATTTGTACAGAGTGTCGAACGTCAAAGAAAAAGATGGGGCTTAATGCGTGGCATTCTTTCTTTTCCATGGTCAAAAGGTCAAACAGAAACTGCGGTGCTTGGTGCTTTGGGAACAATGTAGCCAAAACCGGCGGTCTCTGTTAGCCCTGTTGGCCTTGAGGGGCGCGTGGTTTTCCGGGTTTCACGCGCCATGAACGAATTGAAGAAACAATAGGTTTGGCGGATGGCAGAACAACCAGCAGATGACATCGGGATCTTGGTGATCGGGTACAATCGCCCCAAACATCTGGAGTCAGTACTGCGCAGCCTCTCTCACCAGAACAGCTTGGCGCAGACGCATATCTGGATTGATGGCACCCAAGGGCGCAAAGAGTTCGGCGATGCGAACCAGGCTTCGCTGGAGGTTGCACGTCGTTTTCCGGTGAAGGAGCTTCGGGCCATTCGCGGCCATTTGGGTATCGAAAAACTGATGCTGGATGCGCTGACCGACATGAGCCAGCGCTATAGCGCGGTGATCGTGCTGGAAGACGACTGTTTCCCACTACCGGATGGTATCTCTCTATTCAAAGAGGCCCTGGCAGAGGTTGCCTCCCGCGAGGATGTGTACTCTGTCTATGGGCACGCTTTTGGCACCGAACCTGCTGAGACACGCGACTTCACCCGGTTTCAGGGCTGGGGATGGGCGGCGCACAGTGCTCGTATCCGGCAACTCTTGCCTGAATTGACTCGCCTGTTTCTGCTGACGGAAAAGGCCTATCTGCATCACATCGCGACCAACACCACCCCAGAAATCAGTGCTCGGCTGGATCGGACGCTGGATCGCAATGTTCAGAATGTGCTCAAGAGTTTTTTCTCTTGGGATTCCGCGACGTCCTTTGTGACTGCTCAGCTTGGAATGCTGCACGTTCGGACCCGCCAGCCAGCGGCGATCAATACCGGGATCATTCCGGGGATCGGCCATTTCACCACTGACATCCCGCGGTTTCGGGCCCCGCCATTCAACATGATTACCGTAGAAGAAGCGTTCGAAACCTACCTGCGGCCCACGGAAGAGGAAGTATAAGTCTCGTGATCTCAGAAGCGCATAAATTCATTTACATTCACGTTCCCAAAACCGGCGGCACCACGATTCAGGATTTGCTGCTGCCCTACAGCGAAGACCACAAATACACGCTGCCGTTTCAGGATGGCGTGGACAGTTTCGAAATCAAGGGGGACGTCACCCCGGGCAAGCACGCAACTCTTCAGGACTATGCCAATCTTCTGGGGGAACGCTTTGGCGACTTTCGGGTGATCACGTCGATCCGTCATCCGCTGAAACGGGCGGTGTCTGGCTATTTCTCACCACACAAATGGCTGTTCGAGCAACCAGACGGATCCTGGCTACAAAAAGAGCCCTACTGGGATCTGAAGTTGTTCGAGAACCTGCTGTCGATGCCGAACCATATGCCATCGACGGACTATCTGCGTGTGAACGGAGACATCGTAGCGCCCGACATTCTGATCCGTCATGAGACGTTCGAAGCAGATGTGGCCGTATGTTTTCAGACGCTGGGGCTGCCATACGAGGCCAGCGCGCCTGTGGCCAAGCGGAATGCCTCGGTTGCGCGCAGCGAGCTGTTCAAAGATGTCAGCCACAAGCCCGAGGTCTGGGAACGTGTAGACGCAAAATATGCGGCGGACCTCAGCTATTTCGGCTTTCCGCCCAGTCGCGAAGCCGCCTAACAAAACGCCCCGCAATCCGTTCGGGACTGCGGGGCGGTATTTAAGGTCTGAGGGCGCAGAAAGTTTCGCGCCCTCAGGCTGTATTAGTTGGCTTTCAGTGCTTCCAGCTCGCCTTTGAGGGCCGAGATCTGGTCTTGCTGTTCCAGCGTGTACAGCGTCAGCTCTTCGACCTTCTCCAGCAGGGCCATCTGCATTTCGCTGATGTTGATGCCGTTTGCGCCGATTTCTTTGGCCGACGGGATTTTCGGCAGGTGGCCGTTCGCGTCGATGAAGTCCTCGACTTCGCTCAGGCTCAGCAGCTCATAGTCATCCTCGAACACATAGTCCGGCACGTTCAGAGTGGTCCCGCCCGAGATGAAGTTGCCCAGGATGGTCAGGTCGCCGTTGTTTTCCAGCTTCAGCTCGGGCGAGGTGCCGTTCGCATCGGCGTTGTTGATCAGGAACGAACTGTTCGTGGCGGCGTTTTCGTTTACCAGCGCCCAGCGGACATTGCTGTTGTTGTTCTGCATCACGATGGACACGCCGCCATTATTACTGAGCTCAAGCAGGCGGCGAATGCCAGATGTTGCTGTGGTGTCCTCAATCATAACAGCCGGGGTGCCGCTTGTTCCACCATTGGTGCGGAAGTGCGCGAAATAGGACGATGCGCCACCGTCGCCGTTATCCACCAGCAGCGAACCGGCGGCAGTACCAACGACGTGTAGCTGCGCGTCAGGCGAGGCGGTGCTGAGGCCAACATCACCTTCGGCGTCAATGTAAACCGAGTTGTTGCTGGCGCCTGGGCGAATTTTGAACGGCAGTCTCGAGCTGTTGGTTACGTCCCGCACAAAGAAGTTCGTTTCGTTCGCTGCGACATCCCAGGTTTGAGCGCCAAACCCGTTGGAACCGTCTTGCTCTAGGCGCAAGGTCGGCGTGTTCCCGCTCACCACATGGATGTCCACGACAGGGGTCGCGGTTTTCACACCGATCCGACCCGCGCTGTCGACATAGAGCGTGTTGTTGGGCGAGTTCGCCTCGACTGTAAACGGCGTTTTGCTGTTGGTGATATCGTCGATCGAAAACTTGTTCGCGCCGCCATTGGTGCTGTCATTTGCGGTCAGCTGCCAGTCGTTGTTCGGAAAGCTACCCGACGAAGAGGTGTCGTCGAATTTGATCCGGACGTTGTTTTCTTTCAGGCGGATCGTGTCGAACCCGAAAACCTCACCATTTACGCAGTCCATACCAACGCAGAGGCTGCCGTCGACAATCACGTCGTCATTAAAAACCTGGTCGGCGTGTGCGGCGGCGGCCGTCAGGCACAGCGCACTGACGCTGCCGGCTAAGTACTTAAAATTCATTTTTTGCATTGCGCATCCCTTTATATGTTCGAAGTAACAAGTCCGACCCGTATCGAACCTTTTGTTTTTACGACCTATTCGCCGGTCTTTTTGGGAAGAAGAGCTTCTTCCTTCACCTCTTTCGGGGTGATAATCACATTCCTTAGCACGACGAATTTTCCGCTCATGTTGAAGGGCACGTTTGTTTCGTCGCGCTGCGCGTCGCCGCGGCCGTTGTCGATCGGGTTCACGATCTTCTTGGTCTCAGCCGTGGCCGCGCTCAGCTCGTAGTAATAGATCCCATCGGCCACATTCTCTGTGCTCAGACGGTAGACCGGCGTGCCCGACGCGGCGAAAACCTCTTCGATTTTGCCGGTTGGGTCGACGACTTTCATCGAGGCATTGGTCAGCCCGATCCAGTTTTCAAACCAAACCGCGTTCGAGTTGTGCTGTTGAACCGGTTCGGGTTCAGCCGCGAAGGCAGGGAATCCAACCAAAAGAACGGTGAAAATAAGAGAAATACGGCGTAGCGCAGCCATTTTAGAATTACTCCTGGATCGCGTTTTGCACCCACGGCAATCGACCGTCGGCTAACGCAAGGTTAACCTAGAAGTGAAAATCCGCCAAACCTTTAATAGTATGAATAAATTCTGAAATTCGCATAGGTAGTATTGCGCAGCTCTGAGATACATCGCCTCAGGTCATTCAGTCGGGGCAGAAAATCCGCGAGCTCGCAAAACTCGCAAGCGGAAAGCTTTGGCAATAGTTTTAGAGACTTACTGGTGGCGGGCGACCGCCATTTTCTGGGCTTCGTTAATCTGCTCTGGCGGCATGATCCGGGATAGCTCTGCGTTGATGGCAACGGCTTCGGGGAACCCGTTCGAGGCGGCCAGAACCAGCCACATATGCCCCAAAGCAAAGTCCTGTGGAACGCCTTTGCCCTCGAAATAGAGCCAGCCCAGATTCGCCATCGCAGATGCCAGTCCCGAATCAGCCGCAGAAGCCATCAAATGTGCGGCTTGTGCCAGCTGCTGTGGGCTAACCGAAGGCTGACTAAGAAGCAGCCACGCCATCTGAAACTGGGCCACAGGATCGCCGGACGCAGAGCCCAGCCGCAGCCGTTCGATCCCATCGTCCGTGCTGTTTGGAGGCGCCAGTCTTGGATCATACACGGGGAGTTCCAAATTCGCACCTGTAGCGCTGCCCTGGCGGCCACCCATACGGTACAGTTCGGTGGCTTTCGCCTCGTCCAGAGGGACGCCCAGAGCATTTTCATACATCACGCCAAGGTTGGTCATGGCAGTTGGAATGCCCTGCTCCGCAGCCTTTGCGAACAGGATTGCTGCGCGCTCATAATCCTGTTCAACCCCATCGCCACGTACGTACAGCAGGCCCAGATTGTTTTGCGCCCGCGCGTTCCCCGCTTCGGCCGGGCCTTCATAGAGTGAGCGGGCCTTGACCAGGTCTTTCTCGACGCCGACCCCATTTTGGTAGAGCACACCAAGGCTGACTTGCGCTTCCTGATGGCCCTGATCAGCGGCTAGGCCATAGAATTTTGCAGCAAGCATAGGATCGGCCAAATCATCGGGGGCATTCTCCAGCGCCGAGGCATAGTTGTATTGGAACTCTGGAATTCCGGATTCTGCGGCGGCCGCAAACCAGCGTATGGCTGCGGCGGTGTCTTGCGGTACTCCCAGTCCCTCGAACAGATAGCTGGCCAATCGGTTCTGACCGCCGGGATGGCCCTGCTTTGCTGCCAGAGTGAACCACGTCGCGGCTGCGGAGAAATTTTGCAGGACGTCCTGCCCACGATGGAAGCGCAATCCAATCAGGAACTGTGCGTCGGCATTCCCCTGACGTGCGACCTCCTCTAGCTGCGCAGGCGCGAGCGTCTCCAGCGTGGTTTGTGCCGAAAGCTGTCCGGTGAATACGGCGCCGGACAGACAAAACGCGAATGCCAGTAAACGCAGGCGTGTCATTCGGTTTGTCCAACAGGGGCGGCGCTTGCAGCGTGATCAAAGAAGGCGCGCGCGACGCGTTGCGCCTCGGCCAGTTGTTCGGGTGTCATCAGATCACCGATAACACCACGTTTTTTGGCTGCTTCTGCATGGCCACCTGTCGCCGCGATGTTCAGCCACGCATGTGCCTGGACATAGTCCTGCTCCAGCCCGTCGCCCTTGGTCAACAGCAGGCCCATCTGAAACTGTGCTTCGACATCGCCCGCTTCGGCGGCAGGTCGCAGGAAACCCACTGCGGCGGCGGTGTCAGTTTCAATTTCTAGCAACCACAGCCCATAAGCGGTGCGCGCGGGGCGCAGCCCCCGCTCGGCCTGTGCACGCACCCAGTCCAAAGCCGCTGTGTCACCCTCACTGGCCGCTTCGATTGCCCAAGGGACGGCCAAATGTGGTGGGGCCAACCCGTTCAGTTGCCCAGTCCCGGCGAGTTTGCCGAGATACAAGACAGCGTCGCGGCCCCCTTGCTCTGCGGCCTTGCGATACATGTTCACGACCTGTGCCAACGCATCGTCGCCTTGCTGTTTCTCCAGCATTTTGGCCATCGCAATGGTCGCAGGGGGATAGCCCTTGCCCGAGGCGCGCTCATACATGTTCCACGCTTTTTGCAGGTCGGTTTCGACGCCCAGGCCCCCCGAATAAGCGTTGCCCAGTAGGAAAAACGCCTCGACATCATCGTTTCTGGCGGCCTCGATCAGCCAGCGCATTGCCTCATTGGGGTTCGGTTGTACCCCTTCGCCGGTCAGATATTTTCGTCCCAGCCAGCGCTGAGCAACGACGTAGCCACCCTCGGCGGAGCGGCGGAACCATTCCAATGCGGCGGTGGGATTCTTTTCTGCACCTTGGCCTGTATCCAGTGCGTAACCCATGAAAAATTGTGCTTCGCTGTGCCCCTCAGAGGCGGCCGATTCAAGCCAGCGACGGCCTTCAGTAGGGTTTACTTCTGTGCCTTCACCACGTGAATAAGCGCGGGCCAGTTCGTATTGTGCATCGCGATGTTGATCTTCGGCGGCAGCAAGGAACCAGTTGAAAGCTGCCTTGAGATCCCTGTCGACGCCAGTGCCTTGCCGGTAAAGAAGCCCCATATAGTACTGCGCTTCGGTATTCCCGCGTGCAGCAGCGCCGTTAAACAGCTCAGCGGCACGCACCGGGTCACGCGCTGGGCCATCATTTGTTCCGCTTAGGTATACACGGGCCAATAGGGTCGAAGCCTGAATATGGTTTTGCGCGACAGCGCGCTCCAGCCACGTCACGGCAGCGGGAATATCTACTGGTCCGCCACGTCCCTCAAGCAGAACTCTACCATAGCGATACTGCGCCAGCGGGGAATCGGTTTGCTCGGCCAAGGCCTGCAAGGACTGCCGAACATACACATAGTCACCGCGCTGCCAGGCCTGCTCTACCTCTTGCATCGAGGGTAGGGCCCCCTGTTCCGCAGCGGGATTGGCGGTGTCGCTGTCCTGCGCCAGAAGGCCAGTCGCCGTCAGTGGTAAAAGCGGCAAGGCAGTAAGAATAAGAGTCAGGCGGAATGGGGGCATTGGGAACTCGGGTAAATGAAAGGGATAAATCTGTGTCGGCGTCGCGTAAAAGCCTAGGCGGATAGCCTTGTGATATCAACGGGGTTGAGGTCGCTACCCGATCAATTCTGAGACTCGCCATATCCACAACAGGGCTGTCGCAAGGCATAAGGCGGCTCCGAACGGTAGCGCGCGTTGCCCAATTGGAACGTGCGCGGGGTCGTTGGGCTGTGGCTGGCGCATCAGCAGGGAGGCGCCCAAACCCATCAGAGCGGCCCCCAGCACCATAAGGGGCAGGTCCTCGTATCCTGCATGGGCGCCGAGACCCGCCATCAGCTTTACGTCGCCCAGGCCCATGCCTTCTCGTTTTCGTAGACGCTTGTACATGTGCCGCAACAACCAGAACGACCCAGCCCCGGCCAAGCCTCCGATCAACGCACTTTCTGGGCCGACTCCGCCAGGAAGCAAGGCCAACCACAGGGCAACGAAGAATAGCGCTCCGGTCAGGAGGTCAGGCAATCGAAACGTGGTCAGGTCCGTCACAATCAAAGCCAGCAACAACCATAAGAACACGGCATAGCTCCAGGCTTGCACGGGTGTGTCGCCGGACAAAGCAGCCAACACCGCCAATCCTGTTGCTGCGATTTCGGTATACAGTAGCCACGGAGGGATCGTCGCGCCGCAGTGGCGGCATTTCCCGCGATTCATTGCGTAGGACAGAACTGGTATCAAATCGCGCGGTCCCAGTCGAAATTGACAGCTTCGACACTCGGAATGGCCCAGAATGACGCCCTCGC